>Ga0114956_1001131_pt1 | contig 20755 bp, 19 predicted proteins | sample MaitaG_FD_87304 | JGI IMG/M metagenome (GOLD analysis project Ga0114956, IMG submission 87304) | Marine algal microbial communities from Maine, USA - Maine_Asex2 metaG | ecosystem: Host-associated > Algae > Red algae > Unclassified | place: Maine, USA | collected 2015-01-05
AAAAAGAAAATGGCCAACAATAACTTTGCACAACTACCTCAACGGCTATGGGACCACTTGCTTGAAAAAAGTGAAATACCCAATGATAAAATAGGTTTAGAGTTAGGAAAAAAAGCGATTAATAAACTAGCTAAAAGCTTAAGTAGCGATACTTACACGGTAAACGGAAAAACGACTTTTAAAGAAGAATTTGTTACTTGTGGAGGCATTGATTTGAGTAGTATTGATAAACGAACATTGGAGAGTAAATCTTGTAAAAACCTCTATTTTGCCGGAGAAGTGTTAGATGTAGATGGTATAACAGGTGGTTATAACTTTCAAGCTGCATGGACAACAGCCTTTATTGCAGCCAAGCTTGGTGGGTAATCAAATTTTGATCAATGTATGTTAAGCTAGTAGATCAAAGCGCACTTTCAAAATAGGTTCTATGCAGTGTTTGGAATGTAGGCTCGGACAGCCACTGGCTTTCCTGAAAGCCAGCTCAAAAAATGCGGACGTTTAGTACTAACTTTGCTTTTATGATTGAAGTTGGCAAATATCAAACCCTTAAAATAATGCGCGATAAAAGCGTAGGGCTTTATTTAAGTGATGGTGAAGAGGATGTCTTATTGCCTAACAAATATGTACCCAAACAATTTAAAATTGATGATGAAATTGAAGTGTTTGTTTATCGCGATTTTGAAGAAAGAAAAGTAGCCACTACCCTACATCCTAAAATAAAATTGAATGAGTTTGCCCTACTTAAAGTTGCTGATGTATCGCACGTAGGAGCTTTTTTAGATTGGGGAATGGAAAAAGAATTGTTGGTACCCAACAGTGAGCAACGAGATGCTATGCGCGTTAACCGCTGGTTTGTTGTGCGTATGTGTTTAGATGAAGAAACAGATCGTTTATACGCAAGTAATAAAATTGGCAAGTTTTTACAAAATGAAGAGCTCACCGTTAAAGAAAATGAAGAAGTAAATGCCTTGGTTTACCACAAAAGCGAATTGGGTTACAACCTTATTATCAATAATATTCACAAAGGTTTAATTTTTAATAGTGATGTTTTTGGAGACTTAAATATTGGAGAAAATATTAAGTGTTTCATTAAAACAATTAGAGAAGATAATAAGCTGGATGTGGCTATGCAACCGGTTGGTTTTGCAAAATCGAACGACTTGAATTCGCAAAAGATTATAGATGCCTTAAACGAAAACAACGGAGAGTTGGAAGTAAATGACAAGAGCTCACCTGATGAAATTTATGCTAGATTTAGCATGAGCAAAAAGGCTTTTAAGCGAGCAATTGGTGGCTTATTAAAAACCAAACAGATTAAGTTTATTGATAATGGTATTGCTTTGGTGAATGAGTAATTAATCTTTACTCCCTGTCAGCGGCTTGGCAGGCACGCCAACAACTGTTGAATTTTCCTTTACATCTTTAAGTACAACGCTACCTAAACCTATAGTAGCGTTATCGCCAATTTCTACTTTTTGAATGATTGATGATGATGGAGCTACCCATACATTTTCACCAATTTTTACGCTTCCCGCAATCATTGATTGGGCAATTATTAAACTGTTTTTACCTATTGTTACACCATGTGCAATATGTACTAAATTGTCAATTTTTACATTGTCGCCTATTTCAGTGCTTCCTAAAACAGCTCTATCAATACAGGTATTGTTGCCAACATCAACATTGTGTCCAATGGTTACATTGCCAATATGCGGCATCACCTCATTTTCTCCAATTTCATTTTTTTCATATCCAAACCCTACTCCACCTATGGTACAATTGCAGCCTATGTTTACATTTGATTTAACAATAGTTCCTGCGTGAAGAACCGTATTGTGGCCTATTCTAACATGCTCTCCTAGTACAACATTTTTTTCTAGCACAACATTTTTTCCAATGTAATTGCTTTTTGCAACCTTCACTCCATATGCTATGCTAGCACTTGCTTCAATTTTTGGAGCTTCAACTTCAGGCGCAAAAAAATTGCTCAATATGGTTTTAAAAGTATTTCTTGGATTCTCAACAATTATATAATTTACAGCACCGCTTAAGCCATGGTTAGCCTTTAATTTAGTAAGGCTAGCCTGGCTAATAATCACTGTACCTTTTTGCAAACTTTCTAACTGACCAATATTTTTATCATTGCACCATGTAAGATTATTGGCACTACTATTTACTTCAGCAATAGAAACTACCGCACCTATTTGAGTTTCTGATTCACCAATGAATTCTATGGTTGAAACACTATCTAAAATACGCTGAAGCTTTACCATAATTAATTTACTATGTATCTAACTACCTCAAATGTCTCAGCATATTTAGTTCCTATTTGAACGCCCCTAGTTGTAGCCAATGACCTAATAAAATTTTCACTTGCATAACTTCTGTGCGCTTGCGACTTGTACTTGGCTAAAGCTCTTACTTTTGCTTTAACATGCTTCTCTGTTAAAATATGAAAGCATGATGTACTAAACGTTATGTTGTTCCATGGCATTTCGTATGAAAGCAAAGTACTGAATTTAAAAGCTCGTAATCCTTCTTCTGCAATGGTTTTATGATCTTGATGTATATCCTGCAAAGAAGGAATGAAAACTATGTCAGGTTTAATTTTAGCTCTCAATTTTATTAGATCATCCAATATTTCTTGCCTTTTATAATTAAATGTTCTAACCTCATAATCATATAAAATGAGGTTTTCCTTTTTTACTCCTAATACCTTAGTCGCAGCTTTAACTTCTGTTATTAAAATATCTGATGGAAACTGTTTAAGCACAGATTGTTGGCAAGCTGAAAAGGCTGCATAATAAACATCATTGCCTTCTGCTATTAATTTATTTATGGTTCCACCACAGCCAAACTCACCATCATCAGTATGCGGAGCAAGAATTAAAATTTTTTTACTCATTTTATCAAATTCTACTTTAAAGATAGGTTGTTGTGAAGATTAATCAATTTTTTTTCACTTATCGCGTTTTTTCAATAACCAGGGCATATCAAACATCTTAATAGCAATTATGGCTACAACTAACATTTGAGCGCCCAAACTTATAAGGCTTGCATATGCCGCCCCTACTAAACCCTTGGTAGGTATAAGCCAAACATTTAACCCAATATTAAGTGCTGCAGCTAAAACTGTTGTAATAGATAGCGCCAAGGTTCTTTCGTTGTAAAACAGGTAATTGGCAAACATTTTATATATGCCATTTAAAACAAAACTTAAGCCCACAATTAAAACGAGCCCCTTTCCATCAATAAAATCGGTGCCAATAAACTTATAAATTAAAGGAGTACATAACCAAAGTACAGCTAAAGCAATAAACAAGAATAACATGTAGCCATAAGTAAATTTTACAATGGAAAATTTATTGTCGTTTCCGCCAACCTCCATTTTTTTAAAAAACCATGGCACCCAGGCTTGGTTAACCGAGTTTTGCAACAGTGCTATTACCATTCCTATTTGTACTGCCACACTATAAATACCATTATTTTCAAGGTTTATAATATCGGTAATCATAAATTTATCTGAATGCGTTATTAATAATCCACTAATACTATGTGGTATTAATAGCGACCCGTACCTTAAAAAATGCTTAGCATATGTTTTTACATATTTAAAGTTTATCTGCTTTTTTAAGAAAGGCATTGCAACTACAGCAAACAATATGGTATTTAAGAGTATTACTAGGTATCTGCCTTGCCAACCATATTTTAAAATTACCACAGCTAAAATTGAAAACAGTAGTTCAAAAACACCTCTAGCCACTTTGAAATAGGCAAACTTTTTTAAGCGATCTCCCATTCGCCAAATTGCCAGTAATACTTCAACTAGATTATGAACAAAGCCTAACAAAACAATTGAACACAAGTAGTAATAAGGGATTTGAATTTTGGCACTAATGGCCTGGCCGAAAATTAGCACCACAGCCATAAGGATTACAAAAGCTACAGTTATTAAAATGGTACTTGTACCAACATATGCTTTAAAGTCAATTTCTTTTTTAACATATTGGCGGCTAACGGCCGCAGCTATATTTATACCAACCAATGGAATAACTAAATAAAATATTGCTTGAATATTGCTTAAGACTCCAAACTCTGCCGGACTTAAATACTTAGTTAAAATAGGAAGTAATATGTATGGCAGCGCTGTGCCAAATATGTTTACCGCAGTATATGCGCTAATTGATTTTAATAAACCTTTGTATGAGTTAGCTAGCTTCAAGCTGTTTTAAAAAATTGTTAATACGCGTTTTATAGTTTGGCGAAATAATTCCTTTGTGCTCATTCTTAACCACCATTTTTTCCAAAACCTTTTCGCTTTCTATAACTGCTAAAAATTCATCTATTTCTTTAACAAACAATGTGTTTTGTGAGTTTTTGAATTGTTCACCGAAATATTTTGTAGCCATTCCATCAATATCAACCGCAATGTTTCTAACGCCCATAGCGGGGGCTTCAAGTATGCATGATGAGTTTGCGGAAACGTGAAAATCGGCCGAAAGAATGGTTTCATAAACATCTTGCAACTCATTAAAAACCACATTTGAAGGAAAATTAAATTTAGCGAGATATACGGCAATTGGTGTTTTTCGAGCTTTTAACAAGTATAAAATATTTTGCTGCTTCTTAGCTGCATCAATTACGAATTGAACCAATTTTAAGCCTACTTCATTATCTTGTAAAGAAACTGCAATTGTTTTTTTATAGTCAATTTTTAGTTTTTCAATTTCTATATTCGATTCAAATGATTCGTTCATATAGTCGCAATAAAATCTACCTACAACATATAGCTCTCTAATTTTAATTTTATTGTTTTTAAAAATTTTTTCTTCATTTTCACCAAATGTCAATAATACGTCTGGTAAATACATATCGTTAATGGCTATTGATGAATTGTAGCCATAATGCTCTTTATTTATAACACCATGTTGAGGTTCTACTACCTTAATACCTCTTTCTTTAAAGGCCCTAACGTATCCTGTTTTTGTATATGGCGCAATAATAAAAACTACCTCCGGTTTTTTAAATCTTAGCAAAAAATTCATTACTAAGTATTGTGCATACATCCTTTTACAAATTGGTAAAATATCTATGGTGCTATTGAAATCTTTAAGGTAATTATTGGTTTCATGTAGCTTGTGGTTGTTAGGAATGCTATAAAATTTTGCTAACAAACGCTCAGCCAATATTAATGGAAATGATGAAATACGGTGTTTACTTTTAATATCCCTTTTTGCTGCCAAACTATAAATTGGTGTCTCAATAACTAATGAGTTACCCAAGCTAGTAGCAGGATAATCGCAATAAGTATCATACAATTTTCCATGAACCAATCTTCTATTTATACTACTTGTAAAAAACCAGTACTTATGGTTTTTGAAGTAATTTTTGAACCCGAAAAATGAGCTTGCAAGCAATTTCAACATTTCGCGCCAACCTAATGATTGATGCGCATCTGTATTGTTTACTAGCTTAGCCCATAAATACCCCTTAAGCCCTTGCCACACATTAAACCCATTAATATTGAGAGATTCCGTGTCTAAATCCTTTTCTATTTGAGTGATAATATTCAATCCTCAAAGATATTAAACGGTGATAGCAATATCGAATAAAACACTATATCCAAAGCCGATATACCCCAAAATATGACCGATTGAAAAATACCAATTACCAGCATTGCAATTATAACAGGGGCATTCTTGAGGTTTATATTTTTTATTATAAAATACATAAATAGCAAGGCAATTATTATACCGTGCATGCTTAAAATGTGTAAGTATATGCTATGCGCATGGTAAGCATAGGGATCTATCAATCTTTTTGAGCCGTTGCCAAAAAGAAAATTCGCTAAACTAAAATCAGTATATCTTTTCCAAATTGATTCACGACCTGAGTGAATTCGCTTCTGTTGTGTATTCTTAAGATACTGATTGAGCAATTCCATTTTTGCAAGACTGTCATCACTATTTGCATATAGCTCCAAAATCCTAGCTAGATATTGATCATTATCAGTATTTAATTGAATGAGTTCGAGTTTTTCTTTTTCGCTTAAAGTTCTACCGTCCTCTGAAAAAGAAATAACACTTTGCACTCCAACTGACTGCCTCAAGAATTGACGCTTTACTTCTTTATAATTAACGGATAAAACCAACACTACTGCAGCCAATACAACAGATTGCTGAATCGTATGTTTTTTTTTGAGTAATAAAATAAAAAAGTAAAGGGATTCGTAAACAACACACCCTATAATTGCCGCTCTGTTAAATGAGATGATGATGCCAAAATATAAGACTAGCTTTATAAGCAAAAGCCATTTAAACTGGAGTTTTAATCCTCTTACCAAAACTATTGCTGCAAATATTTTTAAAGCAAAATTGCTTGAATTAGATGACAACCCAAATACTTTGCAGTTATAGAATAAATTATAATCGGTAAAAGCATAATAATTAAGTAGTCCGGTAAAAAAAGAACTCTCTCCAATAGAGAATTGTACCACCCCAAATAATATCTCAATAAATACACATGCAATAAATAAGGTGTAATATTTTTTATCGGCAAACACCAAAGCAGCCATTAAAATTACGGGTAACAAAAAAACATCAGAATGTATAGATAATGGATTTGAAATGTTAAAATGCAAAAGCCGATTTATAAATGCAAAACCTAATATGGAAGCAACAGCAATCATATTACTGTTGAACTTTTTATCCTTCTTCCACCAATTTTTAATTACGTCAAACTTTAGGTAACCTACTATTGGAATTAATGCTAAATAAACATAAACAGGAATATAGGCAAGCGTTGGTAAATAAATTACCAATATGGTTATTAGTGGTAGGGCGTACTTATTAAACTTTTCCATCAATAACTTAAAGTGAATGGAAGTTTTGTTTACAATTTGGAAACCTCCATATTGGAGACTTACCTTTTTTGATGCAAATATTATTTACAACGGGTAAATACAGTAGAGGAAAATTGATGCTAGGCACTATATAAAAGTAATAAAAAGAGAAGCGATTACTACAATTTACGTTGCTTATAAATTTCTTCAATTATCTCTACAACTTTTAATCCTTCTAAAGCATTGGTTGTAATTTCTGCGTTTCCTAAGATGGTTTCTACCACATTGTTAATTACAAAATGATGGTTTGCCGCACTGCCTTTGTAGGTGCCGTAATCGTTTGGTGGATTAACTGGCGGTAGTTTGGGCATTTCATAATTTTTCACATTGCAAAGCTCAACCTTATTCATATACTGTCCACCAACTTTAATAGTGCCATGCTCGCCTATTATAGTTAGGCTACTTTCTAAATTGCTATCGTAAACAGAAGTGCTGTAATTAAAAGTACCCATACCACCATTTACCATTTTAAACGTAACTAACCCACTATCTTCAAACTCAGTGTTATGCTTATGGTTAAAGTTGTTAAATCTTGCCTGTATGTCAGTTAGGTCTCCAAAAAGCCAATAAACAAGATCCATAAAATGGCTAAATTGAGTAAACAATGGTCCACCATCTAATGCCAAGGTACCTTTCCATTTACTTTTTGCATAATACCTATCATCTCTATTCCAATAACAGTTTACTTGTATCATATAAATTTCACCTAATACTTTTTGGCGAATTACATCTTTTAGCCAAACAGAAGGAGGGCTGTATCTATTTTGCATTACACAAAATACTTTTTTCGATTTTTCTAAGGCTAAATGAGTAATTTCTTCACAATTTGCCTTGTTTAAGCCCATTGGCTTTTCAACCACCACATGGCAATTTTTACTTAGTGCCATCTTAGATTGCTCGGCATGGTAACCGTTGGGGGTGCAAACATTTACAACATCTATAGCTAAATCGCTATTTAACAAATCTTCAGCTGTGTTAAAAAATGGCACACCGTATTTTTCTTTGCAATGAGCAATTTGTGTTTCATCAATATCTGCCACAGCAACTAGTTCTGCTTGCTCGTGCGCTGTAATCATATCGCAATGGCGTTTACCAATATGACCATAACCTATAATTGCAAACTTTACCTTTTCCATCAATTAGAAACTATAAAATATGGGTTTAATAAATTTTCTTTGTTGTAATTCAAAGGCTCATCAGTTCCAGCAATTGTTACTGTAGCTCCTGCTTCTTCTGCAACAATGTGAGCTGCCCCTGTATCCCATTCCATTGTTGGCCCTAATCTAGGGTAAACATCAGCCTTACCTTCTGCAACCATACAAATTTTAAGTGAACTACCGTAAGGTAATACTTCAACCTCCGTATATTGCTTCTTTTGTTCTTCTATATAGGCCACAAAATCATCACTTGGGTGCGACCTGCTTCCAACCAACTTTAATAAATCTTTGTTTCTAGATTTTACCTTTATTGGTTGTGTACCATTTTCATCAATTACAAATGAACCATTGCCTTTGTAGGCAAAGTAGGTTTTGTTTTGCACTGGAATATATACTACACCCAATTCTACGTTTCCGTTTTTCACCAAAGCAATATTTACTGTAAACTCTCCATTTCTTTTTATGAATTCCTTGGTGCCATCTAAAGGATCTACCAACCACAGATACTCCCAATTTTTACGTTCGCTAAACTCCATGGCCTTTTCTTCTTCTGTTATGAATGGTACGGCAGGAAACTTAGTTTTTAATGCCATTACAATCACATCATTCGCCTTTTGATCGGCAATTGTTAATGGTGAATTATCGCTTTTCAGTTGAGTTTCAAAATCATTAGAATTGTAAACTTCTAAAATAACTTTGCCCGCTTGTTGGGCTATTTCAATCACATCTTTTACTATCTCTTTATAGTTCATTCTTGTCTAAAATTTGAAGGCATTGTGCTAATCTTTCCTTCCATGGTAAAATTTTAATACCTAATTCACTTTCAATTTTTGAAGTATCCATTACACTGTATTTTGGACGTGCTGCCGGTGTAGGGTATTCAACTGAAGGTATTGGTGTAATGCTACAATTGTTGGCACAAAGTTGATTAATTGCTTCTGCAAAATCATACCAGCTAATGTTGCCTTTATTGCTAAAATGGTATAAGCCTCTTACATCAGCCAAACCATCACTATTTATTAAATGATGTATCATCTGAGCCAAATCGGCAGCATAGGTTGGATTGCCCATTTGATCATTTACTACACTTAATGTGTCACGTTCTTTGGTTAAACGTTTCATTGTTTTAACGAAATTATTTCCAAAATGCGAATAAACCCATGATGTTCTAATAACTATTGATAAGGGCAAAACCTTTAAAACACGCTCTTCTCCAACCAGTTTAGTTTCGCCATAAGCCGAAATAGGATTGGTTTGGTCTTTTTCAGTATAAGGTGATTGTTTTTCTCCATCAAATACAAAATCTGTAGAAATATGAATTAGCTTGGTATTAAACAATTCACAAACTCTTGCCAAGTTCTCTGCTCCTTGTGCGTTAACATCAAATGCAGTGTCATAATCTTCTTCAGCCTTGTCAACTGCAGTATAGGCAGCTGCGTTTACACATACATCAAATTTATGCGCGGCAAATTCCTTATTTAACTTAAGCGAATTCGTTATATCAAGTGATGTTTTATCATAAAAAACTACCTCCAATTGGTCATCATTGCCAAGTAATAATTGTAATTCTTTGCCAACTTGCCCATTACTTCCTGTTACTGCAATTTTCATTGGCCTTGGTATTCAAAATTATGATTCATATTATCTACTCCTGGTAATATTTTATCTTTTTCGGATATAATCATATCCTCTTCTGGTATTTTCCAATCGATATTTAAAGTACTGTCGTTATAAATAATACCACCTTCACTTTCTTTTGAATAGGTATTATCTACTTTATAGAAAAACACAGCAGTTTCACTTAGCACCACATAACCATGTGCAAAACCTCTTGGCACATAAAGCTGCTTGTTGTTTTCTTCTGAAAGCTCTATGCTAAAAGATTCGAGATAAGTTGGCGAACCTTTTCGTATATCTACCGCAACATCTAAAACTTTACCTTTTAGCACTCTAACCAATTTTGCTTGCGCAAATGGATTTAGTTGATAATGCAACCCACGTAAAACGCCATAAGATGAGCCAGCTTGATTGTCTTGTATAAATGGCTCACTAATGCCCGAATTAATAAATTGCTTAGTGTTAAATGATTCCATAAAATAGCCACGGTTGTCGCCATGTACTTTTGGGGTATAAACTACTAAATCTGGTATATGTGTTTTTTCAAATGACATTATGCAAAGTTAAGAACGCAATGCGTCTCTAATAATTTTCCAGACAACAATTATCATAGTTGCCACCAGCAAGCCTATGAATAATGCATAGCCTAGGTAGGTAAATTTAGAAGGATAAGTTCTTTGTAAAGGCAGCAATGGATAGTCTACCACTTGTATTACAGGAGTTACATAATCTAAACTAAGTTTAGAAAACTCGGCTGCTTTTAAAGCTTCTCCATACATTATAGTTAAGGCTTGTACATTTCTTTGCGCTCTCATTGCGCCTAAATAACTTTTTGCTCTTACGGATGCTACATTTCTATCTTGAGCTGCAGCCATAGCATACTCGGCAGATTGCAGTGCTTTTTCAACAGAATCTAACTTTGATTTTGCTTGCTCATATGTAAACTTTTGTTTTGCAATATTGCCATCAGTATAAAAACTAATTAAAGTCTGTGTTATGGCTTTTGTTAGTGTATATGATAAAATTTCTGAGGTTGAACTTATTTTTAGTCTAATTAGCCCTGTACCAGGGTTGTCGAAAGACATCATTCTGCCAATTATTTGGTTGTGAATGCCTTGTAGTATTTCATTTTCGAGCATGCTAAAAGAATCTACTTGCGCATGCTTAAACTGAAATCCATTTAGACGTTCATTTTCTTTCCAAGCTATATCCCATCCTAACTCTTTTATGAAATGATTAGCCAGCATATCTGTTTTGCCGTTCATTTCAAAAGTTTTAAAAATAGTCTCTTGTATAATTCTTCTGGAAGATGCCAATTCTAGCAACTGACCGTCTGGACTGCCTCCACCTGACACACCCCCAATATCTAACCCAAATTGCTGGCCTAACGCACTAATTGCAGAACCTGCACCACCGCCAGAATTAGAACTTGACATTAAAGAACATTCTGCACTAAAGAATATTTTTTCTTGATTGTATTTATAATAGCCAATAAATACCGCAAGTGCTGTCACTAAAATAAATACCCACCACTTTCTAAATAGCTCTTTAATAAAGGCTACAAAAGTTAAAATGACCTCTTTTAAGGTTATTGGCTCAAATTGTTGGTTTTCCAAATTATTTTTTTGTGGCTATTATTATCGCACCTATGGTTGCCGTAGCGCTTACCACTGCGGTAACAACTGGTACCCAAATTGAAGCATCACCAGCATTTTTACTGCGTAATTTTTCGGCTTTACGAGCTAAAATTTCTTCCTCTAGTTTATATTTTTTTCGAACAGTTATGGTTGCTCCATTTTCAACCCTAGGGTAGACATTTGCAAACACCAACCTATTTGGATAATCAACCTTGCCCCCAACTTCTGTTACCAATGTTCTAGAGCGATTGGCATCTCTACTAAAACCACCAGCATAATTTTTCACATAATATCTTGCGGATTTACCAGCTTCATAAGGAACCGTAAGATAACCTAGAGAATCTATATGCAAATGGTTAATTTCTCCTTCTATTTTTACAACATTGCTAAACTTTGGTATGTATAATGAATCGCCATTATTTAAAACATAGTTATATTTTGAGTTGGGCATAAGCATGGCTTTATCCAATTTTAACACAATTGGAGTATAGGTAACTGAGTCGATCTTTCGATAAAGTGTTGCAGCATCAATATGTGCCCAGCTGTTTAAACCACCAGCCCTTTCAATAATTTCCGATAGTCTATCGCTTTTAGTTTCTAGCGGATACTCTCCCGGATACACTACTTCTCCACCAATTTTCACATTGTCTTCTAAAGAAAAATTTGCTGAGCCACGAACATAAATTTTATCGTAGCCTTCTAAAATATAAGCTTTAGCATTGTCATCAATATTTAAATCGGTATAAACTCTAAAAGTTGTAACCAAGCTTCTTGAAGACAATGATTTATTCATAGCATCACTTTCGTATTTGCGCAAACGAGATATTTCAATTTTATTATTTGCTGCTTCATTATTAAATCCGCCCGCTGTTAAAATCAAATCTTTTAGCGTCATATTTTTTGCAAACTCATACTCTCCAGGCAATTTTACCGAGCCATAAATTCCAATTTTTAATCTTTTGCGCAATCTTTGTTTCGAAAGCACCATAACCGTATCATTTGTTTGCAATGGAAGATTATCAGAAAAACCATTTGACAATGCTGCCTTAAGATTAATTGGTATTAACTGCTTATTGTACTCTTCATCTAATCTTATAATATAAGCTTGCCCCAAATAGCTTGCAGCATCAATACCACCAGCCTTGGCAACCAGGTTCGAAACTTTTTCTCCTTTGCGTAATTGATAGTTACCAGGGGCCATAACTGCTCCTTTAATGGCAACCACATTTTGTGGTTTCGCTTTTAGGGTATTTACAAAAATACTGTCTCCATCTAACAACTTAAAGTTTGCACCACGTCTGGTTATACTATCAATATCAATTGTAATGTATGATATACTAATACCATTGTTTCTTTTTATTAAAACGTTTTGCCTAAAAGCATTGGCTGCAAAACCTCCAGAATAGCGCATTAAATCAACTATGCCTTCATCTCGCAACATTTCATATTTGTGAGGTCGCTTAACTGCACCACTTAATGTTACTATGTTTTGTACGGCTTGTATTTGAACATAATCGTTATTCTCTACAAAAAAGTCTTGATTACGGCCCTCATCATGTAAATATTTGTAAACATCTAGGGTGCTTACTACCCTGCCTTGTCTTTTAATCTTAATCATTCTTACCGAACCCATATCGCTTGGGCCATTGGTTGCTACTAAAACATTGAAAGCGGTATTCATTGCGGGCAAGGTATACGAACCAGGTGAAATAGCATCACCGGTAACATTTACAGTGATTACCCTGCTGTGATTAATGTTTACATTTAGACTCGTGCGCTTCATATCAAACACATTACTGTACTTGCTAGCCAAAAGTTTTTTTGCTTCTCCAAATGTCATTCCCTTAACAAACACCCAGCCTATGTAGTTGGCCTTTATTGAACCTGTTTCGTCAACTATTACTTTTTGGCTCATTTCATTGTTACCCCATGCATTAATAACTAGCTCATCACCTTGGCCTATTATATAAGTATCGGGTGCTTTAAACTTGGTTTCATCATCAAATAATTTAACAGTATTTCTCCTGAAAAACTCTTGCCCATAAACTTTAATATCTGGCGCAGACAGCGCTTTCCATATCATCCGCCTTTTTTCCTGTTCAAGAATATCTAAGTATTGAGTTACCGTAGTGTCATATGGATTTTTATAATTGATGCCCTGCTTTTTCAATTCTGTTTGCAGTCTTTGAGCTTCACGCTTGCGAGCTAAATCTTGCAATTGGGTTAAACTATCTTGTAAAACAGAAACTTGAGTTAACTCTCTAATGGTGGCTTCACTTACCCCTAATTTTCTAAGCTCATCAGGGTTGGTGCTTATTTTATCTCCGATTTTTACCGAATCTATGTATTGATTGTATCTAAAATCATCATAAATAAGATTGGGCTTTTTAGTTAAGTCATAAGGGTTATTGCCATATTTAGGCTGCGAAAACCCTTGATAGACTACTGATAAAATTAAAAGCAAAAAAAACAGATATCTTTTCATGATATTTTTTAGTTAACGCAAATATAATGCATATTTGAGAGAATGTAAACAATATGCAAATTGACCAATATTTACTAAATATTGAGCCATTTTACTGCATTAGATAACTGATTTTTTACAACAATATTGTTTGTAGCGTAATTTTTGACATTTACGGGCAGGAGCTCTTTAATGACCCGAGCTTACTTATTATTACCTCTTTTGAGTATGAAAATTAAAGAGCGCATAAGCTCTAATTATTTACAGTGTCCAGTAAGTTAAATCTTTGATTTTATTCTTGTAAAGACTTTTTACGTCTATCAATATTCCATTTTCAGACATGATGCTTTTGAAGTAGTCTTCATCTAAACTCAAATACTCTTCATGGCTTACTGCAACTATCACGGCATCATAATCATTGTCAATTTTTTCAACTAAATCGAAACCATAATGTTGTTGTGTTTCAACTGATTTTGCATGAGGGTCAGCGGCATCTACAGATATTGAAAAGGAATTTATCTCTTTAATGAGATCTACTACTTTTGAGTTTCTAATGTCGGAAACATCTTCTTTAAACGTAACCCCCATAACTAAAACTTTGGCCTGAGTTAAAAACTTACCTGCTTTAATGATAAGCTGAACGGTTTTTTTACCAACGTAAGAGCTCATCTCATCATTAATTCTTCTTCCTGCTAAAATTACATCAGGCTCATAGCCCATTGATATTGCTTTGTAGGTAAGATAGTATGGGTCAACTCCAATGCAGTGCCCACCAACTAAACCTGGATAAAATTTTATGAAGTTCCATTTTGTAGCAGCGGCATCTAACACATCTACAGTGTCAATACCTATTCTATCAAAAATTAGTGATAGCTCGTTCATTAACGCAATATTTAAATCGCGCTGAGTGTTTTCGATTATTTTGGCTGCTTCTGCAACTTTAACAGAAGCTGCATTAAATACACCCGCTACAATAATTGATGCATACACTTGTTCAATAACATCAGCAGACTCCTTACAGCATCCACTTGTTACTTTCATTATTTTGGTTATGGTGTTTACCTTATCTCCTGGATTAATACGTTCAGGCGAATAGCCAAACATAAAATCTTTAGTTCTTGTGAGGCCTGAATGTTCTTCAACAATTGGTATGCAGTCATCTTCTGTACAACCAGGATAAACAGTAGACTCATATACTACATAATCTCCTTTGCCAATTACCTTACCAATTGTCTCAGAAGACTTTTGCAGCGGCACTAAGTTTGGCACCTTATGCTTATCAACTGGTGTTGGAACTGCAACAATATAAAAGTTGCAATCCTTTAGGTCTTCAATATTAGCGGTGAACAAAATATCTTTGTTTTCAAAGTCTTCTGCCTCTAGTTCTTGGCTTGGATCAACACCATTTTTCATCATTTCAACCCGCTCTTCATTGATATCGAAACCAACTACTTTGAAGATTTTTGCAAATTCTAGCGCTATTGGCAAACCAACATAACCTAAGCCAATTACGGCTAACTTGGCTTCCTTATTTTTAAGGCGATCAATCATTATCTATCTTAACTTTTCCTTCTTTTAAAATATACTTTTCATTACTTAAAGAGCAAATAGCTTTTCCATCTGTAAAAATCAATCGCTCTCCGTGTTTACTCATCCAACCCAGTTGTTTTGCTGGGTTACCAACCATTAGCGCAAATGCCTCAACACTTTTTGTTACTACTGCCCCTGCGCCAATAAAGCAATACTCATTAAGCGTTACTCCACAAACAATGGTAGCATTGGCGCCAATGGTTACTCCCTTTTTTAAATGAGTTAAACTGTATTCCCCTCTTCTATTTATGCCACTTCTTGGATTAGTTACATTGGTGAATACCATTGAGGGGCCTAAAAACACATCATCTTCACAGGTAACCCCACTGTAAATTGACACGTTGTTTTGTACTTTAACATTGTTGCCCAACTTAACACTATCGCCAACAAACACATTTTGCCCTAAATTGCAGTTGTTACCCAAAATAGAGGTTGACATGATATGACAGAAATGCCAAATTTTACTGCCGTTGCCAATTTGAGCGCCTTCATCAATTATTGAAGATGGATGAACAAAATAATCTGACATTTAACTAAAAAATTCTTTTACTGTTTTGGTAATATATTGCAATTGCTCCTCTTCTAACTCAGTATGCATAGGCAATGAAATAACTTCTTCCGCTAATTTTTCGCTTACTGGAAAATCGCCCTTACTATAACCATACTTTGCATAAGCACTGCTTAAGTGCAACGGCACAGGGTAATAAATCATGCTAGGTATTTTATGATTACTTAAGTGCTCTTTTAGCTCGTCTCTTTTACCATTTGTTATCCGCATGGTGTATTGATGGAAAACATGTTCTGAATAACTTGCTCTTTCTGGAATTAGCAATCCTTCAACTTCAGCTAATTCATTATCGTAATAAGCAGCAGCCTTTTGCCTGTTTAATATGTACTGATCTAATTTGGCCAACTTTAAATCCAACACTGCTGCCTGCAATGAATCTAACCTTGAGTTTACCCCAATTGCATCATAATAATATCTGCGGTTAGAACCATGGTTGGTTACTAGTTGTATTTGGGCTGCCAGCTCACCATCATTTGTAAACAACGCACCCGCATCACCATAAGCACCTAAGTTTTTTGCTGGGTAAAATGATGTTGTTCCAATATGACCGACAGCACCGTAAGCTGTTTTGGTACCAGAAATGCCTGTAAAGCTACTTCCTATGGATTGTGCATTGTCTTCAACAACTTTTAAATTATTATTATTGGCAACTTCCATAATAGAGTCCATATTACAACCTTGACCAAACAAGTGCACTGGTATTATGGTATGAGACTTATCGTTTATTGCCGATTGAAGAAGATTGGCATCCATATTATAAGTGCCATACTCAACATCAACAAAAACTGGCTTTAACCCAAGAAGGGCAATAACTTCTGCGGTGGCTACAAATGTAAATGGAGTAGTGATTACCTCATCACCTGGCTGGCAGTTTAGCGCCATTAATGCTATTTGTATTGCATCTGTACCATTTGCACATGGCAATGCATGATTTACGTTAAGGTATTTAGCAAGGTTAGCCGAAAGGCTTTTAACCGTTGGTCCATTAATAAATGAAGCTGAGTTTAAAATTTCTTTGAACGCGTGCATTACATCATCTTCAATTCCTTTGAATTGACCAATTAAATCCACCATTGCAATCTGCTTCATATACCCAAATTTGTTGCCCAAATATAGGTATATTTTAAAAGAAGGAACCTTGGAAATGCTAAACGTATTATCTTTAAACGATAAATGAAAAATACTTTTTTATTATTAGTTTCACTATTTGTAGTAGTAGGAATATTCGCTCAAGAAATTGATAAACCAACGGGTAAAAAGGGCGTGCTTATTGGCGTAAATGCCAACTTAATTTTTTCAGGTCGAGATTTAGCAAAACGTTTTGGCGCTGCACAATCGGTGGCGCCTTACTTTGGTTATAAAACAAGTAACAATTGGACAATTGCAACTACGGGAGGTGCACTCTATGGAAACAATGTTAAGGAAGATAGTTTGCTAAAGCCCCTTGAAACCGCTGATGGGACATTGATTGGAATTGATGGTTTTTTTACTCAGGTAAACTTATTTGAACGCGGCTATTTTATAAAAGCTGAAGTGGGTAAAACATTTCCTTTAAATACCACCAACTTAAACTCTGGAATTACTTTTAATGCTGGCATTGGCTTTTTACAACATAAAATAAAAATTATTGATTTAGACAGATTGGTACCTTCTCTTTTTGGAGATTATTTAAAAGGTTATGACCGCTTAAGCAATGGCTTGCTATTAAGTCAATTTATTGGGTATACGTATTATGGAGAAAGCAGTTTTATTAATTTTTATGCTGGCTTTGAGTTTATGCAAGGCTTTACGCAAAGCAGAAGAGACTATAACTTTAACCAAATGCGGGCTGATACAGACAAGCGTTTGGACTTGATGTACACAATTCGAGCTGGTTGGGTAATTCCTATTTTTAACTCAATTGGTAAAAGTAAAAAGTACTACAAATAAAATGTGGCTTTATCAATTGATGTATGCCACATCTATTTCTATATATCATTTTGGCATTGGCATAGCTTCTTTGGTTAACAAAAAAGCTAGCAAATGGGTTAAGGGTAGAAAAAATGTTTTTCAAAACCTAGAAGCTCAAAACCTAAGCGACTGCATTTGGATGCACTGCTCATCATTAGGAGAATTTGAGCAAGGTAGACCATTGCTAGAAGCCATTAAAAAGAATAATACTAATCAAAAGATACTACTCACGTTTTTCTCCCCTAGTGGTTATGAGGTACGTGAGAATTATGAATTTGTAGACCATGTTTGTTACTTACCCAAAGAAAGTAAAGGCAACGCCACTAAATTTTTACAAATTGTGCAACCTAAGTTGGCAATAATGGTTAAGTACGATTTGTGGTTTAGATATGTACAAGCATTGGATAACGCCAAAATTAAAACCATTTTAATATCAGCTGTTTTTAGAGCTGGTCAAATTTATTTTAAGCCACAGGGCAAACTTTTTAAATACATGTTGCATGTTATGCATACTATATATGTGCAAGATGAAGGATCTAAAAAATTATTGAATGGTATTGATTATGAAAGTGCCATTATTGCAGGTGATACTAGAATTGATCAAGTTTTGCAATTTACGCCAAACCAACTGCCCAGCTATTTAATATCACCTAGCCCAAATGATAAGAAATTTACATTATGCATAGGTTCATTGCAACCGGAAGATGAACAAGCAGTAATACCATACCTCAACAACCGCAATGGACAGTTAAAGTGCATTTTAGCACCTCATACGACTAGCAAAACTTATATAACCAAGTTACAAAAGAAAATAACCTTAAAAACAAAGTTATTCTCACAATTGGAAACAGAAGAAAGTAAGAATTTTTGGTTGGATGATACTGAGGTTTTAATTGTAGATAATATTGGATGGCTGCAAACCCTATATTCACTTGCAGATGCTGCATTTGTTGGAGGGGCATTTAAAAGCGGCTTACATAACACTTTAGAGCCTGCAGCGGCTGAACTGCCAATTACTTTTGGTCCATTTTATCATAAGTTTAATGAGGCCGCTACAATGATTGATAAAGGTGGTGCACACTCAGTAAAAGACTTACTATCGTTTAGTGCCATTATGGATGAATATCTTTTAAGTAAAGATAAATGCAAAGAAGATGGAGCTAAAAACTTAGCTTACTTGCAAGAAAATAAAGGTGCTACCGAGATTATAATGAGCAATTCTATTGCACAAGTTTAATCTAAATGGACCATCTTTTTTAAGTATTTGAAATACTCATTATTCGGTTCCCATTTTTCAGATTTAGCTTTTGCTGCTAAAACACTTTTTGCATCAGTATTTGAATCATCTAACTGATTAACAAATTGGTTAAATGCTTCTCCGTTGCCATTGAACAAATTTTCAACAAAAGCAAAACGTTCGTTTAATCCAATAGCGCTTTTTATTGAAGTAACCGCTTTAAAAACTTCTGTACTTTTTGATTCGCTAAACAAGTTGTTTACCTCCTCTAACACAATCTCTTCTTTAGGATTATTTACTTTAGGCTCAGTGATGTGCTTAAACTCATTTAACTTGCCTTTTATTTTTTCGGCTTTAAATTCTTCAGGCACAACAGTTTCTGAAACTTCTACCATTGCTATTGGCTCTTCTATCGCTTCCTCAATAACATTTTGTTCTTCTTGCACTGCTTCTGTCAACAAAACTTTATTAGCAACTTCAGCTTCTTCCAATAAATCTTTATTTTCTGTAATCACCTCTTCAACCTCCGCAACTGGTGCGGGTGCCTCAATAATATTTACAGGTGTTGGATTCTTAATTTCAACTTCTACTTTTTCGGTAGCAAAAGTATTTATCAACTCATGTAATTGGTTGGTATAATCTAACATCAACACTTGTTCTATCCTACTCACAGGCACATTACCATTAAGCATTTCTAGCATTTTGGCAATTTTCGTATTCAATGTTTTTGAAGCAAGTAACTCTTTTGAAAAATTCATAACAATAATATTTATATTCGACTCAATTTTAAAACTACTTTATATATAAACGAAATGTTTATTGAACCTAATATAAAAGGTGGAAAAAGAGGATGGATAGAAGTGATCTGTGGCTCTATGTTTTCAGGAAAGACGGAGGAATTAATAAGGCGTCTAAAAAGAGCACGCTTTGCGGAGCAGTCTGTGGAAATCTTTAAACCGCTAGTTGACACCAGGTATGATGATGAAGCAATTGTTTCGCATGATGCCAATCAAATTCCCTCTACACCAATATCTAGCTCGCAAAATATTTTGCTAATGGCTGAAGGTGTAGATGTAGTAGGCATTGATGAAGCTCAATTTTTTGATAATGCTTTACCTGATGTTTGTGTTGAACTAGCTGGCAGAGGAGTAAGAGTTATAGCTGCCGGGTTAGATATGGATTTTACAGGCAAACCTTTTGGACCAATACCTGCTTTGCTAGCACAAGCTGATTATATTACCAAGGTACATGCCATATGCATGAAATGCGGGCATATCGCCTTGCACTCGCACCGTTTGGCTAATGATGATAAAAAGGTACTACTAGGCGAAAAAGACCTTTACGAGCCTTTGTGTAGGGCTTGCTTTAATGAGGTTGTTAAGGGGTAATACCATTTTAACATGGTATAAGATAGCTTGCGCGGGTTGAAAGCCTTTCCGGCTTTTTAGTTTAAATGAAAATCATAAAAAAAACCGGCTTTAGCCCTCCAAAGGGGGGAATTAAACAAAAAAGCCCCTTCAATTGCTTGAAGAGGCTTCTCATAAAATTTTACTGCTTGTTATCTATTAACAACAAATTGCTTGGTTGCAGTTTGATTACCTGCTTTAATCCAAACCATATAACTACCATTTGAA
>Ga0114956_1001132_pt1 | contig 20748 bp, 18 predicted proteins | sample MaitaG_FD_87304 | JGI IMG/M metagenome (GOLD analysis project Ga0114956, IMG submission 87304) | Marine algal microbial communities from Maine, USA - Maine_Asex2 metaG | ecosystem: Host-associated > Algae > Red algae > Unclassified | place: Maine, USA | collected 2015-01-05
ACCTGTTGACTGCTATCGATTTTAGATAAACAAGCTTTAAAATCAGCTTTAGAAATATCTATACCAACGGCATACTTCAAAATCTTAATTGCTGTCTTCATAAATAATACAATTTTAAAAAAAGGAAATTATACATCGTCTTTGCTCATAGTATTGCGTATCATAAAACAAGTTTATCTACATAGGTACTATTCAAACTCTGTATAAAAAATGTGGTTGGGGTTCCTTTCACGACAGTATCACATTAATGCCTACTTTGCAAGAGCCTCTTAATACAACCACATTTCCTTTTTAAGTTAACTAATGGCTTAAAAATAACAATTGTAAAGATATGAGCAATGGCCTCGCAAGCATAGTACAAGAAAACCACTACTATCCATTTGGTATGCAACAAAACGGCAACTGGGCTAAAACCCAAACCGTAAAAAATGATTATCTTTACAACGGTAAGGAGTTGAATACGGAGATTGGGTTGAATTGGAGTGATTATGGATTTAGGTTTTATGATTCAGCTGTTGGAAGATGGGTAAGTCCAGATCCATTAGCCGAATTTGCTCCTGAATGGACTCCTTTTAGATATGGATTCAATAATCCTATTTCTTATATAGATCCAGATGGCTTATTTGAAAGCAAAAAGGAAGCAAAAGAACACGCAAAAAATGAAAATATAAAAACTGGCTTTTTAAGAAAAAATAAGATTGTAAAAAATAAAGATGGTTCTTATTCTATCGATAATAAAAAAGGAGGAAGTACTACTTTTAGAGACTCTGGTTCAGGTGAAGTTATAAAAACAGCACTAGTTGTTGATAGTAAACCTCAATCAACCTCTTCTCAAATTATGTCAGGTACAATGGCTGTAGCCTTAGTTACCAGTCAACTAGATTCACCAATTCTGGGTCCTGGAGATGCTGTGGCTTTATTGGAAATATTATTGGGTACTGCAGCAGCTGGTTTAGCTTATATTACAGTAGACCAGCTTACGACAACAATTGCTGATCCATATGTTTTTTCTAAAAAAGCATTTGATGCAGGCAAGAACGATGCTCATGGAGATAGTGGCCGAGCTATGGAAAAAGCCTTGAAACAGAAAGCGGAAATTGAAAAGCAAATGCAAGGAGCATCAAGAAAGTTAAAACAAAGATTGAAAAAGAAAATAGAAAGAATTATCAAAGATGCTAAGGCTAAAGATAAAGGGGAAACTCATCATAGAAACTAATGCTAATGAGAAATGAAGTAAAAATTGGGGTTGGAGTTGGACAAATTATTTTTGGAATGACAAGGAATGAGATAGTTCAAATGTTGGGTACTCCAGACATTGTAGAAAATAGTACTTATATAAATGATGAAAAGCGAAAAATCTTTAGGTATGAATCAAATGGTATTGAATTTTCATTTGATTCAGACTACGGCTATAAGCTTATTTCAATTGATATTGAAGATTCTAGATATTTAATTGGAGATGCTGGCTCAATAATTGGTTTATCGTTAAATGATATTCTAAGAATTTTTGAAAGAAGAGGTTTTACTATTCCTACTATTGATTGTATTAGCAATGAATATGAACCAAATCATTTGATGTTATATTATGACAAAGAAAGTATAACCATAAGTTTTATTAACTATATATGTGATTCATTTTCAATAGGCCCGTTTTGGAAAAATGATGACGAAATACTATGGCCTTCTGACTTGAATAACTTGAAAGTTTAAACATCGCAGCAGTTGTTTATAACATTATCTTAAATTACATAAAAAATAACCAAGAAGCTTTTTATAAATAAAAGTTTCGAACAACTTTAATGAAATAATCAAATAGATAAAATTAATTATAAGAAAGGTATATGCTACCATATAATAGCGTAAGTGTAAGATGAAAAACTAGGCCATGATTAAGATACATCAATTCAATATTTTGTATTGTTTACCGTTTGTATAATAAATGGGACTACATCAATCCTTATTATTCTGCTTCATTTACTTTAGCTGTTTTGATAACTTCTTTCTTTAATTTTACAATATCAGTAATTTATTTTTTTACACAATGGGAAATATTAAGTTTCGAATTGTTTACAATAGGAGTAATAATCTTGATTACACTTACTTCAATTATGATTTATTTTTATACAAATAAAAGTTATTTTTAGAAATAATAGGGAATATTTGTTTTCAAATGTTCAACTTCCTTATTTTGTTCAAACTTGTAAGAACCAAACATTCAGTAAAAATGCCAATTCTCTGAGAGGGAAATTAGATAATTTTGACTTTGACAAAGGTGAGGATCAGGCACTTTCAGACGTCAGATAAATTCTGTTGAATAAGGTCAAAAACGCTCTTTTTCGCCCAAATTATTTCTTACGTCTGACAATGAAATGGTCTGACTTCTGAATAGTTACGATTTTTTTAGATAAAAATGGAACATAAGCAAACTGTAGTATGTTTTGGCGAGGTGCTTTGGGATGTATATCCAACAGAAAAAAAGCTGGGTGGTGCACCTTTTAATGTAGCTGCACATTTAATGCAATCAGGTACTCAAGCCCACATAATTACTAAAATAGGAAATGACGATTTAGGCAAACAAATTGTAAGTGCCATTCAATTACAAAACATTTCTATTAAGCAATTACAAATAGATGAAAATTTGCCTACTGGCACAGTACAAGTTAATTTAGATGCAAATGGAATACCGAGCTATAAAATAAGCGAACCCGTTGCCTGGGATTTTATTGATAAAAGCTTAGCAAATACAGAACTTGTTAATAGTGCTGATGCTCTTGTTTATGGGACTTTGGCTTGCCGATCGGCTCAAAATTTTGATACTTTAATGGAGTTAACAAAACATTCAAAGTTAAATATCTGCGATTTAAATATTAGGCAAAAATTTTACAACAAATCTGTAATTGAATCATTGCTTAACCAAAGCCACATTCTTAAAATTAACAATGAAGAAGAGCAATTATTAATTGAAATATTCAATTTTGAGGCAGCAAATTTTTATAAACAAATACAGGCAAAATTTAATATAGAAATTATAATTAAAACCAAGGGAGAGCGTGGAGCAGAACTATTTCAAAATAATAAAGTATATAAAGTTGATGGTGTAAAAATAGATGTTGTTGATACTGTTGGTAGCGGCGATGCTTTTTTGGCAGCTTTTATTCATAATTATTTGAATAAAAGAGATTTGAAAACCTGTTTAGAAAAAGGAGCAAATTTAGGTGCTTATGTGGCAACTTATACAGGGGCAATTCCAAAACATTAGTAAGAAAAACGTGCAAAAAATTAAAATGAATTGGATTAAATAAAAAAAGGTTACGAAGTTTAACATTCATAACCTTTCCATTTTTAGTGGAGGATACCGGATTCGAACCGGTGGCCTCTTGACTGCCAGTCAAACGCTCTAGCCAACTGAGCTAATCCCCCTTTTGATTTTTAACAACTAATGTATTTAAACATTTGTTATACAAGACTAAATCAACCTATCTTTGTACAAATAATATGCACATTTTAAACCTATACTCGCCTGTTAATAAAATATTTAATGAACAAAACATAAATTCACTTATCATTTAAGTTTAGTATAATTGTACAAAGATAATTAATAGTAATTAAATACTTTATAAAAGTGCTTATTTAAATTTTTCGGATTGGTTGGAAAAGTGACATCATTAATTTTACAATATAATGATAATAATGTTTTGTTTATATTTATTCTTTAATTCTATACACCTCCTAATCCAATACATAATTAATTTTTAATCTATCTATTGATTAAAATTGCATCAATCTAAATTACTACTATGCTCCAAACTATGCTGCAAGGCTGAAATGAAGCTACTACAGCCAACATTTGTACTGGCACTATATCGATCTACTGCCTGTAAATAATTTGTACAAATTCCTTCGCATTATTAAGCACAAGGGCTTAGCTAAACGGTTTAAAACATTCCAACACCCAAAAAACGCTATTAAGGATGTTTTTTATAGCATAGAAATGTGGAAAACCTAATTCAGCCCTTTGCCAAAACACAAAATTATGTATAGTCTCTTTTTTAACTCAAAAAATTAGTACAATTACTATATTTAAAATAATATTCTAACACTAATAAACATTCTCCTACTTTAATACTTTCTTTACTGCCTAATTTATGCAGTTAAAATTTTAATGATAGCACAACAGCAAATCTCAAAACAAAATTGGCTTATATTTTTTATGCTTACCTTGCTTTGGGGAAGTTCTTTTATTTTAATAAAAAAGAGTTTAGTGGCTTTTTCGCCAATTCAATCTGGTTCATTTCGTATATTTTTATCTGCCTTAGTTATTTTACCAATTACCATTAGCACCTTCAAAAATTTAAACCGAAAAAATATTTTACCTATTTTTGGTGTTGGTTTTTTTGGTAGCGGCATTCCTCCATTTTTATTTGCTTTTGGCCAATCTAAAATTGATAGTGCTATGGCAGGTATGTTAAATACACTTACTCCAATATCGGCTTTTTTGTTAGGCGTGTTGTTTTTTGGCTTACAGTTTCGTTGGTCGAAACTATTAGGGGTACTTATCGGTTTTATTGGAGCGTCAATTATTATTACAGCTAATAATAAAGGCGCAATTGGTGGTGCAAATATTTATGGTTTGTTTATTATTGCAGCTACCATATGTTATGCTACAAGTGTTAACATAATAGGTAGATATTTAAAAGATACAAGCCCGGCAACTATTGCGGCTTGGTCATTTAGTTTGGTTTGGCTATTTCCAACAATAGTATTGTTTATGCATAACCCTTTACCAGTTTTTCAAACACATCCACATGCAATACCTTCTTTTTTAGCTTTACTAATATTGTCTATCTTTGGCACCGTTATGGCAAATTTATTGTTTTTTAAAATGACCCAACAAACCAATCCAATATTTGCATCAAGTATAACTTACACTTTACCAATTGTAGCCTTATTTTGGGGCATTTTTGATGGAGAATCTTTTTATATTTGGTACATTTTAGGTATGTTTTTGATATTGTTAGGCGTGTTTATTACTTCAAAAAAATAAATTAACATAAAAAATTTATTAAAACTTGAAAATTTACCACTCTTTACAAATATCTTTGAATAAAAATTTCATCTTACCGTTACAAATAATATTGAAAATTAGGTTATTATATAAGTTGCTTTTTATTCTTTTACTAAGTGCAAGTTTTGTAAATACAAATGCACAGCAGCAAATGGAGTTGAGCCATATACATTATTATCCAGCTATATTTAACCCAGCTTATGTAGCCAGTAATAATGATGTAAATGTTAAAATGTTATATAGAAGCCAATGGTTAACTTTAAATGGTGCACCTCAAAGCCAGGTTTTGTTGGCCGATTTACCAATTCCTTACATAAAAAGTGGTTTTGGTATAAATATTAGTAATGATGTTATAGGAGCGCAACGCTTAACTTCAATAGCAGTAGCCTACAAATATAAGTTACAAATTGGCGAATATTCTAAAATTGGTTTAGGTTTTCAGGCAGGCGCTTTTCAATATCAGTTAAATGGCAACAATCTAATTACGCCAACCGGAAATTACGAAAGTACCGTTTTTCATAATGATAACATTTTGCCAAATATTACAGTAAATGCTTATCAGCCAAAAATTACAGCAGGCGTAAATTATACAAATAGTTTTTTAAATACTGGTTTAGCTGTCAACTACATATTTAATGCAAAAATAGTTGGAACAAATAATGAAAATTTTAAAAAATATAATATAATACCGCATTACAGTTACAACTTATCTATTAATTTTCCAGTTACAGATAATATCGAAATTAAACCTGCGTTATTTGTTCATTCTGATTTAAATGTACACCAGCTCAGTAGTATGTTAAATGTTGGTTTAGGTAATTTTGATGTTGGTATATGTTACAGAGGATATACTAAAAACAGTAATGATGCAGTTATACTATTAGCAGGTTTACAAGTAGTGAAAAATTTGTTGATAAGATACAGTTACGATTTTGGGCTTTCTAATCTAAACAGTAGTAATTTTGGCAGCCACGAAGTAAGCATGCATTACAAAATTAAGAATTTAGTAAAAGGCCCTTTGAAGAAAATAATTTACAACCCAAGATATTTATAAACACTATAAAATAAAAGGATAGCATAGAAGGTTACATAGTTTATGATGAATTACTTCAATATTTTGTTTAATTTGATTTTTAAAAGTAAATTTGCGGGCTCTTTTGCTCAGTATAAAAATAATAATATGAAAAATATTATATATGTTTCAATGGTGGCTATTTTAGCAATAAGTTTAGCGGGTTGCCAGCAAACGTATAACGGTCAGTTACTTGGTGTTTTAGATCGTCCTACCTGGAATGGTAAAATTAACCCTTACGGTATGACGTATATACCAGCTGGGCACTTTATAATTGGTGCTAGTGATCAAGATATTTCTTTCTCTTTACAACAACGAAGCAAAGAAATATCTATTCAAGGCTTTTATATGGACGATACTGAAATTACCAATAATGAGTATAGACAGTTTACCAATTATGTAAAAGATTCTATTGCACATGCAATGTTAGATCACTTTGAAGAAGCAGAAGATGGCAAGCAAAAAATTGATTGGTCTTACGATATTTTTTGGGATGACCCAGAAGACAGAGCAGCACTATCAGAAATGTTTTACGATGAAAGCGAACAATACAATGGTATTACCGAATTAGATACACGTGCTTTAGTATTTGAATATGATTGGTTTGATTGGAAAGCTGCCGCAAGCCCTTCTAACAGAGACAAACCACGGTCATCTTTTATTAAAAGTAAAGTAACAGAAATATATCCTGATACCTTGGTATGGATTAGAGATTTCGCTTATTCTTACAATGAGCCAATGGCAAGAAATTATTACTGGCATCCAGCATTTGATGATTATCCTGTAGTTGGAGTAAGTTGGGATCAAGCCAATGCATTTAGTGCCTGGAGAACCAAGTTTTGGAATGACTACAAGAAAGTAAATGGCGAAACTAATGGTGAAAACTTCCGTTTACCATTTGAACATGAATGGGAGTATGCTGCGCGTGGCGGTTTAAATAATTCTCCTTATCCGTGGGGTGGTCCATATTTAAGAAATAAAAAAGGTTGTGTATTAGCTAATTTTAAACCAGGTAGAGGCAACTATGCCGAAGATGGTGGCTTATATACTGTTAGAGCGGATGCATACAATCCTAATGATTATGGATTATATAACATGTCGGGTAATGTAGCAGAATGGACTTCTTCTGCTTTTCACGAAAACGCTTATGCTTTTCAATTTGATATGAATCCAGATATCCGTTATGATTCTAAAGAATCGGATGCACCAACATTAAAACGTAAAGTGTTAAGAGGCGGAAGTTGGAAAGATATTGCTTATTTTTTGCAAACTGGCACACGACATTGGGAGTATGAAGATACTTCAAAAGCTTACATTGGCTTTAGAAATGCGCTTACTTTCTTGGGTCGTTCTATGAATGACTTTTAATTGCAAAAAACACCATTTAAACAACAAATCAATTTATTAATCTATAAAAGAAGTAATAGCGTTTAATTTTTGGTTAAAAACAAAAAGAACGTTATTTAAAACAAAGAATGAGAGCAATTTTTGAAAATTTTGGGTTTAAGTACCTAAAAAATGTAATTATCGGGGTAGGTGCAGCTATTATTATGTTAGGTGCTTTAGGTAAAATTACACACCAAAACGTATTTGGTTTCAATCCAGATCAAATGTTAAGCGTTGGTTTATATATGGAAGCTATTATCTTTTTAATTCAAGGCTTAGTACCTCCAAAAAAAGATTACTATTGGGAAAAACTGTATCCAAATTTAGATAAATATGGCGGCGGCATTGATGGCATTGCAGCTGTTAATGGTAAAAGTCAAACTGCAGAGTTAGACGATATGTTATCTAACAGTAAAATTAACCAAACTACAATTGACAGTTTTGGTAAATCGTTAAATAGTTTTGGTACAAGTATCTCCCGCTTATCAGATGTTACAGACACGGTTTCTGCTACCAATGAATATAATACGAAAGCCAAAGAAGCAGCACAAGCATTAACACAAGTAAAAGATGCGTATAGTAAAGCAGCTGCCGTTGCCGGAAGCCTTTCAATTTCTGCAGAAGAAACTAAAGGTTACCAACAGCAAGTTGTTCAGGTAACTAAAAATCTTTCTGCTTTAAATGCAGTTTATGAATTAGAATTATCAGACACTAACAGCCATTTAAAAAATATGAATAAATATTACAGCAACCTTTCGGCTGCAATTAAAAATTTAGATGACTCTTTAGAAGATACGCAAAAGTATAAAGAGCAAATGGCTGGTTTAACCAAAAATTTAACAAGGTTAAATACGGTTTATGGTAATATGCTTTCTGCAATGCAAAACGGTAAATAATTATTTTTTCATTTTCTATTTTATTAAAAGAATTAAAATTTAATTAATGTCAATACCAAAAGAACCGCGGCAGCAGATGATATCAATAATGTATTTGGTATTAACTGCACTATTGGCGCTTAACGTTTCAGCCGAAATTATTGAGGCTTTTAAACGTTTTAATAGTAGTATGGAAGCTAGTAATGTTACAGTTGATAATAAAATATCAGGAACTTACGCTGCCTTTGAAGCTGCTGTTGAAAAAAATAAGGGAAGAGGACAAGAACACCTCGATAAAGCAAGAGAAGCCTCTACTTTAAGTGGAGATGTTGCAAAACAGCTTCAAAAAATTAAAACAGATTTTAAAAATTTTACTGACGAAGGTGTTTCACCAGAAGCATTAGCAAAATCTAATGGTGATTTGGTAAATGCTTCATCACAAGATGCTACAACTCAATTTTTTGTAAAAGGTATACCAGATGGCAGAGCTCCTGTTAGTCCCGAAGTAAAAGATTTAATGGGTAAAACCCGTAAACAATTTTTAGATTATTTTGCGGACACACCTGATGAATTACAACAAGTAGAAGCACTTATACCAGATTTTACAACCGAAGATGGAGAAAAAGATTTCTTTTATCAATTACCAGCAGTTGCAGCAATGACAGAGTTAACTCGTTACGAAAGTTTGGTTAAATCAGCCGAATCTGTAGTTGTGGAGAAGTTAAGTAACAGAGTGGGGGTGAAAAATGTTGTTTTTGATCAATTTGAACCAGCTATTATACCAAACGCTGAGAAATTTATTGATGGTGACCCATTATCATTAGATATATTTTTGTCAGCATCTTCTAAGAGCTCTTCAAAGCCACAAATTTTTGTAGATGGAAAACAATTAACAGTAGGACCAAATGGTAGAGCAGATTATGAAAGAAATACTAGTGGTACTGGCGATAAAACTTTAAATATAGAGATTAAAGCAGCCAACCAATTTGGTGAAATGAAATCTTACAAAAAGAAATTTGAGTATAAAGTAGTGCCACCATTTAGACAAGAATATAAAGGCATCGTTTCGCCAACTGCAATGAACGTATTTTATATTGGGGTAGATAACCCGGTAGAATGTGGTATTTCAGGTATTGATGGAAGTTTGATAACTGCTTCTATTAATGGTTTAGGTGGTACTATAAAGCCAGTTGGTAACGGCAAATTTACGGTTAGGGTAAAGGAACAATCTACTAAAGCTAAAGTTGCAAAAGTTACTATTTCTGGCCCAAAGCCAAAGTACGATAGAGCAGGTGGTGATTATACAGAAACAATGGAGTTTAGAGCCAAATATATACCTAATCCAGTACCTGAATTGGGTGGTAAAAATGGTGGTAAAATGCCAAATGGAACATTTAAAGTACAAAAAGGTATTTCAGCTACTTTGTATGATTTTGTTTTTGATGCAAAATTTGAAGTGTTGAGCTGTGAAGTGACTTATGCTCCAAAAAGAGATGATTTACAAACTAAAACAAACGTAGGTCCATTATTTACAGGAGACGTAAAGGCATTAATGAGCCAGGCTAAACCAGGTGATTCTTACTTTTTTGATAATATTATGGTTAAAGGCCCAGATGGAGCAAAACGTAACTTAGGTACGATAGCCTTCAGTATTAAATAACTTAGAGTTTAAAGCAATGAATAAAATTAATTTAATAATCACAATAGTTTTTACACTTTTATGTATTGAGCTAGCAGTTTATGCTCAACCAAGAGGTATGATTTTTGATGACGAGCCAGAAGAAGAAGTTGCACCTACTCCAGAACCTGTAAATACACCTACAGAGTCAATTGTAGTACCAAACCCAACTCCAGAGGCAGCACCTATAAACGAAGAGCCAATAAAACCGGCAAATACAACTCCTTTTGTTGATATGGGTACTACCAAAACAACTACAACAACCACTACCAAAACAAAGCCATCTCAGAGTGGTGTAAGCAGCGGTGTTTCTTATGGTAGTTCTTTAAATAGAGATAATGAAGGAACAGGTGGTGCGCCAAAAGATATAGAAGCACCTACACCTATAGAAGATAAAAAATTTATAAAAGAACCTTTAGTACAAGATGGGGTTTATGAAAAAATGCGCCTAAAAGAACGCCAGGTATTACAATACGATCATATTAGAGAAGCGGATGTTTTATGGTCGAAAAGAGTTTGGCGTGTAATAGATACCAGAGAAAAAATTAATTTAACTTTTTCTTATCCCGAGCAACCATTTGTAGGTGTTTTATTAGATATTATTTCTAAAAGCGATGAAGCAAAAGTATTTACTGATGATGGCTTCACAATGGAAACATCATCTGAAGAAATTTTAAGCCAGCTTGGTGCAAGCGAAACAATTGAAGTTTATAATCCGGTTACAGAAGAATATGAAACTGAAACAGTATCGAATGATTTTAATCCAGAACTAATTACTAAAATTAGAATTAAAGAAGACTGGGTTTTTGATGAAGAATCTTCTATGATGAAAGTGCGTATTTTAGCCATAGCTCCTATTATTGATGAATATGATGACAATGATAACTTTAGAGGTGAAAGAGCTTTGTTTTGGGCTTACTATCCTTCTATTCGTCAAGATTTATCGCGTTATGAAGCATACAATCCTTTAAATGATGCGCAACGATTAACTTGGGAAGATTTGTTGGAGATGCGTTATTTCAGCAGCCATATTTTCAAAGAAGGTAATGTTAGAGATATGCGTATTAAAGATTATACTTCTGGAGTTGATATTTTATTAGAATCAGAAAGAATAAAACGTACTATATTTGAGTATGAGCACGACTTGTGGTCGTATTAAAATAAAGAAAAGCTGGTGCAATTTGTACCGGCTTTTTTTATGCTTATATCTGATTTTTTTTCAATAATTCGACTCCAAAACAAAATTTAAAGATAATTTCTAATTTTTAAGCCAATTACGTGTTATCATTTTTTATTTTTATTCTTGAAAGAAGATACATATTTCCACTTTTTGCAATAAATTGTAGCTTAAATAAGAAATATGATTACTTTTTTAAGGGTAAAAAATATTATACTTTGTGCTCTAAGTTTCTTTGCCTTAAACCAAACCTATGCACATGGCGATTTAAGTAAACGAATTAAAAATATTTCATTAAACATAGCCGAACATCCTGATAGTATTTTACTGTATCACCAAAGAGGTGTTTTATATACCCAACATGGTGATTTTGAGCTAGCACTAAATGATTTTAGTTTTTGTAAATCAAAAAATTATGATAATATTAATTTAAATTTAGATGTTGCTACTGTTTACATTCATATTAAAAATTACAAAAAGGCAACTGCTGAAGTAGATGCGGTTTTGTGTAATCAGCCTTCAAATATATTGGCTTTACAGTTTAAGGGTGAAATTTTGAATGGACAAGAAAAATATTTTGAAGCTGCTCAATATTTTGAAGCTGCTTTATCTTTATACATTAATCCAAAACCAGAAAATTATATTTTAACTTATAAAACTTGGTTGCTTTCTAAACATATTGAGGCAAATTGCAAGGCTTTGCAAATTTTAGAACTGGGCATTGAAAAACTAGGCCCAATATATGTGTTAAGAAAAGCACTTATTGATTTTCATTTAAATAATGGTGATGTTGCTGATGCAATAGATATTCAAAAAAAATTAATAAATGATTTAAATAGAAAGGAACACGCATATTATGATTTAGCATTAATGAAAATTAATATAGGAATGACACAAAGTGCTGTAAATGACTTAAATCAAGCTAAAAATGCTGTAAGAAAATTACCCGATAAAATTAGAAATATAAAAGCTACAGTAGATCTAAATCAAAAAATTAATCAACTATTAAAAATTTTATGAAAAGTAAACATATTAGCTCATTTATAATTTTTATATTAATTCAAAGTCATCTTATTATAGCTCAAGATCTAATTATTACTTGGGGAGATGATTGGCAGTATTATGATGCCGGTGACGAACCTGCAGCACAATCTGGAAATATGGAATGGCATAGCTTTGAGTTTGATGATAGTGCCTGGCAAAATGGTCCTAGTCATTTTGGTTATGGTGATGGTGATGAAGCCACAGTTACTCAGCCTACTCTTGCTCAATACTTTAGAAAAGAGTTTCACCTAGCAAATGGTGCAGCTTATGTTGATATAGATGTGAACTTAGTACACGATGATGGTATTAATATTTACTTAAATGGTACAAACTTAACAAGAGTAAATATGCCAACTGGCAATATTGATTATAATACTTTAGCATTATATTATGTTGAAAATGAAATTACAACAGCGAGTTTTCCAATACAATTATTAAACGGCAAAAATGTTATTGCTGTTGAAGTACATCAAGCTACATTAAATAGTAGCGACATCAGTTTTAATTTACAATTAAGGGCTAATAAAGAGGATTATATAGCTGTAAAAAGAGGGCCATATCTTCAAAAAGGTGCATCAAATACGGTAACTATAAAATGGAGAACAAGCAGGGCTACCCAATCTGTAATTAATTATGGTACCAATCTTAATGTACTATCGCAAAGTAAAAGTGAATTAAGCTTAAAAAAAGATCACGAAATTACACTTAATAATTTACAGGCAAACACAAAATATTACTATGAAATTAGTAATAGCGATTTTATTATAGAACCAAAAACGGAAGATTTATATTTCAAAACTGCACCAATTGTAGGAGAAAGACAAGCAGTTACCGCCTGGATTTTAGGGGATTGTGGTATAATTAACAGTAACCAAAGGGCTGTAAGAAATGCATACTATAATTACATAGGAAACGAACATACAGACTTATTACTTTTTTTAGGGGATAATGCTTATAATGATGGAACAGACGGAGACTATCAATATGCAGTTTTTCAAAATATGTATGAGGATAAGCTGAAAAATACTATTTCTTGGTCTACACGTGGTAATCATGAAAGATATGACCCAATAACACAATCGGTGGCTTATTATGATATTTTTTCTTTTCCTACAAATGCAGAATGTGGCGGCTTGGCATCGGGCACAGAAGCTTATTATTCATTTGATTATGCTAATATTCATTTTATAGTATTGGATTCCTACGATTCAAATAAAGATGTTGGAGAATCAATGTATAATTGGTGTAAAGCCGATGTTCAAAACACTACAGCAGAATGGTTAGTTGCCTTATGGCATCATCCACCCTATACAAAAGGTTCACACAATTCTGATGTGGAAACTTACTTAATAGAAATGAGACAGAATTTTTTGCCAATGTTAGAAGATAATGGAGTGGATCTTGTTCTATCGGGTCACAGCCATTCTTACGAAAGAAGTTATTTTTTAAATGGGCACTATGGATCATCTGATTCATTTGATATTAATGAAAATACGGTAGGAGAGAATGGTAATGGAAGTGGAAAGCTAAGTAGCAACCAACCCTATGAAAAACATACTATAGGCCACAGAGCTGGTGAAGGCACAGTTTATATTACAGCGGGTTCTTCAGGCAAAACCTCTTACGGGCCGCTCAATCATAAGGCAATGTATTATTCAGTAAGAGAATTAGGTTCTTGTGTTTTAGAGGTAAATCAAGATACAATGAATGTAAAATTTTTAAGAGAAACTGGTTTGGTGGAAGATTATTTTACAATTATTAAAGCAGCTTGTATCGATGAATTATCTATTGATGATGTTATACCAACAAATACTTATCAGGCAAACAGTCAAATTTTTTCTACTGGCGAAGTGCTTAGTCAAGATAGTGTTTTTTTTAAAGCAAAAGATGTAATTAGGTTAGAAACAAATTTTTCTGTTAAAAATGGAGCAAGATTTTCTGCCAGAAATGAAGAATGTGAATAATTTTTGAAAATACTACCAAGCAAGTAACATCTCAACCGCTGAATGATCAGAAAGTGCAATTTTACGTTTTTGATCATAAAAATGCAGTATTTTTGTTTCGGTATTTAAGCTAACATTATTGTACTTTATAAAAATATAGTCAACAATTGTAGTGTGCGTTTTTTTTGTTTTATAATACTTGTTAGGCCAAGTTGTGTCATTGGGCACATTTATATGGTTTATTTCTAAATCATTTAATAAATTGTTTCTACGGCTAAGGTTGTTATAATCGGTATTAAAATCGCCACATAATAGTTGAGGTATATTTTCTTTTTTGTATTGTTTTAAAAATGCTGTAATTTGTTCACGCTGTGTTTTCCGTATTGCCTCGTATTTATTTTGGTTGCCTGCTTGTAAATGAGTACCCAATATTTGAAACATTTGTTTCTCTTTTTCAACTTCAATTAAAACAGCTCCTTTTTTTGCTAAACAATCAGTGCCTTTACAATTTTTGTAAACTATAGTGCCTAAAAGTTTAGCTGGTAGTTTGCTAAGTATAAAAATACCGTGATTAGTTTTTATAAAATTACCCTTTCTATTTGCTTTTATTTGATATGGGAATGTATCTTTTAAACCTTCTTCAATTATTTGATGTGATTTTTTATGAAAGGTCTCTTGTAAAACAATAACATCACAATCTAAGTGTTGAAGAGCATCTACTATAGCACTTGCTCTATACATTTTATCGGTAGCCTTAATAAAAGTTGGAAGGCAGAAAATGTTCCAACTTAATACTTTAAGTTGTTGATCCAGCTTTTCTTGCGCATTTAAAACAGTTGTGCACAAGTTTACAAATATAAAAATTATAAATATTTTAGTTTTAAAACCCATTCGCTCTCATTTACCAAATATTTAACCCTCAAACTGAAGTTTAAACATAATAGTTCTAGAGAAAAGTTTATTTAAAACATTGCTATAGTTTAAAGTAGGGGAGGGAACGTGAATATTTGGTAAACCTTGCGATATTGTAATTTCCGGAGAAAAGATAAATAGTGGAAAAAATATTTGTACACCAATGCCGTAATCTGCTGATAAATCGAAACGTCCTAATTTTACAATATCATCGGCTTTACGTTTTTTTGAGTTAGAGGCTAAATCGTAATCTAACCTTGCCCCACCAAGCACATAAAACCGAAAGTTATTATATCTGTCACTTTTAAATTTTAACCAAATAGGAGCTTGTAACAATACCGATTCTATTCTTTTAACTTCGGTAAAATTTCCAATTTGTTTATATTCTAAAGGTCTGTTACTAAAAGCTACACCAGGTGTAAACCTTAAATCTAAATGTTTGGCTAATTTTAAGTTAGTAATAATACCTAAGTTAAAACCTCTGCCTTTTGGGCCAAGCACGGTTAAAATACTATCATTATTAACAAAATATTCTGAGGGTTCAATTCTAAAATTAGAATTGTTATAGCCCATCATTATACCAAAATACAACTTTTTATCGTCGTGATTTATTCTAAACATTTGCGCTTGTGCCGATTGGCTCAAACAAAAAAATGTAATAATAATTAATGCAACTTTGTACCAGTATAAATGGAACTGATACCGAAAGTTTGTGGAACCCATTCTGTATTGTTTAATCCTAACTCTTTTAAAATATTAATAAATTCAAAGCCTTGCGGAAAAGCGCTTACCGACTGTGGTAAGTATTCGTAAGCACTGCTATCTTTCGAAATCAGTTTTCCTACATTAGGCAGTATATAACGGAAATAGAAGTTGAATAATTGTTTAACAGGAAACTTTTCGGGTTTAGAAAACTCTAATACTAACAATGTGCCACCTGGTTTTAGCACCCTTACCATCTCTTTAAGGCCAAGGGTTAAATTATCAAAATTTCTAACTCCGTAGGCGGCCATTACAGCATCAAAACTATTATCGTTAAATTGTAAGTTGGTAGAATCTCCTTGCCTTAGTTCAATTATATCTTGCTCGTGTTTTTGTTTAATTTTTTTTCTACCAATGCTTAACATATTTTCTGCAATGTCAACACCAACTATTTTATCGGGTTTTAACTCCTTAGCAGCTTCTAAAGCCAAGTCGGCGGTACCAGTTGCAATATCTAATATTATTTTTGGCGATTTGGGTTTAAGTTTGTTAATGGCCTGCTTTCTCCAAATAATATCTATACCTAAAGAAAGTGCTCTGTTTAAAAAGTCGTATTTAGGAGCTATGTTATCAAACATCTCTTCAATTTGCTCCCGCTTGTTGTTTTCACTTTTTTTGTAAGGAATTACTTTTTTTGAATCCAATTAATTTTAATTATAAAGCAAAAATAGTAGAGAAAAAGGCCAATGCCCACTTTATTTGATTTATTTTTTCTTTTTGTAGGAAAAATTAAACTTTTTGTTCTTTTAAAGCATTTATTTTGGTTTGAAAGTTTTGTTTTAAGCTATCGTGTTTTTCTTTAAAGGTAAATTTTAGTTCGTTCAATTTATTTTGAAAATCAATTTTTAATTTTTCTTCTTCAATTTTAAATGAAGTTTTAATTTTTTCAATTTCAGTTTGGTTAGAATCTGTTTTTTCGAAACTAGCATCATTAAAAAAATCATTATCTGCATCTAATTCATCTTTTATTGTGGCAGATGGCTCAGCATTACCAGCCTTTTTCATAGCATCTTCTACTTTTTTATAAATTGAATTAAAAACACTTTCTGGCACTGTATTCTCATTTAGGTTTGTTTTGTTATTTAATTGCATTGTTTCTATAATTGATTTTACAGCTTTAATAATGGTGTTAACATCAATATTTGATTTTCCTTTTCCAGTCATTCTTTTAATATTTTATATTTGTTAAACACTCCTTAACTAAATAATGTTCCATCTTACCAATAATAATAAACATTTTATAAGTTTTTTCAACTACTTTTGAAATATAATGTAGACTAAGAAGCTAATTGATTTAAAGTCTAACATTTTTATACTTACTATCGTAAAATATACAAGTCTATTTTTTTAATAATGAGAATTAATCCATTCAAAGCAATTGCTAAAGCACTATTTTTATATTTTTTTCTACTTCAAATTAATGAAGCATCGGCCTGGCAACTTCAACCAGATTTAATAGTTGTTGAAAGTGCACTAAGAAATTCATTAAAAGTAGATTCTATATTTAACAATGATCAATGTTACATTGATGAAGGTTGTTTGTCCGGAACGGGAAATAGACAACTCATAAAATTTACAACACAAATTTCAAACGTTGGTGATGCTGATTTTTTTGTTGGTAAACCGCCGCCGTTAATTACAGGTGGAAATGATACTTGGGTTTGGGATAGTTGCCACAACCATTGGCATTACGATGGTTATGCCGAGTATGTTTTATTAGATGATCAAGACAATGAAATTCCGGCTGGTTTTAAAAGTGGTTTCTGTTTAGCCGATATTTTTTGTGAAACAGGCTATGAAAGAAAATATACTTGCCTTAACCAAGGTATATCGGCACATTGTACAGATGTTTATTCCTCTCAATTAGATTGTCAGTGGATTGATGTTACAAACGTTCCGGAAGGCGTTTACAAGTTAAAAGTACGTGTAAACTTTCAAGAAGAACCAGATGTTAATGGTGTTTATGAATCAACTTATCAAAATAACTCATCGGAAGTTTGTTTTGAACTATTTAGAAATGCCTCGGGTAGGCATTACATAAACATTTTACCAATTGGTACAGGTTGCCAAAGTGAAGCTTGTTATGAAACTACTTTAACCATTCAATTCGATGATTTTGCTCAAGAAAATTCTTGGCAGCTATACAATACAAGTAATAATTTAATTAAAAGTAGTAATGGACCTTACAATCAAAGTTTTAACAATACAACATTAAGTGAGGTATTTTGTTTAACAGAAGATTGTTACGTACTTACTTTTTTTGATACTGGTAACGATGGAATTTGTTGTGGAAACGGAAACGGAAACTACAAAGTATTTAACTCTTCTGGTCTTGTTTTAGTAGATGAAACCTTTGAATTTGGTAATTACCTTACTTCACAATTTTGTATTACTACGCCTACTATATGTACCGATGTAGATGGTGACGGAATTTGCGCTAATAATGATTGTAACGATAATAATGCATCTGTTCCGGCACCTGCTGGCGCTGCTTGTAACGATAATAACCCAAACACCATACACGATGAAATATTAGAAGATGGTTGTACTTGCGCTGGAGTTATTGATAATAATTGTACAGTAGAAATGTCATTATTTCTTCAGTTTGATAATTTTCCTTTTGAAACAAGTTGGGAATTGAAAGACCCAAATGGCTTTATAGTAGATTCGCGACCAGTATACAGCGGGGTTATGGGTTTAAGCTCAACATCAGAAGATATATGCTTAGTTAGTGGTTGCTATACCTTATTTATGAAAGATACATTTGGTGACGGTATGTGTTGTAATGCCGGAAATGGTTATTACCGTTTAACCAATAGCTTTAACGAAGTAGTTGCCGAAGGCGCAATATTTGAAAGTTTTGACAATACCACCTTTTGCGTTGCACCCTGCGAAACTGATTTAACCATTAGCAGTTTAAACAATTTAACCTCCACCTACAAGGCCAGTAACGAAATAATTGGTGTTGGTTCAGTTTCTGGCAACGCTGCCACAGTAACTTTTTCAGCTACTCAGCGGGTTCAATTATTGTCAGGCTTTGGTGTTAAAGCTGGGTCTCACTTTAGGGCAGATAATGATGGCTGCAACAATTAAAAATATATCTTAAACAGGTATTTTTTTATTCAGAAAAAGAAAGAAAATAGTTCAATTTAACTTGAATAATAGTCAAAATTAAATTGAACTATTTTATTAGAAAACAATTGTTTTTTTTCCATTAATCATCACCCTGTTCTCAAACACTTTTTTCAAAGCACCCGAAAGTACATCCCGTTCTATATCGTGGCCTGCTTTTGTCATTTGTTTTACCGAGTAATGATGATTAATTCTATGAACACCTTGCTCAATAATAGGGCCTTCATCTAAATCTTTTGTAACAAAATGAGCCGTAGCGCCTATAATTTTAACGCCACGGTTATAAGCCTGCCTATAAGGGTTAGCACCAATAAAAGCAGGCAAAAAAGAATGGTGAATATTAATGATTTTGTTGGTGTAACTATTCACAAAATTTTCGGTTAAAATGCGCATATATTTTGCCAAAATAAGGTAATCAAAATTGTACATATCAATTACTTTCATCACCTCATTTTCGTGGCTTTCTCTATCCAAATTTTGTGTAGAAATGTAGTGATATGGAATGTTGAATTTTTCAACCAAGTGCCTAAGCGTTTCGTGGTTGCCAATTACCGCCTTAATTTTTGCGTCTAGTTCGTTATACTCATTTCTTATTAGCAAGTCGCCTAAGCAATGATGTTCTTTTGTTACCATTACTACAATTTCTTTTTCCTTGTTTTCAATTAAGTTAATCTCTGCATCGGCTGATAATTTGCTTTTTACTGAGACAATTAGTTGATTCTTATCAAAAGATCCGGTAAAATTAGCACGGTTAAAAAAGGTTTGACTTAGTGGTGCAACATATTCATCGTTTGAAATAATGTTTAAGTTAAACTCATATAACGAGCCAGTTATTTTATGAATTAAACCTGGGCAATCGGGGCATTTTACTAATAATACGTAGCTTTGTTTTTCCAAAATTTTATTGCGCATTTATGTCTTCAAGCTTTTCAAGTGCTGGTATTTCATAGTACATTACTTTATCATTTAAGCTATATTCAATTAAAGCATCTCCAATAAATTTGTTTGGTGGCAAATTTGACTCCGCAGTCTTTTCTTCTGAAGATATTGGTTTTTTACTTCTACTGGTTGCAAATAAAATCAACTCATCATCTGCATTGTAATTTTGCCAACTATCTGCTTGAAATTTTCGCTTTAGCTTTAAATCTATATATGGCTTATCATTGCTCAACCATATTTTGTTAAATGTTAAATCTACATCAACTAATTTTTTTAAAAAGATGGTTAGCATAGTAGTAGCACCCGAACCAGGCGCACCGCCATTAAACTTTTGAGAAGTCGCTTTTGAAAATTCAAATGGTAGTTTAACTGCTTCAGGTTTTTCTTCACTTAACTCAACCTCTTCTTGCACTTCCTCCTTTGAGTTAGTTTCGTTTAAAATAATTTCTTTTTTTTGAGCCACACCGGCCCAGGCGTATAAAAAAAAAGTAAGTAATAATATATTCTTCATTAGTTTAAAATTTTGTAAATCAATTCTTTATAGATACCAGCTTCATTTCTTTCTGTAGCTCCTACACCTTTAGACTTTAAATCTGCCGTTTGTATTAATTTAAAAATGTGTTTTAGTTTTTGAACACTATAAAACCTTGCAGCCTTTTCGGTTTGTTGAAATATAAAATTATTGTGCACCTTAATGGCTTGCATCTGTTCACGAGGGCTCAAATGCTTGCAACTATGATAAATATACAATTTATTAAAAAAC
>Ga0114956_1001135_pt1 | contig 20720 bp, 20 predicted proteins | sample MaitaG_FD_87304 | JGI IMG/M metagenome (GOLD analysis project Ga0114956, IMG submission 87304) | Marine algal microbial communities from Maine, USA - Maine_Asex2 metaG | ecosystem: Host-associated > Algae > Red algae > Unclassified | place: Maine, USA | collected 2015-01-05
ACACGATGGTCGGCGTAGACCTCGATGCAGCCGAGGCCGAGCGACGCGGTGCGACGTGGTCGTATCAGAGCTTCGACACCCACGCCGGCCCCGACGAGGTGTTCGAGATCATCAAGCGCGGCCGCTGGGCTGACTAGCCCGGGCGCAGGCTGGCCGTCTACCCCGCTCGTAGGTTGCGGTAACTGTGCTTCAGCGATGCGTTGGCGTTGCAACGAGAGCGTGCGCGCGTTGCTTTGATGGGCCAGCCACGCACTGTGTGAAGCTGTAGCGATGACAGCTGACGCCAACCCAGCGCGCAATGGCCCGACGGGTGGCCTGATCGATGTGCATGGCCACATCGTGCTCGAAGGGTCACTCGGCGCCGCCGGGCCGGTGTGCGGCCCTGAACTCGGTGCTTACGACGATGGCACGACATGGTTTCGAGTCGGCGACTGGCGCCTCGACGGTGTGCCGTATCGAGAATCGTTGTTCATGCAGGTCGGTATGCGACTCGATGCTATGGATGCTGCCGGTATTCGCGTGCAAGCGTTGTCGCCGAACCCGCTGACCTACCTGCACTTCATCCCGGCCGCCGATGCCGTGCGCTACTGCCGGGCGCACAACGATGATCTGGCATCGGTCGTGGCCGGGCACCCTGACCGGCTTGTGGGGTTGGCCTCGCTTCCTATGCAAGACATCGACGAGGCAATCGCGGAGCTCGATCGTTGTGTTAACGAGCTCGGGTTGTTGGGGTCCTACACCGGCACCGACTTCGGCATGCACCTTGACGACGAACGGCTCGATCCCTTCTTCGAGGCGTGTGTCGGGCTTGATGTCCCGTGGTTCCTGCATCCGGCGCCGACCGGGCTCGACGGCCCGCTGCGCGACGATCGCATGTCTCGGTTCAGCCTTGAGCTGGTTGCCGAGTTCTCGCTCGAAGAGATGTTGGCCGTGGCAATGCTGACGTTTGGTGGCGTAAGCCGGCGTCACCCTGATCTCGATATCTGCATCTCTCACGGTGGTGGATCGTTTCCGATGCACCGAGCCAAGATTCGCAAACTGGCCGAGCGCCGACCGTCGTCGCCCGACTGGATCACCGAACCCGGTGCGTTTGATGACGCGGTCGATCGACTCTGGTTCGACTGCCACGTGAGCGGCGAGGCCGAGTTCACGTTTGCCATCGAACAACTCGGCACCGAACGACTGGTGTTCGGCACGAACTTTGGTGGCTGGGACACCGGTTCGGTCGATCACCTCGGCGATCTTGGGGCCAAGCTAAACGCCAACGCGGCGCGCCTGTTGCGCCTCGAAAAACGTGCACCCCACTTGATCTAGACCTGCTTGATCAGAACAGCGGTGCCAGTGAGCGGGTTTCGATTGCCCGCTCCTGCTCTACGATTTGTCGATGAGACCGTCGCAAAAGCGGAGCTATGGAACCTGTTCACGCAATGCCTGACATCGACCCAGCGATCCATCTCGGTACTGACATCCTCAACGACCCCCTGCGAAACAAGGGCACGGCGTTTACGCACGCCGAACGCAAGCTGTTGCACATTCAAGGGTTGATCCCGCCAGCGGTTGAGACGATCAATGAACAGCTCAAGCGAACGTCGTTTGAGTTCGAGCGAGCCCAAGGGCCGCTCGCCAAGCACATCTATCTGCGGTCGCTTCAGGACAACAACGAGGTGCTGTTCCTGCGGTTCGTGAAGCAAAATCTGGCGGCCACCCTGCCGATCGTGTACACCCCGACCGTCGGCGTGGCGGCCCAAGAGTTCAGCCGCATCTATCGCCGGCCCCGTGGGCTCTTCCTTAGCTACGCGACCCGTGACCGCATGCGTGAGCAGCTCGCGTCGGTGCAGCGCGAGATCGACGTGATCGTTGCCACTGACGGCCAACGCATCCTTGGGCTTGGTGATCAAGGCATTGGTGGCATGGGCATTCCGATTGGCAAGCTCAGCCTGTATTCGGCCTTTGGGGGCATTGACCCTGAGCGCACGCTTCCGATCATGCTCGATGTCGGCACCGACAACGAAGACCGTCTGGCTGACGATTGCTATCTCGGCGAGCGGTTCAAGCGCATTGGCCAGGCCGACTACGACGCGTTCATCGACCAGTTTGTCGATGAAGCCGCCAACCGTTGGCCCGGGGTCTTGTTGCAATGGGAAGACTTCGCACAGCAGAACGCGACCCCCATCCTCAAACGCCACCGCGATCGTATTTTGAGTTTCAACGACGATATTCAGGGCACGGCCGCAGTAGCGCTCGCGGTGGTCATGGCGGCGGTTCGCCAGCTCGATCAGTCGTTCACTGAGCAACGAGTGTGCATTCTTGGCGCAGGCTCAGCTGGGTCTGGTGTTGCAACGATGATGTCGCGGGCGCTCGAAATGCAGGGTGTTGCCAACCCGCAAGGTCAGATTGTGCTCATCGACAGACACGGGGTCGTGCACGACGGGCGTGACGACTTGCGAGACTTTCAAGTGCCGCTTGCGTTTTCGGGTGAGGTCGCGACGATGTGGCAGAGTCGGGCTGGCGAGAACGCCTTCGAGACTGCGATTCGCCATTTCAAGCCAACGGTGCTCATCGGGGTTTCCGGCGTCGGTGGGCTCTTCACCAAACGCGCAATCGCGACGATGGCCGATCACTGCGAGAACCCCATCATCATGCCGCTGTCGAACCCGACAAGTCACGCCGAAGCAACGCCGCACGACTTGCTGCACTGGACCGAGGGCCGGGCGACCGTTGCAACCGGCTCACCGTTTGCACCCGTACGGGTCAATGGGGTCACCCACACGATCTCGCAGGCCAACAACGTCTATGTGTTTCCTGGCTTGGGGTTGGGCGCGGTCGCGTGCAATGCCAGCGCCGTCACCGATGAGATGCTTATGGCGGCGGCCGAGGCGGTTGGTGACCCTGACGGTTCGACCCAACGCGGTGCACGGGTGCTTCCGACCCTCGAAGAGGTCGACGATGTCAGCGAACGGATCGCGCGCGCGGTCGCCCGAGTGGCCTCAGATCAAGGCGTCGCCGACACGCTCACCGACGCCGAGATCAACGAGCGCATTGCGGCCGAGCGCTGGGAGCCCGTGTATCGAGACTTCACTACCGTCACCGACACCGCGATCTGAGGCCACGTTCTATGTTTGATCAAAGCCCAACACAATCACCCGAATGGCATGCGCTGAGCGAGCACGCAGCGACGATGAAGCACATGCACCTTCGTCAGCTTTTCGCCGATGACCCCGGTCGTGTCGGCGAGATGTCGATCACGAGCGGCGATCTTCGGCTCGACATGTCGAAGCACCGCATCACGAATGAGACGCTGCATCTGCTTCTTGCTCTGGCCGAGAGTCGTGGTCTGCAAGCGCGCACCGAGGCAATGTTTGGGGGAGAACCAATCAACAGCACCGAGGGCCGCGCGGTGCTGCATACCGCGCTGCGAGCCCACGCCGACGATGGGTTTGTGGTCGATGGCGAGAACGTGGTGCCCGAAGTGCACGCGGTACTGGACCGCATGGCAGCGTTTTCGGACTCGGTGCGAACGAAACAGTGGACGGGCCACACCGGGCGACCCATTCGCACCGTCGTCAATATCGGCATTGGCGGTTCTGATCTTGGGCCGCTGATGGCATACCGAGCGCTCACGCCCTACGTGCACCCTGACCTCGATGTTCGGTTCGTGTCGAACATCGACCCCGCAAGTCTGATCGACGCGACCAGCGATCTCGACGCTGCCGAGACGCTCTTCGTTATTGCATCGAAGACATTCACCACCATCGAGACGCTGACCAACGCTCGCCATGCCCGTGATTGGCTGCTCGCTAGCCTCGGCGGCGACGAGGCCGCGGTCGCCAAGCACTTTGTGGCCGTGTCGACTAACGAGACCGAAGTGGCCGCGTTTGGCATCGATACCGCCAACATGTTCGAGTTTTGGGATTGGGTAGGCGGCCGGTACTCGTTTGATGCCGCGATCGGGCTGAGCCTGATGATCGCTATTGGCGCAGGCAATTTTCGCGACATGCTCGACGGGTTCCGGACCATCGACCACCACTTTCGTACCGCCCCGCTTGCTGAGAACGCTCCCGTGCTCGCTGCGCTCATCGGCGTTTGGTATCGCAACTTTCTTGACCTGCCGACCCATGCGGTGCTTCCGTACTCTGAGCACCTCGGTAGGTTCCCCGCGTACTTGCAACAGCTCGACATGGAGAGCAACGGCAAGTCGGTGCGGCTCGATGGCACAAGAGTCGACTACGAGACCGGGCCGATCGTGTGGGGTGAGCCCGGCACTAACGGCCAGCACGCGTTCTACCAACTCATGCATCAGGGCACGACTGTGATCCCTTGTGACCTGATTGGGTTCCTGCACCCGGCCGAGGATCTCGACGGCCAACACCACTTGCTGTTGGCGAACCTGATTGCGCAAGCCGAAGCGCTGGCGTTCGGCAAGACACCTGAAGAGGTGGTGGCCGATGGTTCGCGTGCCGAGCTTGTGGCGCATCGCACCTTTGACGGCAACCGCCCGTCGACCGTGATCCTCGCCCCCGAGCTCACGCCCAGCGTGCTCGGCCAACTGGTTGCGTTCTACGAGCACAAGGTCTTCGTGCAAGGCACGATCTGGGGGGTCAACTCGTTCGACCAATGGGGCGTCGAACTTGGCAAGGCGTTGGCGACGCAGATCGGTGACGAGCTCACCAACGCCACTCCGCAGCCCGATCGACATGACCCGTCGACGAATGCCCTGATCGCAACCGTGCTCAATCGTCGCGACCGGTGACCGCCTGATGGATCTCCACACCGGCGACCTCATTCATCACGGCGCGCACCTTGGCCTGCACCGGCCCCAATTGGCAGCCAGGCGTGCTGATCGGGAGCAGCCTTATTGGGGCCGGCGCAGCCGCGGTCGTCGCGCGACGCTCACGCCGCAGGCGATTCGCATTGGGGTGCACGCACTTGGCGCTCCAGATTTGCGACGATAGGGCTATGAGTCACGGAGCTTCTCGACGGCCGCCTCCACCGGCGCCTTCGCCGTTCGCCGCGCCTCCCTTGCCGATCACCGACGAGCTACCGGCCGTTCTGAGACCCCAACCGAAACTTCGAGGGAGCGGTCGCAGACCGGGCGCGAGCCCGTGGCTGGGCAAGCTACTGATGGCGCTCATCGTCGTCGGAGCAATCGTGCTGGCCACGGTGGTGATCGGCTCGAACGGTGATGATGTCGCAACTGGGCCAGCTGCTGAGATCACGGTCGTGCCGACGGTGGTCGAAGGCGCCATCGATAGCTCAAACCCGATCCCAACGATCGGGGTCGCTTCGAATGCCGAAGCGCTTGCACTCGAAGCGCCCGGCTGGTGGCAGGTCGTCAACGTCGAGCAAGGGCTCAACGTGCGCGCTGAGCCCGGCACCGGCGCTGCAACAATCGGCACATTGACTGCCGGATCGCGAGGCGTATACGCAACCGGCGAACGCGCCGCCGTCAACGGTGGCGAATGGAAGCAGATCCGTCTCGGCGACACGCTGGGGTGGGTCAGTGCAAACTTCTTGAGTCCCGATGACGGTCCTGCAGCAGCTCCCGAGCCCGACAGCGACGAGCCGGTATCGACGGTTGCTGCGACGTGTTACCAGGGTCTCGACGAGCTGTTCATGCGGACCGTGCAACTCGACATCGATGGCGGCTCGTTCGAGGGGTTGATTCGCATCGATCGAGCGGGTGAGCCCGCCGTTTATGAAACCGCCGCTGGCTTGCTTCCACCCGGTCGCTCTGGCTCTGTCGAGATTGTCGTGACCAACACTGCGACCAACCGCGAACGCGTCGAAAGCTGGCGGTTTGGGCCTTCGTTGCTGACCCTGGCTCAAGAGTTCGACACTTCTGCCGTCAGCTGCCAGGCAGTAGCGGCGCTGCTTCCCTAGAGTCTGCTTCTTAGGGATTGATGCGTCCTAGGGATTGATGTAGTCGCGGTAATAGGTGATTTTGTCGCCCCGAACTCGGTAGACACCCACGCCAGAGCGTTCACCGTCGGCAGTCGTCATGATCCACTGTGCCCATGCGGTCGACTCATCACCGGCGAGCTCGACGAGCCGAAAGCTGCCGCCGACCTTGGTGACCTCGGTGTTCATCTTGGCCATGAACGCGGCGATGGCATCGCCGCCTATGAACGTGCCGTAGATCGGATCGACCAACTCGGCGTCATCGGCGAACAGTTCGACGAGCGCGGTGTAGTCGCCCGCATCTTGGATCTGCCAAAACCGCTCGATGGTGATGAACGCAGCGCCAGTTGTCATAGGCCGAACCTTAGAGCACCCAGATCGTCAGCTAGCTGCTCGGCGTGGTGCCGAGGCCGGGCGATACGCAAGACTCACGGGTTGGCGCTCGGTGCGACCGGGCTGCCAGCCCCACTTGGCGCCGGGAGGTCAGGGATCACAGCTGACAGCATCGAGTCGATGTTTGGGCCGCGCCGCAGATGGTGGCCGCCATCGACCGATAAAACCACGCCGGTGATCCATGACGATTCGGGCCCACACAGGAAGCGGATCGCGTTCGCAACATCGGTCACTGTGCCGCGACGCCCCAGCGGCATGTTGACGCGATAGTCCTCGTTGATCTCGTCATTGCTTTGCAGCGCCATCGACAGGTCGGTTTCGACCAGTCCGGGTGCCACTGCGTTGACACGTAGGCCGAGCGAACCGAGCTCGTCAGCAGCGTTCTCAACGAGCGAGTTCACGGCCGCCTTGGCAGCGGTATATGCGCCGAAGAAGCGGTGGGTGCGCACGCCGGCAATCGACGACACCGCACACATCGCGGCGCCGCTTCCTGCGCGCGGCGCGCCGTCGCCAACGTTGGCGACGATCGCTCGTGCGGCGTGTTTGAACGTGAGAAATGTGCCAGTCAGATTGACCTTCATCGTCTGTTCCCAGAGGTCGACATCCATCGACAGCAATGGTCCGGCCCCGCCGCGGCCGGCGTTCGCGACCGCGATGGTCAGCGGGCTGCGGTCGTCAGCTTCTTGCACGGCTGCGGCGATCGCGGCTTCGTCGGTCACGTCAGCGACCACAAAGGCCGCGCTGTCACCAAGCTCACCTACGGCTGCACGAAGCGTGTCTCGGGTTCGCCCAACGATCGTCACGGCCGCGCCGTCGGCCACGAGCGCGTGTGCCGCGCCTAACCCGATACCGCTGCCGCCGCCGGTGATGATTGCGTGGTGTCCGTCGAGTGCTGCTGGCGTCATGGCCGCAGCCTTACACAGCCGCGCTTGCTCGCAACAGGCGATCGACAAGCACGAACATCGACGTCGACGTAGCGATCACATCGCCCCACGGTGACCAAAAGGCAGAGACACCATGAGGTGCCCTAGGGGTTAGCGCTCTCGCCGTGATGAGCGACGGTTAGACGAGGCCATCGCCGTGAGGGCGACAAGTCCCAGTGCGGTCGCCGTCACGGCGGTGGTGGTACTGCTTGAGTCAGCGCTAAGCACGTAGGCCAGAGCTTCTGGCGGATCGCCGAGATCGCTGTCGTCGACGAGTATTTCGGCCACGACACCAGCGCCCGCATTTAGTCCGACCAAGAGCGGGTCGGGCGACACGAAACGGAACTGAGGGTCGGCCGCCGAGATGAGGTAGTTGCTCACGCTGAGACCACCAAGGCGGATCAACCCAGCATCGTCGGCCGTGCCGCAGGACTTGGTGCCGATCACGGGAACGGTTGCGCACACCTCGGCGCCGACGAGCGGGGCGCCTTGGGTGCCAACGACCCGCACCAGAATCTCGCCGACTTCAGCGGTTAGCGATGCGAGTGGCGCCAGCGCTGGAAGTGCTGCAGGCTCGGCGGTGTCATCGGTGGCGGTGTCAGCCGAGGCGGGGTCAGCGGAGGCGGGATCGGCGGAGGTGGGGTCAGTAGCCAGAGCGTCGGTACCGGCAGCGCCGTCAGGGTTGGTGGTGACCGTTTCGTCGGTGTCAATGTTGATCGCTTCGCTGCTCGGGTCGCTAGGGCTAACGGTGGTCCAAAGCCCGGTGGTGACATCAGGGGCGGCAACGGTCGCGTCGAGGCGGGCCTCAGCGAATGCGCCGAGCGGGTCGCTGATCGTCACGAGGTAGTCGCCGCTTGGGAGCCCATCGATAGAGAAGGCGCCGAGCCCGGTGGTCGTAGTGCACGTTGGCGCGCCTGCATCGTCGATTGCGCAGACGTTGGCATTGAACACGCCCGCGCCGTCGGCGTCGAGCACTTCGCCGTTCAGACCACCGAGAGCGACAGGCGCATTGACCGTGATGAGTCCTGGGGCTGGCGTCACGCCGCCTAGCCGAACACCGTTGCTGGTGGCAATGGCGTTTGCGTCGATGGTGAGTTCAGACGTCGCGGCGGTTGGTAGCACTGCAAAGTCGACCGCAAGCAGTTCATTGGTCGCGTCGATCTGGTTGGTGTCGACGACTGCGAGGTGAACCACACCTGGCGTCATGTGGCAGACGCCGGTGCCGACCGCTGTGCAGCTTTGTGCTTCGAGTGACGTGTTGTCGAACCGCAAAGCGATCGAAACTGCGCCGACTTCGGCGTTGTTGGGGTTGAACGAGACACGAGCAGTGAATACGTCGCCGATAGTGAGGTCGTGCGAGCTGGCTTCCAACAAAGGCGCCGAGTCCTGCGCGTAGGCTGGTTGAGCGGCGATCACAAGACCGAGCATTAGCGCGACAATGACAACGACGCTGGCAATGGACATCGCAGCCTTGCGGGCCAGCACGGCTCCCGATAGGGCAGATCGTGGGTGGTTCATAGTGACTGGGCTCCTGAGGTTCGTTGAGCGTTCGACAAGATCGATCGGACAAAATTGAGTTGGTCGTCGGTGAAGTCGCCGAAGTGGCTGCGGCTCTCGTGACGAGAATCTGTGCTGGCAGTGGCGGCTGCGACGGCTTCGGCAAAGTCGCCGGCGCCGACGGTGAAGTCTTCGACCCCATCGCCGGTCCACCAGGTGGTATCGATGCTGCGCATATCCATCCATTGACGCCGCGTTGAGTCGTCGAGGTATTCGAGATCGATGGCGTGGCCGGCTTCGTGCATCAGCACACCGGCGATTTGGTCGTCGGACCATTCCGGGCTGACGTGCACGGTGATTCGCTGTGAGCTGGCATAGGTCATGCCGCCGTACCCATCGTTCGCGACGTCAAAGTCGATCGACCAGCCGGGCAGAACGTGTGACAGGTTCACCGGAAGCGACGCGGTCACGACATCGCCGCGTTGAGTGGGCATTTCGATCGCGGTCTCGGCGGCTCCGGCATCGGCCATGATGAGGTCGCCAACCATGATGAGCGCGCCGGCCATTGTGGCGCCAACCAGCAGCCCGGCTTGCAGCACTCGTCGTCGTCGCCCCATCCGGCGAGTGCGCTCGACCGTTTGGCGGTCGCCCATGATGAGGTGGAGGTCAGATACGAGTGCCTGCCGTTGCTCATCGAGCGCCGATCCCAATACGTCGAGGTCGTTGTCGCGCAGCGGTAGCTGAGAGCCAGGCGGTTGCTCGCGCAGCAGATACAGCAGCGAGATGTAGCGCTCAAGCACCAGGTCTCGCGTGGGTCCGTCGAAATGGAGATTGGTGGTGCCGACGCCGATGGTGTTCGCCGTCATGTCGATGATGAGTTCAGAGCGACCGTAGGTACCGGTTTGCAGGTCAACGCCGTAGAGCTGCATCAGCGCATCAACGGTCGTGTCATCGAGGTCGGCGCCACCGCGCTCTGCGGCTTCGAGTTCTCGGGCTGAGAACTGCTTCGTGCGCACCGCGAGGTCGGCAACGTTGAGACCGTGGCGATTGCGATGTTCGATAAGAAGAGAGCCCAGGCGGCCGGGGGGCACAAGAGTCGACTGCTGCACGTTTCCCGATCGGCGCAACCCTGTACGCGTTAATGGGCCGTTTGTCCTGTGTTGGTACGCCGCGCTCGCTAGGTGGGGTATTCGGGGGGTGGGTTAGGTCGAGATGGGTGAAAACCTCGGCCGAGCTAGGTCAACTGACCCACGCGATGGATTGGTCGATGATGCGGCCGTTCTGGTGGTGGTGGATCGAATCAGCGTTGTGGCCGAATCCGTTGAACACCACCCGACCTTGGCCGTAGCGACGGGTCCACAAGACGGGTTGGTCAGGGTCGCCATCGTGGCGTCGAGCGGTGGCGAGCACGGTCATGTCGCCACGCAGGTCGAGGCCGCCGTAAATCTCGTCGTGCAACTCGATTGAACTTCCGATGCCGGCAACGATGGGGTGTTCGGCGGCGACCGTCGCTCGAACCATCCCATAGGGCGGGTGCGAAGAACTGTCCCAGTTCCACGAGGCGCCGAGGATGTCACCCCATTGCGGCCAGTCGTCGAAGCAGACGGGTGCGGTGTGCAGGGCAACGACGCCGCCACCACCGCTGACGAAGCCGGCGATCGCCGCGCCGGTCGACGGCGGCGTTTGATACTGATGATCGTCTCGCCATTGGTCGTAGGCCTCGCCGCGCATCTGCCACCACAACCCAGCGATCACCAGCACGTCGAACTTGCGCTCGATGAGCGCGCAGGCCGCGTCGTCAGGATTATCGCTCAACTCACTCAGATGGCCGGCCGCCTCGATTCGGTCCACGAGCGCAGAACCGATCGACGCGAAGTCGTGCGCATGAGGTGACCCGCCCGCAAGCACGAGAATCCGCGACATCGCTTGAGCTTGGCACATGGGGCTGCGCTCGCCACATTGAAAGTGTGTGCAGCGCACTCGCTACGGTCAGTGCAAGGTCAGTGGAAACCGAGCAGGAGACTTCCCCATGCCAGACGCATTTATCATCGACGCGGTTCGTACCCCTCGGGGTATCGGCAAACAGGGCAAGGGAGCGTTGTCGCATCTGCACCCGCAACACCTCGGTTCGACCGTGCTCAAGGCCCTCGCCGAGCGCAACAGCTTTGACACCAGCGAGGTCGACGATGTGGTGTGGGGAACCAGCTCACAGGTGAGCGAACAGTCGGGTGACCTCGGTCGTATGGCGGCGCTCGACGCTGGCTATGACATCAAGGCGAGCGGTGTCACCCTCGACCGATTCTGCGGTTCGGGCATTACGGCTACGACACTGGCGGCCCACGGAATCATGGCCGGCATGGAAGACCTTTCGATCGGCGGCGGCACCGAGATGATGTCGTTGCCCAAGAAGGGCCTGATGCCGATGGGGGCTGGCAACCTGCACCTGCGTGAGATTCACCCGCAGCCGCATCAAGGCGTGTGCGCCGACGCAATTGCAACGCTTGAGAACATTCCGCGTACCGCCCTCGACGCCCACGCCGCCGAGTCTCAGGCCCGGGCCGATCGTGCGATCAAAGAGGGGCGCTTCGACAAGAGCCTCGTGCCGGTGTTCAACCTTGACGGAACCCTTGCGCTCGATCGCGAAGAGTTCCCACGCCCCGGCACCACCGCCGAAGGGCTAGCAAAACTCAAGCCAAGCTTCCCTGCGGTTGCCGACTACCGCCACGAAGACAACCCGACGTTCCGTGAGCTGATGGCGCAGAAGTTCCCCGATCTTGAGATCGAACATGTGCACCACGCTGGCAATAGCTCAGGTGTTGTCGATGGCGCCGCCGCAATTCTTATGGCGAGCGCGGACTACGCCAAGGCCAACGGACTCACCCCGCGAGCTCGCATCGTGGCCACCGCGAACATGGGCGATGACCCCACCTTGATGCTCAACGCGCCGGTGCCAGCAGCCAAGAAGGTGCTTGAGCGGGCCGGTCTGAGCGTCGATGACATCGACATCTTTGAGATCAACGAAGCATTCGCAGTCGTGAGTGAGAAGTTCCAGCGTGACCTCGACCTCGATCGTGACAAGGTCAACGTCAACGGTGGCGCCATGGCGCTCGGGCACCCCATCGGGGCGACCGGAGCGATTCTCATCGGCACCGTGCTTGACGAGCTCGAACGCACCGACGGCCAGTTCGGCCTGATCACCATGTGTGCCGGCGGAGGCATGGCCCCCGCCGTCATCATCGAACGCGTCTAGAAGCCTTTCTGCACCGCAAGTGCGGCGGATTCAGATCGAGTAGGTGGGTTGTTCGCGAGCAAAGCTTGGCGCCGTCAGACAGCAACGAACACCGAAGACCGCCCCATCGCCAAGTATGCCCCCGGCTGCTACACCTAGCCAACAGATGCCGGGTCAGCTCAGTTGAGGGGCGATGTCGGCGGCGAATTCTTCGTAGCGGGCGTGGCGTTCTTTGAGGGTCGCGCCCAGGGTGAAGTCGGGAACGATGATTTCGTCGAAGCCGAGGGCGCCGAGTTGCCCGAGTTGATCGACGATCTTGTCATTGGAACCGGCGATCGATCGCGGTGCCATGTCGCTCGACTCGACCTTGGCGATGCGATCGGCGTCGTTGGTCATGTGCACCAGGGCCTGTACCGAGGTGTGCTTTGACGACGGGTCGATGCCGACCTTTTCGCAGGCGGTGTCCCAAGTTGCGCGGCGTTCGCCGGCCATGTCGGGATTGCCCCACGTGTTCCACTCTTGGGCATGAGTAGCCGTGATGCGGCACATGCGGGGCCCGCCGGTGCCGACCAGGATCGGCAGTTGCGCCTGGACCGGCTTGGGGTCTGATGGCGCATTGGTGATGGTGTAGTGCTCGCCGTTGAACGAGGTGCGGTCGTTGTCGAGCAAGGAGCGGGTGATTTTGATGGCTTCTTCGAACCGGTCAACACGAGTCTTGGGTGCTTCGAGCTCGATGCCGTAGGCCTTGTGCTCGTTGATCTGCCAGCCAGCGCCGAGGCCGAGCACCATGCGACCGTGCGAGACATGGTCGAGGGTGACCGCTCGGTTGGCCAGCAGCGCGGGGTGATGTATCGACGTTGGCGCAACGAGCGGGCCGAGACGGATCGACTCGGTAACCGCGGCAACCGCAGGCAAGATCGACCACACCTCGTGCACATCGCCGGGCTCAAAGGCCTCGCTGCCGGTATTGGGCATGTAGTGATCCGCGAACCAGAAACCGAACCAGCCGAGCGAGTCGCTGAGTTTGGCAAGTTCGAGAATTTCGTCGGTAGGGCGGCCGGGCGAGGGCCAGACTGAGAAGCGCATCTCCGCACGCTACGGAGCTATGCGTTTCGGCGCAAACCGCATGTTTCCGGGGTGGGAAGCGCCCTGGGAACTTCGTACCCGTGGGTGGGAAACGTATGGGAACCGACACTGCGAGGGTGCCCGAAGTCCCCCGGCTGCTCAGGAGGCAGTATGCGTTCTCACCCCCTCACCCGACCTACCCACACGGGCGATACCCGGCTCTCGATCGACATGTGCGGCCCGGCCCATGCTGGCGCCGAGCTTGGCGTTGAGCCCGCTGCCCTTATCGACCTGGTCAACACGGGCCGACTTCGGGCCTACGACGTCGGTGGTGCCATCAGGTTCAGAGTGGCCGATATCACCGCCCTGGCGAGCGCACAAGTGCTCGCCTAACTGTCGGGCCAGCTATCACCCCCCGGTAGCTGGCCCGCAACAATCGCGGGTGGGCAAGCTCGCAGTACCGCAGCACCGCGCCGACGTAGAGGTACTCGTCGACTGCGTTCTACGTGGGGTCGATCATGTCGCCGACACGAACACCGGCCAGCCATCGCCTGCGCCGCTGCGCCGCAACCTTCTCGATCAGGCCGAGCTACCGCAGGCAAGTAGTGCGCGATGCTCGCGGCGCGGTTGTCGACTCACGGCAACGATTCGCTCAGCCGACCACTGACGGATCGCCAACGTGTCGACTCACGAGGAAGTCGAATGACGTGCTCAGCGAATTGTGGCGGAACAGGTCGTCGCGAGCGATGAGTGCCGCTTCGTCGCTGATCGGCTTGGCGTCGGGTGCCTTGAGCAGTGCTTCGCAGACCCGATCAAGCACCACGAACGCGGCGATGGTTTCGCCGACCGACTCGTACGCGGTCAACGGGCCGTGGCTGCGCAGCAGGACCGCCCGGTTGTCGCCCATTGCGGTTGCGATCCGCCGGCCGCCTTCGATGCCGAGAATCTGGACTTCCTCGTCGTCGAACATCGCCCAGTCGTCGATGAAATGACACGCCTCTTGAGTGATCCATTCGAGTGGTCGACCAGTGGCGCAAAACGGCGTGCCCCACGCGGTGTGGGTGTGGGCGACCCCGATGACGTTGGGCCGAGCAGCGTGAATCGGATGGTGAATGTCATAGGCCGTGGTGTTGATCGTGACGTCTTCTTCGACCGTCTGGCCGTCGGGGTCGACGAGCACGAGGTCGTCGACGGTGGCGTTCTCAAACCCGATCGGGTATTGCAGCAGCCAGAGATGGTCGGTCATGTACGGATCGCGGGCGGTGATGTGGCCGTCGCCTAGATCACCCCAGCGCAGGCTCGCAAAGATGCGATAGCCCAGAGCCACCTGACGCTTGCGATGCACCCGTTCGGCCGCAAGCGTGCGCGCTGGCTCGTTTGTCGACACATCATTGTCAGCCATTGCACCAGTCTCGCGTCTCAGCGTGAGCTGCGCAGAACTACTGCCTGTCGGCGCCAGTATTGGGCGGCATCGGCAAAAGCACGCGAGGCTTAGGCATGGCTGAGATTCAAGGAAGTATCGACGACGACCGCTTTACCAAGATGGGCGAGCTATTGAGCTCGACACTCGACAGCGGCGAAGATGTCGGAGCGTCGGTGTCGGTGACCCTCGGCGGCGAGACCGTCGTCGACATCTGGGGCGGCACCGCGGATGAAGCTGGCACCACGCCGTGGCAGGCCGACACGATCACCAACGTGTGGTCGTCGACCAAGACGATGACGTTCTTGTCGGGCCTAACCCTGGTCGAAAAGGGCCTGCTCGATCTCTATGCGCCGGTCGCCGAGTACTGGCCCGAGTTCGCGGCCAACGGCAAGGAGAACATCGAGGTGCGCCACCTTTTCGCGCACACGAGCGGCGTGTCGGGCTGGGATCAGCCGGTGACGGTCGAAGACCTCTACGACTGGGACAAGTCGACGTCGATGCTCGCCGCCCAAGCACCGTGGTGGGAACCGGGCACCGCATCGGGCTATCACGCACTCAACCAGGGGCATCTAATCGGCGAAGTGATTCGCCGTATCGACGGCCGCACCCTCGGCCCCTACTTTGCCGAAGAGGTTGCCGGGCCCCTGGGCGCCGACTTCCACATCGGGTTGGCCGAAAGCGAGTTTGGTCGCATCGCCAACGTGATCGCGCCACCACCGCTGCCGATGCCCGAGGGCGTCATCGACCTCACGAGCCCCGCGATCAAGACGTTTACCGGGCCGGCCCCGAGCGCCGCGACCTCGTGGGAAGCCCCTTGGCGCAAAGCCGAGATCGGGGCAGCCAACGGCCACGGCAACGCCCGTTCGGTCGCCAAGATTCAGGCCATCGTGGCCAACGGCGGCACGGTCGGCGACGTCACGCTGCTGTCGCCCGAGACCATCGAGTTGATCTTCGACGAACAGGCCCACGGCACCGACCTGGTGCTGGGGCTGCCGGTGCGCTTTGGCATGGGCTACGCGCTTCCGTCAGAGGCCGCGCCGCAACTGCCATCGTCGGGCCGCATCGCCTATTGGGGTGGCTGGGGTGGCTCGGCGATCATCGTCGACGTCGACCGCAATATGACGATCGCCTACATGATGAACCGCATGGCCGAAGGCCTGCTCGGCGACATGCGCGGCCACAACCTGGTTGTCGCCGCCTACGACGCGGTTGCGTAGCGATCCCAGTGCTCGAAGACGAGTTCAGCGAACAGAGTCTGACCCACATTGCCTGGGTCGCCGGCGAGACCGGTGCAGGCGACCATCGTCAGCGCGAAGGCCAGGCCTGTCGCAAACCGAATGCACCTGGGGATCATCGCGTCCCCTTGGGCGTCGGTGGTGTTCTTCTCGCAGGCGTTTCGACGGCGTGGAGACACCGGCTACTCGTCTGAATCGGGACGGTACTGGGCGTAGTTGAGCACTGAGTCGAAAACGGCTACCTCGCACTGGGTGAGTGGCGCTTCGCCCGGGCGAGCCTCGCCACCGGCGAATATTCGGAACTCTGCGGATCCACGACTGCCAACCGACCGAAACAGCGTGCCGCCGGTCTCGTCGATGGATCCATTCGCATCAGTGACGGTGGCCTTCAAGTCGTAGATAGGTGAACTGGTAGCAAGCTCATTGTGCAGCCTGCCTACGACAACCCAGTGGGTGTCATCGACGATCTCGTCATCGACCACTGTCTGACCCGGTTGAGATACACAACGGACGTCGCTGAGGCGATAGTCCGCAGCTGGAATTTCTCGATCCCATGGTTTCGCTTCATCGTTGTCGTTGTCGTTGTCGAAGGGCTCTATGCAGGCCGCCATCATCAGTGCGAAAGCCAGACCTGCACTGAACTGGAGGCATCGTCGAATCATTGCGAACTCCCCGGCGTCGGTCTTGGCTTTTTACCAGCATCTGACGTCGCCTCGGTTGTCACCGTCATCAGTTGCCACCATCAGTGATCGGTTCAGGGGTGCGCGACGGGGCTGGCGGTGGTGTTTCGGCGATGCTCGGTGGCGCAACGGGCTCGAGCTCAACGTCAGGCGTACCTATTGGGCCTACGCCGGGAAGTGGTGCGGGGCCGGGGAAGGTAAACGCCGATGGCGCTGGCGTTGCAGCCGTAACTGGAACGACGGGAGTCGCAGGGTTGCGAACCTCCTCTGGCACCGTCACGTCGACACTGACGGCTGTGCCCGTTCCGACAAACCCACTCTCTGCCATATCTGCGAAGAATGCGCCGAGGTCATTGGAACCGTCTTCGGCCAGGTACGTCACATACTCATTCTGATGGTGTCCGGCGCCTTCGAACCCGCCCTCGAATTCGACGACCGTGATGTTGTCACCGACCCCAATCACCGTCTTGCCGATGTCTACCTCTTCGATGTGCTCGATGTTCGGGATCGAGGGAATATCGGTGATGTCGATGTCAGGTAGGTCGACCGGACCCACAGTTGGGGCCTCGCCCCAAGGCACGAACGCGTTCCAAATATTCGATGGGGTGTTGACAACCCCAATCCCAACGTTGGCCGCTCCTTCGGCTACGGCAATCGGAGCATCGACCAAGGCTTCGGCACCCGCGTCAACGCCGTCTGCGAGAAAATCGACAGCATCGGTCGTGCCGTTAACCACATCGGCACCCGTGTTCCAGGGGTCGACTAGCGCATTGTGGATGCGCTCGCCCCCCTCGGCGTTGAGGCGAGCGAGCGGTTCACCGTCGCCGGCGAGTATCGCTTCGCCGAGCACTGGAATGTCGTAGATGTTTTGGATCACGGCGACCTCGGTGTGATCTTGCACGAACGGAAGCTGTGGTTCACTGTGGTACGCCGCGGCAACTACGTGAGTGATTGTGACCAGCTCACCGTTAAAGACCGGATCCGAAGCGAGGTCTAGCGCAGTATCTGCTCCGTAACTATGTCCGACGATCGCAAGGTTTGCTCCCCGGGGAATGTCGCCATTTTCAATCGATCGCTCGATGAAGTCCTCGACGAGTCGCGCGTAAACGTTGTCGTCGATCAACGCCGATCCGTGCGACTCGCGAGCCGCGATCCATGTGTCACGTGCGGTGTACGAGCCCGAAGCCCACCCCAAGGATTCGCCCGGATCGTCCTTGAACGAACTGAGGTCGGTTACGCCAGGCAATACGAGCATGTATTTACCGGTCGGTTCACCGGTGTCGGGGTGTGTGAACGCAACGAACTCGAACTCGTCTTGCCAGATCAGCTCACTGTCCGCAGTGTCGATTAGCGCCTGGATCGCGGTCTGCATCGCCGGAAGCTCATGGAATTCTGGGTCGCCGCCGGTGAAGCCGTCGGGATGGCGGCGAGGTGGTTGAATACCCCGGTCGCCAGCCTTGGCATCTTCGAGCTTCATTTCGAGGGTCAGCAGCTCGGCATAGGTCCCTTGCAGGATACGTACGTGTTGCGGAAGGGCGCGGAGTTCAGCTAGTCGTGCTGCGTCGGCTTCGGTGAAGTCGGTCACCGCGAGCGTGTTGTAGACGTCGTAGGCGAAGGTTTCGGTGGCGACGAATGTGCCCATCACCGCGTTGAGCTGCGTGGTTCCCGAGTTGCTCGGCTGTCGCCCCGCTTCAGCAGCATTGCGGGCACTGGTCTCAAGGCCAATGACGCGACCTAGCTCGCTGTCGATGCCAGTGCGGATGTTGCGGGCGGTTTGAAACCACGCCTCGGTGGCATCGAGATCCATGCTTTCAACAGTCATGCCGGTGGGCTCCCCGCGGTGCTGACCGCCATTCGGGCGCCGCCATCGTAGGCATAGACGGCGAAGGGCGCAGAGCCGCCACTAAAGCCCGGCGAGCTCGGCGCGGTGACGTTGTCCGGAAGCGGGTCAACGACGATGTCGTCAGGTCGGCGGGGTGGGCTGGCGTAGAACACCTGATCGTTGCTCGCAGCCTCGGCTGCTCGGGCGTAATAGCTGCGCATTGCGTAGCCCCACGCTGACTGCCGGGCAGCGTTCAAGCGCTCGGCTTCTTCTACCGCCTCGTCGTAGGTGACGGCATTGGTGTCGTTGACCGCAAGGGCCCATTGGGTGGCCCACTCTTCGGCGTTGGCGCCGAGTTCGGTGGCGGCGTTGGCGAGCTGTTCATCTTCGGGGCTGCCGTGGCTGGCAGCGAACGTGTCGGCATGGCCGCCACGCCAGCTCTGCAGCAATTCGGTGCGGGTCGTGGCGCGGGAGCCGCCGTGCTGCGAAGCGAACTCGGCCAGGCCCTGCAGATTGCGGGCAACAACAAGCGCTTCGTCAAACGGGAATACGGGTCGACTGCCTGCCATGGTTGCAGTATGTGCCCACTACGACGGTGTCACAAGGGGAGCAGTCCCCCGGGCCTACTTCTAGATGTCCATGCCTTTGGCGACGATTGGGGTCATCAGCTTGACGTCGGGTGGGCCGCCCATGAAGGCGCCGATAGCTTTCATGGCTGACTTCATGGCGTCGCCCTTGCCGTGCACGTCGACGGCAGCTTGGTCGGTGTACAGCTCGAAGAAGTAGTACTCGTTGGTGTCACCGACACGATGCGCCGAGTAGATCTCGAGACCGGCTTCTTCGTTGCTGGCCGTAATCATGTCGCCGAGGGCGCCTTCGAATCCTTCGTTCTGGCCGTCGGCGCAGGTGAGCTTTGCGATGAGTGAAATCTTTGACATAGGGCCAAGGTAGTGACCGCCTGCGTTCGCATCCGCATCGTCGGTAGCGGCGAATCGAATTCGTAGGCTGACACATGGCGTCGCCGAGCCCAGATCTGAACACGGTTACGGCGAACACTGCGCGGGCGCTGCTGCGGCTGCGGGGCGAGACTCAGAGTCGAGCGCTCGCCGAGCTGCTCGTCATGCGCTACCACCAGCTCGACGACCAGCAGAAGGTCGCGTTCTTCAACGTGCTGCTGAGCGACTTCGGTGCCGATCGCGAGACGGTCGACAAGGCGATCGTCACGTACCAAGGCGACCCATCGGAAGTCCACATGGTGGCCCTTGCCGAGGCCGCAGATTCAGAGCGGCTCGCATTGTTCCGAGCGCTCAACACTGCGACCGGCGGCATTGAAGTACTGCTCGACATGCGCACGCAGTTGCTGGCCCGGCGCGAGACCCACACCGAGCTCGCTCCGGTCGAGCGTGATCTCAAGTACCTGTTGAACTCGTGGTTCAACCGAGGGTTCCTGCGGCTCGAACAGCTCGACTGGACCACGCCCGCTCACATCCTCGAAAGCCTCATTCGCTACGAGGCGGTGCACGAGATCCGCGGCTGGGACGACCTGCGTCGCCGCCTCGCCCCTGACCGTCGGTCGTTTGGGTTCTTCCATCCGGCACTGCCTGATGAGCCGATCATCTTTGTCGAGGTTGCACTCACCCATGGGTTGGCGACGTCGATCCAAAGTGTGATCGACGCGCCAACGCCTGAGTCGATGCCCGACGATGTCGACACCGCAATCTTCTACTCGATCACTAACTGCCAAACCGGGCTGCGTGGCATCTCGTTCGGCAGTTTCTTGATCAAACAAGTCACCGAACGCCTGTCGGCCACCCTGCCCCAGCTGCATACGTTCTCGACCTTGTCGCCGGTGCCGGGGTTCGCCGCATGGCTGGCCGAGCATCACCCCGATGACGACACCGACGATGCGTCGCTGATCGCGGCCCGCTGTGCCACCTATCTGGTTGGCGCTCGGCGTCGTGAGCTTCCCCTCGACCCGGTCGCCCGATTTCATCTGCGCAACGGTGCCTGCATCGAGCGCATCAACTGGCTCGGCGACACCTCACGAAAGGGCATGGCCGAATCGCACGGTGTACTCGTCAACTATCTGTACTCGGGTCAGGACCTGGCCGCCAACCACGATGCGCTGACCCTTGAAGGGGTCGTGACCGCGTCGCCAGCGGTCGTCGGGGTCCTCGCTAGTTCTGTCAAACCGCGAAAGTATCGAGTGCGGCCTCCGCAAAGCGGGAATCACTAGCGAAGCCCGGGGTGTTTACGGACCATGAACAAACGACTTGGAATCGGCATCGGCGCACTGGTCGCCGTCGCTGTGGCGGCATGGTTGGCATTTGGGTTCTTCGGCATTCAGACACTCTTTAGTGATGACGAGGTGAGCGAAGCGAACCCCTTCGCCAACACGATCAACGCCGACATGGCCGACAACTTCGACGACATGGAAGACGCCATCGACTCGGGCGAAGTCGCGGTCGAGCCAGCCGTAGAAACAACCACATCGCAGGCAGCTATGCCAGACATGCCCGACTCCGATATGGCAGGCGAAACCTCTGCCGCTGAAG
>Ga0114956_1001138_pt1 | contig 20697 bp, 14 predicted proteins | sample MaitaG_FD_87304 | JGI IMG/M metagenome (GOLD analysis project Ga0114956, IMG submission 87304) | Marine algal microbial communities from Maine, USA - Maine_Asex2 metaG | ecosystem: Host-associated > Algae > Red algae > Unclassified | place: Maine, USA | collected 2015-01-05
AGAGCAGTTTTTGATTTGTTGTCTGATTCGTTGACGGAGCTGGCAGTGCGGGAAGGTTGATGCTGATTGGTGATGGGGTTTTGGTAATTGCTGGAATTTTCTTTTGATGGGAAGGGTAGGGTGGAAAATGACCATGCAGCGATTGGCGCGAGACAGCACCGGTATATTGATGGATCTGCGGAGTTTTTCCAGCACCAACAAAGGGTGTTTGTATGAACTCAAGGTACTACTGGATACTATCGACTTGAGACGTATCGTTTTCGTGATCGATGCAACCACTGATAGGCGTTTTCTGGAACAGTCGTTCCAGCAACTGTGGGCGGTGGCGGCAGAGTCGTCTCCTAACCTTCGTGTGTTGCTGCCTTCAATTACGTTATGCACATCGAGTATTCACGGGAGAGCTGCGCAGCATTTGCTCATCGGTAGATTAAGCACAGAATCAACCCTGTTTTGAAACATACAGTCTTGATTTAGCTGCGCTATGCCACGTATTTCACTCTAACGAAAGACCCAACTGTTGAAGCAACCGACGCAGATACACGCCGAACTTATCATCGCACGTTTCATCTGACAGGAGCTGTCGATTCACAGGTGCGGCGTCAACGGGTTCTTCACCAGGCAGGTAAAAGAACTCAAAAAATCGGATGCCAACGGTTCTTGCAGACGTTGTCTTTCGCGTGGAAGGTTCGGTTTGGTGCGATATTCAAGCATGAAGCGAAGCATTTCTTGCGGCATCGCTGTTCTGTCAGTGGGTGTTGTTTTACTAATATCCCTGAGTAGTTCAATGCCGTTTTTCATGGTTGACTCTCATTGGTGAACAATTCGCGCATAAGGATCTGCATAGACAGCGTACGCAAGCCAGGTCACTTCTTTGTTGTTTTTTGCTGCTTGCCTGGCCTTGGATACCGCGTCCATCATGGTGGCACCGTTTTCCAGTAGTTCTGTGTACAGAGTTTGGGAAAATGCCACAGCAGGTGCATCGCCTACCGACCAGTGTGATCCGATGAACGCGCTTGCTCCAGCTCTAACGAACGCTTGCGCAAACCCACCGGTACCCGTGAGGTTGTAACCTTGCCGGCCTATCTGGCATGCATTAAGAAATACCATGGGAGCGCCGCCCGATTCGTCTCTAAGATCGGCGAAAGTAGACGTCCATTCGTTATTCAGATTGTCCTTTTTATATTCGCCGTCTTGCATTTTTCCTTGCATCATTAATCCCGAATTCCAGATGGACTCGGGGTCTGCCAGTCCGTGACAGGCGAAATGCAGAATGTCCGCGGTGCCTGGTGTCGACAACACTTTTTTCACGCTCTTGCTGTCAGGCTTGATAGCGGTTGCTCCGAACTTTTTTTTCAGCATCTTTGCTTCTGCCTGTGCGCCAGGCAAGGCATGGCCGGAGGACTCAGGGTATTTGGGCACCACGAATTTGAAGTGGTTGTCACGCAAACGGATATGCGTGGGTGCAAACCCCATGTTGCTAACCCAGCGCAGCATGCCTTTCTCTACCAGAAAACAGCTGTCAGGCTTGGCAGGTTTTCCGGGCTGTTTCAGATAGAGCAATTCCCAGGGGATAAAGGGTTCGTCGGAGATCACCTGAATGGCCTGCAAGGTGTTTCTGGCTTTCCACAAGCGCTGCTGGATTTCAACGGGAACCAGTTTGTCGTATAGATTGGCACCGCGCGCCATCAGATGCTCCATGAATGCATCATAGTCATTATCGTCATCCGCCCAGAACGCTTCAATTTCCTCGTAGAGGTTGGTGATGTAATCCAGCCGCGCGTTGTCATTTTTGAAGGGTTCACTCCGGTAACGACCTTGCAAACCCGCCTTGCGTGATTGAATGTTGAATTCCAGAATACGTTCTGAACCTACCTGTACGTCATAGATGTACAGAACATCGGCTATTTCCTGTCTAGGACTAACTGGCTGTAGTGTCGCTGTGACAGTGGTATTTCGTGAATTTGGTGAGGCGTTGCGTTTGATGAACCTGGGTCTGAGTTTTAAATGAATGATCGGTTGATTGCCCTGTCTTGCATAGATATCCACTTCACCGATACCGGTGTGAAGTGCCTTTATATCGAAAAGCAGCGGTGTTTCAGCACCGGGTCCAGGAATATCAATCTCCAGACGATCGGATCCTTCTATGTCACAGTGCTTGCGTGCCATGGCCTGAATGATCAGAGGCCGATCAGGTTCAACTTGTCCTTCGCCGGAGATACCTGTCTCGCGGGCAATCAGATCGCGACTGATGGTGACTTCCAGCGTCGTGGTTGATTCGACAGGAACCTCTTCCGCCATGGAGGCGTGCATGTGGCACCAGATGCGCTCAGGTTCGGCCAGGGTGTTACCTTGGCCAGCAGAACCGGTGTGATGTGCTGCAGGAGCGCGTTCCAGTTGTGCACCGCCAGTTGTCATACGTGGCTTTCTGGCTGATCGTTTGTTTGTGGCACCTTCCACCGGCGCACTGGGTGCATCACCTGTCCTTGGTGTGCCTGTTGTCCGATGAGATGACCTCGAGGCGTTTGACTCGAAAGAGAGCATGCCTGCGAGCGCATTGTCAAACGCCGTCGTGTCATCGGTCTGTATCGGTCTGACAACTCCAACGGGTTTTTCATTTTCAAGAACAACTGCCAGATCGGCACCCGGAAAACCTTGCTGTGGTGCAAGTGCATCGGCAGCTGTCCGTAGAGCAGATGGACTGCCTGTGAGCATGGCGTCCTCAATGCTCATTGAGCGCGATTGCCACTCGTGAAGTCCCAGGACATCCCCCAGCCTGGCATGACGATCCGATGTGCCTTTCATGGCAGTCAACAGACCTTTGCGCGTGAATCCGTAGAACAGTAGCTGTCCTTCATGGACACGCTGCAATACCACAAGCGGAACGGCTTCAGTTTTAAGACGCTTTTGAGCCTCTTTGATAGCGCTGATAAACGATAACAACACGAATTCGCGGCTTACCGCATCTGACCACCACGTACGCGGTAAGGAATTTTCCGTCTGCGCACGATGCGCCAGGCCACGTACAGCGGGAGCACTATCCACCAGGTCAAGCCATTGAGCACAGAGGCTGGCAACCATGGTTTGATGAAAATACACGGTATGATAGATGCGCCCATTGGCATCGACTGATCGTTGCTCAACCATGCGAGCACCCCGTACCGGATCAATGACAAACATGGAGTCGTTGTTAACGACAAGGTCATTGGCTTTACCCATGAGTTTGTCCACAAAACCGTCAGCAGCCTTCAGGACGAGTCGCTTGCCCAGCTTGAACGCATCGTTGTCCACAGGTTCGAAATTGGATCCGATGGCGTAGTAGAAACGAGCGCCAGGCGTTGTGCGAGTAGGGGGCTGTGCATTCAGCGCGTTAATAAAATCACCGGCAGGTTCCATGGCGGCTACGCCCGGTACAGAGTTGTTTGCCACACTATCCTGGGCGATGTATGTCACCATGCTACCGATTGCTTTGATGCTCTGGCGCAGAATGCGTGTGGGTAGTGCAGCACCTGGGGCCATGCCGATCAGCCGTGTTGCGCCTGCGATCATGTTGGTATAGAAATCAATCAGGTGTTTCCAGTTGTCATCGTTAGCCAATTCAGTACCGCTATTGGTACAGCCGACAAAGACTGATTTCCGGCAGACAATGAATCCCTTCATGGCGGGTACCAGGATTTCACTGAAATATCGAAAAACCAGACCACCGCGGCTGAAAGAAATGGCATCGATCTCCAGTGAATGACCGTCTTCTATCAACGGCAACAAAGCGGCCAACATGGCTTCTGCGTTCTGATCGGGTGTTTCGGACAAAGTGTAGTGGTCGAAACCAATCACCAGATCGTACTTCTTCAGCGCCTCTGTCAGCATCATCTGCCCTTGGTCAAAGATGGTGAGTGCACCAAAACTACCAACTGTGCTACTAAATGTACCGTGCACCATGAGTAGTACGCGACGTGCTCGATCTACGGGTAGTCCAGCGGTTGGATAGGTTGCACTTCTTGACCACTGCATGGCATCAGTGGCGTGATTGATCACTACCGGGCCTTCAGTCACACCGCGCTCCAGACGTCGAGTCAGAGCGCCAATGGTTTTACGCGCCACGAATTTCAGTATGAAACCCTGAATCTTGCCTTTAATGAAACTGGTAATCGGTCCGCGATGGCCGCGTGTATTTGTGTTGGCAGGTCGAGGCAGGCGGCCATCATCACCAATAGGAATACGAAACGTCAGCAGTGTCTCCTGCGGTTCACCGATGCGGGTTGTTGAACGGGTGTCAGCTCGTTGAGCTGAAGACTGGTGCAGGGCCGGGTAGTGCCACTCATAGGTATCGTCCTGTTCGATTAGCACCACAGCAGATTCACCTGTCTGCAAATCAAGATTGATATCAAGTTCCTCCTTGTCGGGCTTACTGCTACCACTACTGCGTGTTGTCGGGCGGGAAGTACCGCTCCCAACGTCCACCTGAAAACTATCCACAACCGACAATGAGCTGCTGATGGGTGAGTCATCGTCTGACAGGGCATCCAGAATGGTGCTGAGTTCAGCATTGCTACCCGCTCCCGAATCTGCTCGGCGAGTGCTCCGAGAACCACCTCGAGTTGTGCTACCGACATCTGTCACAACGCTGGCTGAGTCTGGCAGGCGAATCCTGACTTTACCGTCAGCGCGAGTGGTATGTTTCATGATATCCAGTCCGTATCGGTAATGCTGGGTTCGGTATGCGAGGTTGTATTCATCCGTTGACGAAAGTCTGACAGCGTCTGGTACATCCGTTGTCGAGCTCGGCTCTGATTGCCCAGTGGTCGATGTTCAGGAAGACAATGCCATGGGTTCATCTTGAGACGACGAGAGAAATCCCGACGCGCATCTGTATCGAAAGTCTGTTGTGGGATATGAATGCGTGCCACGGGGATAAAGGGAGAGAGCTTCTCAGACCAGCGCACGCTTGCATCTTCGATAGGCATCCGGTGTGTATCGGTCTGCAACTGCACGCATAGATCGAATTCAATGGGCTGATGATCCAGTGTGGATCTCATATTGTCGCGTAGATAGTTGAAAGAGGGTGTGCCAAACGGTAGACCGGCAATCTGCGTATCGACGGTTGAGCGCGGAATGAACGAATACATCATTGCCTGCCCTTCGCCCAGCAGATAAGGAACGCAGCTCCAGTAGCGCGTTCCCAGAGGGTTGTACTGCGTCTCGTTCCACAAAGCCTGCATCAGCATATCGCGAATGTGTGAGTCCTTAGGATTCAGGAAATAGAATATCGGAAGTTTCAGCAAGCTCCAGTATTGCAGTTTGGCGTTTTCACGAATATTCGGGGTAACGAACGTGGGAGTCGATACGCCTATGAAATCTTGCGTTGATTGCTCCTCAATCATTAGTTTCTTACCGGGAACACCCATCAGCTTGATCGCCATGCTGCCGAAGCCCACATCATTAATATCGCTGGGTACATCAGGTCCTGGCCCTGAAAAGCGGATCCAGGCATTGTATGTTTCCGGCTTTGCAAACACTCCCTGCCTGAAAGGTGTTGGCAACGTGTCCAGAACGGTGACACGGGCTTTGACAATGCCATGCGTTTTGGTATTCCCTCCGCGTTCATACGACCCTGGCGTGAAGTTGCCGCGCATCTGATCCATCATCAAGTCGATAATCTTGTCCAGATGTTGACTCTCATCCGCCTCTCGCGTCTCTTCCGCTATTGCCAGTGCACGCCGGGGACGACGGTAGCTGATCCATTTCTGTATCAAACTTGCCAAAGGCTCACGAACGCATCGGTTTAATGGTCGTCTGAACCAGGGCTCAAAGCGTCGCTCAAGGTGTAGCCCCGCTTCCAGTGCGCGATGAATGAACCTCAACAGTCTCAGATATCCCGGGTTCACAGTTGGCTCTCCTTTGCAGCAAGCTCTCCCAGATAGCGAATCGCGCGCAAGCCAGGCAAGAAGAAATATCCACCACCGCGTACCGTCACAAATTGCGGTAGTGATGCGATTTTTTCTTGCGCACCGTTTGCTTCCGCCATCATGAACAGATCTGTGCGTGAGCCGCTGTCAGATGCCTGTCGATGACCCAGCAGGGGATCTTGTTGTTCACGTGTTCCCGCAAACGAGGAACTGATGGCCCAGGCGGCCTGAACAAACTCGAACTGGCGAACAATGTTGGCGGTGAGGCAGATAAAATGTAAACCTCGCTCCGGTGTATTGATATCGTTGACGGAGCCTGTGGCAGGCGATGTTTGAGCAGTTGATACCGATGGTCCGTAAGGGCGTCCACGTCTCAGAATACGATGAAAGCGACTGGATGCCACCAGGTCTTCGTATTCATGTTGTCGCTTAAAGCCGAGTCGACGCCACAGGCGAGATAGTCTTGTGTCGTCTCCTGGTGGCAGGTCGCCGGTGCGTGGATTACTACGTCTGACATGCGCACCCACAGGACATTGCAAGCCATAAGGGTCTGCATCGTAGTCAAAATTGTTTTGCTGATGAGTTGAGGGTATCCCCGAAATTTTACGAACGCCAGGTGTGGCCAGTGGATCTCCATTGGGTTGGCGGCCAACCATACGCGCAGCCAATTGCCTGGCCTTCTCTGCGTTACCTGCTGTTTGCTGATACAGAAAGTGCTGGAAACCGTTTACATCCTGCTGCAATTGTCTGAACACCAGATAAGTACCATTCTTTCCCAGATCGCCGTTGTTCGATAAGGATTGCGTTTGTGATAACTCCTCCGTGTCATCACTCATGCTTGTGTCGATAGTTGGACTTCTTGTGAGTTGACCATATTCGTTGTGGTAACCGAGAATGATTTCACCCGGAGCCACAAGGTTTGAGTACCCATTGCGCGCGTGGGTGTCGATGCGTTGATTCTGTTGCCAGTCGATGGCAGGCTGGCTGATGCCGTCAAGAAAACCAAACGGCTCTTCAGGTGTAAGTGTGCCGTCTGGCAAAGTATGAAGGGTTTCGAAGGCGCGCTGAAACTCAGGGTTCTGTAAGCGGGTCAGATGCCCCTTCAACTCTTTTTCTGACGTATAGATCATCAGAAGGAGATGAATGGACTCTGCATCTCGGTGTCCCCAGGTCCACTTGTCTGGTGCGTTATCTTCCACATCTCCCAATCGTCTTGAGCGACTTTGACTGCCGCTCATACCGGATAGAAACTCATCAGAGAATTGTTCCAGAACAACATCGGGTACTCCCAGAGCCTTTAGCCCCGCAGGTGTGAACGCTATCTGCATGGCGGACTCTGGAAGGGGGTTTTGAATCGTCGCTGATGTGAAACTTGAATTCTGCAACCAGGTACCTGCATGATGCCTGTTCCTGATCTGCAATAAAACAAGACGACTTTCGGGGAGTTGACCATGACCGAATCGGACCAGTGCTTGAATATCGTCGAATTCAATGGCGTTTCTGGTTTGCTGTCGCTCGGGCATCAGATGTCGGCTAACCAGTCGCGGATGAGCTTGTCATCGGTCGGGTAAACTTCAATACCGCGTCGGATGCGAGCATTCCTCGCCATGTCTATGGCGGTTAACCCCGGATGTGCCATATACCAGACTTGAGACGGCAGTTGATGTCGACGCAAGGTGTCCTTGAAGGGCTGCTCTGATTCAGCGCCGCCTTTGATCATCCAGCGAGTGCGCGGATATCCCACGCCGTGACTAAACGTAAGGTTCAGACCAAACGCCACCTTGTTGATGAAATCATCCATATAACTCTCCAGTGAGCCGTCGTACAGGCTGGCAAAGTACATACTTCGATTGCCGTTCAGAAATACCCAGCGGGCAAAGTGTATGGTGCGCACCCTGCCCAGATTTCCACGCCGATAGATATGCCGTGCTGTGTAATTGACCAGGACCATGACCACTTTCAACAATGCATATCGAAACACGCCAGGTTTGATATCGCCAAAAACGTTGAATTGATTGCTGGTATCGTGATCCTCGATTGCAGAGAGACTTGACAGGTGCCGTTTGTCAGGCCGAATATCAATGTCCGGATCGCTTGTCTCCAGTGAGCGTAATCGCCATAGTACAAAAGGGGCGAGTACCAGCAGTAGCGGTGATAGAACCAATAACAAGACAGGCAATCCCACCAAGTGCAGGATAGTCAACAATCGGTAACGCAATGGGGTTCGCGCATCCGATATCAGTGACAAGCGACCGGCGTGTACTTCATGCTGCACATGGTCGAGTAGTTGCTGACGAATATGGCGAGTGTTTTCACGTCCTGCCGATTCGACAATGTCTGGTAACGCGTCAGACAGAGAGCGCTGTAGTTTCGCATCCTCTGATACGCTACGCACCGTACGACCAATCCAGTTGACATAGGTGGCAGCCGACCTTCGTTCATGGGCTTTGAGAAATTCAAGCAAGCTACCCTGATGCTCGCTGTACCCTTCGCAATGTCGGAAAATCATTGACAGACCCGATGGGGCCACTACGGCAAGCTGTGCCAGAAATTCCGTGGCATCGCCATCCACGTCCCCCAACAATGCCAGAGACACTTGCCAATGATGCGGCTGCCAGCCATAAGTACGAATGTCATCGCCGGTGTTTGCCTGAAGAATAACCAGCCTTGCAGTATGCAGAGTTGAAAATTGCGCGAACGGTATAATTGTGTTGTCCGGGTCTACCTTGCCAGCGGCAAGATTCATTGAATGAAGTGTCGACTCCAGAGCATCACGCTGCGAAGGGATAACCGGGACGACAATCATGAAGCTGGATTGTGGAGTCACGTGGGTGAGCTACGCTGTTACGCGTACAACATCTTTTTCAGGTGTCTGGTCTTTTGAAACCTCATGTGCCTTGTCTGGACCTGTATGCCCCTGACTGATCTGCTGTGGGCATATCAGTGCAAAGTCGAGAATTCTGGTTTTTTTCCACCAGACTTTTCCCAGATACAAGCCCGGTTCAATCTGTCGAATCTCATCACGAATAACTCTGGCTACAAACGATGTTCTTGAATAATCAATGACGATCGTATCCTTGTTATCCAGCCAGCTTGTGTCGCGATACACTTTTGCGACAATGAAGTTAAGACTGAACGGGGTAATCTTGTTAATCAGGATTCCCGAATTCCCATTGTCTGTAAACAAGTCAAATACCTTGCCTTGCCACGCGAACAATCTGGCGAAGCGAGCGAGCGTTCGTGGGAATAATGCGCCAGTCACAATGGCAGTGCCGTGGGTATCACCATCGGGAATGGGGCCTGGCGTTGCTTGGCGGTAAAGATCATCGAGTTCTTCTCGAGATAGGTTCAGCCAGCTCTGTAAAGTGCTATTCATTATCGCTACCGGTTTGCTCGTTGATAGGCACCTGTCGCATAGACCGCTTTTCGCACTGCATTCATGCGGCCTAGCGGTGTGTGTGCAGGTAAAGATTGCCAAGGATTGAACTGTCGGCTCTCGCATTGCTCAAGCGACTGCGCATCGTCGATGGATTGGTCTTCAAACTGCACAGTTGCCACGGTAACGAACGGCGAACTATCTTCATCCCAGATCACTGAGGCATCGTTGAGCGGCATCTCATCCGGATCTCCCTGCAACTGAATGCCAAATTCAAGACACGCTGGAGCATGAGTCAGATGAGATTTGATCGCTGCACGCAATTGGTTCTTACCTGGCTCTACTATTTCTTCGGTCTGGTAGGTGGAGCAGGGGGTCAATGAGTATTTGACTGCCTGAGTTTCAAGTGTTGGTACTTGAGTTGCAGACAGACTGCTATCCAACGCTGAGGGCACGGTGCTCCAATATCGTATGTCCAGCGGACTTGCGTGTTTGTCGCGTGCCTTGAGTACCGTAATCAGTGCGCCAATATGAGGATCAAAAGGGCTAAGAAAAAACTTGATCAGGCTCTTCTTGTCACCTTCCTGACGAGCACGCATGAAGCCCAGGAACTCTTCAGGTGTAGCCACGAACAAAGCAGGATAGCTATTGAACAGGAAGTCCTGAGAACCGGATTCTCCCCAAATCGTATCGCCTTGCAATCCGCTCACCTTCAAAGAGACACCTCGTAAATCCTTTTCCGAGTCGTCCCATTTTGTGGCATTGGCAAAACGCGCGGTAACGGGGTAGGTGGAGGCTTTTTCAAACAAGCCGTGGCGGTATTGAGCAGGCAAAGACTCGGCAACGGTGAATTCGCCAGTGAGACAGGCAACGGTTTTTGGCTGATTATAGCGCGGGATCAGCTCATCGCGCTTTTCCAGCTCGGTAGTTGCCTGCACCCGTTGTGACATCTCGGCCACCAGCTTGTCGATAGCTTCTGGTTGTTCCTCGTTATCGGAGCAGCCCGCTAATGATACGGCCGCCATGAGTAGTGCAGCAGATCGATAGTGGATCATTGTCCTGTTGCTCCGGCAGCTGCGACAGGAGGTTCCACCAGAAATGACGGATCTCTCTCAGCGCCCAGCCGGGGCGACCAGTCTAGCGAATAGTACTGGCCACGATCACGTGCCCAGGGATCAAACACGTTGCGTACGGGCAATAATTCCTTACGCAGCTCTGGCACAGTGCGCAACAAGACGCGCTTCATGGGCGACACCACTTGTTTGTGCCCATTGACCTTGACCGGTTCCAGACATACGACACTGCCATCTGAGTCGGTGTGTACGGGGAACGGACAGCCATCGAGTGGGCCGTTGTTCTGCACCCAGTTGTAACCTGCGTGACTGTAGAACTCAGGTCGGAAACCTGAGGTAAAGAAACGATCGCTGAACAGTCGTCTGGATGCGTTGATAATGAACACATGAAATTGTGTTTCAGAGATTGCAAACCCGTGCGGTCGAGTGTATTCCGCCAGCCAGCCAACGATGTTGTCGACATCTTCAATGTTGTCCACGATGCTACCGTCAGGATGACCATGGCAGTCATTGATGAATTCACCGGTGTCAGTGCGCTGTACTTCTGAGATTATCTTGCTGGCATCGCATTGATGCGTCCCATAGATCTCGCGCAGCAAACTGACAGTTTCTTCCTGATGCTGGCGCTCGGGATGATTGGCGGGAAGTCGCACGTTAATGAAGTCATCGAAACTGGTCAGCGTTTTCAACCCAATCTGACGCCTGAATTCGTTAAACCGTGGTACGCCCCGCTCTCTATCGCGAATAATATCCAGTGCTGCAATATCAAGCTTGCCAGATTCGGATGGGATATGAGGCATTGGCAGATTCTGGAGAAACTGTGGCAGATTTCGAAGATGCAGAAGTCCGAGGCGTTGTCGGCCCATACTCAAACCCCAACTGTCTATCCCTTTGTCGTGCATCAGTTGGGTAGCACCCGCACGTACGGTATCCAGTACCGGTATCTTATGAGTGATGGTGTTGGGCGCCGTCAACGCACGACTTTCAATGAGATCGGGGACCAGGGCATGCAATCGATAGACTGATGTGAATTCTTCAGGGAAATTGAAAGGTGAACCAAAATGGTTGATACCCCCGTTGACATCGCCTGCAATATCGGCGATGTCCCACGTATCCTTTTTCCACCAGAGTAATCCCTCGGGCCTTGAATTCCCCAACCCGAAAATTCCAGCGCCCGATGCAAACACCGAATACAGTGAGTTACTAGCCGCAGCGTCAGTAGAGCCACCCAGTTTCCGAGCAATCTTGCCAGACCAGCGGCTGAGCAGGTTCTCATCGCGATTGACCAGTCGGCGAAGCACCTTCGACACGTTATCTTCATTCTGATTGAACAGGCCGAACCAGTTCGAATTCATTGCTGCGTGCAATGGCTCGTCGTACAGCAACTGAGTGGTCCACTCTATGGTATGTATTTTCGCAATCTCGGCCGATACAACCAGACGCGCCAGCTGAAAGAGCCTTTCGTCATCAACCTCACTCCAGTTGATCACGGTGTCTGATGAACGCGGGTCTCGCAGGCCTGAGTCGTCTTGTGGCGTTTCTGCCTGCAACGTGCGTATATGTGAGACAAATGCATTGTGTTCACGTGCAAAGACGTTGTGATAGAAGCTGAGCCCGATGTTCCAGTTGTCTGGGAAACCTGTTGCCTCCTGGCCAGACCATTGAGCTCGCACCGGGCATTCAGGGTCTTCTTGATCGCATTGAGGTAGTAGGGGTAGATAGTTATCCACGAGCTGAAGTTTGGCAGCGTCCTCCGGGTCGCGTGGAACACGGCTAGCAGAAAGCGTATCGTGACCGTATATCTGAGAGGCATCCCACCAAGCTGTTACTTGGTTGTTGGTGGTCTTGGGGGCGCGAATGAGGTGTACTGCGCCATCCACTTCGAAGGTGGGTGGTGCATCTGTTTCTGCATAGAGAGAAGCCTCGGCGCGGTCTTCAGGCCGACAGCCGAGCTCATTGGCCTCATCGCTGGAACAACCAACACTTATAATCTTGCTGTCGTTATGGCCCTCCACCGTATGAGAAAACCAGTCGTGGGTCATGAATTGTATCCAGAACGCAGCCAGCACGTTAAAGAACGGTGCCTTCAGGTAAGCGCAGTCAGCTTCTCTCCCGTATTGATCATCTCCTTGACCTTCGTTGCATCCATTACCCTCGGGTTGATCCCTGGTGAATAGCTTGCGGCTGATCAGCTGTGGGTCAGGTGTCAGCAGATCAATACGGCCATCGTGTCGGTTACTGCTTAGTTCGTTGAGCTGCAAGTCGGGGAACGTTGATTCGAATTGCGCGTTGCGTGCAAACGGCATTCCTGCAGATCCCATGAGAGGATTTATAGCGTCATTGCAGATGCCGGATAGTGTGCGATGAGTTAAAAGATCTCCTGTGCAAAGCTGATCTGCAGTCCCGCCTACCAACTCGAACTGCGGATGATCCGCAGGCAGGCGCATGGCGTCCCATTGCGTTAATGCTGGTCCCTCAATATCACCGCGCCCGGTGATGTATTCCTTATACGTTGATTGATCAAACAAGTTGAATTTGATCAGTTCGATTCGCTGAAACTCAAGATCCATCAGCGCACCGTCAATACCCCGTCCATCAGGATAGAGATGCTCGCCAATAACGGTCTTCGCTTTTTTTCCGTCTTTTGAACGTGATTCAGTGTCGCCAGCCGCGAAGTAGGTTGGCCATTCAACCCAGGGTGTATGTTGAAATTCTGTTGCTCGTTGCCCACCACGGCATAAAGCCGTATCCTGCTGCACTTTACCCAGAAAGCGATAAGACCTGTCATCGGGTACTTTCAGCAATCCGCTTTTGGCACTGGACACGCAGGCTGCCACCAGGCTTTGTGCACTGGCTTTTGAAGAAGTCAGTAGTGGGCCCGCTACGCAGACACTCAGGGCGATAGTGGTGGTTAAACCGCCGCGTCGAATGGCCGAAACAAGGGGATTTGCCGAGGTATTATCGGCATGAAAAAAGCGTGCAGAAACACTTCTGACTATCGCAGCAGGTGTCCTTGATAAGGGATTGATCAGCATGGTAAATATTCCTGTCAACGAATTCCGTTTGACTTGTCAGGCATATCAGACAGCCCAGACTGCCGTATTAATCTGAAAAGCTCAATGCTGATGGACTATCCATTTGTCCGCTGCATCACTGTCAGGAAATACGTTTAAGCATTTTTTTTTGCGCCGGTAAAAGTGTCATGAAAATGACTACGGTTCACGCGCGTTTTTGCTATTGATATACAACGGTATTTTCAATACTGCAATGAGCTGTATGTGAACGCTGTATGCTGCACGCTGGAAAGTGACAGAATTATGACCGGACTATTGGATAGGTGATCGCCCGCAGATTGTTCGGAACAATGCGCCGCTTATACGTGACAAAAAATCCGGAAGGAACTACTCCGCCCTTTGAATACGAATATGGACACCAGAAACTTCCTTGCCATTGAGCAGTTTCATGGTTGTTTTGGCCTCACCGGATTTGACAAAGACTGCAAGAAAGCCTGACAAACACCCTTGAGCGATGGCCTGAAAAATTAATAGCTCAGTACTCAAGGGTTGTAAGGCAGTGCCAGTCAGCAGATTCACCAACGTATGGTTCCTGTGGATATCGTGCATACCCATTCAGCTCCTTCAGGTTCTGAAAGGCCCCAGTGGCGAACGCAACCACATAGGCTGACCAGCCGGCTGCTGCAAGCAGCATGAAAGTGTCACAAGTTCCGTGTCCTCCAGACAGGTCTGAATCGGTATAAAAGACACAAGGAGTCTGAAAACCTCCGACGAAGGTACTCTGCCTCCCATAAGCACAGTCATTCGTTCATGCTACGATAAACCCCATACACCTGTTCAACGCCACACCGCCAAATCAACACCCAGTGGGCCTCTATCTCCTCAAACGCTTACTGAACTACGCAATACTCCTGGTGGTGGCTACCAATTTGAGCTGGGTGCTGGCGGCAACACAGCTCAATCCGCGTTCGCTCTATGAGGTTGCCAACCCACCTATAGACCCCGTATCCATAGAAAACAACCTGCGCTCGCGCAACCTGAGTGATCAGGTGCCATTGCACGAGCGCTGGCAGGTGTGGTCTTCAAGTATTGTCTTTGATTGGAATTGGGGTGAATCGCCGCGCGGCGGCAACGTGGGCGAAGAGATAGAGCGGCGCATCTGGGTGAGTGTTCGACTCATTACGTTAGGCTCCCTATTGGGTGCGGTGCTGGGCGTGTTGATTGGCTCCTGGACAGCAACACGTCAATACCGGGTGTCGGATCGTACGTTTACCTTTCTGGCGTTGTTGGGGCTATCGGTTCCGTCGTTTGTCATCGCCAGTTTGTTGCAGGTATTGGCCACGTGGATAAATACGGCCACAGGTTCCCGATTCTTTGAGTTTGTAGGCGAGACTGGGGCACGGGGTGATTGGTTCGGGGCGGGTTTGATTGATCGCTTGCAGCATCTCATGCTACCCACACTGGCGTTGACCATTCTGGGTGCTGCGTTCTTCAGTAGAATCCAGCGCAACGTCATGCTCGATTCACTCAATTCTGGTTTTGTGCGCACGGCACGGGCAAAAGGGTTGCGGCGCTCTCGCGCCATACTCAAGCACGCGCTGCGTGTATCGCTGATTCCTACCAGTACCTACTTTGCGTTTAGTGTTGCAACGCTGTTCGTGGGGGCTGCGTTTATGGAAATTATCTTTTCATTCCATGGAATGGGTGACTACGGTGTAAAGACGATTCAAGGGCAGGACGTGCACGGTGCTGTTGCCACTGCAGCCTTCGGCGGATTCTGTGTATTGCTGGGTGCGTTGTTAGCCGATTTTCTGGTGGCGTGGCTAGACCCGCGTGTGCGCCTGGGAAGCCACTGATGGGAAGCCACTGATGAGTAGCCACTAATGGGTAATCACTAACCGATGGCTAAGCGTATACACGCAGTCACCTCCCACGGTCACGATACAACGGGTAAGAACAATGCATCGGTACGGTCAAGCCGTAACCAGTTGCTATTCAGGCGATTCTTACGCAATAAGACGGCCGTCGTGGGATTGTTCGTTATTGTGATGCTGATCATCGTAGCGATAATCGGCCCGTGGTTGTCACCCTGGTCTTATGACGATGTAGATCGCACGGCGTATCTACAACCCCCTAGTCTGGAACACCCGTTGGGTACTACCCAATCGGGACGTGATATGTGGGCGCTAATGCTCCACGGTTTGCGTAAGTCTTTGCTGATCGGGCTGGTTGTGGCTGTGTTGTCCACTACTATCGCAGCCATTGTGGGTTCATTCGCCGCTTATTATGGTGGCTGGCTTGAGCGCGGTGCGCTGTGGATCACTGATCTGCTTCTGGTGATACCGTCATTTCTGTTAATTGCATTGGTGGCCGGTAATTCATCGGGCAGTGGTTCGTCGGTGTTGCTGCTAGTAATGCTACTGACAGGCTTCGGGTGGATGTTGTCAGCACGAGTGGTGCGCAGTCTTACGCATTCTGTGCGGCAACAGGAATATGTTTTAGCGGCACGCTATATGGGATTGTCCGGGCCGAGGATTATTGTTCGGCATATCCTGCCCAACATTGCATCGCTGTTGATCATTGATGCCACCTTGAATGTCAGTGGGGCCATTCTTGCCGAGACAAGCCTTGCGTATTTTGGTTTTGGTGTGCAGCCGCCAGATACATCGCTGGGTACGTTGCTAGGCGACGGTGCAAGACAACTCGGCAGCTTTCCATGGTTGTTTGCCGGCCCTGCCAGCGTCATCGTGTTGTTGATCCTGTCGGTAAATGCGGTGGGCGACGGATTACGCGATGCGTTCGATCCGGCTTCAGTGTCTTCCCGGAAGGTCTAAGTCGTTATGAAAGACACCAACAGTCGGCTTGAAGAAACCTACACGGTTGAAACTACCGTGCTTGACGTACAAGATCTACACGTGCACTTCGCTAACGAGGCGGGTGCTCTGCACGCGGTGCGTGGGTTGAGTTTTTCGCTCGCAGCGGGTGAGACTCTGGCCATAGTGGGGGAGTCCGGGTCAGGCAAGTCCGCGACTGCCATGGCCATCATGGGGCTGCTGCCTACTAGTACGCGTGTTGAAGGTTCCATTCGCTTGCTCGGGCAGCAGTTGGTCGGTCGTGATGATGACGCCATGTCACGCTTACGAGGCAAAACCATAGGCATGGTGTTCCAGGATCCGCTGTCGGCGTTGACACCTGTGTACACCGTGGGTGAACAACTTGTTGAATCCCTTCAAGTGCATGAGCCATGTTCAACCCGTATGGCTGAAAGCCGAGCAATCGAGCTGTTGGCAATGGTGGGTATTCCTGATCCGCAACAACGCGTTAGCACCTACCCACATGAGTTTTCCGGGGGTATGCGCCAGCGCGTTCTCATTGCCATGGCCATAGCAAACAACCCAGACGTGCTCATCGCTGATGAACCGACAACCGCACTGGATGTCACCATTCAAGCGCAAGTGTTGGACGTCTTGCAGAAAGCCTGTCGAGAAACACAGACGGCGCTGCTTCTCATTACCCACGATTTAGGCGTGGTCGCCCGTGTAGCGGACAAGGCGATGGTGATGTATGCCGGCAAGCTGGTTGAGCGGGGCGACACGCAAGCGTTGTTCTACCATTCACGTATGCCGTACACCATGGGTTTGCTGGGTTCGTTACCGCAGGAGGACAATGCGTTGAGGCACGCGCTCAGCGTTATTGATGGCAACCCACCGTCATTACTCGCGTTACCGGCGGGCTGTAGTTTTTCGCCACGTTGTCCACTGGTGGAGGAACCCTGTTTACAGGATGAGCCACCACTGGTGAAGGTGGGCGAGGGGGAACACTTCTCAGCCTGCCTTCGTCACCAGGTGATTGCCGAGCAATCACTGACCCATAGGGACTTGTTTCAATCAAGCACTGACCTTGGCTCTGCGGCTGAGAACCCTTCAGCCGCGCCGCGTGCAACGGTATTGGACATGATCTCGGTCAAACAACATTTCCCGTTACTCAAAGGGGGCGTCTTTCGGCGGCGTGTCGGTACGGTCTATGCCGTTGATGGTATTGATCTACATGTCATGCAAGGTGAAACTCTTGGGCTTGTGGGTGAATCGGGTTGTGGAAAGAGTACAACCACGTTGTCCATACTGGACCTGAAGCCGCCCACGGAAGGCGTTATCAAATTGTTTGGTACTGATGTGCAAGAGCTTGACTCGCGCGCCAAGCGTTTGTCTGTCCGTCGTCAGCTTCAGATCGTGTTTCAGGATCCCATGTCGTCGCTGGATCCTCGTATGCCCGTATTTGATCTTATTGCAGAGCCGCTGCGTGTGTTCAACCACTCGACACTAACCATGGTGTCACGGGTCAACGAATTAGTAGCATTGGTGGGTCTGGACAGTGATCACCTTGATCGCTACCCACAGCAACTTTCTGGTGGACAATGCCAACGCGTGTGTATCGCACGCGCTCTTGCCCTGGAGCCACTGTTGTTGATTCTGGATGAACCCGTCTCAGCACTCGATGTGTCCATTCGTGCCGGTATCGTTAATTTGCTGCAGCGCTTGAAGTCCTCCCTGGGGCTCTCCTATTTGTTTGTGGCACATGATCTGGCATTGATCAGGCACATTGCTGACAGAGTGGCCGTCATGTATCTGGGCAGAATTGTAGAGACCGGCACTGTAGAGTCCGTGTACGGCAATCCCAACCATCCCTACACCCGATGCTTGTTGTCTGCCATGCCTGTTCCTGATCCGGACATCGAACGGAACCGAATTAGATTAATTCCCGAAGGTGAAATTCCCGGGCCGGCCGACCCGCCGTCTGGTTGCCGATTCCATCCCCGTTGCCCTAAGAAAATTCAGTTGAGTGATGTGCAGCAAAACCGGTGTGTCCATGAGTCTCCTGAGTTGATAGCGGTGCCTGTGAGCGGTGGTAGTCTGGTATCACCTACACAAGAATTTCATACGTCCGCATGTCACTATAATGATGTGCCATGGGAACCGTGTTGACTGAACGATACCCGTAGGGTGTTGATCGTATTTGTCGTTCGATTGTAAGAAAAGCCAAAGGAGATTGAATTGATTAAGCCTTATACACTCACCTCGTTACTGGTAATGAGCGTGATACTGCTGGGTTGTGGTGGTGGGCAAGAAGCGCCATCGACGCAGACAGAGTCTGCAACAAGTAGCGAGCAAGGCGACGCCGCTCAGGGCGCAGCAGCTGATGGTGTCTCTGCAACCGCTCAGGCTATTAACCCACAGGATCGCGATAGTTTGACACAAGGCGGGCAGTTAACCTTAAGTGTGAATCAGTTTGCGGAGAACTGGAATCCATTGCATGTCGATGGAAATGATTACAACTATTCAAAAGTACGCGCACCGCTGCTACCGGTTTTCTTTCATTTTGATGCGCAAGGCGTTCCGACTCCCAATCCCGATTATGTGTTGTCGGTTGAGGTCGTTAGTGAAGAGCCGACCGAGATCTTGTATACGTTGAATCCTCAAGCTGTATGGGGTGACGGTAGCCCGATAGACGGTGACGACATGATCGCTAAATGGCAGGCCTGCAACGGGGAGAATACTGAATTCAACTGTGCGTCCACAGAATCGTTTGAGCCTATTGCATCGATCACATTAGGGGCGCTGAAAACCGAAGTGACAGTCACCTATAAAACGGCCTTCCCGGATTGGAGTCAGGGTTTCAGTCAGCCTGCTGTCGTGAAGGCTGAGAGTATCGCCAATCCCGAGGTGTTCAATTCGGCGTGGAGTAAATTGAATAACGATTGGTTGTCAGGCCCGTTTAAAGTTAAGAGCTTTGATGAAACACAGAAAATCATGACGCTTGTGCCCAATGACAAGTGGTGGGGTGAGCCACCCATGCTGGACACTATAAGCTGGCGAGCCATTGCGCCTGATGCCACTGCACAAGCCTTTGCCAATAGTGAAATTGATGCGTTCGATATTGGCTCCGATCCGGATGCGTTTCAGCGCGCATTGCGTGTAGAGAACGCAGATGTTCGCAAGGCCGGTGGTCCGAATTTTCGGCACTTCACGTTTAACTCCAAGGCGGGACTACTGCAAGACTTATCCATTCGCCAGGCAATTGTGTACGGACTGGATAGGCTCTCTATTGCTGCCAGTGATCTGGCCGGTATTGACTGGCCCGTGAAGCCGTTGAATAATCATGTTTTTCTGCAAGGGCAGGCGGGTTTTGTTGATACCGCCAGCGTAACAGGGTTGGAATACAACCCTGACAAGGCACGAGCGTTGTTGGAGGATGAGGGCTGGATAGTGGGTGCCGATGGCATTCGCGAGAAAGAGGGTGAGAAGCTCATCGTTCGGTTTACGCAACTGGCCACCGTCAAGGCGTCAGAGAACGAGGCGTTGCAAGCACAAAGCATGCTGAAGGAAATAGGCATTCAGCTCGACATTGTTACAGTTCCTATTTCCCAGTTTGGCCCAACACTCACAGGGCACGAGTTTGAAATCATCGCATTCTCATGGATTGGTACACCGTACCCTTTCAGTGGCATCAAGCAGATCTATGGCAGTGGATCAGAGAGCAACTTTGCGCAGCTGTCACTACCCGAAGTTGATGAGTTGGCAGCGCAGATTGCCACAGAGACTGATCCAGCAAAGCGTATTACGCTGGCGAATCAGGCCGATCAAATTATCTGGGAAAATGTACATACGCTACCGCTGTATCAACGCCCCGAATTGATCGCAACCGGCCAGGATTTGGCAAATTATGGCGCATTTGGACTGAGCAGCATACGCTGGGAAAACGTGGGGTTTACAGAATAGAGCAACGCACTCAGGTGGGTGGCTCTACACGTGTAGACGGGGTAGTGTTTGGTTTGATGGGTAATGCTATTAAGGTTTACTCAGACGTTTTTCGCAAGTATGAATAACTACTGGGTTTGAGGCACTTATTTGTCAGTCAAGTTAGGGTAGTCCGAAGGGCAGCGACGGGCAGTTCCCGGCCCACAGCCGCCATTGAATAAATCACAAGAAGGTTCGAAGATGAAAAAAATATCCGTTTTATTAGCCGCCTGTTGTCTGTTTTTATTAGTACAAGGGTGCTCTACTGGCGAAGATAACGGACCGCTTCTCGATGATTCAAATCAGGCTTCAGTAGAGTCTTTGAAAGGTACCGATTGGGTACTAGACGAACTTGAATCTACAGATGGTCAGCTCCTTAAAAACCAGAATGATTTATATCAATTGGGATTCACTGCCACCGATGTTTTTGAATTTTCGCACGGATGTGGTGGCTTTGGAGGCGAGTATGTGATTACCGACGGTATCTTTATTCCCAGAGACGATCAAATAAATATCGTAATCGCAGACTGTGCTCCT
>Ga0114956_1001139_pt1 | contig 20695 bp, 17 predicted proteins | sample MaitaG_FD_87304 | JGI IMG/M metagenome (GOLD analysis project Ga0114956, IMG submission 87304) | Marine algal microbial communities from Maine, USA - Maine_Asex2 metaG | ecosystem: Host-associated > Algae > Red algae > Unclassified | place: Maine, USA | collected 2015-01-05
GATTTTGATTTTGGGTTTCTTTTAACTGGATTAGGTTTTTCAAAACTCTCAAATTGAATAACCAATACATCTTCCCCTGTTAAGCTTTTGATTGCACAATTCAATGCTGTGCATTCACTCATGTCTAAATACGCTACATCATCAACATAAGCAACATCTTTTTTTATTTTCACCTTAACCTTTTGGGCAGAAACATTTGTTATACAAATGGCCATTAAAAATGTAAGTGTAAGTAAAATTGAGTTTTTCATTTGAATCTATTTTAATATGAATTTAAGATAAACTGAGGAATTGACTACTATGCAAGTTCTGTTACCTAGTTGATTTTGCATTTAAAAAAACATTTCTTACCTCAAATCAAAAGTCTGCATCTAACCAATAACTGCAATCAATGGGTTTGAAAAAATTTGTCTTGCTCATAACAATACTGATTCTTTTAGTGTTCTAAATCAATTTTCACTTAGTATGAATAAATAAACGTAAGGGCCTTTCTTAAACATTGCATTTGTCTTTTTTACGATACCACCATTCACTAATTCTTGGCAATTACTGTTTAATATTATCTTAATTCGCAAAATCCTTTTTAAAGGATAGTTGCACTATATGGATTACATTTTTTTGCATGTTATATTTGTTATATATCTTTTCAAATTAAAACACCTATGAGATTAAAGTACCTTCTTGGCAGTGTAGCATTTTTTTGCCTAATATGTTTACCAAATTTATATGCACAAGATGAGGTTGTGGTTATACCCAACGATATTCAAGTAACAGGGTCTGGTATTACTTGCCAGCTATACCAACCAGGCATAAAAAATAAAAGTAAGTCTAGAGGGGTTGAAATAGCCAATGGCTTCCATTTATCACCATCCATTTTAGGTAAGTTTGATAATCAGCAAAATGGAATAGACAATGTTTTTCATAGCTTTAGATTTAAACTTACTGCACCAGTTATAAATAAAGAAGAGTTTAAGTTTTTAATTGGACTAAAATATCTTAGAGAAAAACAAATTATTGATGGGTTAAATGCCACTAACGAAATAACCACCTACCTAAATAATAATTCTTTAAATCGCTATTCCTTTAGCCTTATTGCCGTTAAACCAATTAATAAAAGACATTATTTTGCTGGTAGAACTCAAGTGGGATTTTCTGGAGATATTAGAAACCTAACAATTAAGAAACGATACATTCAGTTTAACATATTGGGTACATTTGGTGTAAAAGCTAGTGAAGATTTAGAGTACGGATTTGGTTTGGTTTACTCCCGTACCTTTAAAAATGATCTAAAATATCCTTTACCATTTGTAATATTAAATAAAAACTTTACCTCTAATTTTGGCATAGAGTCCGTGCTACCTAGCAATATAAAATTCCGCTATAATTTAAATGAAAAAAACTTAATCATTGCAAGCTTTAATTACAATAGTAGTAGTTATCATTTAAAACGATTACAAACAACCCTAAACAATACCAACGAAACCCTTGTTTTAGACTATGCAAGTATTTTAGGCAAAATTGGCATTGAAAAACAGATTAAAGGCTGGCTGTGGATGGGTTTTGATATTGGTTACATTAGACATATATCAGGCGAGTTGTATAGCCGAAAAAGCGAAACCAACATTTTGAGTAATAATTTAAGAAATCAGCCCTACGTAAATTTCGCATTGTTTTTGTCGCCTCCAAAAGAATTTTTAAAATGATAAATTATTTAGTAAAGTTAGCTTTAATAGTATTCGCGGCATCAATGATGTTCTCGTGCTCATCAATAAGGCCATATTATGCATCTAAAGAAAAGGCCACTTGGAACAATGTTGAGTTACCAAAAGAAGGTTTGCAACACACAGTGTATTTAATAGGTGATGCTGGCAAGGGTACAAAAGACATGCCCCACATGAAGGCTTTGGGTAAAGCAGTAGATGCAGATGATAGTTCTACAACCATGGTTTTTTTAGGCGATAATATTTACCCTGCAGGTTTGCCTAAAAAAGAAGACCCTGAGAGAAAAGCTGCTGAAAAGTATTTGAACTCGCAATTGGAAATAACACGCGCCAACAAGGGTAGCAATTATTTTATAGCTGGTAATCATGATTGGAATTATATGCGAGATGGAGGATTTAAAGCCCTAGAGCGACAGCAAAATTTCGTAGAAAAAAACGGTGGAAGTAATACTTATTTTGAACCTAAGGCTGGCTGTCCAGGTCCCAAAACTGTGCGCCTAGCAGATGGGTTAGTGTTAATTTTAATTGATAGCCAATGGTGGTTTCATGATTTGGCCAATGATGACTTAGTTAATTCTGATTGTAAGAGCGACAGTAAAACTGAGTTTATTGATCGCTTAAAGAATAAGTTTATCGAACATGAAGACGATTTAATAATTTTTGCTAATCATCATCCTTTTAAAACCAATGGACCACATGGAGGGTATTTCACCTTTATTGATCATGTGTTTCCATTTACAGCACTTAATGATAAATTGTTTATTCCTTTGCCTGGCTTAGGCTCTATTCACCCTATTTTTCGAAAAGTTTTTGGCAGTAGACAAGATAATAGCCACCCTATTTATAGAGCTTATATTAATGAAATTGAAAATGGAATTACGCAAAGTAACAATGGAGTTGTTATAGCATCTGGCCACGAGCATAACCTACAGTTTTTTAATGAAGGTAATAAGCACTATGTAGTAAGCGGTAGTGGTTCAAAATTAAACTATGTGCACCGCGGTGGTGATGCGCTCTTTGCCCATCAAGCAAAAGGTTATGCAAAAATATACCATTACAATAATGGAGCTGCATACATAGAGTACTACAGTGCTAATGATGATGGCACTGCGGTTATGAATTATAGAAAAGTTTTAACGCAACCTAAATTAAAAGTTGGTAAAGAAGCAAATGAAGAAATGGCTTCACAAGTGACCACCTCTGTTAATGAAAGATATAGGGCAAGTAGAGTAAAGAGATATGTGCTAGGTAGGCAGTACAGAAAAGTTTATGATGCCAAAATTACTGTACCAACACTTAACCTTGAAGTTGAAAGAGGTGGGTTAGAAATTTTAAAGTTAGGCGGAGGTCAATCAACATCAAGCTTACGAGTAGCTGATAGCAGTGGAAAACAATTTACTATAAGGTCACTAGACAAAAACTTCAATGGTTTAATACCAGAAGAGTTAAAAAATACTATTGCGGAAGATTTATTTGCTGATCAAGTAAGTGCGAATTTTCCATATGGAGCTACCACTGTACCTGGCATGGCAGATGCAATTGGAGTTTACCATACTAACCCTAAGTATGTTTTTATGCCAAAACAAAATAAACTAGGTGAATACAATACCAAAATTGGCAATGAATTGTATTTATTTGAAGAAAGACCTGATGATGAGCACAAAGACTTAGCATCATTTGGGAAACCTGATAAAATAAAGGGAACCACATCTATGTTGGAAGATTTAAAGGAAAACAATGAAAATCGAGTAGATCAGAAGGCCTACTTAAAAGCTCGTTTGTTTGATATTTTATTAAATGATTGGGACAGACATGGAGATCAATGGAGATGGTCTGTTTTTAAAGGGGATAAGAAAAATGTATATCGTCCAATTCCAAGAGATAGAGATCAAACCTATTACAGATTTGCAGGTATACTACCCTATTTTGTTAGCCGAAAATGGGGAGTTCGCAGCTTTCAAAATTTTAAGCCAAAAATTAGAGACTTAAAAGGACTAAACTTTAGTGGTTACCCAATTGACAATGAATTATTAAATAAAATGACTTTGCCTCAATACATAAGCTCAGCAAAATTCATACAACAAAAGTTAACAGATGAGGTAATTGCGCAATCTATAAAAGATGGCCTACCCAAGGAGATTTTTGAGTTGGAAGGACAACAAATTATTAAAACGCTAATTGCAAGACGAAACGATTTACATAAGTATGCAGAAGAATATTTTAAAGATCAAGCTGAAATTGTAAATATTGTTGGTAGTGATGAGCGAGAATTGTTTACAATTAAAACCAATGAAAAGGGTTCAACCACTGTTGAGGTGCATGATTTAAATGATGGAGAAAAAGATGAATTATTGTATTCTAGAACCCTTTATAAAAAATACACCAATGAAATACGAATTTATGGTTTGGATAAAGATGATCAATTTGTAATAGAAGGTTACACAGCCAAAGCGCCTACGATTAGAATTGTTGGTGGTTTAGGTGAAGACAAGTATACAGATAATAGCCAAAACCGTGGCTTATGCAAAAACATACATTATTATGATATGACTGAGGGGAACAAAATTGTAAGCACAAAAAATACAAAGGTTAAGCTATCAGATGATCCTTATCATAATCTTTATGACAGAAAACTTGAGAAATATGATACCTACATGCCTAGTGTAATACTTGGATTTAATGAAGATTTAGGATTTTACTATGGTGGTGGTATAAAATGGACCAACTACAACTGGAAAAAAACACCTTTTTCAAACAAACACAACATAAGCCTTCAAATTGGTACTAAAGAACTTGCAGTGCAAGGCGAATACAATAGCGAGTGGACTAGTGTATTAGGTGAAAAAACAGGAGTTGGTTTTAACAATGAATTCATATTTCCTGACTACTCAACCAATTATTTTGGATTAACTGATACCACAAGCAGAACGTTTGATGATGACTTTTATAGTTACCGTAAAAACAGTGTAAAGTCGTATTTGAATTTAATTTACACAGATAAATACAGAGTAAACAGAATTAACTACGGTTTGCTATACAACTATAACCAAGCTTTTGCAGATGCCAATAGTTTTATTAATGAGCAAAACCAGGTAATAAATGCTACCGATTTTGATGAGCTTCATCAAATAGGACCTAAAGTAAATTACTTAATTGATAAGGTAAATAGCTTAACCAACCCTACTAGTGGAGTAAGGTTTAATATAGGTGGCCAATATCTTTTTGATGTAAACAACTTAGAGGATCAAACGTATAGTTTCAAAACAGACTTGACCTACTATTTTAGTATGAAAATCTTTCAAAAAACTACGGTAGCTTCAAAGTTCGGGTATGGACAAACTGGTGGAGACCGAAAATTTTATCAAAATGAATACTTGGGTGAGCGTAACAATTTTAGAGGCTTACTTAATGAGCGTTATTCCGGCAAACAGGCCTTCTATCATAACAATGATGTGCGAATGAGTTTGTTTTCTGTTAAGGGTAAAATACCTTTTAACTTAGGGTTGCTAGGTAGTTTTGATTATGGTAAGGTATGGAATAAAGAAATAAAAAAGGCTGACTTGTTACATAGCTATGGCGGAGGTATTTGGTTAAATTTTGTTGACAATGCTATTGTGAATTGTAACTATATGATTAGTAATGATGATAAGCTCTTTTCGGCAGGGTTAGGATTTTACTTTTAATCAATCGACTTTAAAAGCTAAAATAGGTTCATCAAACCCTCTAACATCAATATACCCTAAGCTAGTTAATTGATTATTAAAGCCTGTAAGTTTTTGCTTAACATCATCTGATATTATGATGCTACTGCCATGCTTTTTATTTAGCTTTTCTAGCCTTGCCGCTACTATAACGTTTATACCACTTATAGAAAATTGTTTTCGCACTTCATTGCCAATATTACCCACTATTAGTTTGCCTGTTTGCAAACCTACACCAGCCCTAGTAGGTTCTATTTTACCAGTTTTGCTCATGTGGTTTACACTTTCAATTATCTCTAGGCCTGCCTTAAACGCATTGTTTACATGATCAGAAGCTTTGCTGGTAATGCCAAAAACTGCCATAAACCCATCACCCGTAATTTGATTTATAAGTCCATCATGTTTGTCAACAATTTTTATTAATGGGTCAAAAATTAGGTTTTGGTGCTTAAAAACTTCTTGCGCGGTTCTACTTTCAGCAAACTCGGTAAAATTTCTAATGTCAAAAAACATTATGGTTGCCAATACCTGTTTAGCAGCATATTCACCACTATTCTCACTCAATTCTTCCACTATTTTAGGGTTCAATTGCTGGCCAAATATTTTCTCTAACTCATTAATTTCTTTATTTGCATCTAGGGTTTTTATTATGCGTTTAAATATTTGGAAGCCAAGGTAATCGGCAATAAAACCAAATAGCAAAATGATAATAGCATAAAATGCAAAACGCATATCATCAAAAGCTCCTTCACCTAAAAATTTTTCTGCTCCCCATTTACTTATGTAAAAATAGGAAACAGCCCCAAAAATGCCCATCACAGTGCTTAAAAACAACTTGAGTCGCATGGTTGATAGCACAGTACTGAAGAGCAAGTGCATAATAAATAAAGACTTTATAAAAAAAGTATCTTCTACAATATTAGAAAGCAGTATGGCAAAACCGCAATAAAGAGCCAATTCAATAAAACTTGTGGCATATAGATACCATAAGCTAAAGTTAGATTTTGCTTTGATTTTCCTTTTCGCAAACCACAGTTGCAAGCTAAAAAACACCAATAACATAATGTAATACAGGTTAATGTATTTGCTAACTTGGCCAGTATATATATGCCCATCTAAAACATTGGTAAAATATTGCAAACTAGCCGCTATTAGCCACAATGCGCCAAATGTTGCAATTAATACGTAAAGTCTCGATAGCTCCAACCTATTTAAGTCTTTAACATGCTCTTGATCGAATGACTGTAATATTCGCTTTATGCCATAAAGCCTTTCTCCTATAAACTTATTCACCCCTAGCTAATAAAAAGTGAAAAGTTAGCAATTAATATAACTGCATAAAACAGCACAGAAGCTATAACGCCCCACATAAAAACTTGATAGGCAATTCTCAAAAAATTATACTTTCTGTTTAGCACTTTTCCTAAAAAGTATACATCTCTAGTTAAGGTATCGTATAAAAATTCTTGATCTCTGCGCATTTCTTGCATTCCCCATACATAATCTTTGAGGTCCATTTTATGAAAATTACCAAAAAAGGCAAGATTACTTTCTTTACTTCTAATTTTATCCAACGAACTTTTGCCAGCGGTAACTTTTGGTATGGTAGATACGGTTGCAAATATTATAGTTACTACACAAACTGCTATTATAAGCAACGTTGGTGCAATTAATAAAGGACTCTCCTTAAGTTGACTAAAAAGCGAGCCTAGCACAATTGAAATAACAATGGCATTAATACTCAATAAAATATTGGCCTTTCTATCTGCAATGGCACTTAAATCTATATGATTGGCACAAACAGTTCTATACAAAGTTTCCACTCCTCTGCCATACTTTACATCCTTATTAAGCTCTTTTTGTTTAACCACTTCTACATCAAACTCTTTCAATTTGGCGCGTATCGCCTTTACATTCGCAACCTTGTTAAATTCATATAAATTTTTACCCTCCATGGTGTGGTAGTCAAATTCAGCAAAAAAATCATAATTCAACTTATACCACTCTTCATCAGTGTACGATCTGTTTTTGGTTTGTTGCCATTCCTTTCTCAACCTTTGGCTAAAATTATAATCCTCTGGATCCACCGCAATGGCATACATATCTGCATCTTTTATTAAGCCCTCTAAAAGCCCGCTTGGCTTTACGCCTAATTCGGTAGCCTTTATCAAGCCTTTTACTTTTTGGATGGTTGCCTCTGCTACACCTAAGCCCTCCAAATAACTTTGAGCCATATCGGCACTATGTTTTTCGTGGTTATCATTGCTTTTAATATACCCAACATCATGAAACCAAGCGGCAATCAGCAATGCATTGCGCTCATCTTCTTTTAAACCACTTTCGTCAGCCAATAAAGCAGCATTTTTTACCACATTGTAAGTGTGGTTGGCATTGTGGTAGTGGTAAACATCTGGCAAATCATTATTTAAAATATTTGATACATAATTTTTCACCTTACTCAGTAATTCCTCTTTGTTCATTAACGTTTTAATTTAAGCTCTTTTTAAATATAAGCAATATTATAAAAAAATATCACCTAATAAATAGATAAGTCATATTTATCAAATTAATTATCAGCAAATTATAACTTTTAGTATTCTAAGAAATACTGTCAAGGCATTAAGCTTATATTCAAGACTAATGGAATCATAAGTACTTTAAATACAAAGAGTTTAACTAATCATCTTGAAGATTTAACGGTTTAAGATTAGCAAGGCATAACTGGGTTGAAATGTTTACGTGTTTCAATAAATTACAAAAGCTAAAAGGAAGTAAGTGTTAGTTATGAAGAGTTGGTTGAGGTAGTTAAATCATATCACTACTCCACCCAATCGGCAATAAAAACATTGGTTTCTCTAGTACCACCATTGTTTCTGTTACTTGAGAAAACGAGCTTTTTGCCATCATAACTAAACATTGGAAAACTGTCAAAAGTATCATCATAGGTAATTTGCTCTAAGCCAGTACCATCAACATTTATCATAAACAAGTTAAATGGAAAGCCTCTTTTGCTTTTATGATTGGAGGCAAAAATTACCTTTTTACCACTTGGGTGCATAAAAGGTGCCCAGTTGGCATTTCCTAAATCAGTTATTTTGGATAACTCACTCCCATCAACATTGCAGATATACAACTCCATATTGGTTGGAGCTACTAAATCTTGAGCCAGTAAATCTTTGTATTCTTTAATTTCTTCTTCCGTTTCTGGTCTGCTAGCTCTAAATATCAACTTGCTTCCATCTGGCGAAAAGAAAGCACCACCATCATAACCTAAACCAAATGTTACTTGTTTAACATTGCTACCATCTGGGTTCATGGTATACAAATCAATATCGCCATTTCGGGTGCTGGTAAAAACAATTTTGTTTCCTTTTGGTGAAAGTGTAGGCTCTGCATCATAACCCGGTGTTTTGGTTAAACGCTCTAATATGGTACCATTTAAATCAGTAGTAAATATATCGAATGATGGGTACAAGGGCCAAACATATTTTCCGCCAGCTGCTTCCCTATCAGGGTCGGGTGGACAATCATCATCTGCCAAATGGGTAGAGGCATAAATTATTTTTCCATTGCCACGCATAAAATAGGAGCAAGTGGTTCGGCCCTTGCCTGTGCTAACCAGTTTCATTTCAAAGCTATCTTCTTCAGTTACGGGTATTTTTCCCATAAATATTTGATCGCACTCAATGCCTTCTTTTTTATTGGTGCGTTGTAAAACCAAACTTTTATCATCAAAACTAAAGTAGGCCTCAGCATTATCTCCACCAAAGGTTAACTGACGAATATTTTTTAAATGCTTTTCCTTTGGGTAAGCCAATGAGTTGGTCGTAGCAGTAGTATCAGTAAATTCAATACGCATACTACCATTTGGTATACCTTTATTTGCTTCACCATTCTTGCTTGATTGACTGCAACCAAAAATCAAGAAAATACAAGCCGCAATTATAAGAGTATAGAATTTCATTTGTAATATTTTTGCAAAAAATGTTAAACTTCATTGAATTATAAAGCAGTTCACTAAATATTTGTTTGTAGTAACCATAAATTTGTACTCAATGTTAAAGTTAATTATTCCTATTCTATTTTTTGGCTGCCTATTGTTTGGCTGTAAAACTGAGCCTCAAAAACCAAAAGGCAATGAAGAAAAGCCCGTAGTGCAACAAGATGAAAATCCTACCATAACCTATTGGACTAAAATAATTACCGAAAACCCACAAGATCATAAAGCATATTTTGGCAGAGCGCAGGCATATTTAGAAAAATATGACCCTGAAAATGCAGTTTTAGATTTTAATGAAGCAATTTCGCTCAATTCACAAAATTCGCTTTACAGAAAGGTGTTGGCCAACTATTATTTTGACAGTCAACAGTACGCAAAAGCACTTAAAACATTGAAAGATGCTATTGGGCAAATACCTGAAGATGTTACCCTAAGGTTAATGCAAGCCAAATACCTAATTTATACTGAGAAGTATGAAGAAGCATTCTTAGAATTAAACATTGCACTACAATTAGACCCTAATGAAGGTGAAACTGATTATTTGCGGGCATTGGCTTACAGGTTGCAGGGCGATTTTGATTCGGCCATAAAGGGATATAAGGTTGCCGTTCAAAAAAATCCCGATCATTTTAATGCCTACATGGAGTTGGCTAATTTACATAGAGGTAAAAAAGATCCACAAGCTATTGACTATTTCAAAAGTGCTATGGATATCAATCCTCAAAGCACCGAACCTATTTACGATTTAGGTATGTTTTATCAAGAGCAAAAAAACTTTCCACTGGCTTTAGAAACTTATAGAAAGGCTATAAAAATTGAACCCGTTAATCATCTGCCTCACTACAACATTGGTTACCTTTATTTTCAAATGGACTCGATTGACAAGGCTTACAAAAGTTTTGATAGAACCGTTAAATTAAAAACCACTTATGCTAAAGGCTACTATATGCGTGGGCTTTGTATGGAAACCAAAGGCAAATTAAAAGATGCTAAAGATGATTATCTGCAAGCACTTACATTTGATGAAAATCTCGCATTAGCAAAACAGGGCATAGCCCGTTTGAAAGAAAAATCATGAGTATAAATATTACTTTTCCTGATGGTGCTGTAAAGCAATTTGAATCGGGCATAACTGCAATGGAAATTGCAAAATCTATTAGCCACGGCTTAGCAAAAAAAGTTTTAGCTGCAGAAGTTGATGGGGAAGTTTATGATGCCACACGACCAATTGAAGCGGATGTAGCATTAAAATTATTAACCTGGGATGATGATGAAGGTAAAAATACCTTTTGGCATTCAAGCGCCCACTTAATGGCAGAAGCTTTAGAGGAATTGTATCCAGGTACCAAGTTTGGCATTGGTCCTCCAATTGAAAATGGATTTTACTATGATGTAGATTTTGGCGATAAAACTTTATCCGACAATGAATTAGGTAAGATTGAAAAGAAGATGAAGTTTTTGGCGCAGCAAAAAAATAGTTTTGAGCGAACAGAAGTAAATAAGCAAGATGCCATTAAATACTTTAAAGAAAAAGAAGACCCATATAAACTAGAGTTGCTTGAAGGTTTGGAAGACGGTAGTATTACCTTTTACAAACAAGGCAATTTTACCGATTTATGCCGGGGTCCTCATTTGCCGAATACTGGTTATATAAAAGCCATTAAATTATTATCGCTGGCAGGTGCATATTGGCGTGGAGATGAAAACAACAAACAATTGACGAGATTGTATGGTGTTGCCTTCCCAAAGCAAGACCAATTGGATGAGCACTTGCATATGTTGGAAGAAGCTAAAAAACGCGACCATAGAAAATTAGGTGCCGAGCTAGAGTTATTTATGTTTAGCCAAAAAGTAGGTGGCGGCTTGCCACTTTGGTTACCAAAAGGCACAACAGTTCGTAATTTATTGGCCGATTTTTTAAAGAATGAGCAAATAAAAAGAGGCTACAAACCAGTTATTACTCCGCATATTGGTAAAAAAGAATTGTACGTAACATCTGGCCACTACGAAAAGTATGGTGAAGATTCATTTCAACCAATTACCACCCCAAGGAAAGATGAAGAGTTTTTATTGAAACCAATGAACTGCCCACATCACTGCGAAATATTTAAACACAAACCTACATCTTATAAAGATTTACCGGTAAGAATTGCTGAGTTTGGAACAGTTTATAGATATGAACAAAGTGGTGAGTTACATGGCTTAACAAGAGTTAGGGGTTTTACACAAGATGATGCGCATATTTTTTGTTCGCCTGAACAGTTAAAAGATGAGTTTAAAGATGTAATTGACTTAACGCTACTGGTATTAAATAAGTTAGGATTCGAAAATTACACTGCTCAAATAAGTTTGAGAGATCCTGAAGACAAAGAAAAATATATTGGTTCTGATGAAAATTGGGATAAAGCAGAAGCTGCAATTATTGAATCTGCTGCAGAAAAAGGATTAGAAACCGTAATTGAATATGGTGAAGCAGCTTTTTATGGCCCTAAGCTAGACTTTATGGTAAAAGATGCTTTGAACCGTCAATGGCAATTAGGTACCATACAAGTTGACTATAATTTACCCGAAAGGTTTGAATTGGAGTATGTAGGCTCGGATAATAAACCACACCGCCCAGTAATGATACACCGTGCGCCATTTGGTTCATTTGAGCGCTTTTTGGGCGTTTTAATTGAGCATTGTGCTGGTAAATTTCCATTGTGGTTGGCTGCAACCCAGGTAGCTGTGCTTCCAATAAGCGATAAGTATTTAGACTATGCTGAAGAAGTTATAAAAGTGCTACAAGAAGCCGGAATTAGAACCGAAATTGACCAACGACAAGAAAGTATTGGTAAAAAGATTAGAGATACTGAGGTTAAAAAAATACCTTACATGCTTATATTGGGGGAAAAAGAAAGGGATGCAAACCAAGTTGCCGTTAGAAAACAAGGTGAGGGTGACCAAGGGAGTGAAGATCTTACAAAGTTTATCGAAAGTTTAAAAGTACAGTTGAATTGAACTTATTATTAATATATTCGTTGAACAAATTAATTAACTAAACAAAAATACTATTGCGTAGAAGAGGAAAAAGAAAGCCTTTTGTTAAAAAAGGCCCTGAACACAAAATAAACAAATACATTACCGCTACTGAGGTTAGATTAGTAGGCGAAAATGTTGAACCCAAAGTATACACTATATCAGAAGCTATGAACTTGGCCAAAGAGTTGGAGCTAGATTTAGTAGAAATATCCCCAAAAGCCAAGCCGCCTGTTTGCAAAATTACTGACTATAACAAGTTTATGTATGAGCAGAAAAAGCGTGCTAAGGAAATGAAATCGAAACAAGTTAAAATTGTAGTAAAAGAAATACGTTTTACTCCAAACACTGATGATCACGATTTTGACTTTAAAGCTAAACATGCTGAAAACTTTCTAAAAGAAGGGAACAAATTAAAAGCTTACGTTCAGTTTAGAGGCCGTAACATTGTTTTTAAAGAAAGAGGTGAATTGATTTTACTAAAGCTTGCGGAAAGATTGGCTGATTTTGGCGTATTAGAACAAATGCCTAAACTAGAAGGAAGAAGAATGTTGGTGCTATTTAATCCTAAAAAGAAGTAATCAGTTGAAATCGTATTTAGTTATTGTTGTAATGGTAATTGCCACTTTTATGGCATCTTGTAAAGGCGAAAATAAAGAGCCTACCACCAATCCCAATGAGGAAGAACCGATATCAACTACCGAGACTCCTAAGGTTAAACCTGAGTATAAGTCTTTTGAAAAGCAGATATTGGGAAAATGGTTTTGCCAAGAAACAGGAATGCTTGAAAACTGGACATTTAATAAAAAAGTAGGGATTAACTGTCTAATTTATGAAATTGGAGGAGGTGATACCGTTTTAATAGAAAAAGTTTTGGTAGTAGATAGCATGGCTACTCCTAGTTATGAGTATATGCATGTAAAAAGTGCAAGGCAACGTCCTAATAGCTACACCATGAAAAAATTGAATAATAAGGAATTCGCATTTATCAATAACAATGTTGCATCTATTAACACATTCAATTACAAGTTTTTAAAGGAAGATGTAGTAATGATTTCTCGAGTACAAAAAGGTGAAAAAATACAAACTGCAACTTCAAAAGAATATTACAAAATTGGTAAATAAGCAAAACTTGTAAAAAACGCTTGTTTAGTAAGTATGTTTTAACGCAGTATATTGTATATTTGCACTCCATTTGAATTTAAGATAAAGAATAAGATATGCCTAAAATGAAAACCCACTCCGGAACCAAAAAGAGATTTAAGCTCACAGGTTCGGGTAAGATAAAGAGAAGAAAGGCTAATAAAAGTCATATTCTTACGAAAAAAAGCAATAAGCGTAAGCTAAACTTAGGCCATGCTGCATTGGTACACAAAGCAGATGAGCCACGTATTAAAAGATTACTTGTAAAATAATATACCATGCCAAGAGCGCGGAACGTAGTAGCCAGAAGAAAACGCAGAGAGCGTATAATGGAGTATGCCAAAGGATATTTTGGCAGAAGAAAAAATGTTTGGACAGTTGCAAAAAATGCAGTTGAAAAAGGTTGGTTGTATGCTTATACCCACCGTAAACAAAAGAAAAGAACTTTTAGAAAACTTTGGATTACCCGTATTAATGCAGGCGTAAGACAACACGGTTTAACCTATTCAAAATTTATGGGCCTAGTTCATAAAAATGAAATTGGTTTAAACAGAAAAGTATTGGCTGATTTAGCAATGAATCATCCAGAAGCTTTTAAAGCTGTGGTTGACAAAGTAAAGGGATAGCTAATAGCTTTTTACCTAAAATATTTGAGAGATGCTTATTTAAGCATCTCTTTTTTTTTATGAAAAAATTGTGACTACTAATTTCCTGCTTCTCGCATGATTTCTAAACTCACATAAATAAATACCTTGCCAAGTACCTAGGTTAAAATTACCGTTGCTTACTGGTATGGTAACTGAGCTACCAACTAAAGTAGATTTTACATGAGCTGGCATATCATCTGGCCCTTCCATGGTGTGCTTATAAAACGGTTCATTTTCTCTAACCAATTGATTAAAGCTACTTTCAAAATCTTGTAATACTGTAGGATCAGCATTTTCATTAATGGTTAACCCAGCTGAAGTGTGTTTAATAAATATATTAAGTAGTCCCTGCTTGGGTAATTCACCTATCTCTCTTTCAATTAAGTGCGTAATTAAATGGAATCCTCTTGAGTATGCAGGCAATTGAATTTCAACTTGATTTATCATATTGCAAATGTCATAAATACTGAACATTTAAAAGCTAAATTTGTATCTAAATTATGGCCAAAAAGGAGATAGAAGAAGAGGAGCTAAAAAAGGGAAAGTTTAGCAAAGATAATTTCAAGAAAGCGCTACGCATCTTTAGGTATGTTCTACCCTACAAATGGCAATTGGCGGTAACCACCTTATTACTTTTTGTATCTACTGGAGCAACTTTAATAATTCCTAGATATTTCGGCAACTTAATTGACGCAACCGAAATTGCCAATAATGACATGGGGATAAATGAAATATTTATTGCATTGTTAATTATCCTAGCTGTTATGGCCATTACTGGCTTTATAAGAACCGTACTAAACGCTTATTTAAGTGAACATGCAGTAGCCAATGTTCGAACAGATTTATACAATAAAATTATTGGCATGCCAATACATTTTTTTGAAACCAATAGAGTGGGAGATATTAACAGCAGGCTCAATGCAGATGTAAGCCAATTGCATGGCACTTTAAGGGTAACCTTAAGTGAATTAATAAGACAGCTGCTAATTTTAATTGTAGGAATAGTAGTATTGCTATTATGGTTTCCAAAACTTACATTAATTATGCTAGCTGTGGTGCCTGGAGTAATGCTAGCAACCTTTTTTTTAGGTAAGTATATTAGAAAGCTTTCGAAAAAAACCCAAGGCATTTTGGCAGAAGCCAACACCGTGGTTGATGAAACATTACAGGCAATACAAGATGTAAAATCATATGCCAATGAATTATTCGAATCTATACGCTACGGAAAGCTAATCAACAAAAATGTTGGCATGTCTATGAAAATTGCATGGTACAGAGCAGCCTTTGTTTCATTTATAATTTTCGCCATTTTTGGTAGTGTTTTTTTGGTAGTGTGGCAGGGCGCAAAAATGGTAAATAACGATTTAATGGATAGGGGTTCATTAATTGAATTTTTAATATTTACTGTTTTAATAGGTTCATCAGTCGCTGGTATTGGAAATCTTATTACCGAACTTCAAAAAACCTTAGGCGCAACTGATCGCATAGTTGAAATTTTAGATGATGAAGCAGAAGTAGAAGTGAGCAAGCACACCGAAATTATAACAACCCCAATTTTTGGAGACATAGTTTACAATGATGTTTCATTTAGCTACCCAACAAGGACTGATGTTCAGGTATTACATTCAATAAACCTAGCCATTAAACAGGGCGAAAAAATTGCGTTGGTAGGGCCAAGTGGTGGTGGTAAGTCTACCATAGCATTGTTGTTACTTAATTTCTACAAATTAAATGAAGGTAGCATTGCTATTAACAGTCAACCATTGACTGATTATGATGTAACGCATCTTAGAAAAAATATTGGCTTGGTGCCTCAAGAAATATTATTGTTTGGGGGTACCATAAGGGAAAATATCATTTATGGCAAACCAGATGCTACTGATGATGAAGTGATGCAAGCTGCTTCAAAAGCCAACGCTTTGGAATTTATAGAAGCCTTCCCGGAAAAATTTGAAACCATGGTTGGTGAGCGTGGCATTAAACTTTCAGGCGGACAAAGACAACGAATTGCAATTGCCAGAGCTTTGCTTAAAAACCCCAACTTTTTAATATTAGATGAGGCCACAAGTAACTTAGATGCAGAGTCGGAACATTTAGTGCAGGATGCTTTGGATACTTTAATGCAAAATCGCACAACCATAATTATTGCTCACCGACTTTCAACAGTTAAAAACGTTGATAGAATTTATGTAATTGATGATGGAAAAATAGCCCAGCAAGGAAATCACATTAACTTAATGGAAGATGAAGAAGGTATTTATCGCTCGCTTATCAAGCTGCAACTAGAAAGTGTTTAAAGCTACTTTTCTAAATGGCTAATAGTTAAGTCTGGGAAATCAGTAATAACACCGTCCACTCCCATTTTTTTCATTTTATCAATTACACTTTTAGTATTAACAGTCCAAGGGTAAACCTCAATGCCTTCTTCATGTAACTGCTTAACGTCTTCTGCAGTAATTAGATTGTAATGAGGTATATAGGTATCAGGGATAAAACCTAGGAAACTTAAATTGCGCTCTACAGTTAAGTTGTTTTCTACAATTATACCCAATCGCAAATCTCTGTTCAATATTCTAATCGCTTTTAAAACTCTTGTATCAAAAGATTGAATGGTAACTCTTTTTTGCAACTTAGCTTTAACCACTAAATCTACAATTAGCTTGGCATAAGCGTCAGGATTTGGATGGTAAATGCCATCCCATTCAGCTTTACTCTTAATATCTATTTTATACTTTAGGTTTGGTAAATTTTCTTCTAGCAATTGATATTCTACAACATCAAAAACATCTTCCAATAATGGTTTATTGCAATTATTTAGTTTTTGCTGTGGAAAATGCGGATTGCGCTTACTACCACAATCAAACTTTGCAACCTCTTCATAGTCCATTTCAAAAATATTCAATCTTTTTTCGTCAAAAATTGAAATGCTATTTCCATTCGGGCATTTAGAGATTAAGCTTGAAAACCAAGGTTCATGAGAAACAACCAATTGATTGTCTTTACTTATAACTACATCTAGCTCAATGCCGTGTACACCTAACTCTATTGCCCTTAAAAAAGCGGGGATGGTATTTTCGGGCATTATTCCTCTTGCACCACGGTGACCAAAAACTTCAAATGAAGTTTCGAGCTCATGCTGCAAATCGAACAGCTTTTTAATTTTAAAATTTTGGTTGGGGTTATCGTTTTTGGCAGTTTGCAATCCCATTGTTACTTGTTGTCTTTAGGTTTAAATTACTTGGCTTTATTATGACTAGTTATTAACATATTCGTCACAAGTTGTTAATTTAGTGATATTCTGCTAATTATAAACATTTTTTCAACAATTATTTTTATTATGTTAATTACTTTTGTCCGAAATACTAATTTTTGACGCTACCTTTTTTGCCCTTTCCACCAAATTTTCAACTGGTTCACCCAATTTTTCCCAAGTTAGGGCCACTCCCATTCTTCTAAATTTTCTTGTTGTTGGCTTTCCAAACAATCTTACTTCAGTATTTGATTCGTTCAGCGCATTTGTCAATCCATCAAATTTAGGTTCAACCTCTTGGTCTTCATGATAAAGTATTACTGCACTTGCCCCAACATTAAGTAAATCAACTTCATCAATAGTTATTCCCATAATTGCCTTGCAGTGCAATTCAAATTCATTATACAATTGTGTGTTCGCCATGGTAACCATGCCCGTATCATGAGGCCTTGGAGATAATTCAGAGAAGTAAACCTCTTCTTTAGTTATGAAAAATTCAACTCCCCATAGCCCTGCACCGCCTAGCGCTTCAGTTACTTTTTTAGCCATGTCTTGCGCTTCCTCCAAGTGAGCTTCTGATGTAGAAGCTGGCTGCCAGCTTTCTTGATAATCGCCACGCTCTTGCCTATGCCCAATGGCAGGACAAAAAATAGTTTCTCCATTTTTTTGAGTAATGGTTAACAAGGTGATTTCCATTTCAAAATCAATAAATTCTTCCACTATAACTTCTACCTCATCTCCTCTTGCACCCTCTTGGGCATAATTCCAAGATGTTACAATGTCATCTTCACTCTTTATAACGCTTTGGCCTTTTCCACTAGAGCTCATCAAAGGTTTAACCACACAAGGAATTCCAATTTCTGCAACTGCTGCTTTTAATCCCTCTGCACTAGTTGCATAAGCGAACTTTGCAGTTTTCACCTTCAGCTCATTTGCCGCCAAATCTCTTATGGCCTTGCGGTTCATTGTGTAGTTTGCAGCTTTGGCACTGGGAACAACTTGAATATTTTGAGCTTCATAATCATAAAACCTTTCTGTACGGATGGCCTCAATTTCGGGCACTATTATATCTGGTTTATGCTTGCTTACAATGGCATCTAATGCGTTACCATCTAACATATTTATTACTTCAAAAGTATCGGCTACTTGCATTGCTGGCGCATTGGCATATGAATCTACGGCTATCACGTATTGTCCATATCGCTTGGCTGCAATAACAAACTCTTTGCCTAATTCACCCGACCCTAACAACATAATTTTTTTATTCATTTCAATCGATTATACACTAAACTTAAAAAATTTGGATGTATCATTGAATAATTAATACAATTCATTTTGGAAAATAATTCAAACAACAACGAATCGATAAGTCTAAATAAGTATATAAGCAATACTGGTAGGTGCTCGCGGAGAGCAGCTGATGAGTTAATTGAAGAAGGCCGAGTTAAAATAAATGGTACTGTCGCAAAAAAAGGTAACAGAGTTGAAAGTACTGACAAGGTGACTATTGATGATGCGCCTATTGGCAAAAAGCCAAAACCAGTTTACCTTGCGTTTAACAAACCTGTAGGTATTGAATGTACTACCAATGAAAAAGTTGAAGGGAATATTATTAGCTACATCAATTTTTCAGAAAGGATTTTTCCTATTGGCAGATTAGATAAAAATAGCAGCGGATTAATATTGCTAACCAATGACGGAAACATTGTAAACAAGATTTTACGCTCTGCCAACAAACACGAGAAAGAATACATTGTTAGCGTTAACAAACCTATTACTGATGAGTTTATACAAAAGATGGGCAGTGGATTACCAATTTTAGGCACCTACACCAAAAAGTGTAAAGTGGTTAAGCTTAGCAAAAGCATGTTTAAGATAATTTTGGTTCAGGGTTTAAATAGGCAAATTAGACGCATGTGTGAATTGCTGGATTATCGTGTAGTTAAGCTTAAAAGAATTAGGGTAATGAGCATTAAGTTAGAAGATTTAAATGAGGGCAAATACCGTAAATTAAGATCTAATGAGCTAGATGAGATTTTTAAAAGTACCGAGCGCTCGATAAGCAATTATGGCGAGCGCAAAGATTAAATGCGTAAGACTAGTTAATTGTTTGCCAAAAAATCAATTACTACATTGTAAAAAATAGCTGGCTGCTCAGCATGTACCCAATGTCCTGCATTTTCAATTCCAACAACTTGCGCATTCGGGTAAATTAGTTTTATAAACTCTTCATCTTTATCCCTTATATAACCTGAGTTTTCTCCTTTTATAAACAAAGTTGGTTTTTCGAACTTTTGTAACTCAACAAACTCGCTAACCATTTTATCATATGCTTGATGTATAGCAGGTAAATTAAACTTCCATTCATAACTGCCATTTTCTTTTCGCTTCAAGTTTTTCAACAAAAATTGACGCACGCCCAGTTGCGGTATCAAATCTGCAATTTGTTCGTCAGCATCACTGCGAGATTTCACCCTATCAAATTCAACGGAAAAAAGAGCCTCAAAAATCTCGTTGTGGCCAGGTTGATAAACTCTTGGAGCCATATCAACCGAAATTAACGCACCTACTAATTCAGGAAATTGATTGGCTAAGTACATTGAAGTTTTACCTCCCATGCTATGGCCTAGCACTACCGGTTCTTCCAAGTTGTTTTGCTCAATAAAACTAGCCACATCATTAGCCATAATTTCATAACTAAATTCCTCCGTATGAGGTGATTTTCCATGATTGCGTTGATCAATAGTAAATACTTGAAAATCTTCCGCAAACCTTTTAGCCAACGTTTGCCAATTATCTAACGAACCGAATAATCCATGTAAAATGAGCAGTGGTTCACCCTCTCCAAATGTTTTGTAGTTTAAATTCACTTTGCAAATTTAACAACAGCATTATATAACATTTGTCGTATTTTATTTGACATGTGACGAACATTGTTGTATCTTAGGGGTGTGAAAAAGTATAAAATTAAAAGTAAAGAAAGTTCATTACTCAACGAACCAATTGTTGCCTATGCCGCTTCAGATGATAATACATCCATAAGCGTAATAAAGCAAATGCGCTCTGGCATTGGTATTAATCGATTTTTGCAGCTAGTTGAAGATACTCCATTTTCACTCAAAGAGTGGTCTAAATTTTTACACATTTCCGAAAGAAGCATTGAGCGTTATGCCAAAGGCCAAAAGTCTTTTGAGCCATTGCAATCAGAAAAAATA
>Ga0114956_1001142_pt1 | contig 20676 bp, 17 predicted proteins | sample MaitaG_FD_87304 | JGI IMG/M metagenome (GOLD analysis project Ga0114956, IMG submission 87304) | Marine algal microbial communities from Maine, USA - Maine_Asex2 metaG | ecosystem: Host-associated > Algae > Red algae > Unclassified | place: Maine, USA | collected 2015-01-05
CCCAATAACTAGAAGGAGTTGGTAATTGGTATACTTGTCCTCATTTATGCAGCGAAAGAAATTCATCTAAAATATTCATAGGTAAATTCAGTTTTTGACTTTTGTAATTTACTATTTTTTCTATAGTCATCCTTAGATTCCTCCATGATATTCCCTTTTCTATTGTATCTATAAGTCTTCCTTACCTTTATTTCATTTTCTTCTTTTTCATAGAATAACTCTTCTGTCATATACCCATCTAAATTGTAATTATAGGTTGTTTTATTTTGAAATTGACCTCTGTAATAATAATCTTTAGACTTTAAAAAATCTCCTTCGTAAATATTATTATGTCTTTCAATTGTATCTTTCAAGCTTCCTATAGAGACTCTAAATGATTGAATTAGATTGGATTTTTCATCATACAATTTAAAAATGTCCCAACTCCAAAATTCTGATTTCGGATCTCTTTTGTGAAAGGAGATCTCTTTATTGTTAGCGTTGTATTTGAATGTATTAATAGAAGATGTATCTCCTTTTTCCGTTAATATAACTTGTTCAATTACATTGCCTTCTGAATCAAGTTTTTCAAGTTTTGCTAAATATTTTATTCCACTCTTTAAGTCTGAAAAAGCTTCCATATTGATTAACTCTTCTCTAGTATTTATATTTTTAAGATTTTGACTATCGTATGATTTTTTTTTAATTGCTGTTGTCGTATAGCTCCAACTCTTTATTTGATTTTTACCATATTCTTTTTCTGTCAGAAAAAAGCCAAAATTAGAATGCACTGTGTATAATTTAATCTCTCTATCTGCAGGATCATATTCCGAAGCTCTTATCATTGTGACACCTGTATTTAAGTCATCATTTTTATCGAAAACCAACTTTCCATTTTTATTGTATTCTAAGAATTGAAAATATTCATTTGACGTTCGTGTTTCTGATTTAATGGATGTGGATTCCATTGACTTAGGGACTGTTCTATTTGCTTTTGTCTTTTTAGCATTAGTTTGAGTTCCTTGGGAGGTAACCTTACAGCCAAGCAACAATAAAAATCCGATTAAAAAGATTGGTATTATCTTCATAAGTACTTCCTTAACTTTTTTATATTTCCAACATTATATGAAAATGAACAAATTCACTCTTTGCGGTGTAACCGGTTAATTATCATTCATATCTTAATAATAACGTGGTCATTCTAACTTTTGGTTCACTTCCTATAAGTTGTTTTCTGAAAGGAGTTCAATAGATTTTCATTGGTCTCAGATATGGATAAAACCCCCGATTTCAGTCGGGTAAATTCCATTATGCTAAATTACCATAAAAAAGTGAAGTCAAAATATAGACGCGGATCTCATACAACGACTCGACTGAGAATTTATATGGTATGGGTTACAAAATATCGATATAAAGTTCTTAAGGGAAATATCCAGAAGCGATGTAGAGAAATAATTCGTCAAGGTTGCGAAACTCTAGAAATAGAGATACTAAAATGAGTAGTGAGTAAGAATCATGTGCATCTGCACGTTGAATATGCTCCATAGCTATCGATTAGAGAGATATCAAAGCAATTGAAGGGAACAAGTTCAAGACTTTTGCAGAAAGAATTTCCAAGATCGAAGAAGCGGTATTGGGTCAGCATTTTTAGGCGACAGGATATGATGCATAGAGTACAGGAAATATTACTGATGGCAATGGTTAAAATTACTTAGAGCATCATAAAAAGAAAGGTGATGGAGGCAATGATCAATTTATATTAGGGTGACTTCTAGTCACTTTTTGTGTCACTTTTTGTTTAACCCACTCACTTCTAGTTGGTGGTAGTTCAGTTGAATGGAATCATGATTCTGGTAAAGCTTGGCTTATAGAAGAAGTCTATAAAATTCCTCTTCGATAAATAAATCTTTATCTTGTGCTTTTTACAAAATTAATGAAGAAATAATGATAAATAATTTTGATCCTACTCCAAGAATTTTAATGGGGCCGGGGCCTTCGGATGTTCATCCTAGAGTTCTAAAAGCCATGTCAAGTCCACTGATGGGCCACTTAGATCCACAATTCGTAGAAATGATGGATGAGGTCAAGGATATGGTTCAAAAGACTTTTATCACTAAAAATAATTTGACATTTGTTGTTTCGGCACCAGGTACTGCGGGTATGGAAACCTGTTTGGTAAATCTATTGGAACCAGGCGATGAATGCATTGTTTGTGTCAATGGAGTGTTTGGTGGACGAATGGTTCAAATTGCAGAAAGAAGTGGTGCAACTGTACACAAAGTAGAAACGCCTTGGGGTGAGGTTACAAAATTATCACAAATAAAAGCAGCATTGAAAAAATGTCCTAAACCAAAACTTGTTGCCATAGTGCATGCAGAAACATCTACAGGGGCATTACAACCATTAGAGAAAATAAGTGATCTTGTACATAATGCAGGGTCATTGTTGGTAGTAGATGCAGTAACTTCATTTTGTGGAATGCCGTTAAAAGTAGATGAGTGGAATATTGATGCTATCTATACAGGATCTCAGAAAAATTTAAGTGCACCTCCAGGTCTATCACCTGTAAGCTTCTCGAAGGCCGCTGTCAAAGCATTAGAAGCAAGAAAAACACCGGTACAAAGCTGGTTTTTGGATTTATCCTTAGTCAAAAATTATTGGGCAGGTAAAAAGAGAGCCTATCATCATACCGCTCCAGTTTCTTCTATTTTTGCATTGCATCAAGCATTGGCTTTGGTATTAGAAGAAGGGCTGGAAAATAGATGGGAAAGACATCAGAAAGTGCATAAATATTTAGCCAAGGAATTACAGGGACTAGGGTTTAAATATCTAGTGAAACCAGCAAATAGACTCCCTAATTTGAATTCTGTTTTCCTTCCTAAAAAAGTAAAAGATGAAGGTGTCTTAAGACGCCAACTATTAGAAGAATATAACATCGAAGTAGGTGGAGGATTAGGTACTTTTGCTGGTAAAATTTGGAGAATTGGAATCATGGGCGAAAGCTGTACGATGAATCATGTGAATACTTTGATAGGTGCTTTGAAACAATTAATGTAAAGGAAATATCTCATGACATAGTTAGTAGCTATTAGCGATTTTGCTTAAGTTAAAATTAATAATTCAAGGAAATTCTTATCAGACTAACAGGATTTTGCCTGCTTTCTTGTAATTTGTATCAAATTGAATATTGTGAAAGAATCAACGAAGTCAAAAAAAATACCTTTAAAAGCTCTAGTGCTTGCAGGGGGGAAAAGCGAAAGGATGGGTGAGGACAAATCTATCCTAAAATATCATGATGTGTCTCAACAAGTCTATGCCGCAAATTTACTATCAGCGCTAGGCATAGAAACATACATATCAAAGGATAGTAGTTTTACCGATGATGAAATCGATGGTCATAAGGTGATAGCAGACCGTTATATGGAAATTGGACCCTTAGCAGGAATATTGACAGCCATGGAATACGATCCAAATTCTGCATGGTTAATCATTGCCTGCGACATGCCATTTATAACTGAAGAATTTCTGAAACAATTAATCGAAGGTAGAAACTTAGATAAATTTGCAACCGCATTTAAGGTGAAAGAAAATAAATTTGCAGAGCCTCTGATCGCCATTTACGAACCACGCGCCTACGAAGGATTAAATCAATTGTTAGTATCCGGCCTTACAAGCCCCAGAAAACTAATTAACAACATTGATATTGAAATCATAGAATTGATAGATAAAAGTTTAGTCTTCAATGCAAATTCTAAAGCAGAAAGAGATTTTGTGATGCAGAATCTTGCCTAACCAAGTGAAGGACATTCAACATCTTCTACATGAGATAATTACTACTTACTAAACCACACTTTAATTATAATTGAGTGGGCTTTCAATATTGTTATACTAATCATGGCGTAACCTTTATTCCGCATTAAAATAAATCCATCCATTGGAGCCCACACCTCTGTAAATCTTGGATTAGTAGTGGGAGCTATAATAAGAGATTCATAATTTGTCTGTCTTGTATCTGTCCAGTTTTTTCTAGATTTGTATATAGTGAAAAATGATCAAACATTCTCTCTGCTGAAAAATTAGCCTTAAATCAGCCTTAAATAGATAAAGATTGTACTGTTCTACTAGACCTTAGTACTTGTTCGCTTTCGAACTCTGCATCTAATCTACACCGCCATTTTCCATCCATAATATACATGAGATCTCCATGAAATGCATATTGCGGAGTCAATGGTAAAAAGGACCTTCTAATATAAGTCATGCAATAGATCCTGCTTATCTAAGTTAGTAGTAATTAAGATTTAATTACTACTAACCTTTCAAAGCCAATTTTATATGCCCTAAATGGTGATTTCCATGCCATGCATACAATCCAGTTGTAAAATCTAAACCATAATTTTTTCCATATTCAGGATGCTGAAATGATCGCTGAAAATCTGCCTCTTTCATGCTCGACAGTAGATGGACCCAACGATAGTGAATTCCTTCTATCAATTTTAATGAATAGCTGATGTCGTCGTCTTTCGAATCCAATAACTCAGCCCAAAGACCCTCCATATAAGGCTTTATAGTCGGTGTATCCTCTGTTAAGCTCAATTTGAATCTTGATAAAGCATTCATGTGACTATCCGCACAATGGTGGACCACTTGCTTTACAGTCCATCCATCAGGGCGATAAGTTTGATTCACTTGAGAAGGAGAAAGATCACTGGTGAGATTTTCTAGCGCCGCAGGAAAACTCTCGATCTCAATAATCCATTCATTTATTTGATCCATTTCTATCGGGGAAGATATTTTCAATTTTCCTATAGGATATTTTAGTTGTTCTAATTCTTGATTGTCCAAAGTAAAGGCAGTTTTAAAGATGAAGGAATGTCTAAAGGAAATTGATTAAATAAAATCAACCTTACCAGTACCTAGATTATAATATGCAGGTACAATCTTCAACCCTGATTCCTTTACTGCAGTTTTAATTATAGACGATCTATTGACTAATTCCTCTGCAGTAATCATAGCATTTTTCTTTACCACTGCATTGACATCATTTGAGTCTTCGCTAGCGTCAATGGCAGGAGTTATGTGTGCTAAAAGATGATTTAGACTATATCCATTATCTCCACCTTTGATCGCTGCTGTCACGGCACCACAACTTTCATGTCCTAGTACAACGATTACTCGTGACCCGCAATGTGCAACTGCATATTCTATACTTGCCAAGGAAGAACTATTTGCAATATTTCCAGCAACTCGGACAACAAATAATTCCCCAAGACCGGTATCAAATGCCAATTCAGGAACTACTCTACTATCCGCACAACTAAGGATGATTGCATATGGTTCTTGTCCTGAAGTAAGGCTACTTCTCCTTTTGCTATCTTGCAATTGACCATCCAATTTGTCTTCTACAAATCTGGCATTTCCATCTTGTAGTCTTTGTAATACTTCGCTATTATTCATATTTAATATTTATATAAGTAAAAAAATTTTCTGCAATATTTACAATACAAGTTCGACGATTAGTTTGAAATATATTGAGATATATTTATGACTTCTTACAATAAAGTAATGGTTTAATATTACCATAATTTACTAACTATACATAATCCAAAACCCATAATACTTAGCGCCTACGACCTCCACTATACTGCATGGCTTCTCCTTTTCCAAATCCATAACTAAATCCTAGAGTTAAAAATCTTCCTCTTTGTCGAAAACTGTATGCAAAGAAATTATTTGTTTCCGTAAAATTTTCTCTAATTCTTGAGGAGAAAATATCTCTGATACTAAAGTTGAATACACCCCGACCTTTGAGAATTTTGTACCGTAACCCAAAATTTGCAAATAAATTTCCCGAGTTGATCAATTGAACTGTTTGTACTTCAGAACGATAATTTCCCGTTATTTCAAAATCTAAACTCTTGCTAATTTTAAATTTTGATGTAAGTTTGGAAGACCATTGATCTGAATTGAAGTCAAATGCTTGATCTATAAAAGTCCCTTTTCTACTGAAGTAGTTGTAATTTATATCCCCATTTAACGTGATTACTTTCGAAGGAGAATATTTAAAATTTAATTCTAATCCAGTTGTTTTGTTCGTTCCTAAATTCACAGGAGTGTATACATTTACATTCTCATCGAAAGTGGTAACTCGTTCTATTACATCCGTTGTATATCTGTGATATAGATTTATATTAAATGTTACTTGTTCGTAAATAAATATGCTTCCAATTTCGTATGAGTCAGTAAATTCTGGCAGCAATCTAGGGTTCCCTGTTCGTATCGAAAAGTTATTTCTAATATTGAAGAATGGATTTAAATCCCATAGCCTAGGTCGGTATATTCTGCGTGAATAACCAGCTTGTAACGAAACTCGATCAGATAGCTTGTAGGAGGTATGTAAAGAGGGAAAAAAATTGAGAAAGTTCAATGAATTTTTTTCATTCGTATTTGTCAATAAAGTTGAGAGATCTGTATTTTCTGCTCTCATGCCTAGTTTTAATCCCCAAGCATCTCTTTCATAAGATCCCGTTCCATATACACCTAGTACCTTTTGATCATATTCAAATAAATTAGTGAATCCTTCATCTATGATAAATTCACTATTAATCTCATTTTTGACAACATAGTCATTGCTAACCTGATTGTCAACGTATTGAGCTCCCGTCTCTATGGTCCAATGTTCAGCAAATGGTTTTGTATAATCTAAGTTGAATGTATACTTGCCTTCCTCGAATTTTGTTTCAGTCGTTTGATTGATTAAATTATCAGCGCCTGATATTAATGATTCAGTGAACAAAGAAGATTGATCCTTCCCAAAATAATTACCAATAGCACTAAAGATTAGGGTGTGATCTTTATGGTCTTTAAAATCTCGTTTATATTGCAGTTCATATTGAATTTTTGGGTTGGTGGCTTCGGTAACTTCTTCTCTCTGCCAACTTTTAATTAAATTATCATTTCCATCTAATGAATTAAAGCTAGTCTTGGAGGGTTGGTCTTCTACTTCATAAGTAGCGCTACCTGAAAGTGTAATTACATTAGTTGGATTGATGTAATAATCTGTTCCTAATATTAGATTGTAAAAAGCTTCGTTTCTAAATTCTTCCCCTTCAGATAAGATGCTTAAATTAGTAATGAAGTCTGTATTCTCATTCTCGGTTTGTGTTGGAAGCGAACGATACCCAGCACCCAATTGTGTAAACAAATTAAAACTTTGAGTACGACGATTCAAACTTAGACCTACACTGTGGTTATCGGGATATCCAGTATTTAATGTAATAGAGCCATTGAGTCCTTCTTTCTCATTTTTCTTCAAAACAAGATTGATAATCCCTGCAGTTCCTTCTGCTTCATATTTGGCCGAAGGGTTAGTGATGACCTCCACTTTTTCTAGCATATCAGCGGTAATTGTTCCAAGCGCATTACTTTCATCATTGGCCAACACAGAAGGTTTTCCATTGATTAGAATTTGGACTCCGCCACTTCCTCTTAGGGTTACTTCTCCTTCTATGCTCACATTCACAGATGGAACATTATTCAGTACCTCTAAAGCACTTGCCCCAGTAGAACTCAAGTCAGTCCCTACATTGAAAACCCGTTTATCTAGTTTGAATTCAGTGCTTGATTTTTCTGCAGTTACAATCACTTCATCCAGTGTTTGTGAGTCCTCTCCAAGATTGATAAAGTTGAGTTCCGCAATGGGACCTTTGAACGGAATATCGCTGATCACCATAGTCTCGTAACCAATAAAGCTTACTTCCACGATAACTTCTTTCTTAGGGGCATCTAATCTAAAATGACCACCATCAGAAGTCGTTGTTCCTGTAATCATTTCACCTGACTGAGCGTCCTTGATGACTACCGTAGCATAATTAATAGTTTGACCACTTGAGGCATCTGCCACTGTCCCTTTTATAACAAAGGCAGGGGGTATTTTTCCGCTTGAATTAATTCCAGTCCTATCTGGTTTTTGTGCAAAAAGTAATGATGATAAATAAACTTGAAAGGTTAAGATTAGAGATAGGGTTAGAAACTGTTTCATGAATTGTAATTATTTATACTAAGCAAATTACTGGGAGCTTTGATCAAGACATCAAATTTACATGGACGATAGCACATTACTTATGTCAATGACTTAGTAATTTAGCATATATGAGTTAAAGTTATGTCAATCAGGTCATTTGCATTCAATAATTAGTTCTTTATCCCTAAAATCCCATCGCCCGTCCTATTATTTCCTTCATGATTTCATTGGTGCCGCCATATATTTTTTGTGCTCGGGAGTCTCTCCATGCTTTAGCAATATCGTATTCTAGCATATATCCATATCCACCATGTAATTGCAAACATTCATCTACCACTTCATTTTGAATGTCTGTCATCCAATATTTAGCCATCGCAGCTTTCTCTACAGTCAACTTACCTGCATTCAATTCTAAGATGCAGTCATCTATAAATGATCGAGAGACTTCTATCTTCGTCTTCATTTCAGCTAACTTAAATCTAGTGTTTTGAAATTTCCCAATGGGTCGACCAAATGCTTTCCGATCTTTACAATATTGAATGGTCCAATCCAAGGCAATTTCACAAGTTCCGATTCCAGTTAAGGCAATCGAGAGTCTTTCTTGTGGTAAATTATTTAGGAGATAATAAAATCCTTGACCTTCTTGACCTAATATATTTTTCTTAGGAATTTTTACATCTTCAAAAAATAATTCTGCCGTATCCTGTCCCTTCATTCCAATTTTATCAAGATTCTTGCCTCTTGTAAATCCTTGCATTCCGCTTTCTACAAGTAGCAATGAAAATCCACCATGACCAGCTTCGGGGTCTGTCTTTGCCACAACAACAATGAGATCACTCATGATTCCATTGGTGATAAATATTTTAGACCCATTCAAAAGATAGTGGTCACCTTTGTCTATAGCACTAGTCTTAATACCTTGAAGATCACTACCTGTGCCAGGCTCAGACATAGCAATGGCAGTTATGATTTCACCGCTTGCTATTTTGGCCATGTACTTTTTCTTCTGGTCTTCTGTAAAGTACTCAGTAAAGTAGGGAGCCATCACGTCATTTTGTAACGTAAACCCTGGCGCCGAAGCTCCACATTTCGCCAATTCTTCAGCTACAATCGCATTGTATCTAAAGTCCTTCAATCCCATCCCACCATATTCCTCTGGAAAGTCCATGCACAACATGCCCTGTGCTCCTGCTTTCAACCAAAGCTCTTTATCTACATGACCTTGTTTGTCCCATTTGTCATAATGAGGACGCACTTCTTTTGCCATAAATGCTTTTACAGCATCTCTAAATAACAGATGTTCTTCTTCTAAAATATGATCTCTCATAGCAGTTTTTTTCTTTCGGGTTAATTTTATCGATAAACGAATAGAATAACGAATAACGAAAATCGAATTTAGGTTTCGCTTTTTTCATTACTCTACGATTGAGATTTGGTTATCGATGAATAAATTAATTCGATGACCATATCTGCGTGTCGTTCAATTTCTTCTTTTTGAAATACATCGACATTATATAGTTTCTTATTGATTTTATCCATAATAAAGAAGGTCCAGATAATTCCTATATTGAGTGAAAAATAATTAGCTATAGGCATTTTCAACTGATAACCTGATTGACTATAATCTTCTAATACCTTTTCTAATCTATCACTAAACGGTTTCAGCATATTCTCTGCTAACCAATCAGAGCGATCTGTATTTTGCGTCATTTCGTGCATAATAATCTGATATAACGCTGGATTTTCAGCCACAAAATAAACCATGTGACGAGTGAGTGATTTTCCCAAGTTGATGTTACTTAGATCTTTGTTGAGCTTGATGATTTGAGATGCTTCCTGATGATATTTTTCAGACATCAAAAACATGGCTTGATTCCATAGATTGATCTTTGTCTTGAAATGATAATAAACCAATGAGTCATCAATATTCACAATTTTAGCGATAGACTTTACACTAGTGCCTCTAAATCCATGCTCTGCAAACACAGACAACGCTGCCTGAAGTATGTGTTCTTTGTCAATGGAATTCACCTCGGTAGGACGACCTCTTTTTCTCTTTGTATTTAATGTATTCGAATCGATTGTTATTAGATTTTATGGTAAATTATTAAGAATAGACTTAATAGATTTATATGCTTATAAATATATTTATTTGCTACAAAATATGACGCAATATATAAATAAAAATTATTTAATTAAGTGATTACTTAATTTATAAAAGTATCTTATATTTGCCCTTACTAATACGTCTTCGATAATTATTGATTAAATAAATGGATAAGTTAGAAATTGATATAAAAGGGAAATTTATACTTGTAAAAGAGAAAGTAATTATTAATAAACTTCCCAAAGAACATTGGGTTCATCGTAATGTTAAGGGGGTTAATCGTTATGATTCATGTTTATAAGTTTTTTGCTTGATAACTAGCTAGTGGAAGTGAGGCATGCGATGTAGGAATTAGGTTCCAATTTAGAGATACTGGGAAAAATAATTTTGGATCTAAGAATTGCAGATTCATTGAATTGAACTCAGGTATTTTAAAGTTTGGAGGAATTCACATAGGTTCAGAGTTTATTAACGGATCTGATATTGCGCATCAGCATTCAAACAACATTTGTTTATCAGTCGGTTATAAGCTAAAATAATAATACAATAATAAAATGTATTCAAAAGTTGATTTTCAGAATATAGAAATGACTACTAAGGGAATGGGTTCTAGTGTTGTAGAATATGATCTAAAGATTCCATTCTTAAAAGTAAAATCTAAATGTAATTCTATACTTCGTTTGATCATTTAGGAGGATGGAATCATCAACCTGAACTAAATAAAAGAAAGAAGCAATTAGCTAAAGCACTTTTGAAGAACTATAAACTAGATATAAGTAAATTTAAAACTACAAATGAAGGTCTTCAAGAATACTGGATTCAATGGAGAAACAAAAACAAACTAAGTAAATGTGAGAATAGTATGTGACAATCGACACTATTATATAATACGATCATATCTCATGGCATACTTTGTGAGAGACCACGCTAATAATCAACCGTACGAACTAATTAGATGCAAGTAATTAAACTAGTAAATAAAGGGGATTATGTTATCCTAGAAATTGACAATGGCAAGGTGAATGCCATTGATACCGCATTAGTTAAAAATCTGCATGAAAAGTTTTTAGACTTGGATGCTGATGAAGAAGTCAAAGGAGTCATTCTCTCAGGTCGCCCAAACTGTTTTAGTGCAGGTTTAGATATAGCTCATCTTGCCAAAGGGGGATATGAGGGAGGAGTAGAATTTTGGAAATATTACCATCTCGCCGTTCAGGCTATGATTCGATTTTCAAAACCTTTTGTTTGTGCCATCACAGGATATGCTCCAGCCGGTGCAACTATATTGACCTTATGTGCGGATTACAGAATAATGGGGAAGGGCGATAAGCACAAATTAGGCATGCATGAATTTAAGTTATCTATGCAAATTCCGGAGTTGCTTTGTGATATTTTTTCTTATTACTTAGGGGAAAAAGAAGCATGGAAAGCAGTACAATTAGCTAAACTATTTAACAGTGAAGAAGCATTGAAAGTTGGATTGATACAGGAATCTGTAGAAGTAGAAGAAGTGTTAGAACGAGCAGAAAAAGTCATACAACGGTATGTTGGTATTTATCCGCCGGTATTCAAGAATACAAAATCATATTTAAGAAAAGGGCTATTAGCAATCGCGAATGGTAACCTTGACAAAATGATAGAAGAAATTTCTGCCGAATGGAATGATCCATATGTTCAAAAATCAATGGAATTGTTCCTCCTTAGCCTCAAAAAGTAAGAATTTTTTAAACTCCCAACAACCATCAACTAAAAATAAATAACTAAAAAAAATGGAAGCATACATTTACGACGCCATCCGAACCGTACGAGGTAAAGGAAATATAAAAGGAGCCCTTATGGGAATTACTCCAACAGAACTAGCCGCTCAGGCACTTGTCACAATGCGAGAAAAGCACGATCTTAATACAGCATTGGTCGAGGATGTGATTCTTGGCTGTGTTGGTCAGGTAATGGATCAAGGAGCAAACATTGCAAAAGGAGCAGCACAAGCTTCCGGCTACGGAGATCATCTTTGTGGAGTAACATTAAATCGTTTTTGTGGTTCAGGCTTAGAATCTATTAATCAAGCTTCCGCCTATGTGAAATCTGGTTTTAGAAATTTAATGTTAGCCGGTGGAGTAGAAAGTATGTCAAGAGTGAAAATAGGATCCGATGGTGGAGGTATGTTTATGGATCCATCGCTTGCGATTCCTGGTAACATTGTTCCACAAGGAATTTCTGCGGATCTCATTGCAACTAAATATGGTTATTCAAGAAATGACACAGATTCTTTTGCAGCCATTTCACAAAATAGAGCGGCCTTAGCAGAAAAAGAAGGTCGTTTCAAAAGCCGCATACCGGTGAAAGATATTAATGGGATAGAGATATTGAATACCGATGAAAATATCCGACCAGGGACAAGTGTCGAAACCTTAGCTAGTTTGAATCCTGCGTTTTCTATGATGGGAGAAATGGCTGGATTTGACGCCGTTGCCATCGATAAGTACCCTGAAGTCGAGGAAATCAATCATGTACATCATGCTGGGAATTCCTCGGCTATTGTAGATGGTGCAGCAATTACTTTGATAGGAAACCAAGAGATTGGTTCCCAAATTGGCATAAAGCCACGATTTAAATTAAGAGCAGCAGCTATTTATGGAACAGATCCTACCATCATGTTGGTTGGTCCTGCTCCCGCGAGTAAGAAGGCTTTAGCCCAAGCAGGGATGAATGTTAATGACATAGATTTGTTTGAAGTAAATGAAGCATTTGCTTCAGTGCCAATGTTGTATATGGAGGAAATGGGCGTCTCACATGATAAGATAAATGTGAATGGTGGAGCCATTGCAATGGGACATCCACTTGGAGCTACTGGTTGTATGCTCACAGGTACACTCATGGATGAATTGGAAAGACAAGATCTCAATATAGGGTTGATAACACTATGCATCGGTGGTGGAATGGGAATTGCCTCTATCATCGAAAGAGTTTAATTAATTAGTAGAATTTCGAACATCTTAGTTAGAAATTGGCATTGAAATAGATTTTTAATTTTTTTGTCAATATTATTTCTAAATAGAAGTTCTTGTTAAAAATCACAAAATGAAAAATGACTACTTACAATATAGTGTGGACGCAGATGGAGTTGCAACCATATTAATAGATCAAATAAACGAACCGGCTAACCTATACAGTATTGGCTTTACTGAAGCCTACTACGAAGTAGGTAAAATGGCTTTGGCAGATGATGCCGTAAAAGGAGTAATTGTCACTTCTGGTCAAAGAATGTTTATGGCCGGCGGAGATCTAAGAATGTTGTCCAAGCCGGTTGAAGATCCAAAATTGTTTTATGATACCGTCATGAAGATTCACCGTCAAAATAGAGAATTAGAAACAGGCGGAAAACCTTTTGTTGCAGCCATCAATGGAGTCGCATTAGGAGGAGGATTAGAGTTGGCGTTGACGTGTCATCATCGAATTGCATTAGATGATCTAAAGATCAAAATAGGATTGCCGGAAGCTAAAGTAGGTTTGCTTCCTGGTGGCGGGGGCACTGTGAAACTACCTTATCTTACAGGTATCCAAAATGCTTTAATAAATTTATTACAAGGAAAGGAATCTCGTCCTAAGGATGCTTTGAAGCTCGGTACCATCGATGATTTGGCAGCAACAGCTGCAGAATTGTTGGAAAAAGCAAAAGCTTGGATTTTAGCTAATCCAAGTCCTTTACAACCATGGGATAATAAAAAGCACAAAATTCCAGGTGGTTCCATATGGACACCAAATGGAGTGCAAACGCTTATGGGTGCGGCCGGAAATCTAGGAAAATTAACACATGGAAATTACCCTGCCCAAAATTATATCTTAAAAATCACACACGATGGATTGCAAATGCCGATCGATCGTGCCTTAGAAGTAGAAGCTTCATATTTCACAAAGGTTGCTTCTTCTAAAGAAGCAAAGAATATAATTCGAACAGGGTTCTTAGGTATGCAAGCCGCTAAAAAAGGGAAAGCAAGACCGAAAGATGAACCTAAATACGAAGTGAAAAAATTAGGTATTCTAGGTGCAGGGATGATGGGTGCAGGGATTGCTTATGTTTCTGCTAAAGTAGGTATGGATGTTATCCTGAAAGATGTCACCCAAGAAGGTGCAGAAAAAGGAAAATTATACTCCACCAACTTATTGGATAAAGCCATAAAAAGAAATAGATCTACAGTAGAAAAGAAAACAGCTTTACTTTCAAGAATTCATCCAACAGATGACCCTAAGGCGATGGAAGGTTGTGATCTAGTCATCGAAGCGGTGTACGAAGATCCAAATCTAAAGGATAAAGTAACAAAAGAAACCGAGGCCGTATTAGCTCCAGAAAAAATCTATGGTTCTAACACATCTACAATTCCAATCAGTTTGCTGGCAAATTCTTCAGCTAGACCTAAAAACTTTATTGGTATACACTTCTTTTCACCAGTTGACAAAATGCCTTTAGTCGAAATTATAGTAGGGGAAAAGACTGGAGATAAAGCCATCGCTGCTGCCGTAGATTACACGGTGGCCATTGGTAAGGTGCCTATTGTGGTAAATGATAGTAGAGGATTTTTTACGTCAAGATGTTTTGGAACCTATGTTTCAGAAGGCATGTTCTTGCTGGAAGAAGGAGTGCCACCTGCAATGATAGAAAATATAGCTAAGAAGATGGGAATGCCGGTTGGGCCGTTAGCAGTCCATGACGAAGTTACACTTACCTTAAGTATGCATGTCTATGAAAGCAATCCAGACAAGAAACTACCATATCAAGAAAGAGGGTATAATATAGTTGCAGATCTTGTAAACAATCATAAGCGTACTAGCAAAAAGAATGGAGCCGGTTTCTACGATTATCCTGAAGGTGGAAAAAAGAAACTTTGGAGTGGATTGAAGGAAAAGTATAATTCTAAAGTAGATGCTTTGGATGAAAAAACCATAGCAAAACGTTTGTTGAATTTTCAAGCATTAGAAAGTTATAAATGTCTTGATGAGGGTGTTCTAAAATCTCCCTTAGATGGAGATTTAGGTTCGGTTTTAGGTTGGGGATTTCCAATTTATACAGGAGGAGCGATCTCATATATAGATTATGTTGGAATCAATAATTTTATCGCTGAATGCGAAAATTTTACTAAGCGATTTGGACCTCGATTTAAGGTGCCTCAGAGCTTAAGAGATTTAGCTGAAGCTAGAAAATCTGTGCATGATTTTGGAAAGACTGCTAAAAAGCCGGCGGGAGAAATTAAAAAAATGCTTGAGCCTGCTCTAGTTGAATATGCAAACTCGATTGGTGTATCCGCTCATGTAAATGACGTTAAAGCAGATACATTGAAAAAAGTCTTAGATAAATTAGGATATAACAAGTAAATGCAATTATTAGACGGAATAAAGATTGTTGATTTTTCGAGATTGCTGCCCGGGCCATTAGGAACTCACCTCTTGGCTCAAATGGGTGCAAAAGTATTAAAGGTAGAAAGCCCAAAGCGCAAGGACTACGCAAGAGCTGTAGGGCCACAAATAGCTGGTGCTAGTACACTTTTCCACCAACTCAATCACAATAAAGAAATTCTAGTTGTTGACTATGAATCTGAGGTGGGATATCAAGAGATTTTAGAACATATCAAAACGGCTGATGCAGTCATTGAACAATTTCGGCCCGGAGCTATGTCCTCATGGAAGTTAGGATATGAAGAGTTAAAATTGATAAATCCAAAATTGGTTTATGTTTCTATTACTGGATATGGTCAATCCGGTTCTCATCGTTCAGAAGCCGGACATGATTTCAATTATTTAGCCAATTCAGGGATCATGAGCCTTATCAAAGATGATCAAGGTAAACCAATATTGCCCGGCACTCAATTTTCTGATATCGCCGGTTCTTATATGAGCATCATAGCACTACAGGCTGGTTTGTTGCAAAGAAATAATTTACAACAAGGATGCTGGCTAAATGTCCCACTATCGGCTGCAGTTAATCCTTTTCTTGCAGTTCCATATTCTCTATATAGTGGCAAGATGCCCCACGAACAATTGAATATGTTGAACGGTAAAACCATTGTCAATTATGCAGCCTATCAATGTGCTGATGACAAATGGATTTCTTTAGGAGCTCTAGAATTGAAATTTTGGAACAACTTCTGCGATTTAGTGGATAAAGAGGATTGGAAAGCGGGTAACCCAATGGAACTATCGGTCATGCAATTTGACAAAACCAAAGTAGAGGACTTATTCAAAACTAAAACTCGAGATGAATGGGCGACCTTGTGCAAAGGTAAAGATGTATGCTTAGCACCCATTCTCGAAATCGAAGAATTGCACGAATCGGAACTCCATAATGAAGATGGGACATTCGTGGAAATATCGTTAGATAATAATGAAAAATTAAATACGATAAGTTTGCCCTTCTCAATCGTAAAGCCATAATTTCCTCCTATAAAAGGCACAAGGGAAATCCACCTTATGTTATCAACATATAAGATTAAACGTTCTATTCAAATTCATAATCAAATGTCGGATAAATGTCATATTGCCTATCTGGCAGAATGAATTAATTGGTATAAAATAGTATTGTACATTGATTATCAGTTATTTAAAACTTTGAGAGTGTAACTTTTCAATCTTTTAAAAAATAATATAAAAATGATGCAACGAAATATGCTATTGCTGAGTCCTATACTTGAACTCGAGTTCAGATTAATTAAACACTAGAAAAAATGATTAAAATGAATAAATATATTTCGTATTCGATTTTGGCTTTCTTAATGCTCCTATTGGCTTCATGTCAGAAAGATGCAGAAACATTTATTCCAGACGAATCAAATGTCAATGTCGATATATTTGGTATTGTTGTCGATGAAAATGATGAACCAATTGAAGGTGCTCAGGTCGACTTAAATGGAAAGATAGAAATTACGGATGTTTATGGTATATACAAGTATAGCGATGCTCGTATTACTGATAGGCATAACTTTTTAAATATTAAAAAGAGTGGATATTTTGAAGGAGTGAGAACTTTTAGGTCTAACAAGAATGGATCGATTCAATTAAAAACTAAGTTGATTGCTAAAAATTTTAATCAAACTTTTGATTCTACCTCTGGTGGAACTATATCTACAAATGTCGTCGAAATAAATTTCTCCCCGAATTCTATTATGATTGATGACACAGGCGAGCCATATAACGGAGTTGTACAAGTTGCCTTAGAATATATAGATCCTACTAAAGAAGATGTAGTAGAAACGATGCCCGGTGATTTAAGTGCTTTAGACGCACAAGGAGCCTATTCTGTATTGACTTCGTATGGAATGATGTTGGTAGAGTTATCATCACCGGATGGTAAGGACCTTCAGATACTCACAGGTCAGACTGTCGAGATGATAGCAGAGATTCCGAGTTCACTAGGGTCTCTCGCTCCAAATGAAATTCCAATGTGGTATTTCAATTATGCCATAGGCCTCTGGGAAGAAGAAGGGGTGGCCATAAAAGCTGGAAATAAATATATAGGAAATGTAACTCATTTTAGCAGCTGGAATTACGATCTGTCAGACCCTGCAATACTGCTTTCAGGGAGAGTTGTCGACGATTTAGGAAACCCAATTGGAAATGCCTATGTATCCGCTCATATAATAAATGGTGGTGGAGGACATGGGCCTACAAACGATGACGGGACTTTTAGTGGTCTTGCTCCGAAAGATGAAATGTTAACTTTAAGTATTACTTACGGAGGAGTATGCTTTCAAACTAGTCCTGTGTATAGCAAAGTAATTGGACCTTTTTTACAAGATACAGATCTTGGAGATATCATTATTGAATCAGGGGAATTAGATCAGTTATCGGTGACGGGTAGATTCATTGATTGTGCGGCCAATCCAATAACAGATGGATTTGTAAAAATTAATTCTAATCAATACTATGAGATTGATAATGGAACTATTGACATAAGCCTTCCAACATGTAATCTTGAAAATTATTATATAGAAGCCATCGACAGAGTAAGTAATAAGAGTTCAGAAATAATCCCTCTTGTGAATGGACAAAATAATGATTTGGGAGATGTGCAGATTTGTACCTTTGATGTTGATTTCTTTTCGATCGAAAATCAGGCTCTGGATTACTCGGTTACTATTATTGATTCATTATGGCTTGAAAAAGATAGAGAATTTAAATATATTTTTGCTGCATTTGATGATTTAGATAAATCACATTATATCAATTTTGGCTTCATGGATTCTTCTCAAGCTGGAGTAGCCGAAGGTACATTTGAAATAAATGAATACGAGTTTAGAACAAGTCATGATGCTGGAGGTACTCGAGTATTTCTATTAAGTAACGGTGAAATAACTGTTACTCAGGGAACGGAAGAACACGGGGGAAAGGTAAGAGGCTCCTTTAATATGACGGTAAACGATGTTGAAGATAATGAACAATATGTTTTCACAGGAAGTTTTCAATTAACTTGTTATTAATAGCTTAATCATCAAATGACTGAGGACCAGCTAATACAAGGATGCATAAATAATGATAGACAATGTCAAAGAAAGTTATATGATCGATATCAAGGGCGGATGTATAGTATCTGCCTGCGATATTGTAAAGATGTGGCTTTGGCCAATGACGCTTTACAAGAAGGATTTATCAAGGTCTTTAAAAATATAAAATCCTTTAGAAAAGAAGGTGATTTTACTGGTTGGATTCGGAAGATCATTGTTCGATCTTCTGTAGATCAAATTAGAAAAGAAACCAAGCATTGGAAACTGTCTATCGAAGAAGTAGATCAAACTTTTATTTCCATTGAAATAGATACCAATTTCGATAAACGAGATTATGAAAAATTGTTGGGGGTGCTCGAGAAGTTGCCTCCTGGTTATCGATTGGTATTTTTTATGAATGTGATCGATGAAATGTCGCATCAGGAAATAGGGGAGGCATTAAATATTTCGGAAAATACTTCGAGATCACAATTATTTAGAGCGAGAAAATTATTGAAGGAAATTCTTATTGAAAGTAATCCTCCTTTTGTTCAAGCTTATTTACAAACAAAAAAGAAAAGATTATGAAATCTTTTGACCATATAGAATCGAACTTAAAGAAATTTGCTCACAAGCACTCCGTGGATGCGCCGGAATTAATCTGGGACAACATCGAAGAATCATTAGATACGAAAAGTGAAAAGAAAGGATATTTCTGGAGGGGATTAGGCATAGGTCTTTTGTTATTAGGCTCACTCATGTTCTACTTCCAAGCTAATATAAATAAAAATCCATTTTTTGATAAGGTAGCAGTTATATCAGAACAGCCCATTACAAATAATTCAGGAGCTAAGAATTCTAGTATTACTTCTAATGATCAAAATCCTTCGAATTCGCAGAATCTAGAGTCAGTTGTGATGGATGAATCAAATTATGAAATATTTGATGAAAAAAATAAAACTAATTTAACTAAAGAGCCTTCAAAATTGAGTGCTAATTCAACCTTAATATCAACTACAGACTCAACCTCAAAAGTAACCTCAAAAGTAACCACAAAAGCAACTATAAACTCAATATCAAAAGCAGCTTCAGGAGTAAAAATATATTCAGAAGAACTAATCAACGATAACTTTAGTGTAAGTCCGATTACTAGTGAAAATAGGCCTATTGAGACTAACTCAACGAATTTATCAACAGCAACAGCAAAGCCCATACTTGACGACGGAGAATCAAGCCCACAAATGGTTTTCGATAAAATTGTAAGCGATCATGCTAGTCCTGTTATTACATTGGAAGAGCAAGAGTTAATTTCAAATTTAAACCCTATTAATTCTTTAAATCAAGTTATATTTTGCAAAGATATTCCTGTAGAATTAAATCGAAATAGTGATTGTCCAAATTTTAAAGAAAAGCAAGGAATTCGTCCTTTTTTAGAAATCAACGGCTTACTGGGTTTAAATAATAAGCAACTTGAATCCAAAGAAGAAGCAGAAGAGCAATTATTTGCCGACCTGAAAGCAAACCGAGAAGAAACAGAAAGTAGTTGGTATAATTGGGGTGGAAATGTTTTAGCCGGTCTTAATTTTAATTCAAACTTCTATGCAGGAATTGGGGTTGATTTTATGCAAGCAAAAGAAAAATTTAATTATCGTCAAGAGGGATTAGGAAAGATCATTATTTCTTTTAATCCTGAAACAAATACCCCAATTGATACAAGTGTCGTATTTGGAACATTGTTAAGTGAGGGTGAAGTTAGATATAGTGCAGTAGATATTCCTTTAGTTCTTGGTTACCAAAAATTTCACAAGACTTGGGTTTACGGATTGGAGTTAGGTGCTTTATATAATTTATCATTTAGAACTTCCGGAAAGATATTAAATACTGATAACGCTGAATCCCGAATTGAAGCAGAGTCTTTTATCTATAGAAACAAATTGCATCTAGGATTTAAAGGGTCTTTGGTTGTCAGTAAAGATTTAGGAAATGGTTTTTCAGTGCATTTCAAACCAGGTTATAGAAGATATTTAAATACCATTGATGATCCATCTTATCCGCTAAAAACTACAATGGACTTTATGAATGTAGAGATGGGGTGTAGG
>Ga0114956_1001143_pt1 | contig 20666 bp, 13 predicted proteins | sample MaitaG_FD_87304 | JGI IMG/M metagenome (GOLD analysis project Ga0114956, IMG submission 87304) | Marine algal microbial communities from Maine, USA - Maine_Asex2 metaG | ecosystem: Host-associated > Algae > Red algae > Unclassified | place: Maine, USA | collected 2015-01-05
ATTGCGATCGCAGACGCGATTGACAGCGTGACCCGTGACGGTTGTTCAGCCACATTGACGCGCGTCCACACCGTCGTCGACACCTGTGGTCTGGCGACGGTGTGCACGCAGGTGTTCACCTGGACGGACGACCTTGAACCCCCGAGATTCACCTGCGACCCAAGCGCTGATTTGGGCTGCAACCCCGCGACCTTCCCGGACCCCGCCGACGTTCTCGCCGGCGCCACTGACAATTGCGGCGTGGTGACGAGTTGGTTTGAATCGGTGATAGCCCAGACGGATTGCCAGCTGACCGAGACCCGCACCTTCTACGCCGTCGATGGCTGTGGCAACACCGGAAGGTGCGTCCGCGTTCTGCGCTGGATCGAAGACCGAACGCCACCCCGCCTTGAAGGATGTCCTGAAGACACGTTGATCGTCGTCCTGCCCGGCGAACTGCCGCAACCGCCAACCATCACCGCGAATGACAATTGCGGTGCGCCAAGCCTGACGACGGAGATCAATGTCCTCTCCACCAACGAGTTCGGCGTGGATACCGAGTACATCTACACCGCCGAGGACTGCGCCGGGGCACGCACCGAATGCCGCGTCACCTTCACCTACGATTACGCCTCCTTGCCGCCGCCGATCATCGACTGCAATCCCGACCCGGTGATTCTCACCTGTGGCGCGGCCTTCAGCGGGCGACCGAGTTCGGACTCGGTTCTCGCGACCGCGTTCTCGGACTGCGGTATCGTCAGCAACCAGGTGGCGACCAGCCAAGTCGACACCCCCTGCGGCAGCACGGTCATCCGAACCTTCACGGTCTTTGACGCCTGTGGCCGGAGCATGGTCTGCACCGACAGCTACACCGCCAACCGCCGCGACTTCAACCCGCCGATCCTCACGGTCCCCGCCGACACCAGCATGTGCACCGGCTCAAACACCGATCCCGCGTTCACCGGCATGGCCACCGCGATCGATGACTGCGGCATCACCGAAATCACCTTTGTCGACACGCCAATTAATAATGACTGCGGGTCCGGCATCCAGCGCAGTTGGACCGCGTTCGACTTCTGCGGCAACTCCGCCAACCTCGACCAAGTCATTCTGATCGCCGAAGACACCCTGCCCTCCTTTGATTGTGGTTCGGGCGGATTCTTGCAAGCGGCGCCGCCGCCGACAACCGGGTTCCTCATTCCCGATCTCAGCAGCCAGCTTCTCGGCAACCAACCCTGCCCCGTCTTTGTCTCGCAAACGCCGGCCGCCGACACCATCGTGACCGAGCCGACCGTGGTCAACGTAACGGTCAGCAACGCCTGCGGCCGTTCGCAAAGCTGCCAAGTGTCGCTCAGTATTCCCGCCGGACCACAAGCGATTATCGGCGACGAGGTATGGGAAGATCTCAACGCCAACGGCCTGCGCGACGCCGGCGAACCCGCCGTGCCCGGGGTCACGGTGCTTCTGCTAAACGCCAACGGCAGCACCGCCGCGACCACCTCCACCGACAGCCAAGGCCTGTACCAGTTCATCGTCGACTTCGCCTCCTCGCCGCCGATTGCGCGCGGCGCTAATCCGAGCGTGAGTTATCGGGTCGCCTTCGACGCGCAGCAGTACCTCGCCACCGTCGGTGGCGGCAAGTCCGTCATTCTCGACGGCAGCAATCAATCTGCGGCGTTCGACGTCGCCGCCGGCGATGTCATCCAGGACAACGACATCGGATTGGTCCGACCGGGTTCGATCTCGGGTGTTGTCTGGCAGGATTTGGACAATGATAACATCCCAGACGACAACCTCGCCCAACTCGGCCTCAACGGCGTCACCGTCGAACTCCGGCGGATCGAAAACGGGGTGCCGGTCACAGTCGGTTCGATGCGAACCACCACCAATGCCATGGGCGAACAGGGCAGCTACAGCTTCGGCAATCTACTGCCGGGTGACTATGAAATCTATGTCGACATGACCACCCTGCCGCAGGGCAGTTCCCTCACCCCGGCGGGTGGCGCCTTGCGCGTCACCCTCGCGTCCGGAGCGTCGATCACCCCGAACGACCTCCAATCCAACTTCAACTTCACCCCCGCCCCCGCCGCCGCAGTCCTGCTCTCATTCACCTCGGAGTCCGGCATCGCCACGTGGAACATTGGCACCGAAGACCAGACGCTCGGATATCAACTAGTCGATCTCGCCACCGGAAACGTCGTCCACGACGCCTTGATCCTCGCAACCGGCGGCGGTGAGTACCACCAGTCCGACCTCGAACCCGGCCGTTACGCCTTGGTCGAAATCGATTCGGATCTAACCGCCCACACGCTCGGCGAACTCACGGTCTACCCCGAGGCCGACGCTACGCCGACCGGCGAACCCACCCGCTTGATCGAGGCGGGCATCGACGGCACCTTGGCCTTCACCACCGCGTCCGGTATCGACAGTTATTTTGTCACCGGCGTGGCGGCTGGGGCGATCGTCCTCGATGTCACCCGCCCGGACGCCCCCGTTCGGCTGCGGGTGAAAACCGTCGCGAACGAACAAAACACTGCCTTCTATTTCAGTTGGCCAGCAGGCGCGTCACTGCAGATCCGATAACAAGACGAGAACCAGGCGGGTTCGACAAATCCTTTGCACCGCCACAGCTTTCGCGCATAGACGTGGCAATATGCGTAACATCTTGTTGATTTTTCTCGTCCTGCCTCTGTCGACGCCCCTGTGGGGGCAAGGGCAGAAGGCCACAATCGGTTCGATCACTGTGGAAACCAATCCCATCTTCGACCCGGCGGATGCCGAAGACCATACGCTCTACCGGCTCATCAATTGGTCGCACTGGACCACCAAAGAGTCCACCGTGCGCAAGGAACTTTGGCTGCAGGATGGGGACGCGTTCGACGACGAGGACCTGCGCGAGATCGAACGCGAACTACGCAACACCGGCCTGTTCGCGACCGTCGATGCCAGCGCCGAGGGCGGGGATCTCAATATCGATACCAGCGATTTGTTCAGTCTACGCCTCGCCGTCCTCAGTTCCTTTGCGGGCGAAGTGGGCAGCTACGGCATCCTACTCGGCGACCGCAACCTGTTTGGCAGCGGCAACGACATCCGCTTTCAGGCGGAGTATAACGACAACGACGAAGACATTCTTTCCATCAGCTACCTCGACCGGCATTTCCTCGACTCTCCAGTGCAAATGCGCACCTACCTCGGCACCACCGAAGAGGGCGATTTCTACACGGGAAGTTTCACCAAACCGTTCCGCCATCTCGAAGACCCTTGGTCCTGGAGTGTCTCCGCCGCCTCGGTCGAGAACGCGGTCGACTTTTTCGAAGCTGGCGAGAGCGTGGCGGAGATCCCGCGCGAGAGCCTTGGATTCGGTTCGAGTATCACGCGGGGCTATGGCACACGCGACGCGCGCCGACGGCTCGGCCTGCGCTTCGGGGCCGATGACATCGACTACGGCGCCCCCGAGGGAGAAGCCGCCGAACGATTCACCGCGCCAAACGGGGTCCGACGGGTAAGCTTGACCCCATTCTGGGGCGTCAACGTGATCAAGGCGCGTGAGACCGTCCGCGACCTCGACACGATCGATTACACTCAGGACATCGAACTCGGGTGGTTTCCCTCCGTGTTCGCCGGCGGACAACTGCGTGACGAGGACGGTAGCGATACCGAACTCCACGCCACCGCCGGCTTGGGCCTCGCCTCGGCCGCCCGCATCGGCAACCGAAGCTACCTGACCACGAGTTCGGGCGCATCCTGGCGGGGCGACGCCGACCGTAGCGAAGGCTGGACCGTCAGCACCGCCATTCATGCCTATCACCGCATTCATCCGCGCCACCTGCTCGCCACCAGTTGGACCTACGACCAGGCCTTTGAAGGCGAAGACATTTCCGCCCAACTCACGCTCGGGGAAGACAACGGCCTGCGCGGCTATCCGGCCCGGCAGTTCTCCGGCACCCGGCGGGTTCGGGTAAACCTCGAAGACCGAATCAAAACGGACTGGGAATTCCGCTCGTTCCATCTCGGTCTCGTCGGCATCGTTGATGCCGGTTATATCGACGGCGACGGCGCCGCCCCGGACGACATCCTCACCTCCGCCGGACTCGGCTTCCGCCTCGGCTCCAGCGAGTGGTACGGCGACAAAGTGTTGCGTTTCGACCTATCCTTTCCGATCACGTCCGTGGACGGTCTGGACGAAAAACCACTATTCTCCGTCGCCTTGGGCCAAGTCTTCGGCTTCTTCGGAAACAGCAACACCCTACCCTCCCGGTAACGCACACGTCCCTCAGCTTTTGCCGTCGCGGGCCTGCGGCGGCAAAATAGTTCGGAAAAAAGCTTTGACCGCTTCGCTCAGCAGGTCAGCCAGTCGGTAGAATACAACTTTTATTTCCTCATGGACAATCAGCAAAATCAAGACGGCCTCGACATCCACCTGTGGGATTACATGCGCATCGTCTTCAGCCGGATGCATATCCTCCTTACCGTGTTCATCAGTGTGGTGCTTTTATCCATGCTGTACACCTTCACCCGGACCCAACTCTACGAAGCAGAATCCCGCGTTGAACTCAAACGCAACGCCGTGCAGATCGTCCAGTCCGAGGGCACAATGGAGGATGGCAGCTTCTCCGGATTCGACCGTGAATTCGTTCCAACCCAGATCAAACTGCTCACCTCGCAACCCGTCCTCGAAAAAGTGGTAGAAAGCATTCTCGACGAAGGCTCGCGCAAGCCGAACCTCAAACAGAAGTTCGCCGACATGCACGACCCGATCCGCTATCTGGCCAACAACTACAACGTCAGCCAGGTTCGAGGCTCGCGACTCATTGACGTGAAGTGCATGCAGGAAAGTCCGAAAGACACGGCAGACCTCGTCAACCTCCTGGTCGACTCCTACAAGTCGTATATCCGCGAACAACGCCAGCAAGTCTCCGATGAAGGTCTGGTCGAACTCGGCAACAAACGCTCAGAGCTGCGCGGCAAATTGGAACAAGCGGAAAAGGACATCGACGACCTCCTGGAGGACGCGGGCATCGTGTCGTTCGAGGACGAGGCGGCCATTTCCATGCAACAGTTGAAAGGTCTCAGCGACCTCTACATTCGAGCCGAACCCAACCGCCTCGACTTACAAGCCCAAGTCGAGTCGGCCAAACGGGCACAGGCCGCAGGCAAGGACTTAAAATCGCTACCCGTAGTCATCGAGTCGCCGATTATTATCCCGCAGATCACCAAACTTTCCGAACTGGAAATCGATCTGCGCGACAAACAAGCCCGCTTTGGCGAGAACCACCGTGAAGTGCTCAGCCTGAAAAGCCAGATCACGACCCTGACCCAAAATATCAACGGCATGGCAGGCTCCGTCCTTGAATCACTACAGACCAATTCCGAACTCGCCGAAAATGCAGCCATGTCACTCAAAGCGGAAATCCAGAAGAAAGAGCTGGAAGTCGCAAAGCTCGGGCAAGACCGCCGCGAATACGAACTCCTGGTGAAAAACCGCGATGTGGTCCAGCGCAGTTGGGACAACGTCGTCAACCGGATGGAGGAGATCGAACTGTCCTCTTTGAAAGGCCAAGGCGAAAGCATCTTTGTCGTCAACCGCGCGAAAACCCCGACCGTACCGGCTTGGCCGCGGAAAATCCGCAATCTGATCCTCTCCGGCCTGCTCGGTGGATTACTCGGCATCGGCGCCTGCTTCTTCATGAACTACATGGACACCACCGTGAAGGGCATCGAGGACATCCGCGACATCTATAAAGTCGAAGTGCTCGGCAGCCTCCCGCCGGAAGGGGCCGACAAGGGTGTCACCGGCGACTTCATCGCCGTCGAAAAACCGCGAAGCCACTTCGCCGAATCCTTCCGCATGATCCGAACCAACTTGGCCTTTGCCGGCGGCAAGAACCCACCCGGCGCCATCGCCGTCTCTTCGGCCGTTCCTTCCGAAGGAAAGTCCATCGTCAGCATCAACATCGCCATTTCGCAGGCCCAACTCGGCAAGCGGGTGCTTTTGCTCGATGCCGACATGCGCAAGCCACGTCTGCACGCCGCGTTCAACTTCGACGATCCCGGCAACGGTCTCGCTCAGTTGATCGAGAACGTCGACGAGGGAACCACCATGGATGAGATCAAAGAATTCGGCATCGTAACCGATAAACAAGAAGGCCTCGTGGTCGTGACCTCGGGAACCACGGGCCTCAACAACCCGGCCGAACTGCTCGACTCCCCGCGCTTCAAAAAGCTGGTCGCCATTCTTCGCGATAACTTTGATTTCGTCGTTTTCGACTCCCCACCGTGCGCCTCACTGGTCGACTCCTTCATCATTTCGAACGCCACCGATGGCCTTGTCATCGTGGTCAAAACCCACTCCACTCCCAAAGGTGTTTCGGCCTATCTGGCCGACAACCTGCGCAACTCCGGCATCAATGTGCTCGGCGTCGTATGCAACAACAAAGATGCCCCGAAACGCAGCCGCCTCTCCTACTACTACGGCTACGGAAAATACGGGTACGGCGGCGGCTATGGCTACGGCTATGGTTACGGTTACGGAAACAAGTACTACGAGAACGAGTCCGGATTCTTTGGAAAAATGTTCGGGGCCAAAAGCTAAGGACCGTTTGCTATCTACGGCGTGCTGCTTAGCGGCTGCGCAAGGCCAGCAGCAGACGTTGCCAAGGCGAGTATTCCATCACCGAAACGGCTTCGCCGTGGCGAAACCGGTTGAGGTCCGCCACGAACGCCCCCATTCCTTGATAGCGACGCTCGCGCGGACGCTGCAACGCTTTGCGGCAGATCGCATCCAATTCCGACGGCAACTCCTTGCCGCCCGGGTGATTGGCCGGCAGGCGGAGTTCGGGGACCGGTTGACTCGACACCTGTCGTAGCACCGTGGCGCGGTCACCCCCTTGAAAAAGCCGCTGCAAGGTAAGCGCCTCGAACAAGACCACCCCCAAGCTGAATACATCGGCCCGGCCGTCGACATCGGTTTCGCCACGCGCCTGTTCGGGCGACATGTACTGCGGCGTACCGTAGGTGAGCCCCGCCTCAGTGCGTTCGATGTCACAATGCTCATCTTCCAACTCCAAGGGCAAAATACCTTGCTCCAAGTCCCCGGTAATTTTGGCCACGCCCCAGTCCATCAGCATAATCTCACCGAACAAACCGACTAAGATGTTCGACGGTTTCACATCGCGGTGAACGACACCGAGACTATGGCTGTACGCAAGGGCCTGACCGACCGCGATCACCACTTCGATCCGGGCTTCTACCGAACGAAACGCCTGCGCATCCGGATGCGCCATCGAAAGCTCGTGGAGAATGCTGCGAAAGTCGCTGCCATCGATCCGTTTCATCGAAAAATACGGCATCCCCTCCTCGTCTTCTCCCAAATCGTAAATCGGAGCCGTGGCCGGATGTTGAATCATCGCAACCACTCGCGCTTCACGTAAAAACCGCCGGCGCATGTCGTCGCTATTCCGGAATTTCGGATGGAGAGTTTTCAGCACAACGTCGCGTCCGAGTACCAGATCACGGGCCGTCTCCAACATCGCACCACCGCCTTCCGCCAAAGGCTGGCGGTCGACGTAACGCGCCGCCCCAGACGAAGCCACGTCCGGCAGCGGACGATCCGTCACCTCACGGCCGATTTTGGCGCCGGGGGAATTCTGGAAACGGGGAATCATAACGTGGTATCCATACGGCGAATCGGCAGAAAATGGCAGAAAAATAAGGATTTCTAACAAAAAAACCCTAGAAAACATGATGCTTATGAAGCCAAAGGTCTTTGCATCGCAAGGCTTTGCAATAAAAGTGAAAATAACGTGAAACGAAAACACCTCTCGCGCCGTCTAATATGTAGCAACCAATCCTTTGACCCGCGGTGCCGACCGGACCTCCTCGCCTTGCTCCAGGAAGCCTCCAATCCGGTTGACCCGCGGGTCATCTTTATGGGGCCAAAACCGCGATTGCGCAACGGTGTTTCGGTTGCCGATCATCACGGCGGGAAAAGAGGGAATTGCGAACTCGAGGACGAGCAAAGCCAGGTGTTGCATGCGGGAACCGGCATCGCTACAATCGCGCAAATCACAAGAAACGCCACTATAGCGTGAATCCCCAAGGTACGTATCAATGATCATTTTCGGAACCCGCGGCTGCACCTCCAAAGTCGAACAAGGCAACTTTTTCTGCCCCCAATGCAATGGCGAAACGGGCTATACCCACAAAAAGGTCCGCCGTTGGTTCACCCTGTATTTCATCCCGTGCATCCCGCTCGATCAACTCGGCGAATACGTCGAGTGCAACACCTGCCAATGTACCTTTGTTCCGCGGATCCTCGAGTACGATCCCGCCGAAGCGGATAGCAGCGAAGGCAATGTTGAAGCCATGTTCTTGGTGGCTTGCAAGCAGACCATGATTGCCATGCTGCTCGCCGATGGGATCATCGACGACGATGAAGTCCAGGTATTGCAAGACACCTTCGAAACCCTGACCGGGGTCGAGATCACCGAAGAAGACTTGCGCGAAGAAATCGACGCGGTGGCCGCTTCCGGTTCGAACGCCTTGGAAATCATCGCGGAAGTTGGCCCCCACCTCAATGATGCCGGCAAGGAAATGGTGATGAAATGCTCGTACTACATCGCCATGGCCGACGGCGTGGTCGCCGTACAGGAACAGCAGCTTCTGGAACAAATCGGCAGCGGTCTCGAACTGTCCAAGTCGCACGTACGCGGCATTCTGATCGAGCTCGAAGAAGAATACCAGCGCCAGCAATAACGGCCATCCGAACCACGCTCCCAGTGATTGATCATGTCGAAACAGAAAAAGATCAGACTCCAACGCATGATCGGCCAGGTGGGCGACGTCGCTTTTGAACTGCGTAGCCTTCACTTCTCCGACTACTGTCGGCTCGGAAGCTGGGTCCCCGCCGTCAACGCCTACCGATACGAAAACCGCTTCGAACTCGCCGTCGATCTCGCCGGCGTCGAACTGCGTGACATCGAAGTCACCGTCGAAAGCCGGCGCATCATCATCAAAGGCGAACGCGTCTCGCCCACCCCGCCGATCGATGAACCCGCGCAAGTGCTCGCCATGGAAATTGAAAACGGCCCCTTCTGCCGCCAACTCACGCTTGCCGAACCCGTCAACGTCGCCCAAGCCACCACCCGATTCGAAAATGGCCTTCTGTGGGTCGAACTACCCTTCGAGGAATAAACATATGCCGCAAATGCGCCACCGCCCCGCCCGATCCGCAACGCTCACAGTTCTCACCCTGACGCTCGCGGTTTTAGCCGGGCTCGCTGCTGCCGCCACGAACGCGACAAGCACCCTGCCCAACATCGTCATCATCTATGCCGACGACTTAGGCTACGGCGACCTGTCCTGCTACAACCCCGACTCCGCCTATAAAACCCCACGCCTCGACCGGATGGCGGAAGAAGGTATTCGTTTCACCGATGCCCACAGCCCCTCCACCATCTGTTCCCCGTCGCGCTACGGTCTGTTTTCCGGTCAACAAATCTACCGCTCGACTGGACGCGGCGGCGGCGCCTTCGAAGGCCCCGGCGGGCCGAGTTACCTCAAGCCGGGCACCTTGACGCTCGGCGGCATGCTGCAGGAAAAAGGCTACCGCACCGGCATCTTCGGCAAATGGCACGTCGGACTCACGTGGTTGGACAAGGACGGCAAACGACTCGGCGGCGGTTTTGCAAACTCGCTGCTGATCGACTACGAAAAAAGCACGCCGCTGCCCGACGGCCCGAACGCGCGCGGCTTCGACGAATCATTCGTCACCCCGAACTGCCCGACCACCGACCCGCTCTACGTCTACATTGAAAACGGCATGGTGCCGGTCCCCGCCAGCCAGCGACACAAGCGGGACAACCTACCCAACCCCGGCGGCAAATGGCGCTGGGACAACGACGAAGGCTGGATGTCCCCGGGCTATGAGTTCATCGAGGCCGACCTGCTGTTCTACGAGAAAACCAAGAAGTTCATCACCGCGCACCGTAAGACCAAGCCCGAACAACCCTTCTTCGCCGTGTTTTCCACCCAGATTTGCCACGCACCCGTCCTGCCTGCTCCCGAGTTTCGCGAGTCGACCAAGGCGGGTGCGCGCGGCGACTTTGTGTTCCAGCTCGATGCCTTGGTCGGACGCGTGCTCGACTTGCTCGCCGACTTGGACATCGACGACGAGACCCTCGTCCTGTTCAACAGCGACAACGGGGCGGAAACCCTGCACGCGGCTTGGATGCGCGAAGACCACAACCACGACGCCTCGGGCGGTTGGCGTGGCGTCAAACGCGACGCATGGGAAGGCGGTCACCGCGTGCCCTTCATCGCCCGCTGGCCCAAGCGGATCCCGGCCAAGCAGGTCTCCGATCAGATGACCAACACCACGGATATCTTCGCCACCCTCGCCTCCATCGTGGGATACCAACTACCCGACAACGCCGCCCGTGACAGCTTCGACATGCTGCCCGCCATGGTGGGACGCCAGCCAGCCGACACTTCCATTCGCCCGCACTTGCTCACCCAAAGCTTCCGTGGCGAATTCCAAGTCCGGCAAGGAGATTGGAAGTACCTCGACCACAAAGGGTCCGGCGGCAACGGCTACGACAAAGGCATCATGGCCAAGTATAACATCCCGGACACCGCCCCCGACGCGCCCGGCCAACTCTACAATCTGGCCGACGATCCCGGTGAAACGACCAATCTCTACGAGAAACAACCCGCGAAACGCAGAGCCATGCAAGCGCTGTTAAAGAACCTCAAGGAGAGCGGCCGCAGCGCTCCTGTCGGGCGGGTGCCACTTGGCATGGAGAACATTCCAACGCTGCCGTCATCGTTTCGGGGACGAGAACCCGAAACGATTAACGCCGCCCACGCCGCCGAACCGCGCCCATGACTTCGCCCAGTTCGGGACTGCGCAGGACCACCGTCGCGACCAGATAGGACAAGACGCCGACGCCGACCGCAAGCAGCGTCACCAGCACTTGCGCGACTTTGCCATGTTCCATCATCGGCCCGAGTCCGCGAACGACAGCCCAGGCGCAGAGCGCCATCACCAGTCCGGCCACGAAGCAGCGGCCCCCACTCGCAAACACGCCGCGCCAGCCCTCGATCCGAATACGCCGGCGCAACACATAGACGAGAAGTACGACGTACACCGTTTCCGCCAAGACCGTACCCAAGGCGATGCCCCCGTGCTTGGTCCCTTCGGGCCAGGTGCGGATAAACAGCAGATTGAGCACGAGGTTCAACAGCACACAACCAGCCGCGATTTTCACCGGCGTCTTCGTGTCCTGCATGCCGTAAAACGCGGGCACGAAAACTTTCGCCAGCGCGAACACAATCAAGCCGGGCGCATAGAACTGAAGCGCTAAAGCCACCTGCCCGACCGAGGCCTCGCTGAACGCGTTCCACTCGAAAATCATGCGGACAATTGGCACTGCCAACACCCCGAGACCAATCGCCGAGGGAATCATCACAAACAGCAAATTACGCAGGCTGCGCGTGATCGTCCGGCCCATCGCGTCCGGATCCAGATCGGCCGCCTGCGCACTGAACGTCGGCAGCAGCACCGTGCCGAGCGCGGTGGCGAACAAACCGAGCGGCAGATAGATGAGGCGTTCGCTAAAATACAACGCGGCGGCGGCATAGTCCCCGATCCAATACGCGAGCATGGTGTCGACCATCACATTCACTTGCGTGATCGACGCGCCCAGCGCGGCGGGCAGCAGCAACCACAGAATCCGCTTCACCGCCGGATCTTTGCCCGGTTTGCGCCAACGAAACCGGAAGCCGAGCGAGCGGAGCAAGGGAAATTGAATAACCAACTGCACGATGCCGGCGATCAAAATGCCGACCGCGACATAGAACACCCGCGGGTCGAGTCCGGGATCGGTGTGGGTGTGGCCACGCCATACCAGAAAGCCGAGCACCGAAATCCAGATCAGGTTGAGTACGCAAGGCGTCGCCGCCGGCAGCGCAAAACGATGGTGCGAGTTAAGCATGCCCATGCACAGGGCGACCAGACAGATGAACACCATGTAGGGCAACAGCAGCCGAATCAGCGGTGCCGCCACCAGCAAACGACGACCGAGATCCGAGGCGGGTTCGGGACCGAACCAGATGAGCAGGCTGATGCCGATTTGCAGCAAGGCAGTGACGATGGTGAGAAATACCGCCAACAGGCAGAACACCCGCGCCGCCAAATCCCACGCACCCGCCTCGCCCCGTTGCTTGCGCGCTTCGATAAATACCGGGACAAAGGCCGCCGACAAGGCGCCCTCGCCGAACAAACGGCGGAACAAGTTCGGGACACGGAACGCGAGCGCGAACGCCGACATGGTGAGACTGGTGCCGAACAGGCTGCCCATCAGGGCGGTCCGCACCAGTCCGAGAACCCGGCTCAGTCCGGTGAACCCGCCGACCACCCCCGCCGAACGCAGCAAGTTGGGGCGGGCGGAGGGCGTCGCGTCCGGCCCCGCTTCAAAGTTGTCCGCCGCTCCGGACGACTCGTACGGCTTGTCCGGCTCAGGCGGCGCGGATTCCGCGACGTCTTCAGGCATGTCCGCCACGCTCGCGTTTCCGCCTGCGGTTTTCCTGCCATTCGATTTCACGGATCTTGCTGTACTTCAGCAACACCCCGAACGCGCTCACCGAGGCGATGATGAAGCCGCGGACACCGTCAAGAAAACCAAGCTTCAGGATAAAGCCTTTGAAAAAACGAAAGCCGGGGCGAATCAGAATGTCCGACAGGCGGAAGCGGCGCCCCTCGGCATATTTCGAACGCGCGCTGATCGTACTGAAGCGATCCATGGTGGCAATGTGGTCACCAAGGTTCTCGTAGGTGTAATGGTACAACTTGCCCGACAGCTTTTTTACCGGGCCGTCGACGATCACCATGTCGTGCGGTTCCTGCCCGCCGCTATACCCTCGGTCTTTTAAAAACAGACGCAGTTTCACATCCGGATTCCACTCGCCGTGTTTGATCCAGCGGTCGAGATAGAAGACCTGGCGCGGAAAACTGAACGCCACGTATTGCCGGGTCAGTTTGTCCTCGCGGAAAATCCGCTGAAACTGGTCTCGGAGTTGCAACGACACCTCCTCGTCCGCATCTAAAAACAGCACCCAATCATGGCTTGCGTATTCGCGGAGCAAGTTGCGCTGGCCGATGTAGCCCATCCATTCGTGGAAGTGGACCTGGGTGGTAAATTCATGGCAGATCTCAACCGTGCGGTCGGTGCTGCCACTGTCCAAGACCACGATTTCCTCGCACCACGTCAGGCTTTCCAAGCAACGCCGAATGTTCTTTTCTTCGTTCTTGGTCATGACGCAGGCGGAGATGTTGACCCGACGGGATTCCATTGCATGCCTTAAAAGCAAAGCTCCTGCCGAATCAACGACCGAATTTCCACCGGTCGACCCGGCAGGGCCCCCGCCCCTCCAAACGCAGGCGTTGCGGCGCTCTACGTGGCCGAGATCAGACGTCCTTCAGGACGCCGGTGCTGTCCCCGTGGCGTTCAGCCCGAACCCCCATCCGTTCCAACAAGGCAAGATAGAGATTGGTCATCGGCGTTTTGTCGCGGCGCGGCATCCAGACATGGCGTCCGGGCGTGAGCGTTCCGCCGCCGCCGCCCGCGAGGATCACAGGCAAGTCGTCGTGGTCGTGGCGATTGGCATCGCTGTGGCCGCTGCCGTAAACGATCATACAGTTGTCGAGCAGACTGCCCTCGCCTTCCGGGGTGGCCTGGAGGCGTTCGAGGAAGTAAGCGAATTGCTCCATGTAAAATTTGTCGATCTTGCGGATCTTGTCCATCTTCCGTTTGTCTTCTCGGTGGTGCGACAGACCGTGGTGGCCGTCGGGAACGCCGATCTCGCGGAAGCTGCGGTTGCTGCCGTCGTGGGCCATGAGGAAGGTGGAGATGCGGGTCGAGTCGGTCTTGAACGCGAGGAGGTTCAGATCGAACATGATCCGGAGGTAGTCTTTGTAATTGTCCGGCTTGCCTTCGGGCGCAGCAGCCCCCGGCAGAATGGTGGCGGCCTCGTTGGAGTGAACAATGCGGCGTTCGAGATCGCGTACGCTGTGCAGGTACTCGTCCAGTTTCTGTTGGTCGGCCCGGCCAAGGCGGTTGTGCAGGCGTTTGGCGTCGTCGAGAACGAAGTCGAGCACGCTGGTTTGGCGGCGGCTGAAGACCGGGTCGCCGAGACCGTCGGAGAACAGGCGTTCGAACACCAGTTTAGGATTCACCTCGGGCGCCACCGGTGTGTTCTCGTTTTGCCAGGCCAGATTGAACTGGTAGGCGCAACTGTAACCGGAATCGCAGCTGCCGCTTTTGCGAACTTGGTCGCAACTGAGTTCGAGCGAGGGCAATCGGGTGGCGTTGCCGATTTGCTGGGCGGCGACTTGATCGACCGACACCCCGGCGCGGATGTTTGCGCCCGCGGTTTTGCGTGCTTGGCATCCGGTCAAGAACGTGGCGTTGGCGCGCGCGTGGTCGCCGCCACCATCGCCATTGGCCTCGGCCTTGTCGTGCGCGAGTCCGGTGATTACTTGAAGGTGGTCTTTGACTTTCTCAAGCGGTTTAAGGGTCGGAGAAAGCTTGTAGTCTTTGCCGCCACGGCCTTCGGGGTGCCAGGAATCCATGATAGCGCCGTTCGGCATGTAAACAAAGGCGAGACGCTTAGGCAGCCCCGCTGCGGCATTCGCCGCGGCAATCGACGGCTGCATGGCCTCCAAGGCCGGCAGAGCCATAGCAGTACCGAGTCCGCGGAGGAAGGTGCGACGTTCAACGTGCCAAGTCTTGTTCATGTCTTATATTACGTTCTAACTCGGCAGAACCAACAGGGTTTTGCACGAAATTTGCAAAAACTTTTAGTTCGGCGCCGAAATCCAGAACACGAAGGCTCACCACCAAAGTTTTCAACCGTCCGACCTCCCGCGCAGAACCGCAGGAACGTACCTCCCTACGATCCTCACGGTCCTGAAGTTCTGCGCGAAGGGTCGAACCCTCTCATGTTTCAGACGACCAGCTCTTAGGCTACTCGCTCCCAGTTGCACGCCTCGCTGCCAGCTCCTGGCTACGCGCTACTGGCTACTGCTCATGACTGCTCACGGACGAAGCGCGCTAGGCTTCCACCAGTTCGGCCACCGCGCGGCTGAGCGACGGCAGAGTGAAGGGCTTGGCCAGAACCGGGTCGGTGCGGTCGCGCAGCCAACTCTGGCGCAACTCATTTTCTTCGTAGCCGCTGACAAACAGGCATTTCAGCCCGGGATTTTTGGCGCGGAGTCGGTCGTAGAGTTCGGTGCCGCTGATTTCAGGCAAGGCGATGTCGGTTACCAGCAAGTCGATTTTTTTCATATCGCGTCCGGCGATCAGCGCGTCCGTCGGGGTTTCGGCGGACACCACTTCGCAGCCCATGCACTCCAAGATTCGGGTGGCAAAAGCCAGAACCCGGGTGTCGTCCTCCACGACCAGGACCGTCGCATCGGAGCGGACGAGTTCATTGGTTTTGGAGATGCCGGGCATGGTGACCCGGTCGGCCACATTCGGGAAGGTCAAGCTGACCGTGCACACGCCGTCGGCGCCGGTTTCGAGTTCAAGTTCGCCGCCGACGCGGTCGATGCGTTGGCGGATCCCGTGGAGGCAGTCGTTCATTTCTTGGTCAATCCCGTCTGCGCCGTCACGCATCGGCAGATAGAATGACAGTTTGAGCCGGGTGCTGGCGATCGGCACGTTGTTGTCCGAGGTTTCCGAGACCGAACGCGTCCGAATTGCGAGCACGCCGGCGGCGGGCATGCGGTCCTTGGCCAGCGCGGCCAGATCCATCAGCGTCTGTTGAAAGTCGAACAGGGAGGTGAGAATACAGCCATCGCGGGCGGCATCGTCCAACTCCATGTTGACGGTGAACTCCTGACCGAGGGCGCGTTTCAAGAACAGGTCGAATCGTTCGAGCACCGGATTGAGCGCAACCGGTTTAATCTCGTCGCTCGAGGACCGGCTGTACTCCATCAGGTAGCCGGCGAGGTCGGAGGCTTGAACCGACGCTTCGGACGCGAGTTGCAGATCCTGCTGGATCGCGTGGTTGGCCGGAAGGTCGTCCTGGGCGAGCGAGAGGAAGCCACGGACGGCGGTGAACAGATTGTTGAACTCGTGGGCAATACCACCGGTTAGTTTACCGAGCACCTCCATACGCTGGGCGCGTTGCAACTCGGCTTCGGTCAGCTTGAGTTGTTCCATGGTGCGTTCTTTCTGCTCCATTTCGACTCGAAGTTTGGAGTTGGCGATCTCCGCCGCGCGCTTGCGCCGAAGGAACAAATCCATGGCCCAAAGGGCGAGTCCGAGCAGCAAACTGGTGAGGAGTCCGAAGCCGAGCACGGTGGCGGGCAAACGCGACAAGGCCTTCTTGGGCGACTGGGTGGCGTCGACATCGAGTTGCCAATCAACACCGGCATGTTGCCAGTCCGTGCCAACCGTCGGCAGGTCGGCTTGCTGTTTGCGCGGCAAGACTTCGGAGCCGTTGGCATTGAGTGAGACCTGGAAGTCACGCGCCTCGTCCGCGTCGAGAAGCCCGTTTAGAGCAGCGGCCGGCGAGATGAGTCCGGTCACCATCGTGCTGTGGAAAGTGGGGTTCGCGATCGGCACAAACACGCGGAAGCCTTCGCTGGCGGGGGCGCCTTGGTCGTCCAAAATCGCGACCGGCGCCGAGGCGGGTTCGCCACCTTCATCGGCCAACTTGATGGCGCGCAGCATGGCCTCTTCCGCAAGTCCGGGCCCGTAGGAAAACATCGTGTCTGGCGACGCGAATTTGACAGTTTTTTCCGGCGTGAGCAGCTCGCAGCCGATCAGTCCCGGGTGGGCATTTCGCAAGGCGGCAACGTCAGCCTGCCACTCCGGGCGGACCGGAATTGTCCGCTTGCCCCAAGCGTCCGCCAAACCGCCGAGGCAGTCGACATGGTCGCGTATCGAATCTTCGATCCGGGTGAGCACGCCCTCGGCGCGTTCGTTCCACTGGTTCTGCGCTGCTTGTCGTTCGGCGCCGGCGATGCGATGGGCCACTAGGGCTGAGATGAGTCCGCCGATGATCACGGCGGCGATGGCAATGGTTCTCCACATAATAAGATAATCCTGTTCAGTTACCCAAACTACCAGCACAACGCGTGCCACATCCGTGAAGCACACAAAACAGACCAACAGGACGAGATTTCAGCCGAGAGGAGCGAGCCATGGTCCTATATTCTTAAAAACGGGGAGGTGCGGTTCGACGTATCCCTTTGGTCGGCGCGATCTTATTGTTTCTCGGCCACTGTGATCCCATAGAGCCAAAAGGTGGCTTTGAAATCGTTGTTTTCACCGGGAAATAACGGCCTGTGATTTCCTGTTCCATTTTCCGATGAGTTGCCAAAGCCGCGTTAGCGGTGGCACCCTGAGTCGCCCCGGCTGTGGTCCGCAGGGCAAGGCCGGGGTTTGCGGGAACCCCCGAAAAGTAGCCGCGTAGCCGCGTAGCGGTGGCACCTTTGGACGCGCGGGGCTGTCTCCATTTCGACCGGACCGGACATGAAATCTCGAACCGAGCGTGAGACCGGTCGATCTCTTCTTCGGCAAGGAACCTGGGGTTCAGTCGTGCCTCCTTCACCCACAGGCTATCATGAATAACCCCTTTGGGGTCGACTCGCGCCGGAGGCGCAACTGTGGGATCACAGTGTTTCTCGGCCTTAAATGCCTCCTTATAAAACTGGCGGCGGAGGAGGTGGTTCTGCACGTAAAACAAGGTCCGTCCCCAAGTCTGGTGGCTACTGGCACATCGGATTCGCCCACATGACCCAGTCGCCGCCCCAGCCATTGCCCCCCTCGGTGACGACCAATTTTAGTTCCTGAACGCCCGAAACTTCGACGGAAATATCTTGAGGCGGGGTCTTCCCTCGGAATTTCCCGGACTCGAACAGTTTCTTTCCGTCGCCGTGAACCTCGAAGGTGACCGAGGCCTGGTAACAAGGTACAAGCGTGGCGGAAAAGGTAGAGAACGCCCCTTTTAAGAAGTACGTGAGTTCGCTCCGGCCTTGCGCGTGAACCTGCAAGCCCTGAGTGAGATCGACATCCCCGAGCGCCTCGTCGACCCGCACGGATTTCGCGTCCGGGTCAAAGCGCCCAACCACCTGATCTGCCAATTCGAACGTGAGACCGACCTTTGCGTCTTCGCCTCTGGCGTCACCCAACTGGAACGGCCGCGTGGCCATGAAGATTTCTTTTGCAATATTCTCCCAGCGGAACTGGGCGAAGATCGGCGCGGGTTTGCTCCGGCTTGTGGAGAGGGACATCATCGGGCGCTTCAAACCAGACCAATTCAGCAGTCGTGCCTTAGTGGTTTTGTGGACCAAGTCAAAGGGCTGGATGTCAATCCGTCGGGCGACAGGTTCCGCCTCCACGTTGAAGCTTCCTCGATAGCCGCCGATGTCCACACTCAGCCGATTCGCCTCGCGGCTTTGCACATCAAGTATGAGTTTCCCATATTGGGGAAGCGGAACGCGTGGGTGATTCAGCTTCCACGTCTCCCACTTGTTTCCCGAGATGATCCACTCCTTCTCCCAACCCGGCTCGAAGGACTCAATTATCTGGCGGGTGTCCTTATCCATCTGAGTGCCGGCCTCCGCCAATTGCTTGGCCGAGAGCATCACCAATCGTGTCGAGACGGTGAACGTATCCGAAGCTTTGGTGAGAGCGGACTCGCCGGTGAGCTTGTAGTACACGTTGGCAAAGACCCAGAGCGGCTTGTCGATGTCGAACAGATCCAGCCGGGCGGAATAGGTTCCAGCCTCGATCTCCGGCTTGGCAAACTGCCAGTAGCGCGTCCGGTTCGTGGCATATTCCGCCTCTTTTGCATCTCGGGTATAAAAGACATCGACGAACGCGATCGGCATGCCGTCGTCCGGCGTAATGGTAACCCGTGGACGCCTGTCCCCGGTGGTCAGATCGATCAAGATCCCGGGCTGTTCAGGATAGGTAAATCCTTCTTTCAGTTTCGCATCGAACCATCGTTCCTTCGCGGCCAGGGAACTCGGCGTATGCTTGTGGTTTAAGTGCACCGAGCGAGAGATGCGGAAGTCTTTGCTGGGCATGTGGTCGATGATCCATGCCACGTCCTCCGCTCTTCCGTGGAAATCATTGGGCGGACTCATAAACAATATCGGCCCTTTGATATGACTCGCGTAGGCGTTTGGGCTGGCCGTGCGAGCCTTCAAGCTGCCATCCAGAACCAAGGGTGGCGCACACGACGGGGCCGCCGCTTTCACGCGATCGTCCATCGCCGCGGTTTGCAAGGTGATCACGCCGCCCATGGAGTGACCGTCCACGCCGAGCCTGCTTCCATCCACTTCGGGCTGTTGATCTAAAAATGTCAGGCCCCGGCGCGCCGCCAGCACGCGCAGGAAATATCCGGTGTTACGCGCGGAGGGAACCGGGTCGTAGCGCTTGTCGTTATCGGCCTCGATGCCACGGGATTCTGCCACCTGCCGGCCTTCCACCGCCCCCCAGTCGGTCTGCGCGCGTGCGGGAAGATCGTAGCGTTCGAGATAGCGATCGTCCGCACGCCAACTCAACGAAAGGGTCGCATAGCCCCGCTTGGCGTTGTCGATACAAGGGGACTTGCTAGCCATTCCTCCGCCACCATGGATCTGCACCAGTCCCGGAAGGTTGGCCTCTCCCTTGGGAAAACCGTAAAGCGCCCCCATCCATGACTTCCGCCCTTTGAAGGTGCCGATGCAGTAGCGAACCGCCCGCAGCACCACGCCTTCTTCTTCCCACTGCTTGCAGATCTCGATCTCGAGCGGCTCAACCGTCGGGTCATAACCAGCCCAAGCTTCGTCGACAGTCTGCGGCGACTTGCCATCAATGAGCGGAGGCAGGGACTCGGCCGAGACAAAGAGCGGGAAAGAAAGTGCGAGGAGAAGAAGGAGGGAAGAGGTTCGTTTCATCGTGAAATCAATGGTCTGCTGGGACAAAACAGTAGAAGAACCCCGGTCTTTCGCAAAGCTCGAATGCATTCCGCGCGGTCCCTCAGAACGCGCTTTTTTCTTGGCCCTCGATCTGGCATAATCGCCCATGAAGAAATCGAGCAAGCGGTCAATTGTGCTGTGGACCGCCAGCCTGCTTGCGGCATTGACCGCCCTCGTGCTCTGGCAGAAATGCACCGCTTGGAACGACTTCTTTGTGTCCGGCCAAGGGGAAGACCGTGTCTACTTCCGTGTCGTTAACACCATGGGCGCCTACCACCTGGAACGCTACCGGCAGCCCGGGGACTTTTTCGACTGCATCGCATGCATCGACTACGAGGACAAAGTCCGCCACTGGAACCGCGCGGAACTTCATCATGAAAGCGGGGCGGTCCTGGTTCGACGCTGGAACCGGCTCGAAATCGTGAATGAGGGGCAGGAGACTCTGGTCGCGAAGCGTGAATGGCATTGGCGGCGCTTGTTCCCCTTGTTGCAGTAAAGCATGAGGTCCCGCGTTCGAAAAATTCTGATTTTTCAAGGCGGCTTCCCTACCAACGTCGATTGCTTTCTACCAAAAGATCGGCAAACAAGACTCGCAGACACCACGTAGACGGCCCCGCATTTTATATGTTTGAACACCTCCACCAACTTACATAAGTCACCGCTCGCAGCACTCCACACAGCTGTTTAAGCAGTACCACAAGCAGCAGTTCAA
>Ga0114956_1001148_pt1 | contig 20637 bp, 23 predicted proteins | sample MaitaG_FD_87304 | JGI IMG/M metagenome (GOLD analysis project Ga0114956, IMG submission 87304) | Marine algal microbial communities from Maine, USA - Maine_Asex2 metaG | ecosystem: Host-associated > Algae > Red algae > Unclassified | place: Maine, USA | collected 2015-01-05
CGACGCCAGCGCCTACTCCGGTTGCCGAGGCCTCAGTCGCCTCGACGCCAGCGCCTACTCCGGTTACCGAGGCCTCAGTCGCCTCGACGCCAGCGCCTACTCCGGTTACCGAGGCTCCGGCCGCTCCGACGGCTGCATCAGCCCCGGTCGCCGAGGCTTCGGCCGCTCCGACGGCTGCATCAGCCCCGGTCGCCGAGGCTCCGGTCGCGCCGGCCCATGCGCCGATCGTCGCGCCGCCGCCCCAAGCGCCACCGGCCTTGGCAGAGCCCGCAGTCGTCAGTGGCGCGCCGCCGACATCGATGAGCGAGCCGTTGCATCCGCCGGTACTTCCTGAGCCAGCTCCAGATACCGAGCAGCCTGCGGTCTTGGCCGGCAGCCAAGCCGAAATTGCCTTCAGCATCACCGAGCTTGCCGAAGCCGCCAACCTCGAAGTCACTGACCTCCGGGAACTACAGCGCTTCGGCATTATCGAAGCGATTAACGACGAGCAGGTACCGCACTTCGACGCCGACGCACTGATGGTTGCCCGAGCGGCCGCGGCCTTCATGAGTCATGGCCTCGAACCGCGTCATCTCAAAGCGTGGCGCGTTGCCGCTGAGCGTGAAGCCGGCGTCCTTGAGCAGCTGACACTTCCCGTCGCAAAGCAGAACAGTGCCGGCGCTTCTCGGCGTGCGCTCGAGTTGGCGAACGATCTCGTGTCGATGGGTAGCGACCTGCGGTATGCGATGTTGCGCCGCGCGCTGCGCAAGAGTCTCAAGTTCGACTGACCGCAGGTGTCACTGCACCCGCTGACGAGCGAAGCCAAGTTCTCGTCGAGTAGAGCACCAGAGTGGTCCGCGGGTAGGGTCGCGGTGTGATCGAAATGGAACTTGTTGGCGTGCGGGTCGAACTTCCGAGCAACTCGCCGATCGTCCTGCTCAAGGAACAGACCGGTACGGAACGCTTGTTGCCGATCTTCATCGGCGGACCCGAAGCACAGGCGATCGCGTTGGCGCTCGACGAGATCGAGCCGCCCCGCCCGATGACCCACGATCTCATGAAGCAGATTCTGGGCACGTTGAGCGTGCAGCTGGAGCGGGTGGTTATCACCGACCTGCGCGACAAGACGTTCTATGCCGAACTGCACCTGGTGCAAAACGGCACCAGTCACACGATTTCGAGCCGCCCGTCTGATGCCGTCGCCCTTGCCGTACGGACCGAAACGCCGGTGTTCGCGACCGAATCAGTGCTCGAGGCGGCGGGGTACCTCGCCGACGATGACGACGAAGAGACCGAGGACGAAGAGGTCCTCGAGCAGTTCCGCGAGTTCATCGACAACATCAATCCGGAAGACTTCGAGTCGTAGATTCCGGCCTCGTCTGAGGCCCGAGAATGGGCAGGTGCGGCGGTCGATCGTTGACGGCGCGCGCGGGTGGCTCTACCCTCAAAGCACACGGCCGTAATTCCATCAACGTCATGCGTTGCAACGCAGCGACACGCGGGACTGACCGACCGACGAAGTATCACTGCGGTGATGCTCTGACCCACCACCTGCAATGTTCGTCTTCGACGGCTTGCCCACGACCTAGCGCGGTCTACACCGTGCTACGTCAACCGAGGAGTTTTCCAATGGCATTTTCGCCACATCAGACGCAGGGGTACCCCGCCAAGCGCACGGCCGAGATTGTCGGTATCACGTATCGCCAACTCGACTACTGGGCCCGAACCGATCTGGTGACGCCGTCGTTCGCCGCCGCCGAAGGAAGTGGCTCGCGGCGCGAGTATTCGTATCAGGACCTGCTCGAGCTGAAGGCGATCAAGAGCCTGATCGATGCGGGCCTCAAGCTCGCCTCGGTGCGCGAGGTCGTTGGGTACCTGCGCGACGAACTCGAACAAGACCTCGGCACGGCGAACCTGGTCATCAGCGGTTCGAAGTCCGTGCTCGTTCGCACCGGCGAGGAACTCATCGACCTGTTGCGCGGCGGCCAGGGCGTGCTCAACGTCCTCCCACTCGCGGGCGTGAAAGACGAAGTCGACGCCGCGATTATCGAGTTGTTCCCAACCCCGGCAGCGCCAACCGACGGCAACCAGCCAGACGTGGTCAAAGCGATCGGCAGTTAACCCCACCAGCCGCGCTCCGGCGGTTAGGGCGGATCGACGTTACCCGCTGGGGTGTCTTGGCTGAAAATGTTCAGCCACCGATCAGCGCGGCGCACCCAGAGCGACGACACGTACATCGTCTCCTGCCGCGCGTCGGGGCCGGGGCGCTCATACTCGGCGCGGTACAGGAGCAGTGCTCCGGCACCGGCTAGATCGATAATGCGGACCTCGGCGATCGCATAGGTCGCGACGCTCGGTCCATCGGTTAACTGATCTGCATGGTCGGTGCGTCCGCCAAACCCGGTGGGGTACACGCCGACGAAGTCGACTGCCAACAGATCTGTATCGGCTTGTGCGTCGCCGCGCACGAGTGCCTCCCACACCTGTATTTCCAGGTTCAGGATCTCATCGAGCAGATCGTTGGCAGCCACCGCGTCGGACTACAGCTCGTTCAGGACCTTGGCGAGTTCGGCGACCCGGTCTTCGGGAATCTGACCGTAGCTACCTTCGGTGAGTTGACCATCAGGGGCTATGACCATCCACGCCGGCTGAGCGACCACGCTCAGACCAGCCCACGTTGCCCCCGTGCTGTCGTACAACATCGGGAACGAGTTGGTGCCGTTGCTGCGCACGAAATCTTTCGCCTCTTCGAGTGAATCCTGGGTACCAAGGCCGATGACGAGAATGTCGTCTGCGTTATCTCGAGCAAACTGCTCGACGACCGGGGCTTCAGCCCGGCAGATCGGTCAATGCGGGGCCCAAAACCAGAGCAAGATCGACTTGTCGCTCGGAGCGATGGTCGAGAAGTCGATCGTCGATCCGGTCGCGAGGTCGGTCACGCTGGCGGCGGGGAGGCCCGACGCGCCGGGCGCATTGTCGGTCGCGGGTAGCGCAGTTCCCCCGCTGCCCATAGATGTCGATGTGGTGGACCCTTCGGATCCACCGCAGGAGACGAGCCCAGCGAGAAGTGTACCCGCGAGCATAATCACGGTGAGTAATCGGCGCATTGGCTGGAAACCCTTCGGAGTCGGACGCTATTCCGCGTTGAAGCCAGAAAAATCGTCGGGCAACGGCGGAAGCACATCGGTCGCCCGCTGGCGTAGAAAGTGATCGGCCAGAACGAGCAGCGTCATCGCCTCGACCATTGGCACGGCACGAGGTAAGACGCAGGGATCGTGACGCCCCTTAGCTTCGAGGGTCACCGCGTTGTTGTCGCGATCGACGGTCTGCTGTGCGGAGCTAATCGTGCCGGTCGGCTTAAAGCCGACGCGAAAGAGGATGTCAGCGCCATTCGAAATCCCGCCCTGCACACCGCCCGAGTAGTTCTGTGATGTTTGGGGCTGTCCGTCGGCGCCAGGAACGAACGGATCGTTATGCGTTCGACCCGTCATGGTCGTTCCAGCAAAGCCCGAGCCGATGTCGAAACCTTTCGAGGCGGGTAACGAGATCATGGCCTTGGCCAGGTCGGCGTCGAGTTTGTCGAAGATCGGTTCGCCGAGACCGGGCGGCACGTTGCGGGCAACACAGGTCAGCGTGCCGCCGACCGAATCGCCATCTCGACGAGCCTGTTCGATGACCGCGGTCATCGCAGCGGCGCCAGCCGGATCAGGGCACCGGGTGGGGTCGGCTTCGACCTGTTCGAAGGTGACCGTTGTGGGGTCGACGACAACCTCGACGTCGTGCACTTGGTTGACCCAGGCGAGCACTTCGATACCGGCGAGCTGTCGCAGCAACGTGCGGGCGATCGCTCCAGCGGCGACTCGTCCGATGGTCTCGCGAGCGCTCGAGCGGCCGCCGCCCTGCCAGTTGCGTAGTCCGTACTTGGCTTCGGTGGTGTAGTCGGCATGCGACGGGCGAAAGAGGTTCGCCATGTTGTCGTAGGCGCCGGGACGGGCGTCGTTGTTGCGAACGAGCATGGCGATTGGGCTGCCGAGGCTGACACCTTCGAAGGTGCCCGACAAGATCTCGACCCGGTCGGCTTCTTGGCGCTGCGTCGTGAGCCGACTTTGGCCGGGGCGACGACGGTCGAGGTCCCGCTGAATCTCATCGACATCGATGGCCAGCCGCGGCGGGCAACCGTCGAGGATCACCCCGACGCCGCCACCGTGGGATTCGCCGAAGGTGGAGACCCGAAATACCTGACCGAAGGAGCTGCTCACCCGCCAGAGGATACGGGTTCAGTCCGCGGAGTCGGGGTTAATTTGAGGCGGGCCTTCGTGGGGGACACTTGCCGGCGGGTGTTAGCTGAGCTGGAGTCGAACCCGCTTGTTGCCTTTGCCTTTGGACTCCGTCTTGGTGATCTCAAAGTGGCCGACCTCACCAGTCGACTTCACGTGGGTGCCACCGTCGGCTTGTTTGTCGAGGCCGACGATGTCGATGACCCGAATCTCGGTCACGGCCTCGGGGATGAGGTTGACCTTGGTTCGGATGAGATCGTCGTCGGCCAGCGCCGCGTCGCGAGGAAGGAACGACACTTCGATCGGACGGTCGGCCGTGATCTCGGCGTTGACGAGTTCGGTCACTCGATCGGCGAACCCATCGGGAAGCGGATCGAACTCGAAGTCCATGCGCCCCGACAGCGGTTCCATGTTGCCGCCGGTAACCGACTTGCTCCATTCGTTCCAGATGACCCCGCACAGGATGTGCATCGCCGTGTGGGTACGCATCAACTTATGGCGTCGATTCCAGTCGAGGCGGCCGATGCCCGATGCCCCGACCGCAGGAAGATCGCCGTCGCCATCGAGAGCGTGCCAAACGACGGCCCCCTCCTTCTTGACGCCAGTAACCGACCACTGCCGGCCACCAAATTCAAGCGTGCCGGTGTCATGGGGCTGACCGCCCCCGGTCGCATACATCGCCGTCCGATCAAGCGCCACCGCACCCTCCCGCACCTCGACCACCGTCGCCTCAAACTCCGTCAGATACGCATCGTGCAAGTACAGCAACTCAGTGGCCATGCGGTGATATTAGATCCTCGCTCCGCTCGGAAGCGGTGCCCGCAGCTATGGCCGGAAGCGCGATGGCGTCAGTACGAAGCTCCGCTCGGAAGCGGTGCCCGCAGCTGTGGCCGGAAGCGCGATGGCGTCAGTACGAAGCTCCGCTCGGAAGCGGTGCCCGCAGCTATGGCCGGAAGCGCGATGGCGTCAGTACGAGGCTTCGCTCGGAAGCGGTGCCCGCAGCCCGGTGGCATTGCTCGCTCCTGCGCCGCGGAGAGGCGGTGCTGGTGACGCCGGTTCGATGGCACCGCCGGTTCAATAGAGCGCAGTTACAGCTCCAACAACGCGTTCTCGACCACCTCGGACAACGCCGGGTGAATGTAGAGCTGGCCGCGTGCCATCTCGTCAACCGTTTGACCAAACTGCATGCCTTGAATCAGCTGTTGGATCAACGACGACGCTTGGGGGCCCATGATGTGCGCACCGAGCAGCAGTCGGGTCTCGGGGTCGGCCAGCAGTTTGCAGAAGCTTGTCTTGTCGTCCATGGCCCAGCCGTAGGCCGTCGCCCCGTACTCCTTGATCGCGCTGATGTAGGGCGTGCCAGCGGCTCGGAGCGACTGCTCGGTCGCTCCGACCGCCGCGATCTGCGGAGCGGCGAACACGGCGTGGGGTACGCCGCTGTAGTCGACGGTCTGCAAATCATCGGGGTTGATGATGTTGTGCGCAACGACTCGCGTTTCAGCGTTGGCGGTGTGTTTGAGCTGGAATGACGTCGTGATGTCGCCGAGCGCCCAGATGCCGGGAACCGCGGTCCGGAAGTGCTCGTCGGTGACGACGTAGCCCGACTGATCGAGCTCGACCCCGGTCTTATCGACGCCGAGCTGGGCGCCGTTGGGAGTGCGGCCGGTGGCTACAAGCAGGCGGTCGCTGTCGACTCGATCGTCATTGGCGAGCTCGACCGTGATCGTGCCGTCGTCGGCCTGTGACGCCCCGACCGGTGCATTGCCCAGACGGACGTCGAACCGCTCGGAGTAGATCTTGGTGAAGGCCTCGCTGACGGATTCGTCCTCTGGTCGCAACAGGTGATTGCTGCGGTTGATGATCGTGACCTCCGAGCCGAGGCCGCCGAAGATGTGGGCCATCTCGCAGGCGATGAAACCGCCGCCGAGGACGGTGAGGCGCGGCGGTACTTCGGCAACCCGCATGATCGTTGCCGAGGTGTCGTAGTCGACGTCGGCGAGGCCGGCCAGATCGGGAACAAACGGCCTCGCTCCGGCTGCGAGCACGATCGTGTCCGAGGTGATCGTCGTGTCACCGACCTGGAGTTCCTTCGGTCCGGTGAAGCGGGCGTCGGCTGCAAAGACGGTGACGTTGTCGAGGCCGCGGCGGTAGTCCTCGCCGTCGGCCGCGATCGGGTCGATCAAACCGAAGACTCGTTGGGTGATGTCGTCCCACCGAATGGCATTCACTTGTGAATCGACCCCAAGGTGGCCGCTGTTGCGAGCGGCCTCGGCCATGTCGGAGGCGTAGACGAACATCTTCGATGGGATACAACCTCGATTGAGACAGGTTCCGCCAAAGACGTCACGCTCAACGATCGCAACGTTCCAGTCATCGAAGTCCGAAGTGAGAATCGAGTTGCCGGAGCCGGTGCCGATGATGATGAGGTCGAATGTGTCCATGGCCCGCAGACTATCGACGCTGGTTAGCGGGCGAGCACCTCGCTGATGTCGCGCGGTCGCCAGTCGAGCGCCGTAAAGAGCTTTGAGCTGTCGAGGGCGACGTGTGGGGCGCGTGGTACCGAGACGTCGCCGACTGAAGCGCCGAGCACCGCAGTTGGGTCCTCGCCGAACTTTGCGGCGACCATCTGGGCAAACGCGAACCGGCTGACGATCTCGTTGGCGGTCGCGTGGAACACACCGGTCGCGCGCTGGGCCGATAGTTCGACGACACTGCGCGCGACGTCGTCGACCTGGGTCGGGCAGCGGAACTCGTCGACGAAGAATCGCCATCGCGTCGGAGAGCGCACTTCGTCGATCACGCGTTGTTCGTGGCGGGCCGGCGTTGCGCCGTTATACAGCAGCGATGTTCGAACGATGAGCAGATCATCGACTCGCGCCACTTCGTCTTCGGCGACGATCCGTGCCTTTCCATATGGATCGATGCCCAGCCGTTCGTCACCCTCGCGATACCGCTCGGTCTTCGACCCCGGGAACACGAGGTCGCTCGACAGGTGCGTCAGCCGGGCGCCGACGGCAGCCGTCGCGGCGGCGATGTTGCGGGTCGTTGTGACATTGCCCACCCACATACGTTTCGGCTCATCGGTGTAGACCGAGTTGATGACCAGGGCGGGCTCGATTTCTTGCCACAGCGAGCGGACCGCTGGCGCCCGTTGCAGATCGACGTGGTGCCAGGTGGCACCGTCGACGCTCGGTGGCGTTCGGCGGTAGGTCGCGTGGACGTCGTAGCCGTCGTGCAGCAGCCGTTCGACAATCGCCGTGCCCGCCAGACCAGAGGCGCCGGTGACCAGAACCCTGGTACTCGTGGCCTGCATAACGAGTGAGGCGGTGTCGTCGGCGGGCCGGGTCATGGGTGGCAGTATGGCCTCAAGTTGTGGTCGAGGGGCTAGGCACGGCACCCTTCTTCGGTGGATCGCCCCTCTCTGCCGGCCGATGTGGTGGCCGCCTTCGACCTCGACGTCTCGCGCCCGACACGCAAGCTGTCGGGTGGCTGGACCAACGACACGTACGCGATCGGTGATCCAGCTGAGTTGATCCTGCAGCGCGTCAGCAATCACTACGTCGCTGATCCGCAGGGGTTGATGGAGAACCTCGTCCGGATTCTCAGCCACCTCGAATGGAAGCAGTCCTTTGGGGGCGCGCGTGACGAGGTCGCACCGAACCCCGGTGGCTCGAACGCGCCGGCGCAGCGGTGGTATCAGCGGCTGCGGTCCACGGTCGCCGGCAAGCCCTACACGTTCGATTCCGAGGGGTCGGTTTGGCGGGTCTTCGACTACGTGCCGGGGCGCCTGCCGCGCAGCGAATCATCACTTGAAGTCATCGGTAGCGTCGCCGAGCTCTATGGCCGCTTCCTCGACGGGGTGCATGACCTCGGTGGACCAGAGCTGTGCGAAACGGTCACGGGGTACCGCAACCTTGAGCGGATCATGGCCCAGTTCGACGAACATTGGGCGCTTGCGCCACCTGACCGCCAGGCCGACATTGCGCCAGTCCGTGCGGTCACCGACGAGTTGTATCAACAGCTACAGGCGCCGCTCGCTTCGCTCGGTGCCGACACGCTCGTACGTCGCCCGGTGCACAACGACACGAAGTTATCAAACGTGCTGCTCTCGCTCGACGGGGACTGGGCGGTTGCCGTTCTCGATCTCGACGTCGCGATGCACGGCTATGCAATGCACGACTTTGGCGATCTGGTTCGAAGCGCGTGTTGGCATCGGAGCGCTTCCGGAGCGGCGTTCACCGTCGAGCTCTTCGACGTCGTCGCCAAACGATTCGTCACCGGCGCACGTGGCTCACTGACCGCGGCCGAGATGGCGGGATTTGCCCTCGCTGGTCCGCGTATTTGCTTGGAACTTGGCGTTCGGTACCTGACCGATCATCTACGCGACGAGCCAGTTTTGCGCCTCGGAAGCGACACGACGTCACAGCGCCGGGGCGAAGAAAACGTGCGGCTCGCGGCGGCAATGCTGGCGGAGCGCTCGGCGATGGAGGGAACAATCGAGACACTCGCCTCGTTGCCATGACGTGCGGTCGCCACGATCAAGGCTTAGGAGCTGCGCCGGTAGGGCGAGGAACGAGCCCTGCTGGCAAGGCGACCGGACAAGAGAGGGCGCTATTCGCCGAGGAACGAGGCGAAGAAGGAACTTGTCGTAGTGAGCGCTTGCACCTACCCGCGCGGCCCCTTAGCACTGCGCCGGTAGGCGCTTCGCGGCGGGTGGGGCCCTAGAGTTCATCCTGGTTCGGAACTTCGTACAGCCTCCTACCGGCGGCACTCCTTAGATGGGGCATGCTGGTGAACAGCGGTGACGGCCGAACGCACCGAAGTACGAAAGCAGTGCAAGGAGTAACCAGGTGAAGTGGAGCCGCACGACCCAACAGGATGAGAACCTTCGCGATGCTCGCACCGGCGGGGGTGGCGGAGGCGGCGGCGGCAAGGTCGCCGGTGGCGTTGGCGGGATGGGCATCATCGGCCTGATCCTCTACCTGCTGTTCGGCGTTGGTGGCGGCGACATCGGCGTGCCGACCACCGGGCAGCTCGATGCGCCATCGAGCTACGAGTCGGCCGAGGCCACGCTCGACACCGAGCAAGAGCAGTTCATCAACTTCTTGCTCGACGACATCCAGGACTTCTGGGTCATCACGTTTGCTGAGTCGGGGATTCCGTACAACGAAGCCTCTCTCACCTTGTTCGACACGCCAATCCAGACCGGCTGCGGCGGCGCCTACGCCGAGATCGGGCCGCACTACTGCTCGCTCGACGATGGCATCTACCTCGAACTCGGCTTCTTCCAGCAGTTGCGGCAGATGGGGGGCCAGGGCGACTTCGCGCAGGCCTATGTGATCGCGCACGAGTTCGCTCATCACGTGCAGAACGAGCTCGGTATCTCGGCATGGGTTCGCGAAGAATCTGCCCGCAACCCGCGCATTCGCAACGAGATGTCGGTCCGCCTCGAACTGCAGGCCGACTGCCTCGCTGGCGTGTGGGGTCGTACGATCGGGGATCGGAACGATCTCGAACCCGGCGATATCGATGAAGCACTCAGCGCCGCGGCGGCGGTCGGCGATGACCGAATTCAGGCATCGACGACCGGCCGGGTCGACCCGGAGAGCTGGACCCACGGTTCTTCTGACCAGCGCCAGAGCTGGTTCATGCAGGGCTACGAGACCGGCGACACCGAGGCCTGCGACACCTTCGAAGGCGTCTAAGGACCCCAGCCGGTGGGCGCAGGCGCTCACTGCATCGAGATCCACTTCCGCCTCTAGTGTCGATTTGGTCGGGTTGCGTCGGTGCATGCTGACGCAACCCGATCTCACCAGTAGTGTCGGCGCCGTGGACGCGAGCGACAAAGGCCGGACCGGACTCAGGCACACGATCGATCCCGATGGCATTGCCGTGATCACGATGGACACTCCACCGGTCAACGCGTTGGGGATCGCAGACACCTATCGACTCGCCGGGATCTTCGATAGCTTCCGCCGCAATCCTGCGGTGCGCGTCGCCATCCTCACGGCGGCCGGTCGCGGGTTCTGCGCGGGGGTGAACATCAAGGAGATGCAACAGCTCGACGGCCACGAGGGCATTCTCGGCGCCAACGATTCGTGCTTCGAAGCGTTCCGGGCGGTCTACGAGTGCGCGGTTCCCGTGATCGCAGCCGTCAACGATTTCTGCCTCGGAACCGGCGTCGGCCTGGTCGGTAACGCCGACATCATCGTTGCCGCCGAGGGAGCAACGTTCGGCTTGCCGGAAGTCGACAATGGTGCGCTGGGTGCCGCGACCCATCTACGTCGGCTCGTTCCGCAGCATCGTGCTCGCCACATGTTGTACACCTGCGAAGCCGCATCGGCTGATGAGCTTGCGTCCTATGGCACGATCGCCGCGGTCGTGCCGATCGACCAGCTATTGCCAACCGCCCGCTCGATCGCGGCGACGATCGCGGCCAAGGACCCCACCGTGGTGCGGATGGCGAAGCGGGCCATGAATGGCATTGACGAGGTCGATGTCAATCGGTCATATCGTTATGAACAGGGATACACGTTCGAGCTGAACCTGTTGGGCCAGGGCGATGCCGCACGCGAGACGTTCTTGCGAGGCGAACGAGGCACGTAGGCTGGCTCTGCGGACCCGGGTCGGTAGTGCAAGCGCTCCCTGCGCTTAGTGATCGCCCGGCGCGGCCTCAAGTTTCGATGGCCATGACCGGCGCGTCGATCGCATCTTGAAGAGTTCGATGATCATCGCTGGCGCGTCGTTTGCGACTCGAAGGGTGCTGCCATCGCGATGTTTCCAGCCGACCGACTCGGTGTGAATCGTGAGGCCAAGATGCTCGGCGCGGGCCAGGAGCTCGACGTCGAATGCGAAGCCGGATGTTGTCAGCGGTTCGAGAATGACTCGACCAGCGGCACGAGTAAACCCCTTTAGACCGCATTGGGTATCCGGGACGGAAGTGAGGCCGAGGACCTTCACGAGGTCCCGCATGACGCGACGCGCGAGCCGACGAATCGGCGGCGGGGGCGATCCGAGATCGGAATCGCGGATACCGGTCACGACCTGTCCGTGTCCGGCGTCGAGCGCGACGAACACCTTCTCGATGTCCTCGACCGGTGCGCTGAGGTCGGCATCGGTGAACACGATGTGCGGGGCGTCCGCAGCGAGCACGCCGGCTCGAACGCTCGCCCCCTTGCCTGCGTGGGGCCGGGCGAGAACGCGTCCGTTCAGTGGTAGCTCATCGAGCGCCCGCTGTGCGACGTCGATCGTGGCGTCGCCGCTGCCGTCGTCGACCAACAGCAGGCGAAGCCGGGAATCGTTCAGCGACGAATCGGCGATGGCCTGAAGGGTGTCGCCGATTCGGGCCGCCTCGTTCCACATTGGAATGACGAGGGTGCGATCCGTCATGCGATGCTCGCAGCGCAGGGAACCGCGCGGTTTGCGCCACGACGTTTGGGTCCATCCGGCATACGGAGCCGAACGGTAGCAAGATCCGCCTGATTTAGTGTTTGCGCCGCCGAGGGCTACTCGCTTGAAAAGCCGCAGTCTGCGAGGCTGACACAACCATCGAAGCCGAAGCCGTCGCCGCCCGGCACCGGTGTTGCCGTTACGAAGGCTGGGGTCGTTGGGACAGGTGTCGCCGTGACAGCCGGAAGCGGTGTCGCGGTTGCATTCGGATCGACGGTTGCCGTCGGTACGGCTGTGCCCCCGGGAAGTGGTGTCGCGGTTGCATTGGGGTCGACGGTTGCCGTCGGTACTGCTGTGGCGGCCGGATCAGGTGTCGGTGTTGCCGTGGCGTTCGGGTCCGGCGTTGGTGTCGCCGTCGCGTTTGGATCAGGGGTCGCAGTCGGGACCGGCGTCGCAGTTGCGTTCGGGTCCGGTGTCGCGGTGGGAACTGGCGTCACGTTCAACGGTGTTGGGGTCGCAGCGACGGTCGGAGCGACGGCGGGATCAATGCCCGAACCAACGGGCGGGATCGCAAGGTCGGCGTTGATACGAAGGTTGTTGGCGGAGATTCCCGGGTTGGCGTCGACGAGGGCCGAGACCGAGACGCCGTATCGCTGGGCGAGCGTGCTCAGCAGATCGCCGCTCTGGATCCGGTGCGTGGCTGACGTGCCCGCGTCGCGCGCGACGATCGTGGGAGATGGCGTCGGCGTGTTGGTTGGGCCGGTTGTCGCGGTTGTCGATGACCCCGACGAACTGGATGAGGTTGCCGTAGCCGTCGGTGATGGGGTTGGCGTCGCGGTTGCCGTGCCGTCGGCTTCGGCAGCGGTTTCGGTCGTGCCGTCGCCCGCGGGCGCAGGAATCGTGATGACCTGTCCGACCTGCAGCGTGCCCGACGACAGGTCAGGGTTCTGGTCGAGGATTGCGCTCGAGGTCACGCCGTAACGATCGGCGATGATGCCGAGAGCGTCACCGGCGGCGACCGTGTACTCGACCGCTGTCGTGCGCACGGTCTCGGGTGTCGCGGTCGGCGTCTCGACGACGATCGGCGTCGGATTGGGATCGGCGGTCGGAACAACCACGGTTGTAACGACCGCTGGGAGTTCCTGCTCCGGCGTCTCTAAGAGAACCTGCGTTTGCTGCGTCTCTTCGAACGTCTCGCCTCCGCACGCGCTCGCGCCGAAAACGACTACCAAACATGACATGAACAGACAGGGCGGTATGCCAAGTTTTCTCAGCATGTGAATGTCTCCCTCGGGGCTCCGGGTCGAACGGTAGATGTTCACCGATCGGCCGTAACTGTAGCCGTCACGTGTGGTTCAAGCCCGACACCCCTCGAAAGTCTGCGCCAATGGGTTCCTGAAGTGCGGGGCGAATCCTCCTAGCGGTTGCCTCACGCTGGATAGGCCCTTCGAATGGAAAGATGTGACAAACGGCATTGATCCACCACATTGCCGCGCGGCGTCGCTAACTTTACGAACTTGTTACAGGCGTTCTTGCTACGGCAAGGCGCCTTTCTTGTGTCTTGGCCTCATCCAGTCGGCGGCTACGCAGCCGGCGGTCGTGGCCCACCACAACCTGCCCCCGCCAATATCCCCGTTCACACTGAGGCCTTTCGTGCTCACTACAAACCGCAAAGCCAGACGATCGCGTCTCAAAAGAGCTACCGCGACGCTGACCGTGCTCTGCGTGCTCGTTCTGACCGCAGTGCTCGGTCTTCAGCACTCGGCGATCGCGCAGGACCGGGTGCCACAGTCCGGCCGCTCTGGAGACGTCGTCACCCAGACCGCGGACGTCGCCGCGTCACTCGGCATCGACGTGATCGGGAACCCTCGCCTGTACGGAGCGATCGCGCAGATGGAACAGTGGAGTATCAGCGCTGAGGCAGCAGTTGAACGCCAGCAATCCATCGTGACGCTTGCCGACGGTGTCGCGGTGCGGGTCCGCCAGCAGCTACAGAACGACCAAGCCGAGCTCAACATGGTGGCGAGTGGCGTTCGCAGCGACCGGCTCACGGCCGCGATTGTCGAGATGCGTGATCATCGCGCCGTTCTTGACGAACGGGTTGAACGGCAAACGAACGCTCTCGCGACGGCCGACAAGGTTCGGGCTCGCGAGACGGAGCAGCTCGAAACCGACCTTGATCAACTCATCGAGATCTGGAACGAACGCCAACGAATTCTGAGCGACCTCACGGATCAACTCGCTCGCGAAGACGATCGAACCGGTTCGCAACGCCAGCTCTCCGATGAAGCGCTCGCCGGTCGGGTGCTGCGACAGATCGCGGCGACCGAACAGATTCATGCTGCGGCCGAGGAGCGAGCCGCGCTGCGGGTCGAAGGCGCAACCGTCGTCGGCGCGAGCTTGGACACGACCGAGGCCGCGGGCCCGGCCGAGATGCGCTGGCCCGCGATCGGCGCGGTGAATTCGGGATTCGGTATGCGCGTGCATCCGATCTATCGCCGTAACATCATGCATACGGGTATCGACATCGACGCCCCCTGGGGTGATCCGGTGCTCGCCGTGAGCGATGGTGTCGTGACCGAAGCTCATTGGAAAGGCGGCTACGGCAACGCAGTCGTCGTCGACCATGGCGACGGCGTCACGAGTCTGTACAGCCACCTTGCCGAGCTGCATGTGCAGCCGGGCGATGTCGTCGTCACGAGCGGGCAGCTCGGACTGGTCGGAGCAACGGGAACCGCGACCGATGCCCACCTTCATTTTGAAGTCCGAGTCAACAACGAGGCAGTGGATCCGCTCGACTACCTTCCCTAACGCATGCATGTTCGCGCCACGACGCCATCACCGTTGGTCGCCGGGGCGCGGGCGCTTGCTGGGCGATGCCCGCGCTGCGGCTGCGGGTCCGTCTTCTCGTCGTGGTTTCGCAGCGTGCACGTGTGCCCGGACTGCGAGCTCGACTTCGAGCGCAATCAGGGTGCGTTCGTCGGCGGGGTCGGCGTCAACACAATCGTGACCTTTGCAATCATGTTGGTCGCGCTGATTCTGCCGCTCGTCATCTTCGGTCCCGATGCGCCGTGGCCGAGCCTCGTCGCCCCGCCGCTGGTTGCGGCGATCGTGGTGCCGTTCGTGTTCTTCCGGGCGTCGAAGATGTTGTGGATCGCGTTCGAGCTTTTCTTTCAGCCGCTCGAATAGCCGAGGTTGCGATCAGCTACCAGCCCGAAGTGTCAGCCTCGCCTTTGAACGGGCCGATGATTTCCTCGGTGATCCAACCGCCGTAGAAGCCGCCATCTTGGGGTCGCACGACTTCGCCGTCGACGGTGCAGCGCACCCGGCCGGGGTAGAAGCCGAGATGGTCGACGAGCCCTTCGAATGGCTCGAACGGTCGGGGATAGGACCACGCAACCGGTAGCTCCGGCGCGTGAGCGAGCGCCCAGTACGAGGCTGGTCCCTTCCACTCGCAGAATGACTGACCGGCTGCAGCGACGAGCCGATCCATCGCGGTATCGGCGATCGGCACATAGAACGTTGGCGGGCTCGCGGTTTCGAGGACGCGGAGCGCCGCATGGGTTCGAACGAGCGGTCCGAGATCATCGGCGACGACAACCGCTCGTTGGTCGGCGACGAGGACCGGCGGGCGCGGGTAGTCCCACACCGACTCTTGGCCGTCGCCGGGCGGTACGGCGAACGGCGGGCGACCGTCGCCACGATGTTTCCAATGATCCTGCGCGGCCTGAAGCCAGCTCGGTCGTTCGCGTGTCACGGTCGAAGTCTCGCGCGGCTCGGTGGTGCGAGGCGGGCTCAGCACCTATGTTTGCTTCGTCGGCGCTTGGGCATGATGTCCGCAGCCGGCATCGATTACCAAAGGGGTAAAAAATGGGTTTGTTCGATTTCGTTCGCGACGTCGGGGCCAAAGTCGGCATCGGCGATAGCACCGCAGAGATCGCGGCCAAAGAAGCTGTCGAGAAGCAGAAGGCGGTGCTCGAAAAGCAGCACGCCGACATGGCAGCCGCCAAGGCGAAGGACGATGCAGCCAAGGCCACGGCTGCAAAAGACCACGAAGCAACGGTCGCCCGGCGCCGCGAGGCCGCGTCGAAGCGCCGATCAGCGCGGATTCGCGAGGAACGCGCTGAGGTCAAGCGCTCATATCAGCTTGAGAAGTACGTGATGGATCTTGGTCTCGAGTGCGACGATCTCGACATCAGCTACGACGACGGCAAGGCCTATGTCTCGGGTTGTGCTCCGAGCAGCGAGATGCGCGAGAAGATCATTCTGGCTGTGGGCAACGCCGAGGGCGTGGATCAGGTCGAAGACGACATCGAGGTCGAGGCTCCAGCCCCCGACGCCGTCTTCCACACGGTGCAGTCCGGCGACACGTTGTCGGCGATTGCAAAAACCGTCTACGGCGACGCCAACCGGTACCCCGAAATTTTCGAGGCAAACAAGCCAATGCTCACCGATCCGAACCTCATTTACCCGGGTCAGGTGCTTCGCTGCCCGAAGTAGAGGGTGAAGGAAGCAGGCGGTTAACACCGTTGGCCTTTTGACCTCGAGTCGTGCACGCAATTTGTGCGTGTGGGCTCGGGGTCGCGGCCCCGTCGGCTTGGTCTGATGCACGCGTTAGGAACTCGTAGGCTCGGGCCATGTCGCACGACCGTGAATCGCCCAGCCCCGAGCCAGTGCTGTACGAGGTTGTCGACCGCGTCGCCGTGATCACGCTGTCGCGTCCGCATCGCCGCAACGCGTGGACCGGGCGAATGCACGCCGCATATCGCCTCGCACTCGAACGGGCCGAACTCGATTCCGGCGTTCGTGCGATCATCGTCACCGGGGCTGAAAACTCGTTCTGTGTCGGCGCAGACTCGGCCGCGCTCGATGGCCATGTCGACAAAGGTGGGTATGACTCGGGTCTGCGTTCGGAACCGGCCATGCCCGGCGCCGGAACCGACGATCGCTTCGAAGCCGACTTCGCATACCACTTTGCGCTCACAAAGCCGGTCATCGCGGCAATAAATGGCGCCGCCGCCGGCGTCGGTCTCGTGCTCGCTTGTTACGCCGACATTCGGTTTGCGGTTCCCGGGGCCAAACTCACCACCGCGCACGGCCGCTTGAACCTGCCCGGTGAGTATGGGCTCACCTGGTTGTTGCCCCGGCTCATCGGCGCGGCCCGGGCGACGGAACTGCTCTTTACGAGTCGGATCTTTACGACGGACGAAGCCCACCGGATCGGCCTTATCCACGAGTTGCACAAACCGTCATCGTTGCTGGCCGCAACACTCCGCTGGACGACGGCGCTGCTCAGCGACGTGTCGGCGGGCTCACTCGCGGCAAGCAAACGACAGATCTACACCGACTTACATGGCGACATTCGATCATCGGTCGAAGACGCGCAACGGCGCCTCGATCAAATGACAACCGAGCCTGACTACGCGCAGGGTGTGCGCGCGTTACTCGATCGCACGTCACCCAATTTCTGATCCGCGGGCGTGCTGCTACGAGCGGCGACGAACGTGGGCGAGACCCGATTCGCGCGCCGCATCGCGAGCTGCCACTACTGTAAACTGCGCGTCCGAAACCCGGCCGACGATGCCATGAGGTAGTAGCGCCACGTGCGGCGAAGGTGCTCGTCGTCGGCCGGCTGCAGACGGCAGGCATCCTCGATGCGGTCATGCCCCGCCATGAGTGTCCGGTCGTCGTCGGGGCCGAAATTGTGTAGGTCCTCGATCACCCAAGTGTTCTCGCTCGCTCCAGCCAGCTGTGGCAGCGACGGTATGACCCCGCCGGGGAAGATGTACCTGTCGAACCAGGGGTCACCGATCTTTTTCGTGTGTCGTCCACCGATGGTGTGGTGCAACATGAGTCCGTCGGGGGCCAGCAGCTCGTCGACCTTCTCGAAGAGGGTGTCGTAGTTCGCCGGTCCAACGTGTTCGAGCATGCCGACCGACACAATCCGGTCGAACGTGCCATTCAACTACTGGTCCAGTGTCGTTGCGAGCGCCAGACCGATCATCTCATCGAGGCTCGACTGGCGGTCGGCCGACGACAAACGCTCGCCCGTGATCAGATGATCGCTCATCGTCAGCAGGCTGAGTGCCTGGCGGTTCTCAAGGTGAGCGATCGCATACAACGCGGCCGTCTCCATCTCGACACAGAGCACGCCGTTCGCGGTGTGTTCTTGCTGCGACGAGTCGTCGGGCTCATAGAAGATGTCGGACGTGAAGACGGTGCCGGTGTGGACCGTGAGGTCGAGCTCGCCAGCTTTTGCCACACACGCATCGAGTAGCCCGGGTGTCGCGGTCATATCGATTGGCCCACCCGCAAGAAGCTCTGGCATCGCGCTGTTGGTTACCGCCGTTGTTGCGGCGACGAGCGCGCGCAGTGGCAGGTCAGGCTGGAATGCTCCCGACGTGCCGATTCGAACGATCGTCTCAACGTCGTACTCCCGGAAGAGTTCGGTCAGGTAGATGGCCGCCGAGGGCATTCCCATCCCCGACGCCATGACCGACACTGGTGTGCCGTGCCAGGTGCCCGTGAACCCCGACATGTTCCGGACGTTCGTGACCAGCTGAGCGTCGTCGAGGTGATGCTCGGCTATGTAGGCCGCTCGCAACGGATCGCCAGGCATCAGCACAACCGGGGCGAAGGCGCCCGCGTCCGCTTCGATGTGCGGTGTCGGCATACGAATGGCTCCTTGGCGTGGCTGGCGTAGGGGAGTGCGGCCGCTAAGCAGCCGGCGACGGGGTCGCAATTTCGCTCACGATATCGGAGAGCGCTTCGCTGGGGAAGCGAGCAACCTTGGCCCGCGGATGGTTCAGGGTGATGCGGTGCTCGACCGATATCTCGTCGAAGCCGAAGTGCGCGAGCACTGCGCCGGCGCCCGCGCTCATCGCATCGACCAGCATCGGGCGTGCGGTCTCCATGCGGTCTGGAATCGGTGTGTCGATCGGCAGGTCGATGACTTCGACCTCGCCGTGCCAGCCGGCGTAGTCCCACGTGAGTGCGGTGCCGGTGCCGTTTGCGATGCTCCGCAGCGCCGCGATCTCGGCGTTCGCTCGTTGCGGCATCGTCTGAAGGAGTTCGGCCACGTAGTCGCCGTGTAACGCCTTCACGACGTTGCCGACCGTCAGCCGCTCGACCAAGTTCATGGCCGACCGTTCGTCGCCGCCGACGACCGGGCGCGATGGGGCGGCGAGCACGTGGGTGGCACCAAGTGTGGCGGCACTTCGCCATGGCAATTGTTCGGTCAGGCCGCCGTCGACATAGAGCACATCGTCGATCGAACGACTTGGCCCGCCGAGTACGGGCAGCGTCGCGGTTGCCTTCAAGACCGAAGCAATGTGGTCGTCGTCGCCGACGAGCTGCATCAGGGTTGACCGCGGCCACTCGCTGCGCTCGATGTTGGAGTCGGCATCGGTGCCCGGCTCGGATAACTCGGCCGCGGTCGCTGCGCTGAGCGTGGCATAAACCGGCAGGTCACTCGCCGCGACCTCGCTGAAGCTGAGGCCTCGTTCGGTGCATGCTTCATCGATGAGGTAGTCGAGGTCCATGGCGGGTTGCAGCTTGAACATGCGTCGCCGGTTCAGGAATGGAGCGTCGTTCAACTCGGTGTAATAGACGACGCTGCCTTCGGTGGCCCGGCCGGTCGTAAAGAATGCGGCGCAGATTGCGCCCGCCGAGGTGCCGACGATGAAGTCGAAACAGTCGCGCATTCCGAGCTGCTCAAGCGCCAGCAACATGCCGCCGGAGATGACCCCGCGCATGCCGCCGCCCTCGACGACGAGGGCGACTCGATAGCCATCGGACCGACTCGTCGGGGTCGATGATGTTTTGAGGCGTTCGAGGATGACCGCGGTTGTGGTCGGTGCCAGCTCAATCGGGCCAGTCCTCATGGGTTACTCCCGGATGTCGGTGGCGCAGTCGGTCGGTTTGGCGGAGCCGCTGCCTACGATAGAGGGTTCCTATGTCATCTTCGCCTTGTTCGGACCCGTCGGTGCCGCTGCTCCGTAGGTCAGCTTGGGGACGCGCCATGCGCCGCCGAGCGATCACGGTTCTGGTGCTCATCGCAATGGTCGGATCGGCATGCGGCGGCGAAACCTCGCTGACCGATGTCAGCTCGGACACTGTCGAGTCTGCGTCCGAGGTGTCCGTCGATGACAGCCCAGTATCGACGCCGCTTCCGACCGCGACACCGCTCGTACAACCCACGCCAACACCGCCCGCGACCCCGACGCCATTCCCGACGCCGACGCCGGATCCTGGTGCCCAGTGGGAACAAGATGTCGTCACCGCGAAATCGACCACCGATTTCGTGCCCGTGTACGACGCGCCGGGTGGCACCGAGTACGACCTGAGGTACGAGTACCTGAACGGAGACACGGTAGCCTACCCGCTCCTCAACCCGACGTACTTTGGTGGCGACCTTGCGTTGCTGGTCGTCGAGGGCGAACCCGATGACGATTTTGTCAAAGTATCACTGCCGATTCGGCCGTCCGGGGCAACCGCGTGGGTACGTACCAACCTGTTCGACTGGAGCACGAATCGGGTCCACGTCGAGATCAACGTCGGCACCAACACCGTCACCGTGTGGGATGGCGACGAGCTGATCATCACGACCGCGGCAGTGACCGGCAGCAGCAATCGTCCGACGCCGAAGCTGACGACCTACGTCGACGAAAAGATCCGAGGCCTCAACTCGGCTTACGGACCATGGATGCTCAGCCTTGCGGCGTTCAGTGAGTCGCTGAACGTGTTCGGCGCCAACAACGGGCTACCGAAGCTGGCCGTTCACGGCACGAACCAACCGCAGCTCATGGGTCAATATGCGTCGAACGGGTGCATCCGCGTTCCCAACGACGTCATTGAGATCCTGGCCGACAAGGTGCCCGTCGGCGCACGCGTCGACATCGTTTCCTGACGGCCCGTCTCGAAAAGGTCGGCTGAATTCGGCCCAAGTGAGCTAATTCTGGCGCGAAATGCCTGTCCGCGCGCCGGCCGCTGC
>Ga0114956_1001155_pt1 | contig 20596 bp, 20 predicted proteins | sample MaitaG_FD_87304 | JGI IMG/M metagenome (GOLD analysis project Ga0114956, IMG submission 87304) | Marine algal microbial communities from Maine, USA - Maine_Asex2 metaG | ecosystem: Host-associated > Algae > Red algae > Unclassified | place: Maine, USA | collected 2015-01-05
CAATATCAAAGCTTCCTCCAAAGTAACAAGCCTGTCTGCCTTTCCCCATTTTCTTTCTGTCTTTTCTTGCTGGCGTGCATTCATTGTGGCGTTACACGCATTATTGCCTCCAGTAGAGTATTGAAGTCTTACACGCGTGAGCTTTCTCCGCCTTAACATATGATAAGACAGAAGGTGCTTGTTATCCGTTTGCTGGTCTGTTCAGTATGCTGACAAACAGAGTCTGTCACCAAATTTGGTCTTTGAATGGTCTTGCAGGTAATTAGATTGGAAATAGAGGCCGTCTGGTTAATCGTTTTTTTCAGTTTAGAGCAACGGTAGGTTTTTCGACAATCAAATCACTTTGCATTTTCTCTACTAAATGTTTAATCGAATTAGCGTAGTACTCCAGTAATGGCAATTCTTTCTGGTTAACGCTGAACTCACCATTGTCGTCGTGAAGAATATGTCGCAAGGTCAGCATTCGTACACCGACTGTGACTGCATAGTCTCGGTCTGCGCGTGGAATGTATGCTCGATAACCGGCTCGTTCGAGTTGTTGCAGCAGGTTGAATACTTCGCTTTTTAGTTGCAATTCGTTGTGTTTGGTATCAGGAGCTTGCGCAAAGATGGTTGCAACCAACGCTACCGGTAAAATTGGGGTTATGCTGCCAATGCGTTCCATCAGATCATTTGCCAATGGCCCTACATCATGTAAGTGGGGCAATTCTGTTTTGCCTCCGTGTTCTTTGGCAATCCATTGCGTTAACGACACCGGTTCACCAAAATTGACACAGGCGTATCCATATCGATACCGCTGACCGGTTATCGCTTGCCATAGATTTTTGCCCAGAAAAGCCGCGGATTTTGTAAAGGTGTAGCCAAGCCCACGACGCGGTAACTTTTTTGCATATCGAAGCAAGCTTCGATCTTCCAGCACACGATCGTAGTTAATGCCGACCGGGATGAATACAATATCGCGCGCAGTGTTAGGGTCGAACCCGCGCACCAGATAGCCAAGTAAGCCTAGCTTCGGAGGGCCTAGAACACCGTCACGCGACAAACGTCCTTCTGGAAAGATAGCTTGTGGTACGCCGCCGTGAGCCGCCATTTGGACGTACACTTCAAGCACTCGGCGGTATAGAGGGTCACCGGATTCGCGGCGAACAAAGTAGCCACCCATTGCACGTATAAGCTGCTGCAATGGCCACACCCTTGCCCATTCACCAACGGCATACGATAACGCTGTACGCTCTGCTGCAAGATAAGTTGCCAGAATATAGTCCATGTTGCTGCGATGATTCATCACGAACACAACACTACTGTTATCGGCTAGCTCTGCCAGTGCCTTGTCGTCAGCAAATCCAAGGCGAACGCGATACAACGCGTGCACCAATCGTTTCGCAGTCCAGTAGGCTGCTTTGAAGTAGACGATGGCATTAAATGCCGGCACAATTTCGCGCGCGTAAATCTGAACATCTCGCATGAGTGCTTCGCGCGGGCGGTCAACTTCATCGGCAAGTTCGGCAACAAGGTCCATAACACGATCGTGGTAAACCAGCCGATCAATCAGCACTTCACGTCGGGTCAATTTAAAGGAGGGGAGGCGCAGGGCAAGTTTGTTATTAACTTCGTCAATCAGGTTGTTGGCGCGACGCCGGAAAAACCATTTTGCTGAAGGAAGCAAAAAATGTTGCAACAACCATAAGCCGGCAAACAGGCCCAGAAAGACCACCAGCCAAAATGGTAGTTGAACGCTGTTGCTCATAAATTGACCATATTTAGAGTTTGCTTTTATCGAACAACAAATAAGTGTCGCACGACCCGTTGATATTGTGCAACGTTCTGGCATCCGCCAACAGCGTGGAAACCAGCTACAATTCGCTTGTTCGCGCAGTATTTTTCTGTTTGACGAACCAGTCTCCTCAACTCGGACTTCAAAATGACGCAACCTGTTGATCTGCCTGCATGGAAAGCTCTGAGCAAGCATTATCAAGCCACCAGTGGCACAACACTGCGAGAACTGTTTGCGGCTGATGACTCTCGGTTTGATCGATTTCAGCTCACTGCTGCTGGCCTGTTTCTGGACTATTCCAAGAATCACATCACTGATGAGACGGTGAAGCTACTGACCTCTCTGGCAAAAGAGTCACAGCTTCAGGAAAAGATCGAATCTATGTTTGTGGGCGATATAGTCAATCCGACAGAGGCTCGCCCGGCATTGCACACCGCATTGAGAAATCGTTCGAATAATCCGGTCAGGGTGAACGGTGATGATGTCATGCCGGATATTAATAAAGTGATTGACCGGCTAACAACATTTTCTGAACAGGTTAGAAGTGGCGAGTGGCGTGGTCATACGGGTGAGATGATCACAGATGTTGTCAATATTGGTATTGGCGGTTCAGATCTTGGTCCTCTCATGGCGTGCGAGGCGTTAGGTGCTTTTGCACATGAGCGGCTTCAGTTACATTTTGTATCGAACGTAGACGGTTCCCACATAGCGTCGACGGTTAAAAATCTTGATCCGCGTCGTACACTCTTTATTATTGCGTCGAAAACGTTTACCACACAAGAAACTATAACGAATGCGAATTCAGCAAAGCAATGGTTTCTTGATTCAGACGCTAATAAAAAAGATGTTGCCAAACACTTTGTTGCGCTCTCTACGAATACTGAACGCGTTACCGATTTTGGTATTGATGCAACCAACATGTTCGAATTCTGGGATTGGGTTGGTGGTCGATATTCTTTGTGGTCGGCCATAGGGCTGCCAGTCATGCTATCTATTGGTGCCGAGCGTTTCATCCAGTTTCTTGAAGGCGCACATGAAATGGATGAACATTTCAGGACTGCGCAGTTGGATAAGAATCTGCCAGTAATTCTTGCGTTACTAACAGTCTGGTATAACAACTTTCACTCGGCAAACAGTCACCTGATTGCACCTTACGATCAATATCTGCATCGTTTTCCTGCCTACTTGCAGCAGCTAACGATGGAGAGTAACGGTAAGTCGGTGCACGTCAATGGTGATGCAGTCAGTTGTGAGACCGGACCAATAGTGTGGGGCGAGCCAGGTACCAATGGGCAGCATGCGTATTTTCAATTGGTACACCAGGGCACACATATTATTCCAACCGATTTTATCTTGCCAATGGAGAGTCTGAATCCTATTGGTAAGCATCATGAACTATTGATGGCGAATTGCTTTGCGCAATCAGAAGCGTTGATGATGGGTAAGAACAGTGAAGAACTGACGTTGGAAATGCAAGCAGCTGGCGCATCGGCGGATGAGATTGAACGATTAAATGGACATCGTACGTTTGCTGGAAACCGTCCAAGCAACACAATCATGATGCAACGCCTTGATGCACGTGCGCTTGGTGCCTTAATAGCAGGCTATGAACATAAAGTATTTGTTGAGTCTGTTATCTGGGATATAAACCCGTTCGATCAATGGGGTGTTGAACTTGGTAAACAGCTTGCCAGTGCTATACAGCCAGAACTAGCTGGCGGTAAAACAGTAACTGGACATGATGCATCCACTAATGGATTAATCAATCGTGCATTGAAAATGCGTAATTTGCACGCGTGATATACAACTAACAACTATGCACACAGCAGTGGGCAACAAGATAAATGGCCGGTAAAAAAACTACTTCCAAAAAGAAGACGTCGAAGAAAGTATCGAAAAAGCGTGCAGAGAAAGAAGCTGCAGCTCAACGGTTTGGCGCAATAGAAGTCGAAGAGCTTGCATTAAGCGCGTATACCGAAAAGGCGTACTTAGACTATTCGATGTACGTTATTCTCGATCGTGCGTTGCCACATATTGGCGATGGATTAAAACCGGTTCAACGTCGGATAATCTACGCGATGTCCGAGCTTGGACTGTCGGCAACATCGAAGCACAAGAAATCTGCTAGAACCGTTGGTGATGTACTGGGTAAGTACCATCCCCATGGAGACAGTGCGTGTTATGAGGCAATGGTGCTGATGGCTCAGCCATTTACCTATCGCCACACACTGGTAGATGGACAAGGCAACTGGGGTTCACAGGATGATCCTAAGTCGTTTGCTGCGATGCGTTATACAGAGTCAAAGCTAACGCGCTTTTCCAAGTCTTTGTTGCAGGAACTAGGGCAGGGCACGGTTGATTGGGCTGCTAATTTTGATGGCACAATGGAAGAGCCAAAGTTACTTCCATCGCGATTGCCGCACATCCTGCTGAACAACACCACCGGCATAGCTGTGGGTATGGCTACTGACATTCCATCGCATAACCTGGTAGAAGTGGGTAAGGCTTGTATTCATTTACTGGATAAGCCCAAGGCCAAGGTTGAAGACTTACTGACCTATATCAAAGGTCCGGACTATCCAACTACGGCTGAAATTATCTCCACACCTGAGGATATTCGCACCATTTACGAAACTGGTCACGGTGGTTTGCGAGCGCGTGCTGTTTATGAAAAAGAAGAAGGCGACATCATCGTAACGGCATTGCCTTATCAGGTATCCGGCTCGAAAGTGTTAGAACAAATCGCTGCACAGATGCAGGCGAAGAAGTTGCCGTTGGTCGAAGACCTGCGCGATGAGTCTGATCATGAAAATCCGACCCGACTGGTGATAACGCCTCGCAGCAATCGTGTTGATGTTGCCAGCCTGATGCAGCACCTGTTTGCCACCACCGATCTGGAGCGGACCTACCGGGTCAATATGAACATGATCGGGCTAGACGGTCGACCGCAAGTGAAAAGCCTGCTCAAGATATTAAAAGAGTGGCTTAGTTTCAGACTCGACACGGTGCGCAGACGTTTGCAGTGGCGTTTAGACCGAGTTGAAAAACGACTGCATATCCTGGCCGGTTTGCTGATTGCTTATCTGAACATTGATGAGGTTATTCGCATCATCCGAAACCATGATGTACCGAAGCCCGTATTGATGAAAACCTTCAAAATTTCAGATATACAGGCGGAGGCTATTCTTGAACTGAAACTTCGGAACCTTGCACAACTTGAGGAGATGAAAATTCGGGGTGAGCAAGATGAGCTTGAAAAGGAGCGCGATTATCTGCAAACCACACTTGGCTCCGATCGTCGTATGAAAACGCTGATCAAGAAAGAGTTGCAGGAAGACATAGAAACTTATGGCGACGAGCGCCGTTCGCCGATTGTGCAGCGTGATGCAGCGCAGGCCATTTCCGAAGCTGATCTGATTCCCAGCGAGCCCATCACAGTTGTGTTGTCGCAGCGCGGTTGGGTGCGTGCTGCCAAAGGTCAGGAAGTTGATCCAATCTCATTGACTTACAAGACGGGTGACGAATATCAGAGTTCGGCTTTAGGACGTACCAACGGGTTGGCGATGTTTCTCGACTCTACCGGACGCATATATTGTGTACCTGCGCATGGCTTTCCATCTGCGCGTGGATTGGGAGAGCCGATTAGTGGTCGCTTGAAACCACCAGACGGGGCAAAATTTGTTAGCGTTTTAATGGGGGCAGATGATGATCGCTATTTGTTCTCTACCAGTGCAGGTTACGGGTTTGTTGCTCGACTTGGCGATCTAATCAGCCGTAACAAAGCGGGTAAGGCCGTAATCTCAGTTCCTGCAGGCGCAACTGTGTTGCCGGCAGTGAAAGTAAATTCTCTGACTGACGATATGGTGGCATCAATCAACGATGGTGGCAGCATGTTGGTATTCCCGGTAGGCGAACTACCAGAGATGGCAAAAGGTAAGGGGAACAAAATCTTCAATATCCCGTCTAAGAAGTTCAAGTCGGGTGAAGAGGCTATGGTGGCTTTGTGCGTTATTCCGCCGAAAGGTAAGTTGCGGATAACCAGTGGTAAGCGCCACACGACGATTAAATTCTCCGAATTGGATAACTATGCCGGAACCCGGGGCCAACGCGGTCGCAAGTTGCCCAGAGGTTTTCAGACCGTGGCAAGCGCGGAGCTTGAGTAGAACCAAAATGAAATTTGTTTCTCAAAATGTTTTACGACATCTTGTACCGATGCTGTTGGTCTGTGGTTGCGCATCTGCTCAATCTACGCTCAATACCGATGACGCAATTCCCGATAGTACAATCTCAACTGCGGCAGGCCAGGGTGTTGTCAAAGCCATGTTCTCGTGTGCAACCAGCCGATATGCGCACGGTGTATTGGGTGATGCAATTGAGGCAGGGTGTCTGGTTGTCGAAGATGAAGCGGGTATGGCTTACGTTATCGAGTTGCCAGAGAATCAAGTGTTTGAAGACTTGATTCCACGCATTGCGGATATTGATGGCAATGGAAAGAATGACGTTGTGGTTATACGCAGCGATTTGCAAGCGGGTGCGGCGCTGGTTGTTTATACAATGAAAGACAAACAGGCTATCGAGCTTGCAGCGACGCCACCGATTGGCACCGCTTTTCGCTGGCTGGCACCGATTGGGATTGCTGACTTTAATGACGACGAACGATTGGACATTGCCTATGTGCAAACACCGCACATAGGTGGAATATTAAAAGTTTGGTCAATGACAGAGAATGGATTCGAGCAAATAGCAGAACAAAGGGGGTTTTCGAACCACAGTATTGGTTCCAAACGTGTGTCCACAGCCAAGATGCTGGACCACAATGGCGATGGTGTCATGGATATCGCACTGCCTGATCAGCGCCGTCAGAAAACGTTGTTTGTTACGTTAGTGCCTGAACTCACGCTGATTGGCGAACAGCCGTACAAAGAATCATTTTTCGACTAATACATCAACACAGTTAGAAATAATACACATGTACCACTTAGCTACAGTTGTTGTTATCTTCGGGGCGCTATTGCACGGCGTGACTCTTGTGCTTGGGAATTTCGCTGCCGATGTTCTTCCGCTGGCAATATTTTTAGTGCTGTATCTGGTATTAGCTGTGTTTCTTTTCAAGCGAATACGCATGGCTGCCTGGGTGGCCTTTTTTGTTGGTTTGGTCGGTGTGGCAATTGCGCTTAGAGGTGTGGGCAGTGGAAGCGCAGCACCAGACAATGTGTTCTACGCCACGGCTGTGATCAATTTTATTATTGCGGCTTGCATGTTACCGACCATGCTCAAACTGGCTGGGCATCGCTAGTTTATTTTTTCCAGCTCATCAGTTTGTCCATTGGTCTTTTTTCAATTACCGGCACTGTTGCATCGTCTGCAGGGTAGCCTGCCACCAATAACAGAAACGGTTTCTCGTAGTCTGGTCTGCCCAGGATATTGCGCAGAAATCCCATTGGGCTGGGCGTGTGCGTTAAGGTTGCAAGTCCTGCATTATGAAGTGCTGCAATCAAAAAACCGGTGGCTATTCCAACTGATTCGGGGGTGTAGTAGTGCTTGTGTTTGTTTCCCTGTTCATCGAGGGTGTACTTCTGAGCAAATACCGCAATAAGCCACGGCGCAGTTTCCAGAAAGGGTTTGTCAGCATTGGTGCCCAAAGGCGCTAAAGCTTTGAGCCATTCGTCGGACGCACGATGTTCATATAACTCTCGTTCCTCAACTTCAGCAGCCTTGCGAATTTGTGTTTTGACCTGAGCGTTACTTACAGCGACAAAGTGCCAAGGCTGCATGTTGGCACCGCTAGGGGCACTGCCGGCAACTTCAACAGCGTTGGCAATAACAGACTCAGGCACTGCCCGAGAGCTGAAATCGCGAACAGTTCGTCGGCGTTTCATCATGCGGACAAATTGTTCGGAATGTTCGATTAGGCTTGAATCTGTTCTATGCTCAAATTCGAGAGGTGCAAATGCATGTGCTTTAGTCATTTCTTTTATCCTGTATATGCGTAGCCACAGATTTTTATAGTACTAACAAAATCAATTTGGAGAAATTTCATTTGCTGGTCTGTCAGCAGTATACACAGCAGATTCACTAGTTAAGCTTCGAGGTCAATATCCATTTAGGCCGTTTTGATGAGCCGAATTGAATAATGCGGTGAGCGTGGAATATCGTCAGGTTCGTTGATAGCGGTTCGGCGGCTTTGCCTATGCTGCCGTGCTCTGCAATCTGGACGAAAGCGCGAAGGTCGTCAATTTGACCCGTAGTGTTCTGGTTATTGGAACTATAAGTTCTATATTACGTATCTGTTCAATATTTGGCAACCGAGTACAATAGTTGGCAGCGGCGATTTATTGAGCAATAACTGACAGCAACTTTTACTGGTGGTTTTTATATGATTATGCGTGAAGAGCTCGCGATGAGCCACTGAAATATAAATACAGTCAATCAGAGGATGGAAAATATTGAAAACTAGCGATAGTGCAATCATTGCAGCGACAACACCGGTGAAAGTTGAGTTAGAAGCTGGGAAAGATTACGTGTGGTGCCGTTGCGGACGTTCTGCAACGCAGCCGTTTTGCGATGGCTCGCATCGGGGAACGAGCATTACCCCGTTGAAATTCACCGCTGAAAAATCTGGTGATGCCGCCTTATGCCAATGCAAATCCACTGGCAACGCGCCATTTTGTGATGGTACCCACGCAACCTTGGGTAAGCTGGTGGCAGGCGATGTTGCGCCGAAACCAGAAGTAAAAGATGCTATTCCAATTGCAACGCCAACGCCGGAAGAGCCAACGGTTGCGCGTATTCACGAGCTGGCGCGAGATGGCTTGTCCAAACTTGGTCATCATGGTGAGATGGGTTCAATGGGTGTGCCGCGCAAAGACTTGCCTCATTGGGACGACATCCAGATTTTGCCAGCGCAGATGGCGCAGAAACCATTGTTGGATGATCACGCTGTTTCAACAAGCGTAGTTATCGGTCCGCGAGCCAAGCGACCACTTAGTTTGGATATTCCATTGTTCGTATCCGACATGAGTTACGGGGCATTGTCCGAGGAGGCGAAAACAGCTTTGTCGCGGGGTGCACAACTTGCTGGTACTGGTATTTGTTCGGGTGAGGGCGGGATGCTTGCTGAAGAGCAGGCGGAAAATTCGCGATATTTCTACGAACTTGCGTCTGCAAAGTTTGGTTGGAATCTGGATCTTGTTGAACGCGTTCAGGCATTCCATTTCAAAGGTGGTCAAGGTGCCAAGACCGGCACAGGTGGGCACCTACCAGGAGACAAAGTTCAAGGCAAAATTGCTGAGGTGCGAGGATTGGAACCCGGGCAAAGCGCTATCTCACCAGCAACTTTTCCAGATTTGAATACGGTTGCAGACTTTCGCAAGCTCAGTGATGAAGTTCGTGAACGTTCCGGTGGTATACCGATCGGATTTAAACTCTCTGCGAATCGTATAGAAGACGATATAGATTTTGCTTTGGATGCTGGTGCCGATTACATCATTCTTGATGGTAGAGGTGGTGGTACAGGAGCAGCACCTTTGATTTTTCGAAATAATATATCGGTTCCAACTATTCCAGCACTAGCGCGTGCTCGTAAACATCTGGATAAAAAAACTGGACGTGAGGTTACACTGGTTGTTACCGGTGGCTTGCGCGTTGCTGAAGATTTTGTGAAAGCGATGGCATTGGGAGCAGATGCAATCGCCATTTCAAATTCGGCTATGCAAGCAGTTGGTTGCATAGCAGCCCGGATGTGTAACTCAAACAACTGCCCTGTCGGTGTTGCTACCCAGAAACCTGAACTTCGAGCCCGCTTGAACGTTGAAATTGGTGCAGAGAAATTGGCTCGCTATTTTGGTGCTAGTGTGGAATTAATGCAGGTGTTAGCGCGCGCTTGTGGTCATGACGATGTTACTAAATTGTGTAAAGACGATATTACTTCGTGGAAGCGTGAGATGGCTGATTTGAGTGGTATTCGATTTGCAGGCGTTGCGGATTAATTGAGAATCTACATTTATGGGACTTTTGAAAGACGGCAAGTGGGTCGATCAGTGGTACGACACAGAATCAACAGGTGGACGGTTCGTACGAAAATTGCCGCAGTTTCGCAGTTGGGTAACCAGTGACGGTTCTGCGGGGCCAACGGGTCATGCCGGTTTTAAGGCTGAGGAAGATCGTTATCATTTGTATGTATCGCTTGCTTGTCCATGGGCTCACCGTACACTGATCTTTCGTGCGCTCAAAGGTCTTGAAGAAATGATCCCTGTGTCCACGGTGCATTGGTATATGGCAGATAAAGGCTGGACGTTTCAACCGGGTGATGGTGTTGTGGCAGATACTGTGAATGATGCCGAATACATGCATCAGATTTACACCGCAGCTATGCGTGATTATTCAGGTCGCGTTACTGTGCCTGTGTTATGGGATAAGAAAACCAATACCATCGTTTCAAACGAATCACCTGAAATCATTCGTATGTTCAATTCAGCATTTGATGATGTGGGTGCAAAAGCCGGTGATTTCTACCCGGAAGCTTTACGCGAAGAAATTGACAGTTTGAATGAGCGCATTTACGAATCGGTTAACAATGGTGTTTACAAATGCGGATTTGCCACAACGCAGGATGCTTATAACGAAGCGATTGTGCCGTTGTTCGACACACTTGACTGGCTGGATAACCGCTTATCAACGCAACGCTATTTGGCCGGTAATACCATTACAGAAGCAGATTGGCGATTGTTTACAACGTTAGTTCGCTTCGACCCGGTGTACGTTGGTCACTTCAAATGCAATGTTAAACGCATTGTGGATTATCCGAATTTGTCGGGTTATGTACGTGATCTGTATCAGCAATCAGGAGTTAGCGATACCGTTAATATGGAGCACATAAAAAATCATTACTATGGAAGTCATGAATCAGTTAATCCTTCGCGTGTGGTTCCAAAGGGTCCTGAGATTGATTTTATGGCTGCCCATAATCGTGCTCGTTTTAGTTAGTTAACGAGGGGAGTTACAGTGTCTGGCAATGATAAAGAGCCGCAGGAATATATTAGTAGATTGTCCTATCGCGGCGGAGCAGTGGTCAATAACCTTCACGGTCATTATAGTTGGAAAGACCATAGCTATTGTCCGGATTTATCAGCAGCAGACTCACGCTTTGATTCTGGCCTTGCGATTCTCGAGAAAGACCATGCAACGTTACATCCTGTATTAGATAACTTTACTGTGGTTGCTAATAGCGTTATTGAGTCAACGCAATACTATCGATAAAATGAAACGTCAAACACTTTTGGGGCAAGCTGTAATACCCGGAAGCAGCAGTGTATTAAAACTGTATCAGGGAAAAGACGACTGCAGAATTGTGATCTCTGGAAGAGGTGAGCTGATGTCCACCCGCAAACATGCATCTGAGGATGCACTGGGCAAATTGCCTTGCCAGATGCTTAAGAATTCTGAGGCTGCCAGTGTATTAATTGGTGGCTTGGGTATGGGATTTACACTCGCAGCAGTACTGGCTGCAACCGGCTCAAAGTCACGAGTGGTTGTGGCTGAGGTAGTGCCTGAAGTTGTCGAATGGAACAAAGGCCCATTAGGTAGCTATTCAGGACATCCGTTAACAGATAATCGCACATCAATCTATCATGGTGATGTCTGTGATCTACTTAAGAATCCCGAATCCCGTTTTGATGTTATTGCACTCGATGTAGACAACGGTCCGGAAGGATTCAGTTCGAAAAGCAATGACTGGTTATACTCGGTCGAGGGGATTGGAGCTGCGCGTAGTTGCCTCAACCCCGATGGGGTGCTTAGTTACTGGTCTGCAACTCCCGATGCGCGCTTTTCAAAGCAGCTTCGTGAATGTGGATTGCAGGTTTCTGAACAGACTGTGTATGCACATGGTAGCAAGGGCACAAAGCATACTATTTGGCTTGCAGCTTTAGGGTGAGCGGTTGCGGAAAATTGAGTACTTAACTCAGAGCGTAAAAAGCTAACGTGATTCCAACCGCGCAACAACCTCATCAACACTTAGTCTGGTTTTAGCAGGTAACGTCATGGTGTTAATGCGCACGTCTCTTTTCGCATCGATTAACCCACCAAGAGAGCCCAGTGTTTTGCGCACGCGATTTGCTCCATCTCTTGACGCCGGTTCAATATCGCTTGACTGGATTAATAACAGCGCGTTCTGATTAACACGTCCTAAGATTGTGCCTTGCACCATGCGCTTCTGCAATGCGTCTGCTGCACGATACAAGGTTAAATCCTGGACGGTTTTTTCTGCGCCACTTTGTTCTTTTGTGTTCTTGTCGGTCAGTATTCGTACCAGGGTAGCAGTGAATCTGGGCGCTTTAATATCGGACTGCAACATTTTCTGGAAACGATCCATAACTGTAGTTCTGGCAGGAAGGCCTGTGGCTACGTCGCGCAACCTATGCTTGGCAACGATATCTTTAATCTCTGGCGGCTTCATACACTGCAAGTCGCTTTCAACTTGTCTTATCACGGAGTGCTTTGTATCATTGCTAGCGGTGATTACAAATGAACGCTTGTCGCTTTGCAACATTGATTTCAGGTAGTCGACTTCGTAGTCAAGCTGCTGTATTCGTGCTCTGAGTGATTGCTGCTTAATTTCCCCAATGCATTCATCAAGTAGACGGCTAATCGCATGTTGAGCTGCAGCTGATTTGCGCATACTGACGGCGTCCGTTGCGCCTTGCTGCAACCAGCTTGTCAATTTTCCTGACTTTCGACGTGTGGTCAACACCAGTAGACGCATGTCGGGATAGCGAAGTGTGCAAGCTGGCAGGGATTGCTCTGAGTTGTCGACCACGACGATGCAAAGATGGCAGTTGCTGACACTGCTCAGCTGCTGACACAGACTTTCGTCATCTTTAACAGCGGTAACACTTCCAACTCGCCTACTCACTCCCAGCCAAGCGCTTACTTGCTTGTGGTGGTCATCCTGACGGGCTAATACCAGGCAACTGAGCTGGGGGGTATTCGGGTTCACGTGAACGAAGTACTATCCTTTTTCGGGGCTGTTAGGGCTGAGTGCGAAAAATGCGCACACACCTGTAGAAGTGTAGCTAGCACCAGCCAGTTTGCACGCTGAAACCTAACGAATCAGCGCGAAATGGCTGCGCTTAGGTCGATTAGCGAGCTATAATGTCTGAAATCTGTGTAACCCAACCCCCAATACGCTTATATGGCCAATCACAATACAAATGAATTTAAAGGTGGTCTGAAGATCATGCTTGACGGTGACCCGCACACCATTGTTGAAAATGAGTTCGTTAAACCGGGAAAAGGGCAGGCCTTCACTCGTACTAAGGTTCGGAACCTAAAAACTGGCCGAACCATAGAGCGAACCTTCAAATCGGGTGAATCGGTTGAAGGCGCTGATGTATTGGATACCGAAATGCAATACTTGTATTCCGATGGTGAGCTATGGCATTTCATGGACCCGAAAACCTTTGAACAATTAGCGGCCGATAAAACGGCCATCGGCGATACGCATTTGTGGCTTATTGAAGAGGCTATGTGTGAAGTAACGCTATTCAATGGACAGCCGATTTCAGTGGCTGCGCCAAATTTTGTAGAAATGACGATAAAGCAAACCGATCCTGGCGTACGAGGTGATACCGCAACCGGAGGAAACAAACCTGCTTATATGGATACCGGCGCTGTTGTCAAAGTGCCGTTGTTCGTCGAAGAAGGTGAAGTAATAAAAATCGACACTCGAACTGGTGACTATGTTTCGCGCGTAAAAAGTGGCTAGAACAAGATTAATTTATCGACAAAGTCGTCAACCGATTGCTAATGGAATACGCAATAAAATTGGCGAGCTCGCCGATGATGGATCGATCGCGTAGCAGAATAGTGCGTTGTCGAATAACGTGACTACTAAAACCTGGCATCCGGGCGCCTCGATTGACGTATTACGTCAATCAGCAATGTTGCGTCGCTGTATTCATAAATTCATGGATGAACAAAATGTGCTGGAAGTTATTACGCCAGTATTGTCCGCGGCTGCCACCACCGATCCAAACATTCATAGTTTTCGGGTTGGTGATTACTATCTGCACACGTCTCCTGAGTTCCCGATGAAGCGGCTGTTGGCTGCCTACAAAACTGATATTTATCAAATCGCCACGGTGTTTCGTGACGGTGAGGCAGGGCGCTTCCACAATGCCGAATTCAGTTTATTGGAATGGTATCGCGTTGGCTTTAACCACGAATCGCTAATGGACGATGTTAGTGAGTTACTGGAGGAAGTAGTGACGCTGTTTGGAATGAATTGCCAACGCCCGAAAACGATTCAGTATACCGATGCAGTTATGCAAGTTTGTGGCGTTCCGTTTGCAGAAATTGATGTAACAGATATTGAGCGTGTATTCAGTCAGCACAGCCGCTCATACCCGAATGCTATTGGCAATGATTTGGACGCTGCAATGGACTTGCTTATGGACGAATTCGTTGTTTCTGGCTTTTCGGATGAACATGCAACTTTTGTGGTTGGCTATCCGGCATCACAAGCAGCTTTGGCCAGAATAGTCACTGGCAAGAATAATGTGCCAGTAGCAGAACGCTTTGAAATGTATTGGGGTTCAGTGGAACTCGCCAATGGTTTTCACGAACTCAGCGATGCTGCTGAGCAACGTGCTCGGTTTGAACATGATCAACACTTGCGCGCTCAACGAGGTCAGCTTGCTGTGCCTATGGATGAGCAACTGCTCGAGGCTTTGTCGTTTGGGTTGCCAGATTGTGCAGGTGTAGCACTCGGCCTTGATCGGCTAATGCTAATTCTGTGTGGAGCGAATCATATTGACAACGTGCTGGCCTTTTCGAGCAGTCGCGCATGACAGCATATACGGTGGGCACAAGCACCCAAGAAACGGGCATAAATACAAATGTACTAAGAGTCAGCGATACAGGTGTTGATTGCTTGCAAACGCTTTTCTCGACACACGGACTAAACATCGAGTTTGTTGAAGCTGCGACTGAGATTCCCGGCAGTCATTGGGGGGACGATGAAGCTGGCCTGATAGCAAACACACTTTATGCTCGACTTGATACGCCGATTCACTCTGTTCTACATGAGGGATGTCATTGGTTGTTAATGAGTGAGCAGCGCAGGCAAGCATTGCATACCGATGCCGGTGGTACGATGATGGAAGAGAATGCAGTCTGCTATTTGCAAATTTTGCTTGCTGATGCCATTGCAGGTGTTGGCCGCGAACGAATGATGTCTGATATGGATACCTGGGGTTATTCATTTAGACTTGGTTCTGCAAAAGCCTGGTTTGAGAACGATGCGGAAGATGCACTGGCTTTTTTACGTAAGCAAGTTATTGTCAAGAGTGGTTCCTTAGCTACTGACGTTACTCTGGACAAAGATGTGAGACAGGTATGCGAAAAATTCTGATCACCGGTGCAAGTGGTTATTTAGGACGCAGGCTTGTGCCCATAGCGGCAGAGCAATGCAATGTTGTTGGTGTTGCGCGTAACGCCGACGCCATTAGCGAAAAAGCGCACGCAATAGCTTTAGACGTAGAAGATCGCTCAGCTGTTCTTGATGTTGTTCGTTCGCAACAGCCCGATGCGATTATTCATTGTGCGGCTTGTAACCCAGGTGGTAGCGATGCAGCTATGTTCGCGGTGAATCAAATTGGCACTGGAAACGTAGCCGATGCGGCCAGTGAGCTTGGTTGCCGGCTGGTCTCAGTATCGTCCGATACGGTTTTTGATGGTGAAAATGCACCTTATGCAGATGACGCTCCATCGTCACCAATACCTGAGAACGCGTATGCAGTAAGTAAGGCGCGCGGTGAAGAGTTAATTAAAGCTCGTGTTCCACAAGCCCTGATTGTTCGTACATCGTTAATTTATGGCACCGATGAGATTGATCGCGGCACTGAAGGTTTTTCCAAACGCCTGGACGCCGGGCATAATCTCAATTTGTTCACCGACGTTATTCGTCAGCCGGTTGATAGTAATTCATTGTCAGATAGTTTGTGTGCGCTAGCTCTGAAACACGTTGACGAAACAGGCATCATGAACATAGTCGGTAATGAACACATGAGTCGGTATGAGTTTGGTGTGCGCATGCTCGACTTCTGGGGTATTGACTACAAAGATCGGTTGGAAAAGGTCTCAGGGGTTGGCATACCTGGGCTACCGATCGACCTGCGGCTGACTATGGGTCGAGCAAAAGCGATCGGACTTCCAACGCCTGGATTGTCTGAGGTTTTGGGTTGAGGTGCAATTGGAACCTGTAGCAATTATGGTCCCGGTGCCACATTGGCAAACTGGGTTTGAGTGGTATAAAAAGGCATTTCCTGAAGCTGAAACAATCCTGCTCCCTGAAAGTGATTTTCGAGCACTAAAAATTGGCGAATTCACGATAGAAGTCGTGAGTAGTGATGAGAAAGTGCCCAGTGCGATGGCAGGAACTGTCTTGTATTGGAGTGTCGATGATCTTTGTCTGGCAATTGAGCATTTCAAATCATTGGGTCACTTGTTCATCGTGGACCAATGAAAATTGAATCAGGGTTGGGTATGTGTCAGGTCACCGATACTTTCGGAAATCTCATTGGATTGCGCGGATCATATAAATAAATAGTCAGACTGGGATCAATACCAGCACGACATTGGTACGCTGAAGTACTTCTTGATCAATGCTGGTTTGAGATAGCAGTCTGATCGATTTCGTGAATGCAGTTACCCAGGAACTGTCCCATTCGAACACTGTCACCGGATGCCATGTCGACACGCCATTTTGCCTTGTTTTCCAATAACACGATGATGGTGGAACCCATGTTGAAGCGGCCCATTTCATCACCACGTTCAATCGTAATAGAGGTCTCGTCAGAGTAGTCGATACGCGAGACACGCTTGGCTTTAGGAGGCGTAATTAGCCCGTGCCATACGGTTTCAATAGCAGCGACATTAATCGCTCCAACTAATACCAGTGCCATTAGTCCCACTTCGGTTTCGAATTGTGCAACCACTCGCTCGTTGCGGGTGAATAGATTATGCAGAGTACGAACCGTGTGCGGGCCAACGCTAAACAGCCGACCGGGAACGTGTGTTTGATTGATCAGTTTGCCAGTGAGTGGCATATGCAGGCGGTGATAATCCCGCGGGGAAAGATAGACAGTGGCGAACCTGCCGTTTTTTAAGCGCGCTGCTGCAGATTCATCTCCGCCGAGTAAAGACAGCAGTGAATAGTCTTGATTTTTGGCTTGATAAATTCTGCCTTCGTTTATATCGCCGAGGGCAGAAATACGGCCATCCGCCGGGCAGGCAATCTCACCATTACCACCGGTTATTGGACGTGCTTCAGGCTTGAGTGCACGAGTGAAAAACGCATTAAATGTTTTGTAGTGTGCAAAGTCTGGTTCAAGCGCGTCATTCATCTCAACGTTGAACAGTTTCGCAAAGCGCTTAATTGCTGGCAACGTTAATGATGACTCACGACGGGTAAGCCAGAGAACCCCACGAGAAATCAAGTGATGAGGCAGCGGATAAAGCGGAAGTGTCTTCAGCCAGTCTGCCAGCATCAGATAGTAATCCTTGGTTTAATGAAGAACTTTAGGTCAGGAACTAGTTAACGTTCTTGGTATCGCCAGTATGTGCAGCACCGTCTTTTTTCTTATCGTCCTGATTACCCGCGGTTTGGTCTTTTTCCATGTCGCTATGATTGCCCGCATGCTCATCTTTTTTCATGTTGCCATGGTCGCCGGAGTGCTCGTCTTTTTTCATGCCCGATTTTCTTACAGGCATTTCAATAAGCATTTCGCCAATATTGGTACTCAGTATAATATCGACCAAGTCATTGTCCTTTAGGGGCTTAGTCAACTCCATAAGCATTATGTGGTAAGAGCCGTGTTCGAACGCCAGCTTGCCGCCAGCTTCTATGCTTACTGAATCCTGTTTTTTCATCGAGGCTACGTCGTCTTTGACACTAGACAGGTGAATTTCTACTTTAGGAATGGTTGGGCTATAAGCTCCGGTGATGATGATTTTTTTGTTGGTCTCATTCACAATCGTAAAATAGCCAGCAGTTACTTTGGCCCCCGGTGGTGTTGCGTTTACTACCGGGTCAATAAATATTGGGAATTCACCTGCAGCAAGTGAGGCTGACCAAAGGCTTAAAAAGAATACAAATTTGCGCATAGTCTTCTGTACTAATTGGTTGTTGAAATTGAAATAGGGTAGCCGTAGCGCGGTCAGTTAAGCAGTATGGATTCAAACTGCAAGCGCGCGTAGTGAATCGCTGGCTCATAGTTATAATCGCTGGCTCTTAGTTATTCGCTCGCTCTGTGTTATTCGCTGGCTCTGTGTTAAAAGTTGTTAGCAGAGTTTTCAAGTCAGCCGCTATGGTATCTGCTTTGTGCGGTGGGTTTAATTTTGCTCTAACGCGAAGCTCTGGATCGATAACCAGCATGGAGGCTGTGTGATCGACTGAGTAGTTATTGTCCCCGGAAGTAGAAGCAGTATAACTGGCGACTACCCCGAGCTCGCGAGTTAAAACGGTGATGTCAGTAAGATCTCCTGATCCGGCAATGAAATCTTCGTTGAAGTAAGCAACGTATTCCGACATTTTTTCAATGGTGTCACGAACAGGGTCGACGGTGATAAACAGCACTTGCGGCATCTGTACAGCATCGTCAGCCAATTGCGTAACCACCGTGTTCATCTCCGCAAGCGTTACCGGGCATATGTCGGGGCAGTTGGTAAAACCAAAAAACACGACGCTCCATTTGCCTTTTAAATCCGCTTCGGTTAATGGTATATCAACTCCCTGCATTAGCGAGAACGCAGGCATTTGTTTGAAATCGTCTGGAAATAACAGAGAACTTTTGAGCTGCTCTTGCACGGCGCTCAACGCATTGTCACTGCCGTGTTCTGACCCCTGATTTCCAATCTGCATGTTACCGGCATAAACCCCAGCAGCTATGGCGACACATGCGATCAGAAGCATGGGAAGCCAAGACTTAAAACGACTCTGTTTGCTGCTCGCTGAATTTTTCACGATTTTAAAAAAAACCTGGTCAGTAATAATTTATGCTGCCGATGTGATGGCAACAGTAGATGTTTTCAGCTGCAAATCAGCAAGCTCTTCATAGGAGTCTGTGAATCTGAGACTGGCCATTCCGTGCTTTTTCGGTTGTGGACAATTATACTGAAGAGTCCGTACAAAAGGTTACTGCGAATGCCCGAAATGTCTGTATTACATCATGGAATGCAATTGGACATTGAACGCGCCATCAAGCTCAGCGCTGATTCGTTTGATCAGCACCAGCTCATCTACGGTCATGGCACCGCCGATGCTCTGGCAGAAGCCAGCTGGTTGGTTCTTCATGCGTTGGAGCTATCACCGCTGGAAGAGCCTGACTATTCCAGAGTGCTAACAGGTCCTGAGATCGAGCAGTGTGATGCCATTGTCTGCCGTCGAATACGCGAGCGCATTCCCGCTGCTTACATTACTGGTACCAGCTGGTTTGCTGGTCTGCCTTTTAAAACCGATGAACGAGCATTGGTGCCACGCTCCCCGCTGGCGGAATTTATACTCAATGATTTTTTCAATCTGGTTGATCCGGCAGCGCTCAACTCTATCCTCGATTTGTGTACCGGGGGCGGTTGTATAGGTATTGCTTGTGCCGTACATCTGCCGCACGTAAGCGTCGATGCCAGTGACTTATCCACTGACGCTCTGAAGTTGGCTGCAGACAATGTTGCGGCTCATAATTTACAGCACCGAGTGAACTTAATTCAAAGTCCGTTGTTTGAAAATCTGAGTGCATCGTACGACTTGATTATTTCCAATCCTCCGTACGTTGATGCGCAGGATATCAATCAGATGGGCGAAGAGTTCGAGCACGAACCTTTGATGGGTTTGGCGGCTGGTGTCGACGGGCTGGATTTGGTCAGATTAATGTTGCACCAGGCCAGTGACTTTCTTAACAAGAATGGACTGTTAGTTGTTGAGGTTGGTAACAGCGCAGAAGCGCTTGAAAACGCGTACCCGCAATTACCGTTTTTATGGTTAGAGTTCGAGAACGGTGGGACGGGAATCTTTGCACTTACTCGAGAGGAATTGGTAGAGCACGCAGATGAAATTGATGCTGGACTGATTGGCTCTACTAGTGTGTAGTGCTAATGTTGCTTAGTGCTAAACGTTAGGAAAGAGATGTAAAAGCGGCTGATCGCAGTGAAGCCGACCAGCCGAAGGGGGTAAATCGTTGTTTTACAAATTGTTGTTCAGGTATTGACGTTATTACTTAAGTTGCATTTTCAACTGAAAGAACATAACCGCGTTGCTGTGTGAACCAGCGTAGTCAATCTCAGGTGAACCAGAAACGTTCAAGCTAGCGCGCTTCGAGAGTGCGATTTCCATAACGGGGAAAGGCACGATTTTAGTTTCCAGACCAGCATTCTTGTGGTATTGCTTCCGAACAGCGGTTGCACCTAACAGGAAACGAACCCGGTTGTTGATGAATTTACGCGTACCGTAGTTCACACCAATATAAGTAGCCTGAGCACCAAAGCTGTCAGAGAGCGTACCGACGTGAAAACCAACTTTACCGGTAGGTGAGTATTCCCAACCCAGACCCGGAACGAACGCGTTACGTTCTTTAAAGTTCTTGAAGTGGATAGCAGCGGTGTTGAACACCAGGTGGCCATCAGCGGCTTGTGCAGTAGAAGTGGCAAAGCTTGCGATAAGAAGCGTAGTAGCAAGAACTAATTTAGTGATGATTTGCTTGTTCATATTGTTATCCCCAAAACCTGATTTTTTATTATTTCGAAACCGGTCTTTGCCGGTCCGTGTGG
>Ga0114956_1001159_pt1 | contig 20569 bp, 15 predicted proteins | sample MaitaG_FD_87304 | JGI IMG/M metagenome (GOLD analysis project Ga0114956, IMG submission 87304) | Marine algal microbial communities from Maine, USA - Maine_Asex2 metaG | ecosystem: Host-associated > Algae > Red algae > Unclassified | place: Maine, USA | collected 2015-01-05
TGACACAGGTAAAACGATTCAAAACCGGCGTTGGTTCATTCATCACCAAAATTAACAACATGCTGTCACCGGAAAATGCTCAAAACCCCCGGAAAACAGACGACAGTTGTGGGTAAACCTAAGGGCTAGCGCCTTGCCGCTCACATTTGCGCTACCACGTAGATAATAAAGCTTTTGATTCAAATGTGGCGCTGTCCAACTAAGGCGTCTGGCTGAGTCGTTGCTCGACGTTCCTGAGGATGCGTTGTTCCAGCGAAACATCGCGCCCCATCGCGATCCAGCCTTCATTATTGGTCGTCGCCCAATAGTCGGGCAGGTCGACATCCAATGCGTTGTCGGTGCGAAGCACTTTGCCTGTAACAGGTGAATTCAACGGTCGCGGATTGTCCTCTAATTCCTTGAATACCTGAACGTCGATGGTGTAGCTGTTGCCGGTCGGGATGACGCGGACTTTGGCATAACGCCGGACGGTCTGTAGCGAGGAATGAATTTTTTCATAACCCCGTGTTGAATCATGATGCCATGGTTCGAGCACGGTGCTGCCGATGCGAGGATGCGTTTCGATCCAACCTTCGGTCATCACGCCATCGACGCTACGAATACGCTCTTCCCGGAAGACGCGGAAGTAGTCGTCGATTTCATCGCTAATTTCGTCCATGAGGAACCAGCGATCCATCATCGGTACGACCATTGGATTAGGCACCGGTTCAAACGCGGCTTGATTCTTCGTCGCTTCCAAATTCTGAATCATTCGGCAGCCGCTGCCACATATCACCAGCAACACGATCATCGAGACCGTCGTAGCTAAAGTGAGCTGGAAGAACGTTTTGGGAAACACGATGTTATTGGGCCCAATATCGGAATGACGAATAAGCGGCGGGAGTGTGAAGAGATTCCCGAGGCTCCGCAAGTCCACCCTCAGCTAGCGATCACTTAGCCGAGACCGTCCAAGCCAACGCCCCAATCGGCTCAATTGTCGCAGAACGCCCATCGGATTTTGCAAACCCGGCTAAATTTGACATATCCAATCGCGCTGAGGAGACTGGGCCGATGAGCATCGAGATCTTTTTGGCACCTTCGCGACACCTTTACGGCACCTTCAGCGATCTTTTTTTAGGTAACGGCAGCAATTTGGCCGTCTTTTTGTTGTTAATTGGCATAATCGCGCGTCGCGATAAAAAGATTAGTTTTTATTTGACAAGCCACTTTGTTAAAGTACTATAACAGGGGTTCTTGCCAACATTTACCGGAACGGTTCGTTTCGGCGAGGCCTCGTTTTGGCAAGCTTTTATGAAGCGCACAATTAAAGGAGAAACCATGAAGACGAGATTTTTACTTTTCGGAGTAATTGCCGCATTAATGGCAAGCACACACGTGCATGCAGACCCCGTCGACGTATCAACAATTCGTGATGATTACGGTGGCGCGACTGTGGTCGCTGGTAGTTTGGTCGCAGGCGACGGTATTGATGCCGATGTAAATGACAGCTTTGATGTCATGGTGGACTACGACGAAACTCTGGCGGGGATGAACAGCGTAGGCTTGACGGCCGATGTTTGGTTTGTTGACCGCGGGCCAGGTAATCCTAACGGCGTCGACTTAACAGGTTTCCAATCGCTAGATTTTATTGTGAATGTTGACCCTACTTCTGCAGTTGACGACTTTGGTCAATTTGGTTTCTTTCAAGTGTTCGGACGAAACACAGGGGGTTACACCTCGATCGATTTGGGTGGAGGTACTGGTCTCAATGCTGGCGACAATTTATTTTCCGTGTCGCTGGCAGGCATGGACGACGCAAGAGCCTTAACGTTTCAGCTTTACGGAGGCCCTGGCCAAAATCTGGATGGCAAGGTGACTTTCAGTGTGGTTGATGTCGAACTTATTTCTGCGATTCCTGAACCGGGTTCGCTTACGTTTTTGGGAATGGCCATGGCAGCGTTAGCCGTTCGTCGTCGACGTTAGTAAACTTCGTTGTGTACGCGATCAGGTTAGCAGTGTATCGCGATTAGAACCAACGGCATGGTTTTGGTTCTCCTTAATAGTGTCTAGGTGGGCAGTTAGTTAGTTCTGACTGCCCACTTTTTTTTTACCCAAAACTACTCAGGTACTGACGCAATGGAGTCTCTAATTATCAATTCCCCTTCGACTTCCACTTCAACGAAATCGGAGAGTTCTGTTTGCTCACTGGTAAGCCGCGACAGTACAAGATCGGCTGCCTTTCGCCCCATCTCACTTGGATTCTGTTGCACCGTCGTAAGAGGAGGTTCGAGCATCGTAGCGAAGTCTAAGTCCCCAAAACCGATAACAGAGAAGTCATGCGGAATCCTCAGCCCGAGTTTTGAGGCCGCTTGATAGATGTTTCTAGCAAGATGGTCATTCACAGCAAAAATAGCAGTCGGGCGTGATTCATGCATCAATAGTTTCGTTGCGACGGCTAATCCATCGCTGCCATGTTGGTTGAGATGAAACGAACATGTGACCGTTCCGCCACCTTCAATGATCGCATTTTTGAAATGCTTTATCCGAATGCGAGACCACGAATGCTGCTCATCTTCACGCTCGCAAAGGTACCCAATCTTGCGATGCCCAAGATCCAACAGGCACCGCGCGACAGCCTCTGTTGATTTTTTCTCCGTGGTTGAAACAGCATCCCCCAGCGGTTTGTCCATGTGCGCATCAATCACAACCACTGGCACATTTGTTTTAGCAACCTCAGCGAAGTATTCGCGGAAAGCGATCGCAATTTGCGGCCACATAATTAGCGCATCAACCCGCCGATCAAGAAGTCGATTGATCTGACGAACACCCGCATCGCCTGATTCTTCGAAGTAGGGTTGACTGGCAAGATCACCCAACCACACGGTAATCGGCAAATAGTCTTCTTCGGCAAGACGATTATGCAAACCCGAAAGCACGCTGATCCAGAACGAATCATAAGGGGGAATCATAACGCCAACCGTTTTGGTGCTACCGGTCTGCATGCCGCTGATCAGCAAATTTTGTCGCCAGCCGAGCGTTTTAGCTGCTGCGAGCACACGCGCGGTTGTATCGACCCCAAAACGGCTGGTGTCACCTCTTAGAATGCGCGACGCCGCACCGACTGACACGTTGGCTTCTGCGGCCACGTCTTTGAGCCGAGGTACTTTCGGTGAGTTCATATTTTTGTTCCGGTCATGATTGATTCGTAAATTCGTTTATACACTTGTAATCCATCATGCTTTAAGGGGAATTCATGCGAACAGTTGGTTAAAGTACTTTAACCCGCAAATTTTTCGTATATAATTTACTATCGCTGATAGCCCTCCTTCAAATTGTAGAGTTTTGGCCCATGCATCAACCAAATCTTGCAAACCGTCCACTCGATTTTCAACGGTTTAGCCAACAGACGCGGAGGCTATTTTTCGTCTTTCTCTTTGTAGGCAGTGTTTCAATTTTTGCGTCGGCTGCTGTCGCTGAAAATACTCAATTAAATCCCTCAGAAGAAATCAAGCCAACACAATCTTTCGTTGTGCGAAAAGGTTCGCAGATTTATGAGGGCGAGAAATTATTTCGGTTTCTAACTTTCAATATTCCCGAATTGATTATGCGGGAAGAACCTTACTGGGGCGTTAATCATCAGTTTGAGCAACGTGACGCGTTGGCCACGGTGAAGGCTTTTGGAGGACGTGCGACGCGCTGTTATGTGATGTCCGTGACCGGGCCTGACCATCCGGGGCCCCGCCACATCATGGGGGCACGTCAATACAACGAAGAAGTTTTTCGTAGCATGGATACCGCATTGGCCGAATGCAATGATTTGGGGGTGCGTTTGATTGTGCCGTTCTTGGACCACTGGGATTGGTGGGGAGGACTAAAAAACTTTTCGGCACTCAGAAATAAAGATCGAGACGTTTTTTACACCGACCCTCAACTGAAGGCTGACTACAAGGACTTAGTTAAGTATGTGCTGAATCGGCGCAACACGGTTTCAGGAATCTTGTACAAAGACGACCCCGCAATTCTTGCGTGGGAAACGGGAAATGAACTACGCGAGGCCCCTGCCGCGTGGACGATTGAGATGGCTGCTTATATTAAGTCGCTTGATCCAAATCATTTAGTGATCGATGGCAATGATCATGATCTTCACGACGAGGTGCTTGAAAGCTTGCATGTCGATATCGTTGTTAAACATTACTATCGCGGAACCGAAACGGATAAAGCGGTCATCGACTATGAACAGAGATATCTGGCTGATTTAAAATTTGTGAACGAACGTAAGCCTTTTATGATCGGCGAATTCGGTTTCGCCCCCACCGAAGAACTTATACGGTTTGCCAACGCCGTCGTTGATAGCAAAGGCGTCGGAGCGATGATCTGGAGCCTCCGTCAACACGAGTTTCAGGGCGGTTTTCGCTGGCACGTTGAAGGGGACTCGGGATTCGCGGCCTACCACTGGCCCGGATTTCCTGCGGGCGCCAGCTACGACGAAGCTAAATTGCTTGAGCAATATCAAGCCGCCGCAGTTCGCATGCCCAATGTTGTTGTCGAAAGTGTAAAGCCTGCCACGCCGAAGTTTCTTCCCATTGAGACAGTTTACGATATCCGTTGGCAGGGCATTGTGGGAGCGACGCATTATGAACTGCAAAGATCTATCGACGATGTTGCATGGAAAACGATCGCCGCTGAAGTCGTCGACAGCGTGAATTCTCCCGAAACGGTTGTCACAAAAGTTTCTGTGAAGGATGCCGTCGATGGAATCGAGCGTTCGATCCGGTGGCACGTTTTCTGTCAAGATTTAAATGCCATGGTAGGCCAAAACTATTCTTACCGCGTCCGCGCAGTAAACGCACATAGTGAAAGTGAATGGTCTGACTCCCAGAGCATTACCGTCTCTAAGCAGCATGGTTACGAGAATGTTGACTTAAGCGGATTGGCTGCTAACACCTCTCATAAAATTGAAAGCCATTGCGAAATTAATTCTCTCATGGTGACTGGAGATGGCTCGCTGAAGGAACAAAGCGTGACCATCGAAGCGTCATCAGACGGAGAAAATTTTTCACCCATCGCTGCGGACTGCAGTAAAAATGACTTTGAAGTCTCTTTCACCGTTAGATCGCTGCCCCCCATGACACGTCATCTTCGAATTCAAGGCACCGGCCCGCTTGTCAGGGCTCAATACGCATTCGGAGGTTACAAGATTTACGTTCCTTCTCCCTAAAGGTTATCAACGAGTTTTGAGCGGAGTTCGTTTAGCGGACCTACCAAACACCGCGTTGTGCAGCGGCCCGCTGCCCTCCAACTACAAGATTTAGTTTTAAATTTGCAAGTCCCAGTTTCCATGCAACTATCGACCCTCGACATAATAATAATCATTGCCTATTTTGCGGCAGTGTTGTTTATAGGTTTTTGGATCTCTAAGCGCGCATCAAAGGATATTGATAGTTATTTCCTTGGCAATAACGAATTGCCTTGGTACGCCTTGGGATTGTCCAACGCGTCGGGGATGTTTGACATCAGCGGCACGATGTGGATGGTCTATTTATTGTTCGTTTACGGTCTCAAAAGTCTGTACATTCCTTGGCTGTGGCCATCGTTCAATCAAATTTTCATGATGGTTTTTCTGTCTGTTTGGTTGCGGCGATCAGGTGTGATGACGGGGGCTCAATGGATCACCTTCCGTTTTGGCAAAGGGCTTGGCGGTAATCTTTCACACATCATCGTCGTTGTCTTTGCGCTGATGAGCGTGCTGGGGTTTATCGCCTATGGGTTCATTGGTATCGGAATTTTTTCCGCAGAATTTCTGCCTTGGAAATTGGCGGCAGATCCAAAACTTAATCAAACATACTACGCGTTAATTGTGACCAGTTTCACGACACTTTACGTGGTAAAAGGAGGCATGTTCAGCGTCGTTTTTACCGAAATCATGCAGTTTTTCATCATGACGATTGCTTGCGTCGCGGTCGGTGTGATTGCGATGGTTCAAGTGTCGCCAGAAATGCTCGCCGCTGCCGTTCCCGAGGGTTGGACCAGTGTCTTTTTTGGTTGGGAATTAGATTTGGATTGGTCGGGGAGACTGGAATCAGCCAATGCGAAAATTGTTGAAGACGGCTATTCACTGTTCACGATATTTTTCATGCTGGTCGTGTTCAAAGGAGTTTTACAGAGCGCTGCGGGCCCCGCACCTAACTACGACATGCAAAGAGTGCTCTCTGCTAAAACGCCAATCGAAGCGGCAAAGATGAGCTGGGTCGTTAACGTAGTGCTTTTGGTACCACGGTACATGCTGATCGCGGGTTTGACCGTGTTGGCACTCGTGTTCTTCACCGATGATCTGAACAATATGGGCGAAGATGTTGACTTTGAAAAAATCTTACCGTTTGTTATGGCTAATTATGTCCCCGCCGGATTGCTGGGGATTTTAGTGGCAGGTCTGTTAGCGGCGTTTATGTCGACCTTTGCCGCAACCGTCAATGCGGCTCCGGCCTATGTTGTGAACGACATCTACAAACGGTACATCAACAATGAAGCATCGGAAAAGACCTATGTCTGGATGAGCTACATCGTTTCCATTGCCTTCGTCATCGCCGGCACAATCATCGGGCTTTACGTTAGCTCGATCAACCAGATGATTATGTGGATCGTCAGCGCTCTTTACGGTGGGTACACCGCGTCTAATCTGTTGAAGTGGGTCTGGTGGCGATTTAATGGGTTTGGATATTTCATCGGTATGCTGACGGGCATCATCGCAGCCATCCCCATGGTCTACGTTGAACAACAGACAGGGCTTTCTGCGTTGGAGGCGTTTCCAATTCTCTTCGGTGCTTGCCTTGCAGGTTGCTATATCGGAACGATCATGACACCGCCAGACGACATGGAAGTGCTAAAAAACTTTTACAAACAGACGCGTCCTTGGGGGTTTTGGGGACCGGTCCAAGCAGCCCTTACCCAAGACAACCCCGCAGTAAAACCTAATGAAAGTTTTCGCCGCGACACCTTCAATGTGGTGATCGGCATTATCTGGCAAACGTCGCTTGCCGCACTGGGAATCTTTTTGGTCATCAAGGACTGGCAAAGTCTCGGTATCACCATCGGTGTTATAACAGTGACGTCTGTAATACTAAAATTCACTTGGTTTGATCGACTCCAAGACTACCCTCCTGACGTCACCGTAACACGTTCGGACTGATTACTTACTTACTTGAATCACAACTGACATGTCAACCTTTTTAAGAAACTAAAGATGGCCCACTCTCCTGCAAGCTTCACTGATCGTGAGGCCGAACTACGCAGCAATCACGATGCACTCATTGGACTTGTGAATCAGCCGGCGGCAACCAGTAACGGTGTTTTCACACGTTGGCAAAACCCTGTCGTCACCGCAGACCATACTCCGCTGGAGTGGCGATATGATTTTGATCCGGAATCCAATCCGTTTTTGATGGAACGACTGGGTGTCAACGCAACGTGCAATGCAGGTGCGATTCGGTGGCAGGGGAAGTATTTATTAGTGGTACGCGTTGAAGGTAACGACCGCAAGTCATTCTTTGGCATCGCCGAAAGTTCCAACGGCGTTGATAGATTCCAATTCTGGGATCGACCGATCGTGATGCCGCAGACAGAGATTCCCGACACCAATTCATACGACATGCGATTGACGCAGCACGAGGACGGTTACGTCTACGGTTTATTCTGCGCCGAACGAAAGGACAAAACCAAACCTCACGATCCATCTGCCGCCGATGCCCAATGTGGAATCGCTCGGACCAAGGATTTAATCAATTGGGATCGGCTGCCAGACTTGGTGACTTACTCTGGCCAGCAACGTAACGTCGTGTTGCATCCTGAGTTTGTTGATGGCAAGTACGCGCTCTACACGCGGCCTCAGGACAGCTTCATCGACGTCGGTTCGGGCGGCGGAATTGGCTGGGGCTTGAGCGACAGCATGGAGCAAGCCGAAGTTAAGCAGGAGACAATTGTTGACTCGAAGGTTTACCACACGATCAAAGAATTAAAAAATGGCCAAGGGCCTCCCCCTATTAAAACGGACGAGGGTTGGCTGCACCTAGGTCACGGTGTTCGAGGCACCGCCGCAGGGCTGCGGTACGTTCTGTACCTGTTTTTGACAGAGACACAACAGCCATGGAAGGTCAAGCATATGCCGGGCGGATATTTAATCGCCCCCGAGGGTGGCGAAAGGGTAGGCGACGTTTCCAATGTCGCCTTCTGTAATGGCTGGATTGCAGACGACGATGGGCGGATACTCATTTACTACGCATCATCGGATACGCGTATGCACGTTGCCACAACGTCGACCGAACAGTTGCTTGACTATGTGAAAAACACGCCTGCGGACGGTCTTACCTCTGCCGCCAGCGTCGACCAGCGATTGAAATTGATCAAGCGTAACGAAGGGTTGACCGTATCATGAAGTTAGATGAAAAACCGAGCGAATTAGATTGGACCGCGGATGACGTGCTCCGATCGTTGAAACCAGAATTAGAAGCCGAACTTTTTTCGATTGCAAACTGGTGGGTGACGCATGCGGTGGATGAAGACAACGGTGGATTCTTTGGTGAAGTTGATTCTACATCCTCTCCCGTCCTCCACGCCAACAAGGGCGTTGTGCTCAATTGCCGCTTGCTTTGGTTCTTCAGCGAGCTTGCAGCGGTGGCAACTCCTGACAGCTCGCCTTCGGACCGCACTTATCGCGCAATGGCTGATCGCGCGTACGAGTATTTGATTAATCACTTCCTCGACCGTGAAAATGGTGGCTGCATTTTCGAGGTCGACCATCTTGGAACGATGACTAATCCACGCAAGCAGGTTTATGCTCAAGCGTTCTTTATTTATGGCTTGGTCGCCTACCACCGGCTAACAAAGCAATCCAGTGCGATCCAATTGGCCCTCGAAACCTTCCGAACGATCGAAGAAAAATGCATTGACTCTGTACACGGTGGTTACATCGAAGCGTTTTCGCGGACATGGGGAAAAATCACCGACTATCGGTTGAGCCAAATCGATCAGAATTGCCCAAAAACGATGAACACGCATCTGCACATTCTTGAGGCATACACTTTGCTTCACGACACGGTGCAATTACCCGAAACTCGCGACGCTCTGAGAAAAAGTATCGCTCTTTTCGAGCAACACATCTTCGATCCTCAACAAATGCAACTCCGCCTGTATATGGATCATGATTGGACTGAACTTTCGCCGCAATTATCGTTTGGGCACGAAATTGAGTACAGCTGGTTAACGTGCGAAGCATGTCTTGCGTTGGACGACGCCGCGTTGAAAGACGTCAGTCAAACACAATCGGTGATCATCGCTCGAAAATTGCTGTCCAAAGCGACAGGACCCAATGGAGAACTATCGGAACATGAAATTAGTACTCAGCCTTCCAACCAACCGAGTATTTGGTGGGTTCAGGCGGAAGCACTCGTGGGTTATGCCAACGCTTATCAGATCACCGGAGACTCAGTTTTCGCAACTGCGGTGACCGATGTTTGGCAGTTCATTAAAACGTTCCACAAACGAAATTCCGGCGGCGAGTGGACATGGTTCGGTCGGCAAGATGCCAACCAAAACGAGATCGACGATATGTACTTAGCGGGCAGTTGGAAAGCTCCCTACCACAATGGTCGATCTATGATGGAGTTACTGCGACGAATTGAATGAGGGTGAGTACAGACAAGCAATCAAATTTTTAATAAAGCCAACATCACTAAAACTAGTCTTTCACAACTGAGTCCCCAATGAAAAGAATATTAATATTTAGTCCACTTTTACTTTCCTTAGTCCTCAGCTGCGCTTGTTTTGCGCAGACTGACGAACAAGTTTTTGAGCCGGGCAGTGATCCCGCTTTAGGGTTCAATCTCGTTTCATGGGCGAACTTTGGATCCAATGGCCCATCCGTCTGGGAAAACGCGGTGCAGTCGGTGTACGATTCCGGATTCAGTGAAGTGTCCTTGACCCCGGTCAGATTTTATACGCTTGGCAACGGTTCGATCGCGGGTTCATCGTCCAGTGGAGCTGAACTGTCGCATGTTGCCGCCGGCGTCTTAAGAGCCAAGTCGTTAGGTATGACCGTCACGGTCAATCCAATGGTCGAACCGGTAAATTTCACTGAATGGCGAGGTTTATACGATCCAACTCCTAACTCCAGTGAGTCCAACACATTTTGGAACGACTACACAAATTTCATAAGTGATACTGCAACGATGGCTCAGAACAGCGGTGCCGACTCTCTGAACATCGGGTCGGAACTTCGAGGGCTTGTTAGAAATAGTGGCAATAACGCAAGCTGGGGCAGTGTCATTGCCGCCGCAGACAATAATTTTTCAGGATCGTTGGGCTATGCTGCAAATTGGGATAATTACAACGACCCGAATATCGGCAGCGCGATCTGGGATAATCCCGCAATTGATTACCTCGGTATTGATGCGTATTTCACCGACATCGTTTCATCCTCGGAAGCTTCCGCTTCGGGTTCGTATCCGAATGAAAATTTTATCAATGCCGCACGTGATGGTTGGAATGAAAAAATTGACAACGAGATATTACCTTACGCCCAAAACAGACAGGGAGGTAACGGACTTCCGGTCAAATTTACGGAAGTAGGTTATTTGCCTTTGGATCAAACAGGCGTCACTCCTCAAAACGAATCAGGTTCGCTCGACATCGACGAGCAAAACATGATGTTCGAAGGATTGATGCGAGCGCTGGACGGACGTCTTGCTGATGACGACATTCTCGCAGCCCACATTTGGCAATGGGATATGCCCGGATCTGAAGGTAGTCTTTGGAATCTCGATCCAAACGGGGGTAGTGAACCGAACAACCAACAGACGGCACAATGGCTATCAGAGTTTGCCTCAACCCGAAGCATCCCTGAACCCAATGCCGCAGTGTTGCTCGGGATAATGCTCGTCACAGCTTGTACAAAAAGAAGTCGCCGCTGCTAGAGTAGTTTCCGTTTTTAACGAGCCTAGGTGAACCGTTGGCGAAAGCTATTCAGGTAAACAAAAGCCGCCTTTGAAAATTATTCCAAGGCGGCTTTTTCTATGCGTTTTAAATCGATGTTACCGGTACTGATGATGCCAGATAGTTTTTAGCGCGAACAATTGTGGTCTTCGCCAGCGGGGAATCATAATTACTTGATTGATCAAACGCTAAATAAGCGATCATCGTCGCGGTGAGACTACGAATGCCCAGCCCTTTGAAGCATCTTCAGCGATCGGTGTTATAAAACGTATCACGGACCAAATGCCACCCGCAGTCGCGACGGAACCATTTGCGTCTGGGGCCTAAGCAGTTTGTGCAATCGCCGGTCAAATCAGTGAAGCCATGAGATCATGGTCTACTTTGAATTTGGCCGGTTGTAGCATGGGTGCTCAGGATGATCGTTTTGATTCTGATGAATTCGTAAATGTCTGAGCGGAAGTAAATGACATTGCTGCATCTCTTCGACCTTTCTCATTATCGGCAGCGACGGATATTTGGTTTTCCACATGGGGCTTGCGTTGGGGCTTTCGCTGTTGATAGCGACCTCATGGCTGCAGACTTTGTGTAATCAAATTCTGTCAAGGCGAAAGCTGAGAACTGCCGATAAGCTCTTCTGCCTGCCCCCCTCACGTCGATTGCGACGCTCTTCCAACCAATTGCGCGGATTCCCAAACGCCCCGCCAAACTCGCGATCGGCCTGCGCATTGAATCTGCTTGCGTTTGACTTTGCCTTTTCACACCATTGCACCCACTCAAGCGAGTTTTCATGCTCAATCGCCATCATCTACGCTGGTTTCGAAACACCTCTTTAACGATGCTGGCGACGGCCGGATGCCTGCTTGCTGCTGACAGCGTAATGGCATATCAAGACAACGCTCTGCTATCAGTGTTCTCCGATAGCACCACTGCTCCGACAGGTAACTTTAATTTCACCAGCAGCACCGCCGTCGATCTATCGGGTTCCAACTGGGGTTTTGGCGTCGACGAAAGTGATGTCTATCACGCGGCGCTCAAGCATACTCAAAATGATACCCCAAGCGGCGGGCCCGCAAATCGCGACTGGGAAATTAGGCTGGGACAAGGCGGACAGATTTATTCGATCCGCAGTGAAGTCGGAGAAATTGTGCCGCCGCAGTCATTGGGCCGTCCCTACAACGACGAAGTCTTTCAATCCATCTCCGTTGATACGAGGCACCGCGCCACCGGCGGACAAGCGGCCTTCTACCATCAATCGGGTTACTACGTGGACAACGACAACGTGACTGAGCCAACATTTGCTCCGCTTTTGGCCAGTAGTTCCGCCGAGCCCAATTCGTGGTCGACGCTTTCCTTAGCGGTGCAGGCTGATACTGAATCCAATCCACAACAACCCGGTGGGCTACTCAACTACCAACGCACCCGCGACTTGGGCGATGGCGTTATCGAGGTCACTCATTCAATCTACAACTTTGGTAGCAACACCGTCGACTTTCATAATCTGCCGTGGGGAGGGGTGCGCAAAACGGTTTTCGACAATATGCTTGTCTCCAATCCAAACGGAGGTTTCACGGACAGACAGATCGAAGATTTCGGTGACTTCGCTAATCAGGTCGTCGAGGTGGACGACACCGGAGGCTGGGCAGCGTTTACCGAAGGGACGGCGGGAACCGATCGTGGTTTAGCTTACGTTTTCGGCGACATCGACACACACATCTCAGAATCATGGCAGGCGCGAGAAAGTTCTTGGCGTTGGGGGGATGCGGGCGGCGACTTTCTGGGCATACCAATCCGTGATTTCAATGTCGGTACGTTTCGGCGCGAGGTAGACGTAGACCCGGGCGACCTTTTTGAAAGCCGGTACTTTTTGGTACTGGGCGATGTCGACCACATCGAATCCACGATCGTGGGGCTCGATCTGGTCAGCAGTGCGACCTATGATAAAATCACCATTAGTGAACAGGACTCTGACCTATTGTCCTGGCAGATCGTTGACGAAGACGGATCATTATCAGTCTTGGAAAGCGGCACGGGGCAGCCGTCGGATTTTATGACCTTAGCCTTGCCGGTCAATGGATCAACGCCCTTGTTCCTGTTCGAGGACGCCGAAGGAAACGAATTCGTCAGCATTGATCCTTATGCATTGAGTGACACTCCCTACGACGGCGACACCGATTACAAAAGCATTCTTGGTTTTGTATTGCCATCGGATGTTATCAGCGCTAGCGGCGACTACGTCGATCTGCAAACGGTGTTCGCCGGCAGAGGCAACTATCTCAACACCAATCCGAGCAACCAGTTCTTTGCGATATCCAACGTCGCAAGCATTCCCGAGCCATCAGCAATCGTGTTGATGATATTGGCAACGGGCCGATGGTGCGTGCGTAGAAGACCAGCGTAGGGCCGGTTCATTGCAGATTTTATCGGCCGAACCAAATGATCGTTTACCCCTCAGCCGATAGGCTGACGCATTTTCATCGACGAAACATGTACGCGTTCGGCTAACAGTTAAACGTGCCATTAAGGACTCGTCACGAAATAACTACCGCATTTTTTGTACTGCAACTTTTTATCGCTGAATTGACTTATGGAGTGTAGTGGGATTCGCCAGAATTCCTTTTTAGCCTTAGGAATTCTGGCGAATCCACTACTCCAAATCGGGAACTAAATTTGTGACTGATCCTAAATTCCACGAATCCCCCTCAAGCAGCCCTGTTTGAAAAGCGGGGCCAAACATCACCGATCATTCAATTTCCCGGCGTAGCTGTTTTAAATATTGCCGCATAAATTCGGTCCGACGATGTGCTTCAGATCGTCCAGCGTCGGTCTGCATTGTGTCGGCTAAAGTTAAGAGTTTTGTATGAAAGTGATCAATAGTACTTACCCTATCATCGGCAACACGATTGTCGGCGAAGGGGTCATCTAAATCATACAACACACTGCCCATCGACGTTCCGGTTTGTAAACAACGCGCAATTCCGATCGCCCCCAGTGCGTCCAACCGATCGGCATCTTGAACGATTTTGGCTTCTAACGTCTCCGGACTCATTCCAGCGGAGAAACTGTGTGAGGCAATCGCGTGCTCTATCGCGTCCAACCATTGAGTTGGATAATCTGAGCACATCAGGAATTTCCTGGCATCCATGGCCGCTAATGAAGAGGCCTGCGATCTTGAGTCGGAGTCTTTCGCAACGCTAACGCAGTCATGCAGCCAAGCCGCCGGAATTACGACCGCTAAGTTCGCTGTGCTGGATTCAGCCAATCGTTTTGCATTGGCGACAACGCGCTTTATATGGTCCAGCCCATGAGCCGCATCGCCAATGTTGTTCGAATGTAGCCAGGCCTCAAATTTGTGCTCCCAATCGCTTTGACTCAACATAGCACTCATATTTCGACAGCCTTGATAAAGGTGGACGCGGCAACAAGACGGCAGACATGGCATCTAACAAAAACCAAGCACTCTAATTGGACAGCGCCACTTTCGTGAGCGGCAAGGCGCTAGCCGCCGGTGAATGATGGGTAGAACCGGCGGCTAGCGCCTTGCCGCTCACAGTTAGCGCCTTGCCGCTCACAGTTTCGCTGCTGCGATAAAAACCAATGTTTTGATCTAACAGTGGCGATATCCGACTAATATGTATATATGTATGTATCTGAGAAAACGCCCTCTTTATTATCTTTTTCACCTTCTTCATCACCTTTACCCTCCTTGGCTTCATTGGCTTCTTCATCTTCTTTATATTGTTTTCTCACCGTCTTGCTAGTCAGCGGATGCTCAAGCTCAACGTCACAAAACGCCACAGCACCACCTTCCAAACCGAAAGTGACTGTTGCGAAACCAGTGATTCACCCCATCGTGCAATGGGATGAGTACACTGGGCGATTGGATGCAATTGATTTTGTAGAAGTACGAGCACGGGTCAGCGGATACCTACAATCGGTGCACTTCGACGAAGGTCAAATGGTAAATGTCGGCGATCTGCTGTTCGTGATTGATCCCAAACCTTACGACGCCGAATTGATCAGTGCAAAAGCGCGTGTCGTCGAGGCCCAAGCCAAACTGGCCGAAGCAGAGGCAGTGCTTCACCAAGCCAGCGCAAAGAAGAACGAAAATCAAGCGCAGCTCAGCCTTCGCGACAGCCAGTTCAATCGATTAAAAACCCTCAAACAATCGAGTGCGATCTCGCAGGACGAACTCGACGTCGGCCGAAGTGAATTGGTTCAATCGAAATCCTCATTAGAATCGGCCGATGCACAAATTGAATCTGCAAAGGCTGGCATCGCCACCGCCAACGCAGCCATCGCGACCGCGCAATCGAACGTCGCGACAGCGGAACTGAACCTCTCCTACACACGAATCACGGCACCGATCGCCGGACGAATCAGTCGCCGTTTGGTCACGCAAGGTAATTTAGTCAACGGTGGAAGCGCCGGTTCCACGATGCTGACGACGATTGTCTCTTTAGATCCAATCCACTGTTATTTCGACGCCAATGAGCATGAATTCCTCAAGTACGCTCGTCTTGACCGCGAAGGAAAACGTACAAGTTCGCGCGAGGCGAAAAACCCCGTTTACCTTCGCCTGATCGACGAAGACGGATTCCCCCATCTGGGCCACATGGACTTCGTTGACAACCGCGTCGATCCCAATACCGGCACGATGCGGGGAAGAGCCATTTTCCCCAACGCGGACCGTGCACTAATTCCAGGCTTGTTCGCCGAATTACGCTTGCCCGGCAGCGGACGATACGACGCCACGCTCATCCCCGACAGCGCGATTGGTAGTGATCAATCAGAAAAGTTTGTCTTCGTCGTTAACGACCAAAACAAGATCGAACGTCACCCGGTAACCCTTGGACCGATCGCTAAAGGACTGCGAATTATACGAACTGGTGTCCAGCCGAGCGACCTAATTGTGACCCACGGCCTTCAGCGCGTTGCTCCCGACCGTGAGGTCGACGCGACGGAGGAGACGATTGAGATTACCGAAGCTGGCGATCTACCCGACGATTATCAACCGGTACCCAAAGAACAATGGCTTTCTATATCAGCGAAGAATTCCGATGCGAATTCTGATGCAGTCTCAAACGTGGGCGGCCAAGAGTGAAATTGCCACACTTCTTCATCGACCGGCCTATCTTTGCCGCCGTGCTTTCGATCCTGATCGTACTGGTGGGATCGTTGGCGTATTTCCAATTGCCAGTGGCCCAATACCCCGAAGTCGCATTGCCGACGGTTGTGGTACGAGCGAGCTATCCCGGCGCGACCGCTGACACGATCGCAAAAACCGTCGCCACGCCACTGGAACAAGAGATCAACGGCGTCGAGGACATGTTGTATATGGAATCACAGGCAACAGCCGATGGTTCGATGTCGCTGACGGTTTCTTTTGCGATGGGCACCGACATTGATCAGGCCCAAGTGCTGGTGCAAAATCGAGTTGCAGTTGCCCAGCCACGTTTGCCCGCGGAGGTCCGTCAGATCGGTGTTACGACCAGAAAGAGTTCGCCAGATTTGATGATGGTGATTCATTTGTATTCGCCGGACGATTCGCGCGACCAACTTTACATCAGCAACTATGCCTATTTGCAAATCCGTGACAGGCTTGCTCGCCAAGACGGCGTCGGCGATATTACCGTGTTCGGTGGCACCGAATACAGTATGCGTATTTGGTTAGACGTTGAACGATTGGCTGCATTGGACCTCACGCCGGGTGACGTTACCGGTGCCTTGCGTCAACAAAACGTTCAAGTCGCCGCAGGTGTCATTGGCCAGCAACCCATGAAGACAACCAAAGAAGCGTTCCAAGTCAACGTCAGCACTCAAGGCCGACTTAAAACTGCTGATGAGTTTGGCCAGATCATTATCAAGGCGGGTTTGGAGGGACGACTGGTCCGACTCAGCGACGTCGCGCGCATTGAACTCGGTGCCACTGACTACTCCGTTCGTAGCTACATGGGCGAAAAGAACGCGGTCGCGCTGGCGATGTTCCAGCGCCCGGGCTCTAACGCCATCGCAACCGCCGATCGCATTCTCACCACGATGGCGAAGCTTCAAGAAGACTTTCCACCGGGATTGGATTACCGCGTCCTCTACAATCCGACCCAATTTGTTTCCGACTCAATCGACGAAGTTTTCACCACGCTTTGGCAAGCGGGCCTGTTGGTCATCTTGACGGTGTTTGTCTTCTTGCAAAATTGGCGATCTACCATCATTCCTGTCATCGCCATTCCGATCTCATTGGTTGGCACCTTCGCCATCATGCAAGTTATCGGATTTAGCCTCAACAACCTTTCTCTGTTCGGTTTGGTGCTCGCCATCGGCATCGTTGTCGATGACGCTATCGTGGTCGTGGAAAATGTGGAACGTCTGATCGCCGAGGGCCTTTCGCCACGAGACGCCACCCGGCGGGCGATGGACGAAGTCGGCGGCGCGTTGATCGCGACGACACTGGTTCTGATCGCCGTGTTTGTACCTACGGCATTTGTCGCCGGCATCAGCGGCCAATTTTATCGGCAATTTGCAATTACCATCGCGGTATCAACCGCTATTTCTACCTTCGTTTCATTGACGCTGACTCCCGCGCTGTGTGCGTTGCTGATTCGACCGAGCGACAATTCGGACCCACGCAAAGAATCGCGGAGGAACAAGATTTTCGGTTGGCCCTTCACAGTTTTCAACAACGTTTTTGACGTTGCCAATAACGCTTACGCAAAAATCATCGGCAGCCTTTTGCGAATCAGTACGATCATGCTGCTGATCTACGGCGGTTTGATTGGATTGACGTGGCTTGGCTTTACCCAAGTGCCCACAGGGTTTATCCCGGCCCAAGACCAGGGTTATATGATTGTCGCCATTCAACTGCCGCCCGGTGCCAGCCTCGATCGAACCGACGTTGTGACTCGTCAGGTCGTCAACATCGCCCGCGACATCGACGGTATTAAAGACGCGGTCTCCTTTGTTGGTTTCTCAGGTGCAACTCGCGCCAACAGTTCCAACTCTGGTGCAATCTTCCCGGTCTTAGAAGACGCCAAGGATCGCGCGGCCACCGGACGGCAGTTAAACGTTTTGTTGGCGGAGCTTCGAAAAAAAGTCAGCGGCATCGAGGACGCTTTCGTGTTTGTTATCCAGCCACCACCGGTCCGTGGCATTGGCACCGGCGGCGGATTTAAAATGCAAATTCAAGACCGCTCGGGCGCAGGATTGGAAGCCCTGCGCGACGCCACCAACGCGGTGGTCAATGAGGCCAGAAAACAAGAGGGGCTCGTTCAGGTCTTCACCAACTTCAGTATCGGCACACCTCAATACTACGCCGACATCGACCGTACGAAAGTTCGAATGCTGGACGTTCCGATCGACAACGTGTTTGAAGCGTTGCAGATATATTTAGGTTCCGCCTACGTGAATGATTTTAATTTTCTCGGTCGGACCTATCGAGTAACGGCGCAAGCGGACTTCCAATTCCGTGACGAAGCCGAAGACATCGCGCGCTTGAGGACGCGCAGCACCAATGGTGCAATCGTCCCTCTGGGATCGCTAATGACGCTGCGTTCAGAGACGGCGCCCGACCGTATCGTGCGATATAATCTATTTCCATCGGCTGATATTTCCGGAGATACGCTACCTGGCTATAGCTCCGGCGATGCCATTGCGACGATGGAACGTATTGCAAAAGAAGTGCTTCCTCCGGGATTTGGATATGAATGGACGGACATCGCCTATCAGCAAAAAGCGGCCGGTAACACCACGGCTTACATTTTCCCGCTGTGCGTTTTATTTGTGTTCTTGGCGTTGGCGGCTCAATACGAAAGCTGGCTATTGCCGCTGGCGGTGATTTTGATTGTGCCGATGTGTTTGCTGTGTGCGATAGCCGGTGTTTGGTTTCGCGGGATGGACAACAACATCATGACACAAATCGGATTCGTCGTGCTGGTGGGTCTCGCGTGTAAGAATGCGATTCTAATCGTCGAATTTGCCAAGGCCGAAGAAGACGCTGGAAAGAATCGTTTCGAAGCCGCCGTCGAGGCCTGCCGATTACGACTGCGGCCGATTTTAATGACGGCGTTTAGTTTTATCTTAGGCGTGATTCCTCTGTTGATCGCCACCGGCGCAGGTAGCGAGATGAGACAAGCACTCGGCACCGCGGTGTTCAGTGGCATGTTGGGCGTAACGATATTTGGATTGTTTCTGACGCCCGTTTTCTATGTCGTGCTACGAAGGTTCGCTGCTTCGGACTCAGCCGATGACGCCGTGAAAGATCAAGCGAGCGCTGTGACACTCATCGACCGGGAATCAGATACTGTCGAAGACTCAACTGCGGAAGCGGTAGAACACAAAACTGATGCGACGACCGACGAAACTTCGACAAAAAGTTTAAACGTGGTGACTTCGGTAGATGAAGGTGAGCCAAGCGAAACTTTCAGCGATAATGATCCCAACGTCGAAGATGAAAACGACGATGATGAAATTACCGACGCCCCGCAAAAAAATTGAAGGGCGTCTTCGCCCAGAAAATGAAACAGGTTTCCCGATGAATGCAAAGTTAAACGCTATTGGCCTTCTGATCCTCCGTGTGTCTTTTGGTTGCTTGATGTTGGTGCATGGCTTCCAAAAAGTCGGCAAGTTCAGCGAATTGAGTGACAAGTTCCCTGATCCGCTGGGCATGGGCAGCCAGATGAGCTTGATTTCAGCGATCGGTTCGGAGGTCGGCTGCTCGATTCTATTGATCGTCGGATTAGCAACGCGATTCGCCGCGATGCCATTAGCCTTCACCATGATCATCGCGTGCTTCGTCGTCCACGCGAACGACCCTTGGCAGAAGCAAGAACTGGCGGCGGTGTACTTGGCCGTCTACGTTTGTCTAATCTTCACCGGCGGCGGTAAGTTTTCGCTGGACTATTGTCTGTTGGGAAAGAAAACAGAAACGCTGCCAGAACTAGACAGCAACACGTCGGCATAAAAACAGCCGCTTCGAGATTCCCGAAGCGGCCTTTTTAATGAATACAATTAAAAGGTTTGCACGCAGCGTTTATTCATCGCTGCAACAGCGCGCAGTGCAGGTTTCGCTGCATGCGCATTGCCCGCCCGTGTCACAGCTGCACGAATTCTCGTCGCAGCCGCAAGCAACGCAGGTACACCCTTGCCCACAGCACACGCAAGGCGCAGAATCTGGGCTGGCAGAGGAAATCGACATTGCAGGAATTGCAATTGCGAAAGCTGAAATCGCCAGACCAGCCATCAATTTGGTAATCATAAAAAATCCTATTCAATAAAGATTGTGAAAAATTTCAACAAAGCTTCATTGAATGAATCATTTCAACCATACAGACGATAGAGCGCGCCTCTGGTTGTAGGAGCTATTGAGCCAAGCCGCATCCAAGGTCGTGACAGTCAAGACCGAAGCACTAGTTGAACGAACTCCAATCGTGCGCGACCAATTTAACGTCGGTGTGTCGGCCGAAGATTGCTCGACATTTCGAACAACTTTATTCTGTTCGATGCGTTTCTGACACTTGCAGTCGTCTTGGCAAGTCTCACAGCCGGCATCAGCAACACCATCGTCATCCGATAATGGTGGGGTCGACGACTCACAGCAACACCCGTTGCACGCACA
>Ga0114956_1001161_pt1 | contig 20565 bp, 19 predicted proteins | sample MaitaG_FD_87304 | JGI IMG/M metagenome (GOLD analysis project Ga0114956, IMG submission 87304) | Marine algal microbial communities from Maine, USA - Maine_Asex2 metaG | ecosystem: Host-associated > Algae > Red algae > Unclassified | place: Maine, USA | collected 2015-01-05
CGGCCGACAGCGCCATGTCCAGTGATCCCGAGGAGCGCAGCGACGCACACCACAAGACGAACCCACGCCTGCGTGCAACGCTTCGCGACGAAGGAGCGAACAACGACATCGATATCGCCTCCGGCTCATGCGTTGCACGCAGCAGTGCCGAACCCCCGCCTGCGCAGCGACGCACACCACAAGACGAACCCACGCCTGCGTGGAAACGCTTCGCGACGAAGGAGCGAACAACGACACAGTAAGTTTGAGGCGTGACGAACGAAACTTCAGGCCCTGCCCCGCTCGACGACATCACGGTTGTCGAGATCGATAGCTGGATGGCCGCACCGTCGGCCGGAGCGATCCTCGCCGACATGGGCGCGAATGTTCTCAAGGTCGAGCCGTTGCGCGGCGATCCGCTCCGAGGTATCAGTCGGCGTCCGAAGGTTCCCGACGATGATCCTCGCCGGACGTTCGACACCGCGTTCTCGGTCGACAACCGCGGCAAACGTTCGATCTCAGTCGACCTCGAAACCCCAGAGGGCGCAGCGCTCGTTCATCGGCTCTGCTCGACCGCCGACGTGTTCCTCTGCAACCTGCTCAGTCGCCGCCAGACCAAGTTCGGCCTCGATCCCGAGTCGCTCCTGAAGGTCAACCCGGCCATCGTCCACGCCACGCTCACCGGCTACGGCACTGTCGGTCCCGAAGCGTGGCGACCTGGCTACGACGTCACGGCGTTCTTCGGTCGATCGGGCATCTACGACACGATGCGCGAGGGGCCCGAGGGTGCACCGCCGATGGCCCGCACCGCACAGGGTGACCACACCGCCGGGCTCGCACTCGTCGGCGCAATCCTCGGCGCGCTGCGGCTCGCGGAACGAACCGGCACCGGCCAGGTCGTCGAGACCTCGCTCTACGAATCTGCGGTCTGGACCATGGCCAGTGACATCTGTGTCACTGCGGTCGACGAAGCCGAGTTCCGGCCCCGCGACCGTAAACACCAGATCAGCGCAACGGCCAATCGCTTTCCGTGCGGCGACGGCAAGTGGGTCGTCATCAACATGCCGCTCGAATCGGCGTGGCCCCGATTCTGTGAAGCCCTCGGCCTCGACGAACTTGTGACCGACGAACGGTTCATCGATATGAAGGCCCGCTTTCGAGCGATGCCGGAACTCATCGAGCTGCTCGACGAAACGTTCCGAACCCGCACCCGCGACGAGTGGGGCGTCGTATTCGATGAACACAAGATCGTGTGGGGTCCGGTGCTCGGGCTGCACGAGGTTGTCGCCGACCCGCAGGCCGAAGCCCTCGGTATGTTCCCGACCGTCACCGATCCGGAGATCGGCGAGTACCGAACCGTTGCGATGCCGCTCAAGTTCAAGAGCGCACCGGTCGGTCCGAAAGGCCCGATGCCTCGCCGGGGCGAACACACCCGCGAAATCCTCGCCGAAGCCGGCTACGGCGCCGACGAGATCGATGCCCTACTCGCCGCGGGTTGCGTCAACGCCGGCGACTGATCGCGCCAACGCGACCGCCAATTACTGCCAACGCCTACCGAATCGGGGCGCCGACCTCGATGGGGTCGGGGTCCTGCAACACACACCGGGTGCCTGAATAGATCGACGGCATGCATTTGTTGCAATGAATGCAATCGCCGGCCAGCTGAGTGCCGCCGGCCATGCGGTTGACCAGCTCCGGCTCGTGTAAGAGCGCCCGACCCATGGCCACAAAAGCGAAACCTTCGTCGAGCGCGTTCTGAATCGTGTCGAGCCGGTTGATCCCCCCGAGCAGAATCAGCGGAACGTCGACCTCGTCGCGGAAACGGCGCGCCGACTCAAGAAAGAACGCTTCTTCGAACGGGTAGGACTTCATCAACTTGTCGCCGAATCGTTTGAAGCCAAACCGCACGAGCGGGGGCAGGGTGGCGGCCAAGTCGGCAACCGGCGCATCACCCCGGAACAGAAACATCGGGTTGCCGAACGAGCTGCCGCCGGTCAGTTCCAGCGCATCGACGCAACCGTCGGCTTCAAGCATGCGGGCGACCTGGAGACTTTCGTCGATCTTGAGGCCGCCCTTGATCGCATCGACCATGTTGAGTCTGACCGTGACGGCGACACCATCGCCGACTGCGGCCTTCACCGCTTGCACAACCTCACGCGGATACCGCGCTCGGTTTTCGATACTGCCGCCGAGGTCGTCGGTGCGCTTGTTCAGGGCCGGAGCAAGAAAGGCGCTCAACAGATAGTTGTGGCCAAGGTGGATCTCGATCGAGTCGAATCCCGCCCGCTCAAGCAACACCGCGCCATCGGCGTAGGCGGCGCGCACCCGCCGCAAGTCGTCGGCTGACGCCTCGCGGATCATCTTCATGCTCGCCGGGCTGAACGACTTGCTCGGCGCAAGGCTCGGCGCACCGTTCGATCGAGCGTTCGCGACTGGCCCGGCGTGGCCGATCTGCGCCGCAATCGCCGCACCGGTCTCGTGGACCTCGTCGGCCAGTTGTGCCAAACCCGGCAGCGCTTCTTCGCGGAGCCAAATGCACTCCTTGTGCGTTCGGCCGTCGGGCGTGACTGCGAGGTACGCAACGGTCGTCATGCCGACGCCGCCCCGGCACGGTCGTAGGTGGTAGTCGATCAGTTCCCGGGTGACGAGCGCGTCGGGGGTGACTCCCTCGAACGTGGCGGCCTTGATGACCCGGTTTCGAAGGGTGAGTGGCCCGAGTTTCGCAGGCGCAAAGGGATCTACCGACACAGCTGGGGCCTCAGCCGCCGGCGAACATCCGCCGGTAGATGTTTGCAGCCCGCTCGATCTCGGCGATGTCGATCCATTCGACAGCCTTGTGGGCCTGGTCGATCGAACCGGGACCGAAGACGGCAATCTCCCTGGCGATGGCGTGGTCGTACCGCAACGCGTTCGTGCCATAGGTGGCGACCTCGGGCGTACTTTCTGCCATCGAACCGAGCTGTCGCACAAGGTCGACGTCGGGGTCTTGGTAGAAGGCCGGTGAACCCCAGTTGAAGGCCAGCTCGATGTCGACCTCCAGCGGTGCTGCTGCGTCGCGAGCAACTCCGCTCAGGTGCTCAAAAACGGCCGTTGGATCTTCGCCCGGCACGGTGCGTTGGCCGCAGTACAGGTGGCAGGCGCTCGGAATGATGTTGCGGGCATTGCCGCCGTCGACGGTGAGGATGGCAACCGATGCGTGCCCGAGCGGCGTCGGAGGCTGGGTCTCGAGGCGCTCGTGTTCGGCGTCGATCGCGGCGATGATTCGGGCCGCGCCGCTGATCGCATTCTTGCCGAGGTGCGGCTTCGATGAATGGGCCGCCTGACCCTGCACGGTCAGCTCAAGTCCGACAACTCCCTTATGGCCATACACCGGCGCACACATCGTCGGCTCAGCGACAACCAACTGATCGATGACCTGACCGCGTTCGAACAGCCAGTCCCGGTACCCCTCGGCACCGATGAGACCGCCCGACTCCTCCGAAATCGTGCCGACGACGTTCACGGTCGGGACCGGACGGTCGCCCGCCGCATTCATCTCTTCCAGCACGGCCAGAACGATCGCCAGGCTGGCCTTGGTGTCGACCGAGCCACGCCCGTACACGCGGTCGTCGGCGATGCGGCCATCGAACGGGTCGTCGGTCATATGCTCGACGCCGACCGTGTCGAGGTGCACATCGACCGTGAGCGTGCGGTCCGACGTCCCCTCGAATCGGGCGTACACATTGCTGCGCCCTTCGAGTACTTCGTCGACCGTGACATCGGCGCCGAGGCCATCGGCCCGGTCGGCCATCCACGCCGACAGGGCTCGTTCGTCGTCGTCGCCCGACTTGGGGCCGGCCTGCAACGGATTCACACTCGGAATCCGCACCAGGTCACCGACCCGTTCGGCCAAGCTCAGCGCATCTTTGGTGTTCGCCATGCCCGCAACCTACCGCATCGATCGACGGTGGCTATTGCCATCGCCGTCGGCCGTTCACTGCGGGGCTAACGCTGCTGGTAGAGGGGCGTCGATCCGTCGCCATCGTCCTCGGGAACAGTGTCGAGTCGAAGCACGTTACTCACGAGCGCTGAGTTGGTCGCGCCAGCCACTACCGGCACCAGTTCGCCCCGCGTCAGAAGTCCGATATCGCGCAGGAACCGCAGCACTCGGTAGATGCGGCCCGAGCCTTCACCTTCGGCTGCGTTCAGCACCGGGCGCACGCCCCACGACAGCGCGAGCTGGTTCAGAACTCGCTCGGTCGGCGCGACGGCGATGATCTCGGCCTTCGGCCGGTAGCGCGAGAGCGCGCGAGCCGTCGTACCGGTGCCCGTGACCGCAACGATCGACCGACACGAAAGCGCGCTCGCTGCCCGCTGGGCCGCCGACCGCATCGCGATAGCGACCTTGTCGCGATCGCTGTGCTGTCCATCGAGCACGACCGCCGCCTCGACCTGGTCGGCCCACTCGCGATAAGCGAAGTTGGTCTCCGCCTCTTCGAGGATCGTGGCCATCGTTGCGACGACCAAGACCGGGTCGTGACCCACTGCCGTCTCACCCGAGAGCATCACGGCTGAGGTTCCATCGTGCACTGCGTTCGCCACGTCGGTGACCTCGGCACGGGTGGGCTGCGAGTTCGTCGTCATCGTCTCGAGCATTTGGGTCGCCGTGATCACCGGCTTGCCAGCCTGCACACAGGTGCGGATGATCTTCTTCTGCAGGCCGGGCAAGACCGGCAGGCCACATTCGAGGCCGAGATCGCCACGCGCCACCATGACCGCGTCGCTGAACTCGAGGATCGAATCGAGGTTGTCGACCGCGGCCTGCGTTTCGATCTTCGCGATGATCATCGGGCCACGAGGTGCTGGTTCACCCTGCAGCGCACGCACGTCGCGGGCCGTCTTGACGAAGGAGACGGCGACCATGTCGACACCGGCGGCAACGACGGCATCGAAGTACGTCAGGTCTTCAGCCGTCGGCGAGCCGCCATCGAGGCGGTCCGATGGGATGTGCACGCCGGGACGGCCCCGCATCGTTCCGCCGCGCGACACCTGCGCCAGGGCCACCCCGCTGCTCACTTCGGTGATGATGAGCGAGGCCGTGCCGTCGCCCATGTGCAAGAGGTCGCCGACCTGCACCTTGCGAGCAATGTCATCGATGTTGACGAAGATCTGCTTGTCGGTGCTGAGTTCGTCGCCCGAACGAATCTCGACCGTTTCACCGGTAACGAGCTGGACCGGCTCATCGCCAAACCCGGCTCGCACCTTCGGGCCGGCAAGATCGACGAGGATGCCGATCGTGGCCTCGAGATCGGCGGCGACCTTGCGAATGCGCTTAAGTCGCTCGACGACCCGCTCGACCGGATCGTGAGCGGTTCCGAGGCGGAACACATTTACGCCGGCCTTGATGAGGCCTTCGAGCACCTCGGGTGAATCGGAGGCGGGGCCAACGGTGGCCACGATCTTGGTGCGTCTGCGCATTGCCGAAAATTCCTGAAATCTGGTGGGAAGTAAGGGACGAGGCCGACGCCGTTGTGGGCCAGCCGCAATTGTTGCCGACCGGCGCGCGAATGCCATGGCTTCCGATCAACTTTTTCGAAAACCTTGCAAGGAGCGAGTCGCGCTGTCTGCGCTGCTACCAGCGAGCTCCGAGGAAATTCGCCATCGCCTCGACGTTGATCATGGCGTCGGTCATGACGCCGATCTGGCTCGCAAAGCCGTGAATTTGGCCGTCGTAGCTGCGGTAGTGGACGTCGACCCCGGCGGCACTGAGCTGATCGGCGTAGGTCTGGCCGTCGTCGAGCAATGGGTCGAACTCCGCGGTGATAACCATGGCCGGCGCGAGGCCAGCAAGCGACGCCGCCATCGCTGGTGACGCCAGCGGATCGCTGCGTTGCGATGCGTCTGGAACGTACTGTTCGATGAACCAATCCATCCAGGCCGCCGTGAGCAAGTACCCCTCGCCATTCGCGCGGTACGAGGCGGTGTCAGTTCTCGTGAGGTTCGAGACCGGGTAGATCAACAGCTGGGCGGCGAGAACAATGTTGTTATCGCGAGCCCACAACGCGACCGCTGCCGCGAGGTTGCCGCCCGCCGAATCGCCGCCGACCGCAATGCGAGCGGGGTCGATTCCCAACTCGGACCCGTTTGCGGCAACCCACGCAGTTGCGGCGTTGCAGTCGTCTATCGCCGCCGGGTACGGATCTTCGGGCGCCCGACGGTATGCGACGTTGACCACGACGGCGGAGGCCGCGTTGGCGATCGCTCGCCCGATTCGATCGTGGCCGTCGATCGTGCCGAGCACCCATCCCCCACCATGGAAATAGACGACAACGGGCAGGTCCGTCGCGTCCGACGGTCGCAGAATCCGAATCGTCAGATCGCCGCCGGGTCCCGGGATCGTCCGATCCTCAGATGAGTGGATCGGTACCGGCGGCAGCTCATCGGGCACTTCGGCATCGAAGATCGACCGCTGCGTTACGGCGTCCATCGTTTCGAACGGCGGCAGGTCGAGGGCCGCGAGACCATCGAGGAACTGTTGGGCTTCAGCTTTGACTGGCATACCCCAATTGTTCCACGCATCGATGTGACGCCCGAACGAGACGGCTGCTACGAAACGTCGAGGGGAACCGAAAGCGACGATCCCGGCACGATGATGCCGCCACGGTCGCCGACCGTGACACTGCCATATCGCTGGGCGAATTGCGGCGGCAACGCTCGATCCCCGGCGAGGCTGAGCCACAGCCGAAGCAGGTGGCGGCGGAGAGCCGGATCATCGTGATCCACGAAGCCGGTTCGGTCATGGAGCATTGAATGGTTGTGTACGAACTGGATATCGCCGGGCGCGAAGGCCATGGTCAAATGGATTGCGGGATCGTTCGCGATCTCGTCGAACAGGTCGAGAGCCGCGGTGTATTCGGGATCGGGGTTGGGGGCGGCGTCGAAGCGGCGGGCTGACTCGATGTACTGACGCTGGTACATGACCGTGAGACGGCCATCGAGCCACGACAATGGGGCCAGCTCGAACCACGGCTGCATGCCCTCAGGTTGCTCGCCCCGGCGGTCGGTGGCGATCGGCTCGAACAGCCGCGCGGCGAGATTCGGGTCACGATCCACCAACGCCGCATAAATCGCCTCGGCCGACACCAACATCGACACGCCGCCTTCTTTCGACGGGCGGAGGCACAACAGGGCCACGGAATCGGACGAGTCGGTGTGGAACGTTTGCCGCTTGTCGGTCTGATAGATGCGCACCGAAGGATCAGCGGCATCGGCACCGATGTTGCGAACGTGGCCAAGCAGATGGCCCGATGCGTTCTGGGAGCGGGGCGCACCAACCAGCGAACCGAACAAGAGGAACCCCAGTCCGGCCTGCATGCTGTCGGCAACGTCGATGGGGAATCCGGTGAGCAACGTGAAGCCAAGTCCCCCGATCAGATCGGCGTGAATCTCATCGGCGAGCGACTGCAGCGCAACCGGCGGCGCAGGCACCGCGGCAAGGCAGGCGGCCGGGTCGGCGCGGAGTTCGATCGCGTCGACCGTGCTGACGTACTCGTGCAGCGCGGCAGCCTGCTCGGACGACCACGCGCGTCGCCATCGCTCAGGAGTGGTGACCAGATCGGGACCCAACCAGCGGGCCGAGGTTGAAGGCGGCGCAGGAGGCCTCGACGGAGCGATCATTAGAACACCGTATAACCGCCGTCGACGCAGACTTCTTGACCCGTGTGATAGGTCTGGCTCGGGTCGGCGAGGAAAGCGCCGACCGCACGGAACTCGGCCGGGTCAGCCCAGCGCCGTACCGGCGTTCGTTTGGTCGTCGCCGTGCGAAAGATGTCGTTCTCGTAGCCGCCCGACGCAAGGTCGGTAATCGTCCAGCCCGGCAGTAGCGAGTTGACTCGAATGTTGTAGCGAGCCAACCCAACCGCCAAGGCTCGCACCAAACCGTTCAGCGCGGTCTTTGCCGTGCCATATGCCTCGTTGCCCGCTGCGCCATGGATCGCAGAGGTGGACGAAACCGCAACCAGGCTGCCGCCATCGCCCTGGGCGACGAGATGTTTCGCCGCCTCGCGCAGCGTCAAGAACACGCCATCGAGGTTGACGTTCATGACTGCTCGCCACTCTTCCAACGGCAGCTCAAGGAACGGCGTACCCGTGCCACTGCGTCCGGCGTTCGCGAACAGGCCGTCGACTCGCCCTTGGTCGGCGACGGACTGTTGCATCGTCTCGATCACCTGCTCTTCATTTGCGACATCGCAGACATAGGCCGATGCCGATCCGCCAAGCGCTTCCAGCGTCTCGATCGCCGCCGCGTTCTTCTCTTCGTTGCGACCCCAGATCACGACGCCACCGCCCGCCTGCACGATCCCCTCGGCCATGCCGAGGCCAATGCCGCCGTTGCCGCCAGTGACGATGAATACCTTGCCGGTCAAATCAATCATGAACGAATACTGCCAGCGATCCTGGGGCGGGCGCGCCGAATCACTCGCTCACGCCGGAAACGAACGAACGGCCGCGATGACCTCACCGGGCGTCGACGCATCCATGCCGACACCGCTGAGGAGCCCACCAAAGTGATCGCCGATAACTGCCAGCAATCTCACCGTGGATGCCGCGGGCGCAGAACAACGACAAGACATCGTCGTCGACCTCGTCCGCCATCTCATCGCACTGGCCGGCCTGCGACATCGCGTTGAGCTTGTGACCAAGGCTTCGAGACCGTGAGCCTCGAGCACCGGCCAGTAGGCAGGCGTCGACCCGTAAAACCCGATCCGGGCTCGCACGGCCTCGGTCGCACGGTCGACGGCTTCGACGGTCGCCCCCGTTGCGATGAAGCCGCCCCCGGAAATCTCGAATTCTTCGAGCGTGCACCCGACTCGGCAAGGCCCTGTTCGACCGTCGGCAAGATCGTGGCTTGCGGGCGGGCACGCTCCACGGCACGCTGAAACGCTTCAGGTTGTGGGCCCGAATCTGGCTGCCGAGCCCGAGCACGAAACGCCCACCGAACAGTGTCTGTAGATCCCAGGCGGTACTCGCGGCGATCATCGGGCGGCGCGGAACCTACGCCTCCAGCGTCGCTTTAAGTGCGGCGAGCGTGGTGCGCATGCCCTCTTGAACGGCCTGCGTACGACTTGCGATGCGAGCAGGATCTTCGTCGCCATCCCAGCTCTCGGGCAGCCGAAAGACCTCCCACGACTCGGTCACCCGTGTGCCAGCCTCGGTCTGCTTGAACCCGTAACGCCAGTCGGCCATCGGGTTGTCGGTCGACGGAACCGTGAACTCGAACGCAACGCCGGGCTCGCTCCGGGTGACGACGGCCGGCGCCTGCCACTCACGCTCGCCGATGCGGTTCGTACCGAGGAACTGATCGCCCGCAGAACTGCCATCGCCGCTGACCCACTCGCCACCATGGTTCTCGGGGCTCCATTCCCCCATTCGTTCGAGTCGACGAACCGCATCAAAAACATCGGCGAGTGGCGCCGCGATTTCGATCGATTCGGTGTGCGTCATTCCATGAATAGCCATAGCGGCAGGTTAGCGAACCGGTCTGATCCGACGAGTCGAGTCGCGACTACGTTGCAGGCCATGACCGAGTCGTATATCGATGTCGTGCATCACGAGGACTTCAGCCGCGTGTACAACCTCGACGATCCTCGCTCGTACTTTCGGGCGCTGCGACCGCTGGGCTACGCCGCCCCGACCGTGATGGCCAGTTTCATCGACGCGTACAGTTTGACGATCCGGGCCGCTTGCGATACCAGCCGGCTTCGAATACTCGACTTCGCCTGCGGCTACGGACCGATCGGCGCGCTGCTCGACCACCATCTCACGCTCGCCGAGTTGTACGAACGCTTTGACGGCGATGATCCAGCGAATTCCGATGCCGACTTCTTCGAACAGCGACGAAAGCACCGAGACGACGTCCATGTTATCGGCCTCGATATCGCCGATCGAGCAGTTCACTACGCACTGAATACCGGACTCATCCACGATGGTTACTCCGACGACCTTGCCGCGGGGCCACCGAGCGCGGAGCTGGCGGGCCAGCTCCGCGGCATCGACATCGTGATCGAGTCGGGCAGCATCACCTCGGTGCTACCGACCTGCTTTGCTCGCATCATTGACGCGGCCGCACGACCGCCGTGGTTCATCCAGAGCCCGCGCGGCGATACCGACCCCGCTGAACGGTTTCGGATGTTTGCTGAACATGACTATGTCGTCGAAACCGCGACGACCGTGCCGCTGCGGTATCGGCGGCTCATGGCCGACGAGGCCGACGACGTCATCGCTGCAACGCGTGCCATTGGCCACGATCCGGCCGACCACTTCGACGGCGACTGGTTCCTCGTGCCGATTCAGATCGCCCGACCGCGAGCCGAGGCCATCGAGCTGCCGATCGAAAAGCTCGCCTGGCCACCGCGACCCGTCGCTTCGGAGTTCAGCCGGTAGGACGCGGCACGAAGTCCCGAACCAGGATGAACTCAAGCGCCCACCCGCCGCGAAGCGCTTATTGGTTGAGCCCCTCAACCGCCGGCGGGCGAGAGCGGATTGCCCTTCGTGCTGTCGAGCAACACGCGGACAAGGTCGACCGATTCCTCACTCGTGTTCTGACCGCTAACACCGGCTGCTTCGACGAGGAACGACTGACCTTGACCGCCTCGCGCTGCGAACAGCGAGGCGTCGGTGTAGATGCGCGGCTTGATCATGGCGGGGTCGCCATCTTCGGGGCAGAACGTCATGCAGTTGCCGCACTCGTTGCACAGCTCACTGAACACGAGGTACTGCTGACGAACTGCTCGTCCGGTCTCAGCGTTCACCCCGAGCGAACCTTTCAGATTCTCGGGTGTGGGCACCGCGAAGAACGCGTCGTTCGGACACACGGTGACGCAAAAGTTGCACGCGACGCAGCCGAACATTTCAAGCTCATGATCGACCGTCCGCGGCAGCTTCTCGTTGCCACGGAAGTGGTAGGCGTCGACGTCGGCCCCGAGCACGCGGTCGACGTGTTGGGCCGCCGTCGTCAGGTGCCCAGCGCCAACGGCGACACCCTGTCGACCAACTTTCCAGTCGACCAAATTGGCGTGACCCTCGTCGGCGATCGTCGTCGTCAACTGTTTGAGCATTGGGGCCAGACGGCCGTAGCCACCTGGCTTCAGTAGATCGGAACAGACTGTGGCCGGCTGCACGCCCATAGCGAGGGCGTCCGCCAAATTTTCCTTGGTGATGCCAGCGGAGAAACTGACCATGATCTCGCCGTCCTGGCCCGGAACCGCAAGCTGACCCGGCAACGCCGTCGACAGACGGTCGAGCAACGTCGACGCAAGCACATGCAGGGGCGGACCCGACAAATACATGGTGTCTTCGGGCATCCACTGCTTCTGATTGTCGACAACGAGTGTGTTCGTCAGCTTGATGCCGAACCGTCGGCCGCGCGCTTTGGCGTAGTCGTTGAGTTCACCAATGAGCTCGATACCGCGATCGAACTGCAGGTCTTCATCGAAGGCCGACGCCTTCACTGAAACGTCGCTGTAGCCGAGCTGGTTATTCACGATGTCGGCGACGGTCTCGTAGCCGAGCAGCGTCGGGTTGAGCTTCACGATGACGTCGAGCTCGTGTTCGTCGATCAGGTGTTTCGTGATCGATTCGATTTCGTCTGGCGGACATCCATGGAACGTCGATAACGTGAGCGTGTCAGAGATGGCCGACGCAAAATCGGCATCGGCGAACTGGGCAAATGAACTGCCCGCGGCCGCGATCTCGGGCCGAAGTGCCGCGATTTCACCCGACGCGTCCCGCATGCCGCGGATGAAGCCGGCCACCTCTGGAGTCGAGATTCCGGCCAGGTCGTAGCCCACCGACATATCGAATACGTGCGGACCGCAGTCGGCGCCGACGAACTCGGTGATCGGTTCCCATTGCCGCAGCATCTCGAGCAGCATCGACGCCTTCACATACTCGGTGAGGCTCTGCGGGATCTTCAGCTCCTGGCTCCACTCGATGTTGTAACCAATCGTCTGCATGTCGATGCAAGGACGAGCAATCTCAAGCTCGTCGAGAATCTGCACGGTCTTGAGCTCGAAGAGCCGCGAACCGCCGAGCCATGACAACACGATGTTCTGTGCGAGCTGCGAGTGCGGGCCTGCCGCTGGGCCAATCGGCGTCGCACACCGCCGGCCAAGGAACTCAAAGCCGAGGTCGACATGTGCGTCGGGCTGCCAGAAGCGCGCCGTCGGGAGATCAAAGATTCGCTTGCGCGACGACCACTCGTAATCGATCCGTCCGAGCAACGTCGACAGCGACATCGGTGTCAGGGGTGGTGTTTGCTCGGCCATGCCGGGACTGTACTTCGAAACGCCGAGTGCTTAACGAAATGTTAAGGCGCCTCTAGACTCGGGCTATGACGGTCGGCGCTTCCCCCATCCGTAGCGACGCAGAAGCCAAGGTCACCGGGGCCGCTCGTTACCCCGCGGACCGAGCACCGACAAACGCGCTGGTGGGTCACGTCGTGTTCTCGAACGAACCGCACGCCCGCATGATGGCGATGTCGACGACCGCGGCCGAGGCGATCGACGGTGTCGTCACGATCGTCACCGCGGCTGATGTACCGGTGAACGAGTACGGGCTCACGATGTTCGACCAACCGGTTCTGGTCGGACTCAATGCAACCGGCCGTACCGCAGTTGCGAGTGACGTCAGTCGATGGGAGGCCGACAAGGTCGCCGTCATCATCGCCGAAACGACCGACGCCGCGCGTGCGGCCGCTGCGGCCCTCGACATCACCTGGGAACACTTGCCGATCGTGTCGGACCTCGATGCTGCTCGAGCCGACACGACGCTCGTGCATCCCGAGGCCGGCACGAACAACTACCACCCGCTTCGTATTCGTAAAGGAGATATCGACGCGGGATGGGCGCTCGCCGATGTCATCGTCGAAGGTGACTACGAAGTCCCGTACCAAGAACATGCCTACCTCCAGGTCGAGTCGGCAACCGCGTGGATCGACGACGAGGGACGGGTGACGGTTGAAACCAGCGGCCAATGGACCCATGAGGATCAGGAGCAAATCGCCCATGCGCTCGACCTGCCGGTCGATCGAGTGCGGGTTCGCTACGCCGCGATCGGCGGTGCGTTCGGCGGCAAGGAGGACATGACCCTGCAAGTTGTGCTCGCACTCGCCGCGGTGAAACTGCGCGACCTCGGCATCGATCGTCCCGTGCACACCACGTGGTCGCGAGAAGAGTCGATCATCGGCCACCACAAGCGACATCGAGCGAAGGTGCATGCCCGTCTGGGCGCGACGGCCGATGGAAAGATCACGGCGGTCGAAGCCGACGCCTGGCTCGATGCCGGCGCGTACAACTACACATCGAACAAAGTGCTCGGCAACCTTCACCTCACCGTCGGCGGGGCTTACGAAATCCCAAACGCCAAGATCGATTGCACTGCGGTGTACACGAACAATGTGCCCGGTGGGGCGTTCCGCGGCTTCGGCGGGCCGCAGGGGGCGTTCGTCGCCGAAACCCAGATGAACAAGCTCGCGGCCGCCCTCGGCATCGACCCCGTCGAGCTCCGCCGCCGCAACACGCTACGCGACGGAAGTCAAAGCATCACCCAATGTGTAATGCCGGCTGGGGTCACCCTCCCTGAGGTCATCGGCGCCTGCGCGGAAGCGGCCCAGACCGACCAAGCAATGCCGCTCGCTGAAGCGTTTACGCCGGTCGCGTCGCTCCCCCCGATGCCGTCGTCGACTCGGCGCGGCCGAGGGTTCGCATCGGGCTACAAGAACGTCGGATTCAGCTTCGGGTTCCCCGAACGATGCGAGGCGGAGATTCACCTCCATGGTGAACCAGGCGACGATCACCCGACATCGGCCGATGTCTTTCACAGCGGCGCTGAAGTCGGACAGGGCACCCATCAGGCCATCTTGCAGATGACGGCCGAGGCCACTGGGTTGCCGCTCGACCAAGTCCGCGGCACGTTCTCCGACACCGCGTTTACCGGCGACTCAGGATCAGCGTCGGCTTCGCGACTGACGTGGATGGCGGGCAACTCGATTCTTGGCGCGGCCGAGGAGGCCGACAAGGCGTGGCGCGACGGCGCCCGACCGGCCATCGGCGCATTCCGCTTCACGCCGCCGCCGACCGAAGCGCTCGACCCTGAAACCGGCGCCGGCGATCCGAACTTCGCTTACGGATACATGGCCCAGGTCGTCGAGGTCACCGTCGACGTCGATACCGGTCACGTTCGCGTCGATCGGGTGATCTCGACTCACGATGTCGGTCGGGCCATCAATCCCGAACTCGTGCGAGGCCAAATCGAAGGCGCCGTCGTCCAGGCCCATGGTTATGTGATCAGCGAGAACCTGGTTGTCACCGATGGACGCATTCGTAACCCCCGCCTCTCGCAGTACCTGATCCCGGGCATCGGCGATATTCCGGTGCAGGTCGACAGTGTCGTGCTCGAACTCGCTGATCCGCTCGGCCCTTGGGGGGCACGCGGCGTGGCCGAGATGCCCTACATCACCTATGCCCCAGCCGTCATCGCTGCGGTCCACGACGCGACCGGCGTCTGGTTCGACCAGTTTCCGCTGACCCCGTCGCGGGTCCTCGCTGGCCTGGCGGCGGCGAGGTAGCTCAGTCGCCCGAGATGGCGTTCAGATAGCTGTACAGCGTCACCTTGCTGACGCCCATCCACGACGCCACGTCTTCGACAGCGCCCCGCAGAAGAAACGCCCCCTGCTCATCGAGGCGCCGCACCGCGACCTGTTTGTCGGCACGCGACATGTCGAGCAGACGGGCACCGACTTCGGCCTCGATCGTCGCGACGTACCGCTCGAGAACGCCATGCAATTCAGACGGACGAACGAAGGCAACGACTTCGTCATGCCAGACGACTTCGAGATCACCAGGTCGCGCCGAGCGCGTCGGCACGATGCTGGCGCCAAGTCGCGAGACGACGGGGCGAAGCGCCGCGATGAAATCCTCAGCGTTCGCTGACATCGACTGGCTCATCAGCCGCGGCGACGACAGACTCAACCCGAATCTGAACGGCCGTGGCTCCGGCCGCGAATCCCGCCGCGATCATTGCCTCAGCCGCCGTCGCAACGTCGCGGGCACTGCCGGTCGCCGTCGTCGCAAACGGTCCCATCTCGGTCGATAAACCAGCGCGTTCGAGCGCATCGATGACGGCGGCAACATGGGGCCCGGGCGCATTCTCCCGGAACGGCTCGACCAACACCTCGACGCGCACAACTTCCATACCGCCAACGTACTGCCTCGCTCGGGCCCCAGCGTTGCGGCGAAGTTTAGGGGCGCGGCGAGGGTTCGGCCGACTGGCGGTGTGGGTCTTTGGGGGCGCCGGCCGAAAGCACCGCAGCAGCGCCATCGGGATCGTCAACGGTGATGACAAACACCTTGCCGTCGGTGAGGTCGAGGCGTAATCCCGGGCCGGCGCGGTGCACGACGGCAGCCTGGTCCATCAGCTTCAGACTGCCGCGGTACCCCCACCCGCCCCAATCCAGGGGGCGAACATGCAGAACACTCGCCTCAGCGATCCGGTCGATGGCGATACGCGTCGTCGGCCACGGCAGGAATCCGTAACGCACGTGTAGCCCATCGAGATCGGCGCGGGCATGCACCCGGGCCAGCGCCGAGACGGCAACGCCAACGACCGCGAGAAAAACTAGCGGCCAGCTGGCGAGAACGGCGCCAACGACCCCGATGGCAATGAGAACCAAGGACCCGCCGAGTGCCCACGGCGCGTCCTGCGTCGCAGCCCACACCGCCCGTTCGCCGTCGCCAAGTTCGAGCCGCCGTTCAGCGGGGCGACCACGTGCTGATGCTGGCCGGTCGGCTTGGGGCAACCGGTTGCCAAGCCGAGCACCGACACCACCAAGCAACGCCGCGAGAGCTACGACCACGGCAACCCACCAGCCCGGGCTGGACGCGTCCGTCCAAACGGATACATCGCGCTGGGTGATCGCGGTAACGGCCAGGATCGCAGAGCCGAGGCCGCCGAGAAACCCACCGAGAAGTGCGGCCACCGGGGCGTAAGGCCGAGGGATATTTCGACTGAAGAGCGCGGTCGCAACACAGAGGGCGATGCCAAGAGCAGCGAGTCCACCCGTGCTGAAAAGAAAGCCGCGCTGGCTGCTCGACCCGTCGGGCCGTCCACCCAGGTCGAAGTGTGATGCGACAGGATCGGGCAGCCGGTCCCCGAACAAGAACCACGGGAGCGCGACGGCGACAATTGCGACCGGCAAACCGAGCGCCAAGATGAAACGGGCTGAACCGTCGTCGTCACGTACGTCAGTTGGTTTCCTACTCATAGCTGCGTCTCCACAATCTTCAGAATTTCGTTGTTGTTCAGTCCGGCTCGACGGGCGTCGGCCACCAGTCGGGCTGCGATGTCGGTGATCGATGCGAGCTTCGGGGCTGCGCCGGTGACGGTCGTTCCTCTCCCCCGACGCATCTCGAGCAAGCCTTCGTCGCGCAAGGTCTGAAACGCACGAAGCAGTGTGTGGACGTTTACACCGAGACCATCGGCCAGGTCACGCGCCGCGGGCAGCTTCTCCCCCGGCGCTGGGTCGCCGACGGCGATTGCCTGGCGAACCTGTCCCGCGATTTGCTCATGCAATGGCTGCGCAGAAGCGGTGTCGACCCGAAGAAGCATTGTTCTATTATCTTTAGAACAATCAGAATGTCAAGCCCCGGTCTATCCTCTTCGACAGTTCACTCACCGGAAGGAGTCGTCGCATGAAGGTTGTTCTCGCGGGTGCTGGAGCGTTCGGTAAGAAACACCTCGATGGTATCGCGAATATCGACGGCATCGAGGTCGTCTCGCTCATCGGTCGCCGCCTCGATGCGACGCAAGCGGTCGCTGACCAGTACGGCATCGGCCACGTTGCGACCGATCTCGCCGAAGGTCTGGCCCAGCCGGAGGTCGCCGCTGCGATCCTCGCCACCCCAACCTCGATGCACGCAGCCCAATCGATCCAGTGCATGGACGCCGGTGTCCACGTCGAGGTCGAGATCCCGCTCGCCGACAACTGGGCCGACGCCGAAGCGGTGCTGGCTAAACAACACGAGACCGGTTTGGTCTGCATGGTCGGTCACACCCGTCGATTCAATCCATCGCATCAATGGGTTCGCAACAAGATCGCGGCCGGTGAGCTGACGATTCAACACCTGGATGTGCAGACGTTCTTCTTTCGGCGAACGAACACGAACGCGGCGGGCGAACCCCGCTCATGGACCGATCACCTCCTCTGGCACCACGCGGCCCACACCGTCGACCTCTTCCAGTACCAGACCGGCGAAAAGGTCGTCGCCGCGAACGTGATGGAGGGCCCCCACCACCCCGACCTGGGCATCGCCATGGACATGTCGATCCAACTCCGCGCCGAATCCGGGGCGCTCTGCACGCTGGCGCTGTCGTTCAATAACGATGGTCCGCTCGGTACGTTCTTCCGCTACATCTGCGACAACGGCACGTACCTCGCGCGATACGACGACTTGATCACCGGCCGCGACGAAGTGATCGACGTCACCAATGTCGACGTCGCCATGAACGGCATCGAACTACAGGATCGCGAGTTCTTCGCGGCGATCGCCGAAGGCCGCGAACCAAACTCGAGCGTCGCCGACGTGCTGCCTTGTTACGCGGTCCTGCGAGATCTCGAGGACAAACTCACGGCCTAACCGCCGGACCACTATTCGCAGCTATGGCGCAAGTGCAGCCCACGCGGCGGCGACGTCAGGGTCGCCGAACAGCTCTACCTGATCGTCAGCGACAGGGCGGCCCCAGATCCATCGCAGCAAGGTCTCAGCCATGCCTCGAACTGCGGCGTCGCCCTTGCCATGCTCGGCGGTGACGACGACCGACCCGTCGGCAGCGCGCGCCAACATCCATTCACCTTCAATGTCGGTGCAGTGCAGGTGCAGGGTCTGAGCCGGATACTCGCGATCGGGTCGACTCGACGAGTAACGCAGCGAGATCTCGGTGTATTCGTCGATCGCATCCTTGGCAAGCGCCGGCGCAAATGGCGTCGGCACGCCGAGCGCAGCCTCAGCGTCGAGCCGATGAACCGCAGTTTCATGGGCCATCCGCCGTACCCAGAATGACCCCGGGCGCCTGCCCGCGAAGGTCCAGCCCTCGGCTGCCAAGTCCGCGGCTCGCATCGCCTCGCCAACGGCGTCTCGTCGGTTTCGAAACCACGGGATGATCTCGTCGCCCTCGGGGGCCTGCGCCTCGGCACCGGCAGCGGTCACCTCAACTGCGTGCGCGACCAGGTTCGCACGAGCGAACGCATAGACCGCGCCGGTGTGAGCAACGAGATCTCGGACCGTCCACGTTCCGAGAAACGGAATTGCCGTGCCGAGCCCGGTCGAAGCAACCTCGGCAATGCGCTCGCTGTCGGCATCGAAGTGCTGGAGATACGTCTCTGGATCCATCTCGACGAAACTACCGCTGTTGTTGGCTACTGGTCGTTATGGCAAGTAGCGCGAGCGCAGCCGGAGTTTCTTCGGCTTGGCCGCGTCATAGATGTCGGCATTTGATTGGGCTGGCATTGTCGAGCCAGGAATTCGCTCGGTGATCTTCTGTGGCGCTGGCTGCCACAGCCGTTCGACATCGACGTCGTCGGGCTCATCGACGTCGTCTGGTTCATCGACGTCGTCGGGTTCATGGGTTGGCGCAACCGGCGCCACAGTTTCCGTCGGTGGCTCTACCTCTACCGCCACTACAGGAAGCTCGGCCGCTGCGGGGACCGGGGCCGGTGTCGCCAGGTCGGGCGGCGGAGCAAGTGCGGTCACCGAGCCATTTGCCACCGATCCGCTGCTGACCGGCGTTTTCAGGGTCGCGGGCGCGGCTTCGAATTGTTCGTCTTCGATCCAGCTGGGAATGAAGTCCGCCACCGACCCGGGGGCAATCTGGTGCTCGAGGGTCTCCGCATCAGTGGAAATGAGGTCCGGTGTCCAGGCCACGATCGGGGCACGAAGTCCGTCGAGTGGTGCGGGGCGTTCGCCATGCTGCACCGTTCGGTCAGCTCCAGCTACCACCACGATCGCATCACATAACGAGACGACGGATGGGGCTGCGGGCCGAGACAATGGGCCAACGTTCACGAGCACGACTTCGGCGAAGTCAACCAAGCGACGAATGGCGAGTTCGGCCGCTGCGGTGCGGAATAGGTGCGCCCGCCGCGCGGAGTCTTCGCCCGCCGTGACCGTCAGAAATCGCCCGGTGGGCAGTGCGCGATAGTCGAAGACATCGTCGATCTCCCGAGCGCCGACGAGCACCGACGACAGACCCGGCGAGACATCGCGTTGCCAGAACTGATGCAGCATCGGGGCGGCGAAATCACAATCGACGACTGCCACGGAACGACCCGAGCGCAGAATCTGCTCGGCCAGCTCACACGATGTTGCTGCGACTGCACGGTGACGTGCTGTTTCGCTCACGATCGCAACGACCGGCGCGACTGCGCACGATCGACGTACTACCGCGGCGGCTTCTCGTACTGAGTGGTGGACGTCCACTCTTCCATGCTCTCCTCGGTCAGTCCCGCTGAATAACAGGTGTTCTGGTGTCGCAGCACGCCCTACCGAGACATTTCGGGGCTTACCATACCAAATCGTCGCTGAAGTGGACGAATCGTTGCCGTCACGGCAAGTACCGCATTCGGGCTCGATACTTCTTCTTTCGTCGCTTCCTCAACGAGGCATCGGCGAGTGCAGACTCTGACGCTGGAGCACCCGTTGACCCTGGAACCCGGCCAGTCACCACGGGAGTTGCAGGTTCCCAAAGGTGATCAACATCGAAATCGTCAGCGTCGACTCGGTCCGCCCCGGGCCGCGCAGCAGCGTCGATTCCATTCGACGTAGCTGGCGCAGCCGCGTCGACTCCATTCGACGTAGCTGGCGCAGCGACGTTGTGAGCGGCATCCACAATCGTCGGTGCTCGAGCGGATGGAGCCGCTTCGACAGCTCGCGCTGGATCGGCAACTCCAGCAACGGCCGGTGCATGCGAAACGGGTTCGGGCGGAGCTGGGACCGGCGTTGGTTCAGCGACGGACAGCGGCTGAGCCTGGGCCGGTGCGCCCCCGACGCTGGGTGCGGAGTCAGTGGTCGTGACCGCCGCGTCGATCCAGGCGGGGACCAAGTCCGATATCGGCTCAGGCGTTGCCGGCCGGCCGTGCACTTCTTCGGGCGTCGAGACGAAATCAGGGGTCCAGGCGATGATCGGCGTTCGTAGCCCGTGCAGTGATGACGGGGACTCGACGTCGCCAACTGGTGCAACCATGACGACGGCATCGCACAGCGCAACTGCTGAGCGAGCACCAGGCTCCGACAGCGGTCCGATGTTCACGAGCACAATCTCCGCGAAGTCGACAAGCCGGCGAATGGCTTGTTCTGCGACCGAGCTTTCGAACAGGTGCGCCCGCCGCGCTGAATCCTCGCCGGCGGTGACCGTAAGAAACCGTCCGGTTGGGAGCGCCCGGTAGTCGAAGACGTCGTCGATCGACCGAACCCCGACCAGGACTGATGACAAACCCGGCGAGGTGGCACGGTGCCAGAACTGATGCAGCACCGGCGCATGAAAGTCGCAGTCGAC
>Ga0114956_1001162_pt1 | contig 20560 bp, 16 predicted proteins | sample MaitaG_FD_87304 | JGI IMG/M metagenome (GOLD analysis project Ga0114956, IMG submission 87304) | Marine algal microbial communities from Maine, USA - Maine_Asex2 metaG | ecosystem: Host-associated > Algae > Red algae > Unclassified | place: Maine, USA | collected 2015-01-05
AGTTTAACAGTCAATCCTATTCCTTCTATTTTGAAAAAAACATCTCGAATTCCCAATCTAAAAGCTTGGGATGACTCATATTTAATCTCGGCATTTTTCAAGACAATTAGCTAAAAATGAAAAACTGGTCAGGTTTAGAAAAGTGGAGTCCATCTGAAATTTTGTTTCCCGAATCGGAAGAAGCGATTCAAAAAATCGTCAAAGCTGCGCTGGACAAAAAACAAAAAATTCGCATCATCGGCTCAGGTCATTCCTTTACAAAACTTTGCGTGACTAATGATATTTTAATCAGCCTCGACAAATATCAAGGACTAGTTCAAGTTGATCAATCATCGAAGCAAGTCATCATAAAAGGAGGAACTAAATTGAAAAAATTAGGAGCGTTATTGCACGCCGAAGGTTTGGCGATGGAAAACTTAGGCGATATTGACGCGCAATCAATCGCAGGAACGATCAGCACAGGAACACATGGAACGGGAGCAAATTTTGGAACAATCAGTACACAAGTTCGAGCGATTCGATTGGTCAATGGCTTAGGCGAAATCGTAGAATGTTCGACTGAAAAAAATGTGGAATTGTTCAAAGCTGCGCAAGTTTCACTTGGTACTTTGGGAATCATCACGCAAATCACTTTGCTATGCATGCCTAGTTATAAACTCAAAATGGTTTATGAAAAATCAAGTTTGAGCGAGGTTTTGAAAACCTATAATTCCATCAATCAATCGACTCGCAACTTTGAATTGTATTGGATGCCATATACCGATGCCGTGCTAACCAAGAAAGCAAATATTACCAACGAGGAAGTCGATAAATTCGGACTCGGTAGCTTTTTTCAAGAATATATTTTGGAAAATTTAGGATTTAAAATTTTCTGTGAACTCGCACATTATTTCCCCTCAAAAAATAAATGGGTTTCTGAGATTTCTGCCATGACACTTTCTACTGTAGTCAAACGAGCTTACAGTCACAATATTTATGCAACTGTTCGAGGGGTTAAATTTAACGAAATGGAATATAATGTTCCAGTCGAAGCGTACGAAGAAGTGATGAAAGAAATCCAGCAAAGTTTTGAGAAAAATGAATTCCAAGTTCATTTCCCTATCGAAAATAGATTCGTCAAAGGAGATAATATTTATTTGAGTCCTGCCTTTGGTCGAGACTCTGCTTACATCGCATGCCATGTTTATTCAAAGAAAAAACACGAAGCATATTTTCAAAAAATAGAAGATATTTTTAAAGCTCATCAGGGTCGTCCTCATTGGGGAAAGTTACATTCTCGAAATGCAAATGAATTATTACAACTTTATCCAAAAATGCCTGATTTTTTAAAACATCGTGCAGAGCAAGATCCTGAACAAATTTTTGTCAGTCCATATTTAAAAACCCTTTTGAGTATATTATAACGTAGCGGTCTGCTTTAGCAGACCTAAAAAAAAGAATATAATGGTTTTAGAAAAGAGAAATTTACGATAGAAAAAACAAACTAAATGGAAGAAAAATATTTTGAATTGCTCAACCAAGAATTAAAAAATCAACCAAGAGCAATTCCCTTTTTATTAATTGATTTGGATCGACTAGATCAAAATATCGAAACTTTAAACTCCTCCATCCATCCAAATATCGACTTCCGAATAGTCGTCAAATCATTACCATCTCCTGAATTAATCAATTATGTGATGCAAAAAGCAAACACTAAAAAATTGATGGTTTTTCATCAACCATTTTTATCTCACCTTTCTAAAATTCAAGATCATTCAGTAGATATTCTTTTAGGAAAACCAATGCCTGTAAAAACCGCAGAATATTATTATCAGACCTTAGAAACACCCAATGGTTTTTTCCCAACAAAACAATTACAATGGCTAATGGACACGGTTCAACGAGTCGAGCAATATATTTTCTTAGCAAAAAAAATCAAACAAAAATTACGACTCAATCTAGAAATTGATGTAGGATTACGAAGAGGAGGTTTTGCAAAAATGAATGATTTAAAAAAGGTGTTTCAACTCATTCAAAATAATTTGGAGCAAGTAGAATTCAGCGGATTTATGGGATACGATCCACATGTGGTGAAACTTCCAAGAGTCATCATGTCAAAAGAAAAGGCACTAAATAAGGCAAATGATTTTTACAGAGAATGTATTGATTTGCTAAAAAATGAATTTCCTGAATTGTTTCATGAACAATTAACTTTCAACGGAGCGGGTAGCCCAACCGTAGAATTGCATCAAAATAAAAATACACCTCTCAACGATATTTCCGCAGGTTCTTGCTTAGTCAAACCAACTACCTTTGATATTTCAACTTTGAAAAAATATGTTCCAGCAAGTTTTATTGCAACCCCCATTTTAAAAAAAATGGAAGGCACAATAATTCCTGGAATTGAAAAAATGAAAGGACTTCTAAACTTTTTCAATAAAAAAAACCGACAATCTTATTTTATTTATGGAGGGTTTTGGAAAGCAGATTATTGTTATCCAAAAGGAATTTCCGAAAACGAATTATATGGTTCTAGCACCAATCAAATGATGATAAATTCTTCTGCAAAGCAAGATTTACAAGTAGATGATTTTATTTTTTTACGACCACAGCAAAGTGAATTTGTGTTTTTACAATTTGGAAAAATTTTGACTTTGAGAAATGGAAAAGTTAACGGAAAGTTTTCTTTGCTTTCGCAATGTTGAAAATTATAAATCAGTCTCGTTGTTATTTTTTAGCCAAATATGTGTAAACATCCCTGAAAAATTTTATGCCAAAAAAAGAAGTGATTAAAACTTGTTTTGTCAAAATAATAGAAATTATTTTAACAAATTTCTATTATTTCATTCTTGTTTTTCTTTTACCTTTACGGCGAAACATCATTTTTGAAACCTAGTTTAATAAGGTATTCAAAACCAGCCTGTTCCGCTCGTCGGGCAGGTTCAAAATTAACCACCTGCTTGCAGAAAGCAAGTTCAAAATTAGTTCAATGCCTACGATCAAATCAGCCATTCAATATAAAAAAGGAAAAATTTCTAAAAAATTATTGCTCGAACTATACATTCAATTATTGCGTCCTCGCATGGTTGAAGAGAAAATGCTCATCTTGTTGCGATCTGGAAAAATCTCAAAATGGTTTTCTGGTATCGGTCAAGAAGCCATTTCTGTGGGAGCGACTGCGGCACTAGATAATGACGAATTGATGTTTCCAATGCATAGAAATTTAGGCGTTTTTACCTCTCGAAATATTCCGTTGAAAAGATTGTTTTGCCAATGGCAAGGAAAAGAACCTGGCTTCACCAAAGGTCGAGATCGTTCTTTTCATTTCGGAACGATGGAATATAATATCGTTGGAATGATTTCGCATTTGGGCCCACAACTGTCATTGGCAAGCGGAGTGGCGCTGGCGAATAAATTAGGTAAGAAAGGAAAAGTTTCTCTCGCATTTACTGGCGACGGAGGAACGAGCCAAGGAGAATTTCACGAAGCGATGAATACGGCAGCGGTGTGGCAATTGCCTGTGATATTTGTCATCGAAAATAATGGCTACGGATTATCGACTCCTGTGAACGAACAATATCGTTGCAAAACTTTAGCAGATCGAGGCAAAGGTTACGGCATGCGTTCCTACACAATTGATGGAAATAATGTCTTGGAAGTTTATGCTACGATTAAAAAACTGGCAACGGAAATTCGTAAAAAACCAGAACCAATTTTATTGGAATGTCAAACTTTTAGAATGCGTGGTCACGAAGAAGCGTCAGGCACAAAGTATGTTCCTAAAAAATTAATGGCGGAATGGGCCACCAAAGATCCTTTAAAAAATTACGAGACCTTTTTGCTCGAAGAAGGGGTTTTGACAGAAAAAGCAATTAAAGATTTAAGGAAAAATATCAAAGCAGAAATCGAAAATGGTTTGGCAGAAGCTGCTAAATTGGAAGTCGTAACTTCGACTCCCGAAGCAGAATTGGCAGATGTTTATGCACCTCATACGCAAGAAGTTGTTTTACCAAAAACAAAAAAGAAATCAGAAAAAAGAGTGGTTGATGCCATTTCAGATGGACTTCGACAAGCGATGGAGCAACATGATAATTTGGTTTTGATGGGGCAAGATATTGCAGAGTACGGAGGTGTTTTTAAAATCACAGATGGGTTTGTCAAACAATTTGGAAAAGAACGGGTACGAAATACGCCGCTTTGCGAAAGTGCGATTATTGGAATTGGTTTAGGTTTGAGTATGAAAAATTACAAGGCGATGATCGAGATGCAATTCGCAGATTTTGTCACTTGTGGTTTTAATCAGATCATTAATAATTTAGCCAAAATACATTACCGTTGGGGCGAAAATGCAGACCTTGTCATTCGAATGCCTGCCGGTGGCGGGGTTGGTGCTGGGCCATTTCACTCGCAAAGTAATGAAGCTTGGTTTGCACATACGCCAGGGTTGAAAGTAGTTTATCCTTCGACACCGCATGATGCAAAAGGATTGTTATTGGCAAGTTTTGAAGACCCGAATCCGATTTTATTTTTTGAACATAAAGCATTGTATCGAAGTCTTTCGGAAGAAATTCCAGATGATTATTATACGGTTGAAATTGGAAAAGCAAAAGTAGTTCGGGAAGGTGCTGCGGTTTCAATTATCACTTATGGTCAGATGGTTCACAGCGCAAAAGCATTGGTCGAAGAGATGAATGTGGATGCGGAAATTTTGGATTTGCGAACTTTGCTGCCGATAGATTATGCTGCGGTGGAAGCGACGGTGAAGAAAACGAATCGAGTAATTATTTTGCATGAAGACACTTTATTTGGAGGAATTGGGGGAGAACTGTCAGCGCATATTTCGGAGCATTATTTTGAACATTTGGATGCACCAGTTTTGCGAGCAGCAGGTTTGGATACGCCGATTCCTTTTGCAAAAACTTTGGAAAAAGACTTTATGCCAATGGGAAGATTGCGGAAACAATTGGATCGGATTTTAAAATATTAAAATTGATTTGAATGAAATTTTTTGGACTATTTTTTTTGTTAGTTCTATTTGTTTCATCTGATTTTGCTACTTCATCTCAAATGGATAAGATGGCAAAAAAGGATGCTAAACATTATTGTCAATGTCTAAATAAATTAGAAAGGAAAACAAAAAAACAAGAAAAGAAGGCTGAAAGACTTCAAAAAAAAAGGAATAAAAATTACCGATCTGGAAGTAAATTATTTGGAGGATACACGTCGGATTTTGACTTGGAAGGATGTGTTGAAAAAAAGAGAAATAGAAAGGAACGAAACTTTATAAAGAATCTTTCAGAAGAAGAGAAAAAAAAATATCAGAAAAAAATTAGAAGTTGGACTCGAAAAAAGTGTTCTGAAAAAATACCTCGTGGATATTTTTGATATAGTTAAGGCCTTCCAAAATTTAAAATTTTGGAAGGCCTTTTATTTTTAAAGTTGCGTTTGTAAAAATTCATTCAGTTCCTCCACACTCGGATTGACCAAAACAATCACTCCTTTTTCATCCAATAAATATTTAGTTGGAACTTCTGTGATACCATAAAGTTTGGCGACTTTTGAATTGAAAAAACGGAAGTTATCTACTTGGTCAAAGACATGATTTTTCCAAACTAAGTTATGTTTATTAATAGCTCCTCTCCAGCTCTTTTCTTTTTTTTCAACTCCTACTCCTACAATATCAAACCCATTTGCATTTTTAAATTTTGTTGTATTATATTTTTTAAACAAGCTAGTCAATCCTGGAAATTCTGCTCGACAAGGCCCACACCAACTTCCCCAAAAATCAATCAAAACATATTTTCCTTCCAACTTAGTTAAGTCAGATTTTTTGCCAGAAGGCAAAATCCATTCGAAATTTGGGGAACGTTCGCCATTATCAAATTTAGGCATTTGATATAAATATTTCCCTACAACAAAACTGAGAAGGAACAATGGAAGTATCCACCATTTTTTTAAAATTTTCATAAAATTGTAAATTAAATTTTTGAATTGAAAAAACTCTTGACCATTTTAGAAATTGATTTCCACAAATATCACCTTTTTAAATAAACATAAATAAAAGAAGTTTGTAACTTCCGCTGATTTTTAACCTGATGTCCGTTGCACGAGTTTTAGGATAAAGTGCAAGCATCCAAATATAAAAACATGCTCAGTATTATTCCAAGCGAAACTCCTCAAGGTATTTTACATCAACATCTTTTAGGCTGTGTTTCTCCTCGTCCGATTGCTTTTGCAAGTACTATTGATAAAGATGGAAATGCGAATATCGCACCTTATAGTTTTTTTAATTGCTTTAGTTCCAACCCTCCGATTTTAGTTTTCTCCTCCAATCGAAAAGGAACAGATAACACCACCAAAGATACTTTGCACAATGTCGAAGCGACTGGCGAAGTGGTCATTAATATGGTAAGTCATAGTATTCTTCGACAGATGGCGGTGGCAAGTATCGCTTTTCCAGCAGGAGTGAGTGAATTCGAAAAATCAGGTTTGACTCCTATCGAATCTGATTTGGTTAAACCGTTTCGAGTGAAAGAGTCGCCTGCTCAATTGGAATGTAAAGTGCAACAAATTATCTCTTTGGGAGACCAAGGTGGAGCTGGAAATTTGATTATTTGCGAAGTCGTCAAAATGCATATCGACGAAAATGTGATGGATGAAAATGAAAAAATTGATCCACAAAAAATTGACCTGATGGGTAGAATGGGTCGAGCATTTTATGTGCGAGCAAGTGGAAAAAATGTTTATCCGATTTTTCAAAATGTTGGAGAAATTACGATTGGTTTTGACCAACTGCCTGAGAGTATTCGCAATAGTGAAGTTTTGACTGGAAATAATTTGGGTCAACTCGCAGGAATGATATCTTTGCCAACTGCTGAAGATATTCAAGAATTAAAAGATGATGAGGAAATGCAAAGTATTTTGAAATCTGAAAATGCACAAGAGACGTTGCATACTTTTGCCAAAACAATTTTGGATGAAAGTGATAATCGGAATTTTGCAGCGGAGGTTTTGATGCTAGCAGACTTAATAGAGTGATGAACTATGAGTGTGAAGTGATGAGTTTCTCTCCTAAAAAATCCATCACTTCACACTCATAGTTCATCTCTATTTACTCTTCTTAACTTTCTTTCATTGATGACATTTTTTATCCAGTTTGGAATCACAATAACCCCAACTATCAAATATAAATAGTACGTAAATAGTCTCCAAATAAAAGCGATGACTAAAGCTAGTGTTCCCGAATTAACATAGTCACTCAAAAAGCCTCCAAACAAAACTTCTGCAAAACCTGCACCTCCTGGCGTTGGACTAAAAGCCATGATCACATACATAGTTTGCAAACGAGCATAGAGATTGGATTGCGTTTCAAAATCAGTTGAAATATTTACAAAGGCTATGATGAGGCAATTCAATAATAAAAATCTGCACGACCAAGCGGTAGCAGTTGAAAGAAATCCACCGAGGTGAAATGACCATTTTTTCGTTAATAATTCCTTGCTGGCTAAAATCATATCATCGCCCAGTTGGATAGCTTTTTCTCTTCGTTTTTTCAAAAAACTAATGCGTGTAGCTCCCACTATAATCCGTTTCATCGTTTGAGGATTGATGAACAAACCATAAAAAAATATAGCACCATAGATCGCCATAAAAACATAAGCACCAAAAAAAGTATAAGCCCAACCATCAATATCCGCCCAACTATTCATATTGGGACGAATCATATTTGTTCCAAAAAAGAGAAATAAAATAGGCAAGACTCCTACAAAAAAAATGGTATCTAAAACTGCGGAATATAATACAAGCGTCGTCGTTTTTGCAGCAGGTAATTTCTCCTGAGCTAAGACCACCATCGCAACGGCTGAACCTCCAACACTTGTAGGCGAAACGGCTGAACTGAATTCCCAAATGAAAATTAGTTCAATACATTTCTTCCAACTGAATTCTCCTTCTGTCAAAATCCGAAGTCGAGTAGCATAAGCAACATGCCGAACAATTAATAAAAGAAAAGACATTAAGACCCAAAATTGAGTATGTTGTTTCCATTCAATTTTGGCAAATTCAGCAGGGTCGAATTGTTGATACAATAAATAGAAAACAACTCCTAACCCAATTGCAATTGGAAGAATAATTCGTGAGGTGCGAACTGAATTTAGCACATCTTGCTCATCTTCATTGAATCCTTCTACTTTCTTTCCTTTCACGTAAGTTGATTGTTATAAAATGGCGATTTGTATTTCTTTTTTTAGTAAAAAAATAAAACGGAAGATAGTAAAAACAGTTCATGGAATATCTAAAAAACAAATTTTACTTGAAAATTAACCATAGCAGAACTTTCCAAGTCCTATATAGTTTATGATTTACCCATTTTAAATTAGTGACTTGGAAAGTCATTCTACAATAAAGAATTAAATTTTTCTAAAAAAATGTACTTTTACAAAATGGAAGAACGAATTAGAAAATGGCGATTGATCCTTGGAAAAGACGCTGATAAAAATAATGATAATCCAATTTCTCTCTCTGCTGAAATGAAGGGGATGGATGATGTTTTGGATGCATTATATGACTCTGAACGGAAGGCGGGATTGGGAAGTTCTTCGCCAAATGTGAATCGCTGGTTGGGAGATATTCGAAAATATTTTCCAGGTTCCGTAGTACAATTAATGCAAAAAGATGCGCTGGAAAGATTGAATTTGGAGCAAATGTTATTGGAACCAGAATTGTTGGAATCAGTAGAACCTGATGTGAATTTGGTTGGAACGCTTCTTTCGTTAATGAAAGTTTTACCCAAAAAAACTAAAAGTACCGCACGAGCAGTTGTGCAAAAAGTAGTGGAAGATTTAGAGAAAAGATTGAAAAACCCTATGCGTCAAGCGATTCAAGGAGCCATCAATCGTTCTGTCAGAAATCGCCGACCAAAGCATAATGAGATAGATTGGAACAAAACTATTCGAGCTAACCTGAAAACATATCAAAAAAAATATAATTCAGTTATTCCTGAAATATTGATTGGTCATGGCAAAAAAGGACAGTCGCTAAAGGATATTATTTTGCTTGTCGATCAAAGTGGTTCCATGGCAAATTCGATGGTTTACGCAGGAGTCTTTGGTGCAGTAATGGCTTCATTGCGTTCGGTCAAAACGCATATGGTAGTGTTCGATACTTCGGTGGTTGACTTGACGGAAGAGTTGGATGATCCGGTGGATTTGTTATTTGCAACGCAACTTGGTGGTGGAACTGATATCAATAAAGCGCTAGGTTATACGAAGGAATTAATTCGAAAACCAGAGGACACGATTTTGATTTTAATTTCAGATTTGTATGAAGGTGGTAATGAAAATGCGATGTTGAAAAAAGCAGCTTCGATAAAAAGTTCAGGTGTACGGTTGATTACATTATTGGCATTGGACGATCAAGGTGCGCCACAATTTGATAAGTCGGTGGCTTCTAAGTTTTCGGCATTGGGGATTCCTTCGTTTGCTTGTTCGCCAGATCAGTTTCCGAGTTTGATGGCGACGGCGATTAAAAAGGAAAGTATCAATGATTGGATGGCGAGGGAAGGAATTGTAGGGAAGGGGTGATATTGTAACAATACCCTTACAAAAATAAAAACCGCAAGAGCATTACTACTCTTGCGGTTTTTATTTTTTTAAAAAAATCTCCTACCAAATATTCTCAATATCTTTCATCTCGTATGCGTGATCTCGATCTACATAATAAGAATCATCTCTTCGTTTTTTCATCAAATTATCTGGGCCAAAAATTCTAGCCAAAACTGAAATTGGGAAAAGAACTACGAAAAATACCAAACCTAAAAGAATCGGTCCAGTTACATAATTCCCTAGAAATTCAGCAAATTTAAACCATACACTTGTGATCAAATTCATCACAGTATCTGACATCATACTTAAAACGCCAACTACTAATGATACCCATAACATCCAATCAACTTGAAATCCTCTCCATACTCCAAAAATGAAATATAAGACTAAAAAACCGACGACGATAGCAAGTACTGCTTCTACTTTTTTTTCTCTGTTCATGATAATGAATCTTTAAATTTCCTTGGGAAATTTATTTAGTTTTTATAAATATTGTTTATAGAAAAAAGGAAACCTCTTTTCTGAAAGTTTTCTTGATGAAAATCCGTGCCACGGTTGAAACCGTGACACGGGTTTTGCCTACTAGAATAATGTGTATATAAATGGAGCGATAGCTGAACCACCACCAATTACGATTAATACACCTAGTAAAAGGAGTAAAATAATTACTGGTGCCAACCAGAATTTTTTTCTTTCTCCCATAAATTTGAATAAGTCTTTAATAAAATCCATTTGCGTCAGTTTTTAGTTTTTCAGCGACTAGTTGGTGCCCTTTTGGATTCCAATGTCCTTCAAGTAAATAGAAATGTTTTAAAATATTCGTTTCACCTGAATCAATAAAGTCTGCTGAAAGATTATAAAATTCTATATTTTTATCTCTAAAATAATTATCAAAAAATGCTTCTTGTTCCGTTTGTTCACCTCTCACCCTTGCATCAATATCATGGATCGCAGGAATGTAATAAACCAAAAACTTACGACCATCGGCTTCTACTTCTTTTCTTAATTGATCTATATAGATGGAAGTTAAACTTTTTGCTCTTTCCATATCCATTGCACTATCATAAGATACAATCTGATCTGGAATTAACAATTGTACTAACACAGCTTTAAGTAAAGAGAAAAAATGTGAATGACTGATTAGCCAATTGTATATTCTGCTTTTTTGCAATTTCTCTTTTGTTCCACCAGTTAGTTTTTCAAAACTTTTAGGAGTTAAAGTCGAATCGTTTATTACATTAAAATATTCGTCTCGAACGTTATCAGCCAAGTCATTATAATGAGCAAAATAGATAACCGTATTGGGTTGATATTTATCTTTGTAAAATTGATAAGAACGTAATGCATGATCCGTTCCTCGACCTTCAACTCCAGCATTAATGATTTCCACACTATCTCTAATTAGTGCTTGTTGCAATTCATAGGCAAAAGTTTCATGGTCATTGACTCCTTTCCCATAAGTAAAAGAATCACCAATAAACATTATTTTTTTATTGACAAAATTAGGCAACTCACCTTTGTGAGTTATTCGAAATCCATCATCACCATTTGTAAATTTAATATCATAATTAAGTGGTCGGTATTCAGAACCCTTCAAATTAGGAATATGCATTAAGCCAATATCTTTATCATACATAAATTTTACTGGTGCTAGTTGTTGCGGTTTCACCAACCGAACTATTCCCTCACAAACCAACAACATAATAAGTGTTGAAAGTAGCATAGCACTAATATTGTACAACCATTTCTTCATAGTATGCTTAAGTTCTTTTTTTTAAAATAAATAGCCAGTTTTCCCCTAAGCACATTATTTTTTAAGCGTAAATTTTAGTCTAAAACAAACTCTTCTTTCCATTTATCTTTTTCATTCCAATTAGGTTGTTCTGTTTTAGTAAATACATAATCGCCAACTACTAGGTAATCCATTTCTGTACGCATAAAACAACGGTAAGCATCTTCAGGAGTATTTACAATAGGTTCTCCTCTTACATTGAAAGAAGTATTGATTACAACAGGACATCCTGTTAATTTTTTAAATGCCGAAATCAATTGATGATATTTCGGATTAGTTTGTTCGTGTACCGTTTGAATTCTTGCAGAAAAATCAATGTGAGTAATTGCAGGAATGGTCGAACGAACGGTGTATAATTTTTCTCGTTGTGGTAAGTCATGATAGTTCGCTGGAACTTCTTTTTTAATTTTCTCAGCAACATCTTGTACCAATAACATATAAGGTGAAATGCCTTGATGGTCAAACCAATCTTCTACATCTTCCGCCAAAACTGAAGGAGCAAATGGTCGAAATGATTCTCGATATTTAATTTTTAAATTCATTTTCTCTTGCATCTCAGAGTTTCGAGGATCTCCAATGATACTTCTTCCTCCCAATGCACGAGGACCAAATTCCATTCGTCCTTGCATCCAGCCGATAGCTGCACCATCATCAATATATTTTGCAACATGCTCGCACAAGTCTTCAAATTTATCGTATTTTTTATAAACACCTTTAGTTTTTCGAGCCATTATTTCAATCTCTTTGCTCGAAGCTTCTGGTCCTAAATATGATCCTTTCATCGAATCCATCATCACGCCATTCGTCACTTTTCTTTCTTGCTTGAAATAGATATAGTTGGCAACTTGCGCTGCTCCCAAAGCTCCTCCTGCATCACCTGCTGCAGGCTGGATAAATATATTATCAAATACTCCTGCTTTTACTAATTTTCCATTCGCAACACAATTCAATGCAACTCCACCAGCCATGCACAAGTTTTTAGAACCTGTCAATCGCTTCGCTTCTTTTGCCATCAAAATAACAATCTCTTCCGTTACTTTTTGAATCGCCATTCCCAAATCTGACTGCGCTTGATTCATATCTGTCTCCGCATTTCTTCGTGGGAAACCGAAGAGTTTTTCCCATTTTTTATCATGCACCATTCGAAGACCAGTTGCATAATTGAAATAATCTTGATTCAACCAAAGCGATCCATCAGGTTTGATGTCGATCAATGTTGTCTTGATGATTTCGATAAACTTCTTAACTCGCTCAGATTCTGGATTTCCATAAGGAGCTAATCCCATCAATTTATATTCTCCTGAGTTTACTTTAAATCCTAAGAAATAAGTAAAAGCAGAATACAATAATCCAATCGAATGTGGGAATCGTAACTCTTTAAGAATTTTGATGTCCTTTCCTTTTCCATGACAAATAGAAGCAGTTGCCCATTCGCCCACACCGTCCACAGTCAAAATCGCTGCATCTTCATAAGGTGATGGATAGTACGCAGAAGCTGCGTGAGAAAGGTGATGTTCAGGGAACAATAATTTTACTTTCTTTTTATCATAAGGCCCAACTTTCGCAAGTTCCTCATTAATCAACCTTTTGAGAAACATTTTTTCTTTTAACCAAACTGGAATCGAAGTGATAAAAGATCGAAATCCTTTTGGTGCGAATGAATAATAAGTTTCTAAAAGTCGCTCAAATTTAAGCAATGGCTTATCGTAAAAAACAACAGCGTCCAATTCGTCAATGGTCCAGCCAGCTTGCTCTAAGCAATATTTTGTGGCATGAACGGGAAAACCTGGATCGTGTTTTTTTCGAGTAAATCGTTCTTCTTGTGCTGCTGCTATAATGTTATCTCCGTCGATGACGGCTGCTGCTGAGTCGTGGTAAAAAGCGGATATTCCTAGTATCTTCATTAGAAGGTGTACGTCTTAATTGTTAAATAATAAATTTTCTGAATTAACCTTATTCTCAAAGTAGGCAGACAAAAATCGAACGTTTAATCGTCTTGGAAAATATAACGGTTGTTTGGTGGGTATGTAAAAATTATGTTGTAACTGCCTTAAATCTGTATTTTGGAAGTGCAAAGATAAAAAATTACTACATTATAGTCAAAGCTAAATTTTGATTATTTAATCTGAATTTTTTATTACGTAAATGGGTGATAATCAACCACTTATAGCACATTTTTGTATTTTATAAATAAGTATATAATAAAAACGAGATAAAAAAAATATTGTTTCTATTCCAATTGAGAGAAATTCACGATCTACAATTTTTTTAATCGAATACTTCGAAAATGCACTTCTCCCAAATTATTTTTAATTGATATTTGATGGTTTCCACTTCTCCAGTTCAAATTTAGTTCCGAAATTTCCTGTTCCACCATTTTGTAGCCATTCATCCAATGTTCTATTTTTCCATTTTGAACAATGATTCGACCAGTATTCCAATTTCCTAATCCTCGAAAATCTCGATGCCTTCTCGGAACACATAAATTTTGCGAAGCAACGATTCCTTTGAGAGAGGCTAAAGATTGATTTCCTTTTTGTTCTTCTTTCGAGAGTGAATCATTATTAATGATTTGGAAAATACATTTTTCGTTTTTCTTATTAGAGAAATATTCAATACCACCTGCTGAATTTTTGGAAATTTTGAATTCAAACTTCAAGTCAAAATTTTCAACACTTTCAAAACCAATCGACTCACCTTCTTTGAGTAGAATTTTTTCACTTTTATCTAAATAAGAAATATAACCGTTTTCCTTTTCACGATCACTTAGTTGATTCGGGACTAAATTTATCTCAGGTATTTTGCCATCATCAGGCGTTTGTAATTTTTCTAAATTATTGGTGGCAATTTTAATATTTCTCCAACGAACGGTTTTTCCAATCATGGAAGAATCTTTTCCAATGCCGTGAACTTGTAAACCAATAAAACCTTTTGCCGTCAAATCGTCTCGAAGGTTCGCCGTCTGAATTCCATTAACCCAAACTCGAATTGACGAACCAATTGCTTCGATTCGATATTTGTTCCATGTACCATTTTTAAAACCTTTTCTTCCCGCAGAATTTTCACAAAGCGGATAAATCCAACCTCGACGAGACTCATCATAAATTCCTCCGCTGAAAGCTCGAGGACTTGGATCAACTTCAACTTGATAACCATGCACCCTTCCATCTTGATAAGTTGGAATCGAATTACTTCGAATTTGAATGCCAGAATTGAGCGGTTGATCCACTTTTAATTCTAACTCCAAAATAAAATCATCATACATTTTTTTTGTACATAAAAATGTGTTGGGTATATTTAATTTTGAAGTTCCGACAAGTTCTTTTTCTTCAATCATATATTCGGCAGTTCCATTTCTAACTTCCCAATTATTGAAATTTTGTTCATTGAAAAGTAATTCCCAATCAGAAGATTTTGAAACCTTTTCAGATTGATTACAGGAGAAAAATAGAACGGAAACAAAAAGTAAAAACCATTTCATGGATAATCTTTTTTATTTTTATGAAAAAATCAAAACGAGTTAAAATTAAGTTTGAAAAATGATGCAATCCAAATATCTACTTTTTATTTTAATCTTTTCTATTTCTTGCCAACCAGATTCGCAATTAGATATTTCTGAACCTAAAATTGATTTAAGTCATTTTATTTTACAAGACGATTTTCAAATCGAACTCATCGCATCAGAACCTTTGATCGAAGCACCTGTTGCCATGACTTTCGATAATCAAGGAAGAATTTGGGTGATGGAAATGCCCGACTATATGCCGAACATTCATGGAGGTGATGAAGAGGTAGCACGAGGACGTATTGTGATTTTGGAAGATAAAAATGGAAATGGTCGAATGGATCATACGAAAGTTTTTTTGGAAAAATTACATCAACCGAGAGCGATGGCATTAGTCTATGGAGGACTACTTTATGCTGAAGCACCTAATCTTTATTTCGTAGAAATAGAAAATGATCAACCTAAAAATCGAGTCCTTGTCGATAGTCTTTACGCAGTCGGTGGAAATGTCGAGCATCAACCAAATGGCTTAATGATGAATCTCGACAATTGGATTTATAATGCAAAAAGTAATTTTCGCTATCGAAGAATTAATGGTGTTTGGAAAAAAGAGCCAACTCACTTTCGAGGTCAATGGGGAATCACTCGGGATGATTACGGACGACTTTTTTACAATGATAATTCGAATCCTTTGTACGGAGATTATGTAATGCCAAATCAAATGACCCGCAATAAATTTTTACATCCAAAAGAAGGAGTTGGAAAAAATATTTGTGTTGATCGAAGTTTGCATCCTTTACAATCGACAGCAGTTAATCGAGGGTACATGGATGGCATGTTGGATGAAAAAGGAAAGTTGATTTCGTTTACTTCTGCTTGCTCGCCGATGATTTATCGAGGGAATGATTTTGAAGAAAAATATAATGGAAATGCTTTCGTTTGCGCTCCCGAAATCAATGCAATCAAAAGAATTATTTTAAATGAGAAAGATGCTGAAATTGAAGGTCAACCTGCTTGGGATGATAAAGAGTTTTTGATCACTAGCGACGAAGGTTTTCGACCAGTCAATTTAAATAATGCACCTGACGGAAGTTTTTACATCACAGATATGCATCGTGGAATTATTCAACACAAGGTTTATATGACAGCTTATTTGAAAAAACAAATTGAGACTCGGCAGTTGGATACGATTATAAATTCAGGGCGAATTTTTCGAATTTTTCAAAAGGAAAATAAATCAGAAAAGATAGATTTGGAAAAATTAGAGAATGAGCAATTGTGTGATTTATTAAAAAATAAAAATGGTTGGCTACGAGATCGAGCGCAACAATTATTGATTCATCGGAATGCGAAGGATGTAGTTGAAAAGTTGAAATCAATGACTACTAATTTTGAAAATCATCTAACTCAGATTCATGCATTTTGGACTTTAGATGGGTTAAATGCTTTGGATGAAATGGTATTGTTTTCTTCTCAGGATGAATTTCATCCCCAAGTAATTGCGACTACAATTCGATTGTTAGAAACTTTTGCATTTAATTTTCCAGAAGAAGTTTGGAAAAAAGGTGATCAATTTTTTCGGTTAGGCAAAAAAGAAATTGATGCACAAATAGCAATGTCTATTTCTAAAAACAAGCATTCAGAAAATGCAAAAGCATTGTTGCGAAAAATAAATCAACGCTATCCAGATGATGAATTAATCGCCGAAGCAATCATCAGCGGTTTGCAAGGAAAGGAAGTAATATTTTTAGATTTTATCAAAAAAGAAGGAAGCGATATTCTAAAAAACAAACTCAAGCAATTCTTAGAAAACGAAAAAAACAATCATCCCAATCGAATTTATAATCAAGTGAAAATTGGGATGGATGACAAAACCATTGGGCGAGATCTATTCAATATTCATTGCGCAGCTTGTCATGGAATAGGAGGAGAAGGAATTCAAAATTTAGCTCCTTCCTTGCTTGCAGCAGACTTGGTGGAAATGGATGCAGCAATTACTACTTCAATAATTTTGCATGGTTTGCAAGGCGAAATTACGGTCGAAGGAAAACCAGTAAAATTCAATGCAGCTATGCCTGGATTAAAAGATAATGAGGAATTGACTGATGAAAAAATTGCAGCAATTACCGCTTATGTAAAAAATGCATTTAGTCTAACTCCGCAAGGAATTAAAATTGAAAAAGTAAAAGAATTGAGAAATGAAACGCCAAAAGATGGAGCACTTTTTTCCGAAAAAGAATTAATCGAAAAGTATAAAAAATAAACTTTGAGAAAAACAAAAAGCGGTGTTAGCACTCAAGCGCTAACACCGCTACTGGGAAAAAACTAAGGATGAACCTCCTCCATTTTTTTCTCTTTCACATGCTTCTCCATCCATTCCGTCATTTCCCAAAGCATATGCATAATGGATTCCCGCGCTTGATAACCATGACTTTCGTGAGGCAACATCACCAATCGAATCGTCGCTCCATGACCTTTTAGCGCAGCGAAAAATCGTTCACTTTGCATCGGATAAGTGCCAGAATTATTATCTGCATTTCCGTGAATCAAAAGAAGTGGTTCTTTGATTTTATCAGCATGCATAAACGGAGACATTTTAAAATAAGTCTCCGGAGTTTCCCAAAAAGTTCGTTCCTCTGATTGAAAACCAAAAGGTGTCAAGGTTCGATTATAAGCTCCGCTCCGTGCAATTCCTGCTGCGAATAAATCAGAATGCGCCAACAAATTTGCCGTCATAAATGCACCATAGGAATGCCCTCCCACAACCAAGCGATTCTTATCCGCAATCCCCATATCTACAATCTTATCAATCGCAGCTTCCGCATCCATGACCAATTGCGCTAGAAAATTTTCATTCGGTTCTTCCTCTCCTTCTCCTACAATCGGCATTCCGAAATCATCAAAAACAGCATAGCCTTGTGTCACCCAAAAAATCGGAGAAGCCCAGTACAATCGAGTAAATTCATAAGGTGAATCACTCACTTGACCTGCTGCGTCAGCACTTTTAAATTCACGAGGATAAGCCCACATGAGTACGGGTAATCGACCATCTTTTTCCGCATCATAACCTGCGGGAGTGTACATTGTTCCCGTTAGTTCAATACCATCTTTTCGTTGGTATTTGACCAATTCTTTTTTCACCCCTTTTAATGATTCGTAAGGATTTTTAAAAAAAGTTAATTGTTTATTTTTCTTTGAATTGATGTCTTTGATAAAATAATTTGGTGGTTCATCTTTTGATTCTCGACGAGTCAAAATACTTCCTTTTTCGATATCTAAAATTTCGATAGGTACTTCATAATAAGGAACCTCTGATCTCCAAAGTCGAGTCGATATTTTGGTAGCTAAATCAAATTTATCAACAAATGGACGGTTGCCTTCTGGTGATGCACCTTGACCTGAGAGGTAAAGTGTTTTTCCTCCGTCTGAGGTTAGAAGAACGCCACGACCATATTTATTTGGATGAGTTTCAAAACCTCCAGGACTGTTGTAACGATCTTCCCATGAGCGATCGAAGATGACCTTTTTGCCTTCGCTTGGAGCGGTTGGCTTCCAACTACTAGTGATTTCTCGACGAGTTTCCCATTCCCATTCAGAAGTCATTGCGAGTTCATCATTTCCCCAAGTCACACCTCCGTATCGTAATTTAAAACTGATCACTTCCTGCGCTGCATCTTTGAAAGGAGCAGATTTGGAAAACATTTTATCTCGAATTTCTGCCTCCGCTTTTGGATCGCCACCATCTTGCGCTTCCACCCAATAAACAGTTGCAGGAGCATCTGATCGCCAAGTGAAATTACGTGGTCCAGTTCGAGTTGCGCCAAAGCCTTTTGGAATGTTTTCAGCCGAAGGAATGTGTGCAAGTTTCGCCACATCATTTCCATCTTTGTCATAAATATCTACATCAAATGGAAATCGAGCAAAAGGAACAATGTAAGAAAAAGGTCTTTGCACCGTGTAAACCATGACATAATTTCCGTCAGGGGAAGTACTCATTCCTTTGACGATTCCTGTTTTTCCAAAAGGTTGAACTTTGCCCGTTTCGAGATCAACTTTGATTAATTCTGAGATAGTATAATATTCAAACAAAGTTTCGTCATGACGATTTTTTAATAAATCTTGATAGGTTCGAACTGGAGCAGCTTCACCTTCGTTTACTTGAATCGTTGGGCCGATTGGTTTTAGATTTTCCTTCGGAGTCGATCCTCTATTTGGGTTTGTTTTTTTATAAATGATTGTTCTACTATCAGAAAACCGAGTGTAAGGTAAACCATCCATGGCATCATTTACGTTTGCATCTGTTAGTTTTTTGGCCTTGCCTTTTTTTAAATCAGCGGTCCACAATTCCAATCCATTTTCTTTGGTGATAGTAAAAACGACTCGCAAACCATCTGGTGACCAACTGACATTTTCGATTTTTGGATTAGCAGGTAGGCCTTCAATTTCTTTTTCGATATTCCCATTCACCGTTTTTATTTTCATACTATTAAAATGAGAAGAACGACTTGAACCATTCGTTCGAGGATTAATTCGGATGCCAGCCAAACGTAATTCTTCCTGCGCTACTTCTTCAATCGAAGGCAAACTTGCTCGACCTAACAATAACATTACATTTCCGGCAGGACTCAAACTTGCTGCAGGAGTCGGCGGTGCATCAATCAAATCAGCAATTGCTTTGGGAGGCATTTGATAGCCTAAATTATTCTGTGCGTTTAAATTCATAGTAAATATTATGAGAAATGAGATTCCAAAAAGGGGTGGTTTTTTGAAGTGATTTTTTTTGCAAACATAATATTGTTTTTGGTTTGCTAAAAATTTAATAATAATAAAAAAGCGGTGTTAGCACTTGAGCGCTAACACCACTATGGGAGTATTTATTTTTTTGAATTTTTTATTCTTTTATTAATACTGCATCTTCCAAAGTATAAATCAATCGGTTGATGTCATCAGAATTAGTTTTTAATTTCCCTCGAAGGGTAACTGCTTCCGCAGAATATTTTACAGGTTCACTTGCCATCACTTCCATAACTGTTTCAGGACCAGCACCACCACAAAAGAAACACATATTATATGGGAAGGCGGAAAAGACAAATTCTTTATGACTTTTGTATCCTTCGACTGGAATGATGTATCCTTTGATTTCGATTTCTTTGTCTTCGAGTGCGATAACTTCTTTGCTAAAAACAGGTTTATCAACTTTGAAACCCATGATCTCATCGTACTCTTTTTTGAAAGTAATCTTACTCAAAGTCTTCCAAGTTTTAGCTGCATTGGAAGGTTCAGTTGGCGCTTTGACTGTTGATGTTTTTTTATCCTCTTTAGTCGAAGATTGAGCTATACTTAAATTTGAAAAAGCAGCTATCAAACATAAACTGAATATTGCAATGGTTATTTTTTTCATAATATCTTTTTTATTTCCTACCTAGTCGATAGGCAGGTTTAGTAAAAAATTCAAACGCCTCAATCCTTCACAAATATAACGTATTACTTTTAATGAAGTAATTTAATAATTTGTTAAAGTTTGTAGATCGGAAATGTAGATTAGTTTTCCAAAACCGATTATTTTCAAAAAGCTAAGGAATGCGAATAAAATAAATGCAGATTTTTGAGAGAGAGGTTTTGTTCATAGTTTTTGCTTTGAAAGCCGCATAAATGTTGATATTTCCAGGGTTTTAAAGTGAA
>Ga0114956_1001165_pt1 | contig 20494 bp, 11 predicted proteins | sample MaitaG_FD_87304 | JGI IMG/M metagenome (GOLD analysis project Ga0114956, IMG submission 87304) | Marine algal microbial communities from Maine, USA - Maine_Asex2 metaG | ecosystem: Host-associated > Algae > Red algae > Unclassified | place: Maine, USA | collected 2015-01-05
ACGACCAGCGGCCATCAAAGCTTTGGCGATATGCGCACTGTCCCGAACGCACCCGGCCGACCAGCAAAAAAAGGTAGTCGCAACAACGAGCTAGCTCGCTTTGCCGGCAAGTTATTCTCTAAGGGGCTCTCAATCGAAGAGGTGTCAGAAGAATGTGATGAATGGAATGATCACCTTGAAGACCCGTTGGAAATAGAAGAGGTTCTCAATACGGTTGCATCGATAGAAAAAACACACGAGCGGAATCAAGCGAAGGTTGCAAAGGCAGTGAAAGAACCACTTGAGAGTGTTGATGCTAAACCACGTTTAGCCAGACGTTCAAACACTAGGGAGAGACGCCTGCTAGCAACGCGAAATTTCGGTGACATAGAATCAAAACAAGTGCAGTGGCTATGGCGAGGCCGGATACCAAGTAAGCTCACAATACTGGCAGGCAACCCGGGATGTGGTAAATCCCAGATAACGATCGCTATGGCTGCAACTGTATCGATCGGTGGCTGTTGGCCTGATTCTACCCCTTGCGAAAAAGGTAGCGTGATATTTATCTGTTGTGAGGATGACGCCTCGGACACTATAAAGCCACGATTGGAAGCAGCAGGCGCTGATTGTTCGAAAATTACCATTGTTGACGGGGTACGAAACGAGGATGGCACAGTCGCTGGGTGGGATCTTGAAGATGGTGCCGAATATCTTGGCGATTTGTGCGGTAGGTTGGGTGATGTGAGGCTTATCGTGATTGACCCAATAACCGCCTATCTTGGTGGTAGTGATGGGCACAGTACAAGTGACGTGCGAGGTTTATTGGCACCTTTGATGAGCTTGGCTGACAAGAGGGAAATTGCGGTGATAGCCATCAGTCATCTGAACAAGAATAGTGGCGGTGAGGCAATTGGCCGTATTACTGGTAGCGGGGCCTATGTGGCAGCAGCTCGAGCTGCTTTCTTAGTTGGAGAACATCCGGACGAAGAAGGCGCGTACTGCATGGCCACTCTTAAAGCAAATTTGTCGAAGGAAAAAACTGCAGTCGGTTACTCAGTACGCACAGTGACTACGAAAGACCACATAGAAACGTCAAGAGTGGAATGGATGCTTGGAGTAATTGATATCGATGCGGATACCCTGATGAAGCCGAAGCGGACTCCTATTGACATGGATGTGCAATCAGCCAAGACAGATGCTGCAGCGTTTCTGATAAGCATGTTGAAAGATGGCCCGGTTTTGTCTACCACTGTGTATAAAGAAGCCGATGAGGCTGGTATTGCGGAAGCAACATTGAAGCGAGCAAAGAAGTCAATTGGAATCCGGTCGGACAAAGAGGGGTCAAAGTGGTACACGGCTTTGCCTAAAAGGTTGCAAGAGGATCAGGAGAGCCCCCCTTGAGCCTGATACTGTTGGTCCAATTGATACTCTTTAGACAAACAGTACAGACAATAATAATATTTTTCCCCTACTGCAGAGCAAGAGAATCAAGGGGGTCAAGAGGATCAAGGTATCAGGAGGGCCAGGTTGATCCTATTCACCCTGCCCGGTGATTAAACGAACATTCACTGAAGCGTTGATCTATCGGGCTTATACACGGAGCGCTCTTCGTTTTTGGGATGAAAAAACCGTTCTATTTGAACTAAGTATCGAACGGTTGCGCTTGCTAATTATCGAAGTAAGTGAAGATGGTATTTCAAAGGCCAAATCGGTTGGCAAATTAAAGTATCAAAACTAGCGTGCCAATTTAGAATGTGTAAATTAAGGTATCAAATTAGGTAGTCAATTCGATCTGTAAAATAGGATGTCGAAATGGTGCCAATTGTTGCAGCAAATTATCGTATTGATTAGGTTGAAAAAATGCTGCTGTACATGGAATCAAAAACACTGCTGAATTCACGCTTCTTCCTGTGGCGTAGGATTTAAGATCACATCCGAACCTATTGTGCCGGATTCGGCCAACTCCGGCTGTTCGCGTATCTCTGTAACTACATTTTCGTACAGTCTGCAAAGTACTTGGAGCTCCCGACTTGTAATTTTGGCTTGATCGTTTTGATGGAGATGGGGCCCACCCACAAAAAAAGCTACAGGCCACCTAATCATTGGCTTTCAGCGATTGTAAGTTTGACCTTATACCGTCACTCTACCGTCAGAATCCATAGAACTGACTGGATGAGTCGAGACGGAATGACGGTACCGAGTGTTTACAATTTGCAACGTTTGTCGCCAGACATATTAGGTTGAGAAAAGATAACTGCAACCGGGCGACGTAGGAATCAGCTACTGGAAATACCGGTTCTCGCCGGTCGAAACAACCAGCCTCGATCGTTGCTAGCGCTGCTTAATGCTGAAGCTACTGTTTGGCATTCCTTCTTGGTTAATTCAGTGAAATCTACGATTTCATGTCCATCAAAGGGATCGTTGTCTCTGACGATAGTGCGGGTACAAAGTGTGGGGACTTCGGGTCGAGGTTCCAGGTCAGAGAATGCCATTTCAACCTCCATGTTGGATACCCCTACAACGCCACCACTTTTATTGCCTCTCGCAATATGATTGATAAGTGAGTCTTCAGCAGTAAGTCCATCGCTACTTGCTAGTGAAAGCTTACGTTTGTCCTTGCTAGTGGGTCTAAAGGCTTGCATGGAAACGGTCCCTTCGGAGGTAATCCAAGCGGGCGATATCTGACGGTAATGCAGCTCATCCTTCACTTGCGTCGCATGTTCATTCTGCTTGGTCGATTCATCACTCATCAAACAGACCGTCAGCTTGCCAGTTGTTTATGATTTCTGCTAATTCATTCCATTCTGGTCCGGTTTCAATTCGAACATCTTTGAAGGTCGAGCGTCGAGATTCAGAATCGTAAAAGTGTATTTCTGCATCTTGTTGGTTTGTGTCGACCTCTAGAGAGGTTGTGAATCTGTCTGATCGCCATTCTAAGAAAAGATCTTGATCGGGTCCGATAAATATTGCGGGGTAGGACTCTTCGTTATTGAATGCACTCAAAACCCCCTTAAGAAACCAATCCAGCCTTTTAGGATTTAAAATGCCGTTATCGTTAAAACTTTCTGGGGTAGCTATTCGCAATTCTTCAATGCGAGTTTGAACATCATGAGGCGGGACTATATCCAGAGAATCTACTTGCTCGACCGATTGAATAGTCCCGTTTTCGGCCACTAAAGCAATTCCAGTAAGCACGACTCTTTCGAGTAGGTCCACGTCAATTGCGCTTTTTGTTGCTTGTGCTGCTAACGCAACCTGCTCAGGGTTGTTGAGAAGCCGACAAGGAATAATCTCGCCAGCAAAATTACGTATTTCGAATCCAGGCTCGAATGTAGAAATTGCAGAAATCACACCCCTAACTTCAACTCTCTGCTCAACTGGCGCACCTTCTTTAGCTATGCCAGCTAAGAATGATCTGCTTGATGTGTCTAGCCGAGCTCGTTTGTTCAGATCTTGCGCATGCGGTGCAAATTCGACGAATTCTCCCGAATTCAGACTGCTTCCGATTTTTTCGAATCTCGCTAGAATATCCGGTCCAAGAGCCGCCAAGGCTGAGGCTCTATCGCCTATCTTCGCAGCATTAAGAGCAGACACCAGCCGTTCTTTGGCGACCTCGAAAGCCAGGCGGACTTCACTTGCATGAGAAACATCAGAGCCTATTCGAAGGTCAAGACACGCAATTGCACTTCCTTCACCTACATCTCGCAATTGCAGAGATACGCCTCGACGGAGGTTTCTTGGTCCCCGCTTGGCATCATTCACCTCCTTGTAAACGTCGTTCGCTACTTGGATGAGAATATCTTGGACCGCCACCAAATCGCCGAGGACCTCGAGGGGGATGGAATGCTCGACAAAACGATCCCCACCCAATTTGGGCTCGAGGAACGACTTGCTAGTTGTTTTGTCAGTAGCGTCAGTCACAATTCTAAGGGAATCTAGCGATCTCTTGTAATTTGGGTCAATCAGTATGCCATTGTGGCAAGTTCAACACCATAAAATGATGATAGTCGACTTCTTGGCGATATATTTTCAATTAGATCATATGGGCACAATGTAAAAGTACGACGGCTGCCACCCATTCGGGACGCCCAAAATGGTGATCATTTGTATGATCTGGCTTTCGACTACCAGCCGTTTGAGCGTTTCATGCTCCCAATCTAACTCCCCAAATCTGTGAGCCGATGCAGCGACTGCTAACGATGACAGTGCCACGGTGAGAGCACGGGGCAAACGACGCAACAACAACGTGATGAGTGGCTGGAGGCGTTCCAGCAGATTGCCAATGAGCGTGGTGGAAAGTGCCTCAGTGACAGCTACAAAAACCAGAGCACGAAACTAGAGTTTGCCTGCAGGCGAGGGCATAGCTTCAGCGCAACGCCGCCGAACGTCTACCATCGTGTCTCCTTGTGCCCGCAATGCAGCGGTAATGCGAAACTCAGTATTGATGATGCTCGAGAGGCTGCCAGGCTGCTTGGTGGTCGGTGCTTGTCACGAGTGTATGTATGTGTGCATGCGCCTCTTCCATGGCGTTGTGCTGCTGGTCACCAGTTCCGTGCATCGTTAACGTCTGTGAGGACGCTGGGGGCGTTCTTTATGGAGTGCCAGAAGCTCACCCTTGATGAATTCCAGAGCCTGGCCGATTCGATCGGTTATACGGTGCTCAGCGACAGATACGTAAACAACTACACCCACATCAGAATGCAGTGTGATGTGGTCTAGCGATTTTATTTAGGCAGGTCTGCTGTGTTGGTGTCATGCGCTGCGAGTTGTCTTGGCGAGTTGCTAACAATACGCTCGAAAACCTCGCTGCGGTAAACCGCAATGGAGTGGGGCGCTTCGATGCCGATTCTGACGGTGTTGCCAGTGCCCAGAATGGTGATTGTGATGTTGTCGCCTATGGTGATTGACTCATCTGCTTTACGTGTAAGTAGTAGCATTTGTGCGGCTCCTTGCCTGTAAAAGCCTGGCAATTCTACGCTGACGACGTCCAGGTGTTTGTCAGCAGTTTCTGATATTCAGGTCAGTATTTTCTGACTCGATTGGCTCACGTTGTCAGCGATCCGGGGTTATGCGTCATAGCATTATCTTTGTTTGGGTCGTGAGCTGATTCCGCTTCGCCGCCTGTAAGCCTATGTCAAGCATAGTATTTTTGTTGTTCATTCCCGAATATTCACCTATCCTCTCACCATCGGGCAACAGGATAGGGTGGCAAATCACGACGTTTAAACCGTCGAAAATTCAACGAAATACCTCAGATTGATCGAAAAAACCAATTATAGGCTTGCAGTTGGAGATTGTGAGCGAGTCTAAATCTGTGTTGGTAGCTTGCACATAAGGCACTTGGATAGTGAAAAATGGATAAATCGACCAAAAAGTGCCGATAAAAACTGACAAATATCGTGCTTTCGAAACTCAGGAATACTCCTCAAGTTGGCAGAATTTGGACTGCCGAGTTAAAGTGCGCGTGGCTGTGTTCAAGCGCATAGACGCCTATCAGCATGGACGCGATCGTCGTACTTATGAGTACTAACAAATCTCCCCGCTACCGAGCCACTATCACCGCAGGCTCCCTCAAGGTATCCGAAAGTCGGCATATCGCTGAGCTATTGCTGCTCGGCGTAGATGCTCAGGCGTGGAATACGGCCATTCAGGATGAGAATATTCTGCAAGTCCGTAGTCCGAAATCTGCCAGAATATTGGCAAATCTACTGCGCGCCCGTCTAGAGCCTATGCAACCAGAGCTCTGGCAGATGGTCAGCAAAGGCTCAACCGTATTAGCCACACAAGCCTGCCTTGCCGCTTCAATAAAGCACAGCGCTCTATTGGGTGATTTTTTAGATCTAGTGGTGCGAGAGCAATACCACATCTTCCAACCGGCTTTGTCAAAAGCGCTCTGGGTAAAATATGTAGAGGATTGCGGCAATCGCGATCCTAAGATGTTGCAGTGGAACGATTCCACAACAACGCGCTTGCGTTCAACTGTCTTCCAAATACTGGCGCAAGCCGGTTATATCGAGAACACTAAAACCTTGAAGCTTCAATCCGTGCACATTGCGCAGGAACTGTTGCAGTACCTGGTCGACAATGACGAGCAGTATGTACTGCGCTGCTTGAAGGTTGGACCATGAGCGATAACACGAGCGCAAAGCTCGCCCAACGGCTCAACCAAATACTCCCCAAGCTAACGTCAGATGACTTTCTCAGTGCCCAGGGAATCGGGAACGAGATTGCGTTCTATATATTCGACTATCCCCCAGAGTTCGAACTTCAGGTTCGTGAGCACGTTGACTCTCTTTTAGATCATTTGCCCAGACACAAGCCCGGTTTGCGTTTTAAACACATCAACCTGTTCACCTTCCTGATTGATTTTCTCATAGAGCGTCAGCTGCTGGAGAAATCGTTCAAACTGCAAAGTGACAAGGGCAATGATGCACTGCTTAAGGCCCTCAAAGGCGTTCTGCACGAGGAGAAGGTTGCCAAGCGTTTTGCGGAAGTCGCAAAGCCGTCTGAGCATGATCTAGTGATGATCTCTGGGGTAGGTAGTGCCTATCCGCTACTTCGTTCGCACACTTTGTTAAGCAATCTTCACACGCACATGGGGCAGACGCCCTTAGTGATGTTCTATCCGGGTCAGTACGACACACAAACACTGCGGCTATTTGGCAAAACCGGTTTAACCGGTGGCACGGCTGAAGAGCGCAGAACAAAAACAAACTACTACCGGGCCTTCCGGCTGATCGATTAAGACGAGAACATTGATGCGCATTAAGAATCTCTTTGTTAAGGACATCTTTCGTCCGATCAATGGTGTGGTGAAAGCCGATCAGGTTGATGAATCCTCCGTATGGCAGGAGCTAGACGAATTTGTTGTCACGAAAGAGCTGGACACACACCTTCGGCGGTTTTTCTCCACTTACTGTGACGCCATGGGCCGCACTAACGATCCTGCGGTGGCCGGTAAGATCGGTGTGTGGGTGTCTGGATTTTTTGGCTCAGGTAAATCTCACTTCATCAAGGTGTTGTCGTATTTGCTCGACAACGAGACCCATTCGCATAATGGTGAAACCAAGCAGGCTGTTGAATTCTTTGATACCAAAGTCAAAGACGCCATGCTACTTGGCGATATTAAACGGGCAGTTGCCTCAGCTACAGACGTCATCTTGTTCAATATCGATAACAAGGCAGACAACCGGGCAGGGCGTGATGCCATTCTTGCAGTCTTTCTAAAGGTTCTAAACGAGTTGCAAGGCTTTAGTGGTGATCACCCACACATCGCCCATATGGAGCGGCATCTGGAAGGACGTGGAAAGCTAGAGAATTTTAAAACGGCATATCAGACACTGACCGATACTCAATGGGCTGACGAGCGTGACGCCTATGAATTCAACCGCGATGAAGTTATCAAGGCGCTATCACATGCACTCGAACAGAGTGAGGAATCCTGTGAGAAGTGGATTGACGGTGCGGAGGAGAACTTTGCGCTCACGATAGAAAACTTTTGTAAGTGGGTGAAGGAGTATCTGGATGCGAAAGGGCCTGAACATCGTGTGATTTTTCTTGCCGATGAAGTGGGTCAGTTTATCGGTAGCGATACGCATTTGATGCTCAACTTGCAAACCATTACCGAGGAACTAGGCACTGTTTGTAAAGGCCGTGCTTGGGTCGTGGTCACGTCTCAGGAAGATATTGATGCTGTGCTCGGAGAGATGCAAGGTGCTCGCGCCAATGATTTTTCCAAGATCCAAGGTCGTTTCCCCACTCGCTTGTCGTTAAGTAGTTCAAACGTTGACGAGGTTATACAAGAGCGCTTGCTGGCCAAGCGGGACGATGTGAAAGCCGAGTTGTCAGCGGTGTATGCCAAGCAGGGCGACATCTTGAAAAATCAGTTGTCGTTCACTGAGATCGGCACTTCGTTCCCGCAGTTCAAGGACGCTGATGACTTTGTTCGCAATTACCCCTTTGCGCCTTATCAGTTCAAACTGCTACAAAAGATCTTTGAGTCTATCCGGAAGGCTGGTGCCACGGGACTTCATCTAGCGCAAGGCGAACGTTCATTGCTGGATGCGTTTCAGCACGCTGGTAAAGCAGTATCTGATAAAGACGTCGGGGTTCTGGTGCCCTTGTATTTATTCTACCCCTCCATTGAGAGTTTCTTGGACACCGCTGTCAAACGCACGATTGATCACGCCCGTGATAATGAGAGCCTGGAGAGCTTCGACACGCAGTTGCTGGAAGTACTGTTTCTAATTCGTTATGTCGATGAGATAAAAGGCAACGTGGGAAATTTAGTCACCCTGTGCATCGATGAGATAGACGCTGACAGATTAGTGTTGCGTAAGACCATTGAAGAGAGCCTTCAGCGTTTGGAACGCGAGACTTTGATTAGTCGCAGCGGAGATACCTACTTCTTTTTAACCAGTGAAGAGCGGGATATCAATCGGGAGATAAAAGGCGTTGAGGTGGGAAGTGCTGAAGAAGCAAAGCTTGTCGGTGAATTGATTTTCGACGACATGTTCAAAGGGCAGCGAAAGCATCGGTACAAAGCCAACAAGATGGATTTTAGTTTTAACCGGACGTGTGATGGTTACCCAGTGGGGAATCGCACAGACGGTGCTCTGGTTTTATCAGTCATTACGCCACTAATGGACGATTACGAAAAGTATCAAGATGGCAAGTGTGTATTAGAGAGCAGTCAGGATGATGGCCAGATCGTGATAAGAATTAGAGATGATGAAAACCTCGGGCGCGACTTGCGCGCACTGCTGCGCACGGATAAATATCTGCGCACCGTCGATGACGGAACACTACCGCCAACAACCAAGCGTATTCATCGCGACTTAGCCGATGAGAACCGCACACGCCGAGATCGGTTGACGCATTCACTTGCCGATATGCTCGCTGATGCCAGTTACTTTGTGGCGGGACAATCGTTACCAGTAAAAAGCAGCACGCCGGTAGCAGCGCTGGATGAGGCCATGGAATATCTCATCGAGAACACCTTCACCAAGATGAGCTACTTGCAGTCGCTGTGTGAAAATCCGCTGAAAGAGATTCAGGCGGTATTGAGAAGTGACGATATTGCGCAGCACAAGCTTGGATTGGATGATCCTGAGAGTAATCCACAGGCTATCGATGATCTGCGCACGTACATTGAGCTGTGCACCCAAACCAGTCGCAAACTCGTGCTTCATGACATGGCTACAGTACGCTATGCAGCACGCCCCTACGGCTGGCCTGAAATGGAAGTCGTCCTACTACTGGTACGGTTGTCGGTGGCGGGCGAAGTGCAATTCGTTACGAGTGGTGCGGCAATTCCGAAACAAAAACTATACGAGGAGCTAACGACACCGCGTAAATGGCGGAACATCACGGTCGTACAGCGTGCGACTGCTAAACCGGAGGATGTGAAGAAAGCTCGAGAGCTGGGTCGTGATGTGTTTACGGACATGGGCCCTGATGCAGAGGATGGTCTGTACGAATTTTTGAAGAAGAAGCTCGAGAGCTGGCGGGACAAGTTAAACAAGTACCGTGCGCTGACTGATACGGGTAATTACCCCGGAGCAGACGACATTACCGAAGTCTTGAGTCTGGCGAATACACTATTGGCTGCAGATGAAAGCAACAAGTTCCTTGCTCGCTTTAATGAGCGTAAGGGTGAGCTTCTAGACGCTACGGATCTGTTCCATGATATTGAACACTTTTATGATCATCAGCGACCCACGTGGGATAAGCTTCGAGCCGCATCGGTTCGGTTCAAACTTAACCAAACCGAGTTGGAAGTTCATGAGGTTGCTGGTCCGGCGCTACAACGCATTGCTGAAATATTGATAGCGCCTAGTCCCTATGCATTATTGAAGGAGGCAGATGATCTCATTAGTTCTGTGACGGAGGTTAACAATGGAATGCTGGCCCAACATAAAAGTTCAGCACTGGTCTCGATTGAACAGAAGATGCAAGACCTGAGTCGAGAGTTGATAGCCGCAGGTAAGGATGACGCTTACAACAAATCTGCTCTATCACAGTTGGAAAAACTCAAAGCTCAGATTTCAACGCATGACAGTTTGGCTCATATCAGTCAGGCTGAAAGTAGAGCGGTTAGCTTGCGTGATACGGCGCTGGATAAACTAGAAAAGTCACTGGCTATGAAGCCTGCAGAGAATCTAGTTGCTGACGTAAAACCTGCGATTAAACCACGTCGAATTATCGCGCCGGGTAAGCTTGTCAAAACGACTTATCTGGAATCCCGAGCGGACGTGGATGCGTTTCTCGATGAGCTACGTACCGAATTGACGGACGCTCTGTCCAAGAACGAACGCATTGAAATCCGCTAGGACGGAACATAAAACTGATGGATCAAAGCAAGCTCAAGAAGTATGCACCGCAGGCCCGGCTGGATTTTATCGCAGCGGTGACGGAACGAGCAGCGTTCTATGGATTAACCAGCGAGGGAATAGAGCCAGTCGTTTCCAAGGGTGATGTCATCATCATTGGGCAAGCAGCATTCCCTCGTGATGTGGCCGCAAAGCGCGAAAAGCTGGAGGAGCGAATTCAGCGTGATGGATTTCAGCAGACGATGGAGGCCATGGCGTATTCCTGGTTCAATCGCTTTGCTGCTATTCGTTATATGGAGCTGCATGGCTACCTGGATCATGGCTATCGCGTACTGAGCCATCCAGAAGGTCTGGAACAGCCAGAGATTCTTGAACATGCCGCTGATCTGGAGCTGTCAGGACTTGATAGCGATAAAGTAGTGGACTTAAAGCTTGAAGGTAATAAGGACGAGGAACTCTATCGACTATTGTTGATTGCGCAATGCAACGCTCTGCATAATGCGATGCCATTTCTGTTCGAAGAAATTGGGAGTGCGACTGAATTATTACTTCCTACCAACTTACTGCACACCGACTCGCTGGTTAGGCAGCTGGTCGAGAGCATCGATGAAAGTGCGTGGGATGAGATAGAGATCATTGGCTGGTTGTACCAGTTTTATATTTCTGAGAAGAAGGATCAAGTCATCGGCAAAGTGGTGAAATCAGAGGACATACCTGCAGCAACCCAGCTGTTTACACCTAACTGGATTGTGAAGTATATGGTGCAGAATTCGCTAGGAGCGCAGTGGTTGGCGACCTATCCGAATTCAAAGCTTAAAGAGAAAATGGAGTATTACATTGAGCCTGCTGAGCAGACCGATGAGGTAAATGCGCAACTCGCAGCTATAACACCTAGTCAGCTTGACCCTAAGGAGTTGACACTGATTGATCCGGCCAGTGGCTCTGGGCACATTCTGGTGGAGGCCTATGAGCTATTCAAGGAGATCTATCTGGAGCGTGGTTATCAAAAAAGAGAAGTACCGCAACTGATTCTGGAGAAGAACCTTTTTGGGCTTGATATCGATGAGCGAGCTGCGCAGTTGACGGGCTTTGCGTTGATGATGAAGGGGCGGGCGGATGATCGGCGATTGTTTGAGCGAGAGTTGAATCTTAATGTGATGGCGCTAGTGGATAGCACTGACTTTGATGCTGAGCGGCTGGTAGAGGAGGTGGAGCTGTGGAATTACGAGCTAGCGCCGGCTGACCTTACGGAGCTGAAGCGACTATTTGAGCACGCAACAACTTTTGGTTCCCTAATATTGGTGCCGGAAGAATTAGCGAAGAAGCTCCCGACATTCAGACAGCTGTGTGAATCAATTAGCCAGGACCTCTTTGTATCGTATGCTCTTAAGCGTCTGAAAAGACTAGTGCGTCAGGCTGAAATGTTGGTGTCTCAGTATGACTTCGTTGTCGCTAATCCGCCCTATATGGGTGTTGGGGGGATGAATGAGCAGTTAAAGTCATATTTAAGGAAAACGTACGCAGACTTTGCAGTAGATGTTTGCACTGCGTTCATGCAACGGTCCTTTCTATGGTTGCCGGAAACAGGGATGAGTGCTCAAGTTAACCTCCAGAAATGGATGTTCCAATCAACCTTTTCCCCTATGCGGCAAGTGCTACTTAATACACACAGTATCGAAAAATTGGTCCAAATTGGTTTTAATAGTTTCCCTACAATTAACTCGAAGATTGCTCTGGGGTGTGCGTTTGTTTTAAGGGGTACGAAGATCGACGGTTTTGTAGGACGCTATGTTGACCTCAATTCAGCCGCCAAGTCAGCAGATAAAGGGCTCGTATTCAGAGAACGAAATGTTGCGCTCGATTATAAAGTTGTTCAATCTTTGTTCCTGCAAATTCCAGATGCTCCGATCGCCTATTGGGGCCAATATGGTGATTTTTTTCGAGGCGATTTGCTTGGTGAAACATTGGAATCAGGTGGTAGATGTAAGACACACGCTGACGACCGATACGTAAGGTATCATTGGGAGGTTGCCGATCATGGAATATCCGGAAATACTAAATGGCGATTCTATGAGAAGGGGGGAGATTTCCGGAAATGGTATGGGAATCGTTTGTTTGTTGTCAATTGGTCAGAAGCTGCTCGCGCTTCCTACTCTAGCAAAGGAGGTTTAACACAGGAACGGTTCTGGAATCGAATTGGAGTTAGTTGGTCGGATGTTGCACTGCAGAGCGGTTTCCGTCTTAAAATGGAAGACACTGAGTTCAGTTCAGTCTCACCAACAATTTTTGCATCGGAAAATTCTAGTCTAGATCTTCGTCTATTGTTGCTACTAAATAGTACTGTGGTGAAGTGGGCAATGAGGGCTTTAAACCCCAGCATTCATGCCAACCCTGGTGATATCCTCAAGCTTCCCAAAGTGCTTCTAGGGTCGTCTGAATCTGCAGAACGTGCTATAGCTATCGCAAAATACGACTGGGACTTATATGAAACTAGCCGAGAGTTTTTGAGATCTCCAAATGTAGGGCCAGGCGCAGGCAGCTTACAACTAGAGGGGTCCATTAAGCAGCTAATCCAGAATCAAGAAAACGCTGTTTCTGAGCTTCGAGTGATCGAGGAGGCAAACAATAAACGTTACGTCGCTCATTTCAATTTGGAAGGTGAAGTTGCTACAGAAGTCTCGCTTGCCGAGCTGTCGCTTTCTTGTAACTCGGCATATCGCTACAGCACAAAATCTACTGAAGAAGAGCTTGAGGCTCTACATCTCCGTGATGCCCTAAAGGAGCTGGTCTCCTACGCCATCGGCTGCATGATGGGCCGATATAGTTTGGACGAGCCAGGCCTCATCTACGCCCACAGCGGGAACGAAGGTTTCGACTCCAGCCGCTATACCTCCTTTCCAGCAGATGATGACGGCATCATTCCGCTCACTGACACCGAATGGTTCAACGACGATGCCGCCAACCGCCTAGTCACGTTTATGTCGGTAGCCTGGGATTCTGCCAATCTGGAAGAGAATCTAAAATTCCTAGCAAGCAACCTCTCTCCCAAGAAGAGCGAATCCAGTCGTGAAACTATTCGACGTTATCTGTGCGACAAGTTCTTCAAGGATCATCTGCAAACGTATAAGAACCGTCCCATCTACTGGCTGTTCTCCAGTGGCAGGCAAAAGGCCTTCCAGTGTCTGGTTTATCTTCACCGCTACAACGAAGGCACCCTAGCTCGAATGCGCACTGAGTATGTCGTGCCACTGCAAGGGATGATGGCGTCGCGAGTTCGTCAATTGGACGGTGATATCACAGCTGCTGATTCAACCGTGCATCGCAAGAGGCTGGAAAAAGAGAAATCTACCTTGGTTAAGCAACAGACTGAGCTGCAACAGTATGATGAGAAGCTAAGGCACTTCGCTGACCAGCGTATACCTCTCGATCTGGATGATGGCGTCAAGGTTAACTATGGCAAGTTCAGCAGTTTGTTGGCTGAAGTTAAAAAAGTCACAGGGAAGAATCCAGACTGATGGACGTAGCGAAAATCAACGATGCGCTAAGCAAGGTCTTCAATGAAGAGAACACTCGTATAGTTTTCTGGAATGATCCAGACGGCGAGTTTATGGATACTGTGCCATCGATCTCGCTGGAAGGCGTCAGTGTTCTGCAATTAGAGTCAGTGGGTGCGCTAGAAGCAAAAATTCGAGTTGAGCAAGATGAACCTACTGGACGATTTCTTCTGTATTCCTCAAACGAGGAACCGGAGTATGAAGACGACTGGTTGCTGGACATTCGCTTATACAGCCGCAGTTTTCGGGCCGATCGTGTGTCGATCATTCTTCAAGAGCTAGGCCTCACTCAACAATCCCTGCGCCAACATTTATCCAAGCGTCGCAAGTTCTTCGACAGTAAGGAGCGATTAAGTAAACTTGCGGCGATAACAACTGCGACTGATTCCGAACTGGATCTTGATCGGAAAATGCTCTCAGTGGTCGCTAAAGCGGACCAGTCCGAGCTATTCAATATCTTACGCACCCTGTTTCACTCCATGGTAGTTGACGATCACGTCGATCTGGAAGCGGTTCCATCCGCGTGGGAGCAGATAGAAAAGTTCGATCTCGATGAGTCGTTCTGGCGAATGATCAAATCCACATTTGGGTATAGCGCAGATGCACCAACACTTACGAATCTGCTGATTCGATTGTTGGTTTCCGACTACGCTCATTATCTGGTAAAAGCGCTACCAGACTCTCTCCAGAATCTCCAGCTAACACGCTCGGGAACAGAGAATGCCGTCGTATGTTTGGCCCAATGGAGAGACAGCAGCAGCAAGGCCAATAGCTACAATGTGCTCTCAGCAGAAATATCCCATGCGCTGCATCTGCAAGATCAATTAATCGGCTTCGATGTTGAGGACCTACTGGAGGTGCCCACCTTTGCAGAGATCGAGAAGCGTATCGTTCAAGCGCTGGTGGAGAGAATAACGGCAACCAAGGATGCCATTGATCCTGAAGCAATAGGACGTGTCATCGCTCGCAGGCAGGCCGGACACTGGGTGACGTCAGTATCGATACCAGAGACACAGCGTAAAGCGCGACACGCGGTCTATGAAGCGTTGAATGCGGGATCAGGGTTTCTGCATCTTCGCAATGAGTACGATGAAGGCTTTGACTTTCCTGATATCAATGCCATGTACAAGGGCTATGAAGATAGCCTGTATCGGTTCGATCAAATCTACCGGCATTTTTGTGAGAACGCTGACATTGCGGCCTCAAAAGGGTTGGACATACTCAAGCCGTTAAAACTCGATATCGAATCGTGCTACTGCAATTGGTACTTACCCAAGCTTTCGCTGGCGTGGGGAAAGTTTGCAGACGCTCAATTACCCGAGCAGTGGTCCATTAAAGGCATTCCGAATCAGTATCAGTTCTATGATCAGCAAGTGAAGCGATGGCTAGACTCAGGGGACAAACGCCGAGCGTTCGTCATCATCAGCGATGCTATGCGCTATGAAGTGGCCCACGAGCTGACAGCACACTTAAACGGTACTTATCGACTGCAAGCAAAGCTATCTTCCCAGCTCGGCGTCCTACCTTCTTACACCACGTTAGGCATGGCAAGCCTGCTACCTCACGACACCTTGGAATACACCCCAAAGGCTGCGGTACATGCCGATGGAAAACCAACGGCTACTCTCGAACACCGCAATGAAGTATTAACCGCACAGGGCGGTATCGCCATCAAGGCGGATCAACTTCTTGCGATGAGAAAGGAAGAGGGACGCGCACTGGTTGCCGACAAGCGTGTCGTCTATATTTACCACGACGAGATTGACGCTCGCGGTGATACAGCCTCTACCGAATCCGATACGTTTGATGCCGCCAGAGATACCATTCAGACCGTTGCAGATTTGGCGCGGTACGTGATCAACAATCTGAATGCCAGCTATGTGGTTGTCACAGCCGATCACGGCTTCCTGTTCACCGAAACCGCACCCACTGAACCGGATAAGAGCAAACTTGATGACAAGCCAGCCGGTACTGTCATTGCGAAGAAACGCTACCTTATCGGTACGGATCTTCCGAATCATGACAAAGCGTGGCACGGTACAACCGCTGTGACGGCTAAAGCCACAGGTGGTATGGAGTTCTGGATACCCAAAGGGACAAACCGCTTTCACTTCGCAGGGGGTGCGCGGTTCGTGCATGGTGGTGCAATGCTCCAAGAGATTGTTGTACCGATCATTAAAATTCAGCATGTCAAAGGCAAGTCCAGTAGAGATAAAACTCAAATCAAGCAGGTTGCCGTGCAGGTACTCGGTAGCAAGCACAAGATTACGGCTGCAAAGCATCGCTTCAAGCTGCTGCAGATGGACCCGGTAAGCGAACGAAATAAGGCTATAACTCTAAAGCTTGCCGTATACGACGGTGACGAGCCAGTGACCAGCATTGAGACTGTTACCTTTGACAGTGCATCACCCAACCTGGACGATCGACAGCAGTCAATTATTTTGACCTTGCAAGATCGCCAGTACGACAAACGCACTCCCTATCGATTGTTGTTGCGCGATGCTGAAACCGGCATCGAGCAGCACAGCGAGACTGTGATAATTGACCGAGCAATTTCCGATGACTTTGACTTCTGAACCCTCCGAGCCTGACACGAGCCTCGATGATCTGCTTAACGAGCATTTCGCCGGACGAGTGGTACGCAAAGACCTGACTAAGCTTGTCAAGGAAGGCGCCAATGTGCCGGTATACGTCCTCGAGTATCTGCTCGGAAACTACTGTGCCTCCAGTGATACGGCAGTAATTGACGACGGGCTTAGCACCGTCAAGCAGATTCTGGCTGAGAATTACGTCAGGCCCGACGAAGCCGAGAAGGTCAAGTCGATTATCCGTGAGCGTGGCAGCTTCAAGGTAATCGATAAGGTCACTGTCAAGCTAAACGAAAAGCGGGATGTGTATGAAGCATTCATGTCCAACCTGGGTGCAAAGGGTGTCGAGATATCTACATCCGTCGTCAAGAAATACGAGAAGTTACTTGCTGGTGGGATCTGGTCAGTCATCACCATGCAATATTTCTTTGAAGAAGGTCAGAAGGGCTCTCCCTTCATTATCGACGTGCTCAAGCCTATTCAAATGCCCAACATGGACATGGACGAGCTGTTTGAAGGCCGTCGGCATTTTACTGAAGAGCAATGGATAGATGTATTGCTGCGGTCCTGCGGTTACGAACCAACCCAATTTGAAGAGCGTACAAAGTGGCACATCCTGTGTCGTCTTATCCCGTTAGTTGAAAACAATTACAACGTCTGCGAGCTTGGCCCACGAGGCACGGGGAAAAGCCATATCTACAAGGAGATCAGTCCGAACAGTATTTTGATTTCCGGTGGTCAGACGACCGTTGCCAACCTGTTCTACAACATGGGTACACGCACGGTCGGACTGGTTGGCATGTGGGACGTCGTTGCGTTTGATGAAGTCGCCGGAATTAGTTTCAAGGACAAAGACGGTGTGCAGATCATGAAGGACTTCATGGCGTCCGGCTCTTTTGCCAGAGGGCGAGATCAAATAAACGCCTATGCTTCCATGGTATTTGTTGGAAACATTAATCAGCCAGTGGACACCTTAGTCAAGACCAGCCATTTGCTAGCACCGTTTCCGGAAGCCATGATCGACTCCGCCTTTTTCGATCGCTTCCACGCCTACATACCCGGCTGGGAGATACCTAAAATGCGACCAGAATTCTTCACTAACCAATATGGGTTGATTGTGGACTACCTCGCCGAATACCTACGCGACATGCGTAAGCGTAATTTTGGCGATGCTATCAATAAGTACTTCAAGCTGGGCCACGATCTTAATCAACGCGACACCATTGCAGTGAAGCATACAGTCTCGGGCTTGCTCAAGCTGCTGTACCCCAATGAGGAGTACGACAAAGAAGCCGTCCGACGATGCCTCGAGTATGCCTTGGAGTCCCGACGTCGAATCAAGGAGCAATTGAAAAAAATTGGCGGCATGGAATTCTATGACGTGCACTTCTCTTACATTGATCAAGAAACGATGGAAGAGAAATTCATCAGCGTGCCAGAGCAGGGCGGCGGGGCACTAATCCCGGATGGACCACTGAACCCAGGTGTGCTCCATACCATTGCAACAGGCAGTGGCGGGCACTTGGGCGTCTATCGAATGGAAACTCAAGCGACGGCAGGCAACGGCAAGCTGACGATGTCCGGGCTAGGCTCAAACACCGCGGCAAAAGAGGGCCTGAAAGTCGGCTATGATTTCTTCAAAGCCAACGCATCATCAGTGAGTGCGTCCGCCAAGCCAGGTGATCACGATTTCCACCTACATATGGTCGAGCTTCAAAACACTGGCGCCAGCACAGCCATGACACTCGCCACATTCGTCGCACTATGCTCGAGTATCCTTGGAAAGCCTGTTCAGCCACAAATGGTGGTGCTTGGAAGCATGAGCCTTGGAGGTAGCATCATCCCCGTAGAGAATCTAGCAGAGACGCTGCAGGTTGCGTTTGACGCGGGTGCGAAGCGGTTGATGTTGCCAATGGCAAGCGTGGGGGATATACCGACGATACCTGGAGAGTTGTTTGCTAAGTTTCAGACTAGTTTTTATTCTGATCCGAGGGATGCGGCGTTTAAGAGTTTGGGGGTGGAGTAAGTTGATTTATACGGTCGTTTGAGATACTAATACAGTCAGTCTGTTTGGTAAGCAGTGTCGTTTGACCGCTTACACAAAACCTACCTTAAAAGGATTCAAGATTTTGACTTCACAAAATATACAAAGCCGCGATATTGAGCTCTCCGAATTGTTTCAAGGGTTCTATTCTGTGCCGGATTATCAGCGTGAGTACGTCTGGGGAAGTGAGCAGGTGGAGCAATTGCTCACAGATATCCATACTGAGTTTAGTGGGGCGAATTCAGAAAAAACTCCAGAGTATTTCATCGGGAGTATTGTTGTCTGCAAGGGACCTGACAAGATATTTGAACTAATTGATGGTCAGCAGCGAATGACGACTCTGTTCCTCACTTTCTGCGCAATTAGAGATCGCTTCAAGAGTTTGGAATTAAAGTCCCCAGAGGCATTGAGCTCAAGAATTTCAGCAGTATCTGAAGACAGCGACGGTTTAGATGTCTTCCGATATCGCCTAGATCTACAGTATCAAGATAGTGGGAACGTGCTAGAGGTAATTGCTAAAGGGGAAGACATCAATACGGTGGAGGGGCAGACTCGGTCGATAGGTAATATCGCAAATGCTTACACTGCGGCGACATCTTTTCTGAGTGAGCAGTTTGGAGAGAACGGTGACGAATTGCGAAAATTTTATGGCTATTTCGTGAACAAAGTAAAACTGATCCGCATCGAGACTGAGGAGGTAGCGAAAGCGCTAAAGATTTTTGAAACTATTAACGATAGGGGTGTCGGTCTTGACTCAATGGATCTATTGAAAAACCTTCTCTTTATGAAATCTAAACGCGAGGACTTTGATTCGCTGAAATCTGTTTGGAAGGATATTCAAGACACGATACATAATGCACGGGAGAAGCCTTTACGTTTCCTTCGCTATTTTATTTTCAGTAGGTACACGGTCGATGTGCTGAGAGAGGATGAAATATACAGTTGGTTTTCCAAGAACGAAGAAGCATGCGGTTTTTCGACAAATCCGACTGAGTTTGCGCAGGAACTGCTAAGCGCCGCGCAAGCGTACTCTAATTACATGAGAGGTTGTGATGCCTCGGGTACTGAGCGAACAGGTTTACTAAGCCTTAAGTTGTTGGGAGGGAGTGCCGCTCGCCAGCACCTTATATTGTTACTAGCGGGGCGACATTTGCCGGAAGAGCTTTTCACGAAACTTGTGGCCGAGGTTGAGAATTTATTTTTTGTTTATATAGCCTGTCGGGAAAACACGAGAGATTTTGAGAGAAATTTTGCTAAATGGGCGCCAGAACTCAGGCAAGTGGAAAATGAAACAGACCTAGAAGCCTTTTTATTGGATCATATTGAAAAATCGAAATCGGCGCTTTCGACAAGATTTGAAGAAAGCTTCAGACGTCTCAGTAGTGCGGATTTACAGATGTATCGCCTTCGCTATATTTTGGCGAAACTGAATCAACACCTTGAGATTTCTGCATATGGCGAAACAGAGAGTACAAAATGGTTAAGAAATTATATTGCCAATGAATTCGAGGTTGAGCATATCCATCCGAGAAAACCCAATGATGCCGCTGTGGAGGAGTTTGGAGTTGTGACCGATCCCAGCATGGTAGAGCGTATAGGTAATCTTGTCTTAGTGGAAAAACCAATCAACGCATCACTAGGAAATAAGCCCTTTTCTATCAAGAGCCAGGTCTACCCTAAATCAAATATGCTACTCGTGAAATGTATTTCGGTGCGTCCAAGCATTGGGAAAAATACTAAAGTGGATCGCGCTGTGAGCTACATAGAGCCTTTCACAGAGTGGAACGAGGGGGCTATTGCAACTCGGCAGCAAGGACTTTATGAGCTGGCAAAGAAGGTATGGAACATACCTGCAACTGACAAGGGGCGAGGGTAATAGTTATTCGATGAGCTAGCCTAAATCTAAAGGCTCAATTCTCCTTGCTCAATTTTTACACGCCAAATAAAATTATTACCTGACGGTATTTATGACGGTATTTATTTTAATAAATCGCTACA
>Ga0114956_1001170_pt1 | contig 20440 bp, 17 predicted proteins | sample MaitaG_FD_87304 | JGI IMG/M metagenome (GOLD analysis project Ga0114956, IMG submission 87304) | Marine algal microbial communities from Maine, USA - Maine_Asex2 metaG | ecosystem: Host-associated > Algae > Red algae > Unclassified | place: Maine, USA | collected 2015-01-05
AGCCGACTGCTCTCGAAGCGAACGAAGTGAGCGATCTAACTTATTTTCTCCAACAGCTTACGCGTAGCGACAATGCCTTCTTCCTCACCAAGCTCGGAGCCCTCGTACTCGATGCCGACATAGCCTGTGTAGCCATGGTCTTTGACAATCTGCATCATCTTGACAAAATCGGTGTGCGTTTCATTGCCATCGGCATCAAAGTCATGCGATTTGGCACTGACTGCTTTGGCATAAGGCATCATCTCGGCGACACCCTTGTAGCGATCATACTCTTCGAGGCAGTCACGACTGCCTTCTTTGTGTTTGATGCAGAAATTTCCAAAGTCAGGCAGGGTACCGCAATTATCCATTCCCACTTGCTTCATCACATTGGCAATCCAGCTGCCATTGGAAGAATGGCCACCGTGATTTTCGACGATCACATTGATGTCACGATTTTTTGCAAAGGTGGAAAGCCGGCCGAGTCCATCTACCGCAGCGGTACCTACATCGTCTGCTGTGCCTTCTCCATATGCATTTACTCTGATGGAATGGCAACCCAAGTATTTGGCGGCTTCGACCCATTTGTAGTGATTTTCCACGGCCTTCATACGTGCTCTGTCGTCGAGATCTCCCAGACCGCCTTCTCCATCGATCATGATGATGAGTTGCTTCATGCCTAAATCGGCTACACGCTGATTCATTTCATCCAGATAGGCTGTGTCTTCGGCCTTGTCTTTAAAAAACTGATTCACATACTCGACGGCATTGATGCCCAGTTCCTTGGTCTTGGCCGCAAAATTCAGATGCTCAAGCTGACCCGCTTTGAGTGCTTTGTGCAGCGACCACTGAGCCAGCGAAATCTTGAAAAATGGCTCAGCTTGCGCACTGGTTGGACTGGCTTCGATAGCCGTTTCCTTTCCAGTATTATTACCTCCAGAGCAGGAGAACATAAAAGGCATTGCGCCACCCATGACAGCTGCATAACTTGAATTGCGGAGGAAAGCCCGGCGATCGGATTTGACCATAACTTGAATTTTATTTGATCAGTAAAATACGACATCTGTGCAACAAATGGCAATTGTGGGTACACATGATTGCACCGGCTTCTAGCCAATCAAAATGAAGGAATTACAAATAACTTTCAAACAAATGTGTTAAAATATGTGGGTTGCTCTAAACTGATCGTCATGTAGATGAAATGTGGATAGAAGCAATTTTCGAATTCAATTTCAAAGATTTAACATCAGCAGTACTCCACCAGAAACCACACACTCAAATCAGTAAAAGAAGGGCCTTTATGGGCCCTTTTTTAGTTTGATCCATTGCCAACTGAGCGGGTCTCACCAAGCGAATTGGTAATCGAGATTTCGCTTGCAAAGTCAGGAATCAAAAATTGAGGAGCTGAATTGGATAAGAAACCCTGTTGAGCATTATCCTTTTCGATTTTACCCAAATAAAATTTGGCGCCCCTTCAGAGCCATTGGACTTTTTGTCGACACTTTTCCTTCTTGAACGTCACAAATTTTCCTCAAAATAAGCGGTCAGTTTCTTGGCAGCAGAAATTCCCACAATCTGCCGAATCTCCCGCTCTGTGGCCTCCTTGATGCGTTTTACCGACTTAAAATGCTGAAGTAATTTATCTGCGGTCTTTGGTCCGATGCCAGGTATTGCAGACAGCTCGGTACTCGTAAAATCTTGGGAGCGCTTGAGTCGGTGAAAAGTGATGGCAAACCGGTGCGCCTCGTTGCGAAGCTGCTGAATCAATTTCAAGGACTCTGACTTCTTGTTTATATATAATGGTATCGAGTCGCCGGGAAAGTAAATTTCCTCCAGTCGTTTCGCAATACCAATCGCGACCATCTTCTCTTGCAATCCAAGGACGCTCAGTGCTTTCATCGCTGAGCTAAGTTGCCCCTTGCCCCCATCGATGATCACCAACTGCGGCAGGTCTTCGCCCTCTTCGGTGAGCCGTCGGTAGCGTCTAAACACGACCTCCTCCATCGAAGCAAAGTCATCTGGACCAACGACTGTCTTAATGTTGTAGTGGCGGTAATCCGCTTTTGCTGGCTTTCCGTTCTTAAAGACCACACACGCGGCAGTGGGGTGTGCGCCCTGAATGTTTGAATTGTCAAAACACTCGATGTGGTAAGGCAGCTCATCCATTTGGAGATCTTCCTGCAAGGTCTTGAGAATGCGCTCGGAATGCGTCTGCTTTTGCTTCCGGTTCATCTCATCTTTCTTTTTTTGCAGGGCATAGTAGGTCAGGTTTTTATCTGACATGTCGAGCAAATTCTTCTTGTCGCCGCGCTGTGGCACAGTGATTCGCAACGACTCATCTGCAAGCGTAATCTTGCTCGGCACCAAGATCTCAGGAGCAATGCTGGTAAATTTTTCGCGAATGAGTGGGATTGCAAAGGCCAGGAGATCTTCTTCTTCCTCGACGATCTTCGTCTCTAGCTCAGCAATGTAGGTGTTGATCACCGCCCCTTTTACCACTTTCATGTAGTGCACCAGCGCGTAATTTTCCTCTACCTGGATCGAAAACACATCGAGGTCGCGGATCTGTATGTTGGCCACCATCGATTTGCTCTGATAGTTTTCAAAGGCCACCAGCTTATTTTTCCAGCGCTGAGCTTTTTCAAAATCAAGATTTGCAGCTGCCTCATTCATCTCTCGATAGAGGTGATCCTTCACGGGTTTGAAATTTCCGGAGAGTATATTTCGCACCTGACCTACTCGCTCCAGATACCCTTCTTCGGGTTCAAGGTTTTCGCACGGGCCCAGGCAGTTATTGATATGATATTCCAGGCAGACCTTAAATTTACCTGCATCGATATTCTCTTGCGAAAGATGGTAACTGCAAGTGCGCAAAGGAAAAAGGTCCTTGATTAAATCAAGGAGGATACCAGTGCGCCACTTTGAGGTATACGGTCCAAAATAAGTCGAGCCATCTCGAATCACTTTGCGGGTAAAAAAAACGCGCGGAAAACGCTCCTTCTTTACGCAAACATAGGTGTACGATTTGCCATCCTTGAGATTGACATTGTAGCGTGGTTGAAACTTCTTAATAAGTGTATTCTCGAGCAGAAACGCATCGCTCTCGGTCTCGACGATGGTAAACTCGACGCGCTGGGCATGCTTGACCATGACCCGCGTCTTATTCATTTGATGCTTCTGGCTATTGAAGTAGGAGGTAATCCGGTTCTTGAGATTTTTAGCTTTACCCACATAGAGGACGACATCCTGCTTATCGATAAAGCGATACACCCCGGGTAGTTTGGGTACATCTGCCGATATCGTACCAAATTCTTCTTTGGTCATCGCAAAATCAGATTTCTTTTAAGCCCTTCAGTATAAGTGCTGCGCCAGCAGGGTTGGTCGCCAGCGGTACATTGTGCACGTCGCAGAGGCGCATCAGCATCTGCACATCGGGCTCGTGTGGGTGCTTATCCAGTGGATCCCGAAAAAAGATGACAACATTGATTTTGCCGGTAGCAACCATGGCAGCAATCTGGGCATCCCCTCCCCGGGGTCCCGACAATACCTTATTCACATCGAGGCCTGCTCGCTCCATGTGCAAGCCGGTCGTCGCTGTTGTATAAATCTCTGCACCTTCTACAAGCTCTTTATTTTGCAGGACAAATGAGACCAAATCAGCTTTCTTACCATCATGGGCGATTAGTGCTATATGCATGACACAAACATACGGAGAGATTACCCACTACCCGATCTTTGCTATTTTCGCAGCTTAATCTAGACATCACAAATGAAGCTTAATTTCAATGGCAAGCGCGTTCTCGTTCGAGTAGATTTTAATGTGCCTCTTGACAACAACTATGCTGTGACGGACGATACACGGTTGCGTGCAGCAATTCCGACCATCGAGCATATTCTGGCAGAAGGTGGTGCAGTCATCCTAATGTCTCATCTCGGTCGTCCTGGGAAAGAGAAAAATAAAGATGGCAGTATAGATCGAGAACGATTTACCTTAAAACATGTGGTTGCGGAGCTAGGATCTCTGCTTGATCGAGAAATAAAGTTTGTGGGAGATACGATCGGCACCGCAGTACAAGAGGCCGTAGCTGCACTCACAGGAGGAGATATATTGCTCCTCGAAAACACGCGCTTTTATCCAGAAGAAAAAAAGGGAGATCAAGACTTCGCTCAGCAGTTGGCAGATCTGGCGGATCTTTATGTAAATGATGCGTTTGGTTCTGCTCATCGGGCACACGCCTCGACCACAACGGTCGCTACCTGCTTTCCACCCGAGTCCAAATCCTTTGGCTTTTTGATGGAGAAAGAGGTAAGCAATGCGCAGCGGGTATTACACAATCCCGACAAGCCACTGGTCGCAATTGTCGGTGGAGCAAAAGTCTCTGACAAAATCATGCTCCTTGAAAAGCTACTCGAATCGGTCGATGCTTTGATCATTGGTGGTGCGATGGCATACACATTCATCAAGGCCACCGGTGGTGATGTCGGCAACTCTCTGGTGGAAGAAGATAAATTGGACTTAGCCAAGAACCTAATTGGGCAGGCTAATGCGGCAGGTGTGGAGCTGTTTTTACCGGAAGATAGCATCGCTGCAGATGACTTTAGGGCAGATGCCAAGTGCCAAGAAATCTCAAGTTCAGAAATCCCTGAGGGTTGGATGGGACTCGACATTGGTCCTAAAGCCGTCGCACGATTTTCTGAGGTGATTGCCGGCGGCAAGACGATTCTGTGGAACGGGCCAATGGGCGTTTTTGAGATGGAAGCATTTGCCAATGGCACCAAAGGAGTTGCTATGGCGGTGGCTCAAGCAACCAGAGCAGGAGCTTTTTCCCTGGTGGGTGGCGGTGATAGTGTCGCTGCGATAAATATGCTTGATCTCGGAGACAGCATCAGTCATGTGTCTACAGGTGGCGGTGCAATGCTGGAGTTTCTGGAAGGCAAGGAGCTGCCTGGCATCGCGGCCATCGAAGACTAATGCCTAATTTTCTATTCTTCCTCACTCTGAATCTCCCTGACAAATGATCCCAACCTACTTTCCAGGACAGATGCAACGGCTTTAATGGTATCAATTACATCTTCTACACTGTCGGTCAGCTCCTCCATAATGGGTTCGGCAGCAGACTGGGCGGCACGTATTACTTCACTCACTCCAGATTCTTCTCGCTCGCGTTCAGCCGCTTTGATATCAGAGGCAATCTTTGCCTGAATGCCCTTCTTGGCTTTGGCGATTTCATTGCGTTCCTCCCTTTCCTTCTTACGGCGCTCGTTCTTTTCCAGCTGCTTATCCAATTTTGCACGCGTCTGGATCATGTCATCCAGCTTTTCCTGCTTTGAACGAATGCGTTCTTCGATCATACTGATCTTAGCCCCTCTGAGTTGTGACTCCAAGCTGCCGTCTGCATCTTCAACTTTCGATTTCTGAAAGGTCACCTCTTGAGAGTCGCGACCAATTGATTTTTCCATTCGGCTGATGGCACCCAAGAGGCCATCATAGCGCTTTTGCAAACGGCTATCGGCGTTGCCTTTTTCATTTGATTCGGGACCGTATTTTTTCTCCTTTACTACCTTAAACAGCCCATCGAGCTGCCGCCAGACTTGTTTGCGATGGCTCCCGGTAAACTTGGTGTCTTTAAATTTATTCTGAATTTCTTTGAGCTCCTGGAAAATGGGATTGAGACTCAACCCTTCGTTCACTTTTTGCTGTAGACCATCCAAGCGCTCCTTAAACCCTGCCATCTGCTCCTGGGAGGCAGCCTGAAACTCGGCATCGACCTGTTTGCGTAACTTCTTGAGGTCTTCAAACAATGCATTGGTGTTGTCCCGAATGTGATTGGCGTGATCTCGAAAAAGGTTTTTCTCGCGAGCCTGTTCCTGAACCTTCATCCAAAACGTCTTGAGCTCTTCCCAGACACCTGAATCAAATCCGGTAAGATTCGAAACCTGTTCCTTGAGCTCTTCCAACTCACTGTGATATGCCCTGTACAGCTTGCTCGATAGCACGACAAAGTGCCACTCGGTTTGAGCTCGTTTCAGTATATCTTCACGATCTACCTTAAACCCTTCAGGCAGGATGGACTCGCTGATGCTGAGCGGATTGCTCGACTTGGTGTGTGGCTCTGGCAAGAGGACGTCCTTGCCTTGTCTCCATTCTTGTCGAAACTGCTCGGCAAATTCTTCCGAAACTGATTCGCCCGGAAAAACCAATAGATCTATCGTGTTGGCCTCGTCATTGAGACTTAGTCCAATAAGGACTTTCTCGCTCTTTTCGTTCGTGCCCCAAAAAACCAATCTCTTTCGCATGCAATGTAGTTTACGTCGTCTTTTAGCAGTGTAGTACTATTCGTGGACTGTCACACAAAATATTGTCAACGTATCTGATGTGTCAATCTACATATCATCGGCTCAGAAGATACAATGATGTACCCTACTAAGCAAGTCGTAGCTCAACCTGGTCGGCCAGATGTTGGGCTATTTGAATGGCGTTGGTCGCAGCACCCTTGCGTAAATTGTCTGCTACAATCCACATATTCAGTGCGTTACTGTGGGATTCGTCGCGACGTACACGACCCACGAAAACCTCATTGCGATTCTTTGCATATCGGGGAGTCGGGTACTCGTTATTCTTCACATCGTCTTGCAAGATCAAGCCGGGCGTACTCGCCAGAATCGTGCGCACCTCCTCCAGATCAAAGGGCTTTACAAATTCTACATTTACACATTCGGAGTGGCCACCATGGACGGGCACTCTCACTGCGGTGGCCGTAATGGCAATCGTGTCGTCTTGCAGAATCTTGCGGGTTTCATGCACCAGCTTCATCTCCTCTCGTGTGTAGTCGTTGTCTAGAAATACATCGCAATGTGGCAGACAGTTTTCAAAAATCGGGTGTGGGTATGCCGGATCCTCCACCTCTTCGCCATCTCGCTCGGCTTCATACTGGCGCACCGCTTTTACACCAGTGCCCGTAAAACTTTGGTAGGTCGAAATCACTAGTCGCTTTATCCCGTAGGCCTGATGCAACGGAGCAAGCGCCACGACCATCTGAATGGTAGAGCAGTTGGGGTTGGCAATGATTTTATCTTGTTCGGTGATTGTGTGGCCGTTGATTTCCGGAACGATGAGTTTCTTGGTCGGGTCCATGCGCCAAGCCGACGAATTATCAATGACCACTGTACCGACTTCTGCAAAACGAGGTGCCCACTCTTTCGACGTGCTACCTCCAGCAGAAAATATAGCCATGTCAGGCTTGAGATCTACCGCCTCTTGCATGCCGATCACAGTATGCTCCTTCTTCCGAAAAGCAATTTTTTTCCCTATCGATCGCGGCGAAGCCACGAAGTAAAGTTCGTCATAGGCAAAGTTGATTTCCTCGAGCACCTCTTGGATTACTCCACCGACTAATCCGGTTGCTCCTACTATGGCAAGTCTCATCGTTTATTGCTTTAATTCTTTATTAGAATTGGCAAAGATAAGGGAGTAGATGTTATTGCAGTCGAAAATGTAACTTTAAGTATGCCCGGCAAAAACATCATCATTTGGTTCTTTTCGATCACAGTGGTGCAAGCTCAGGTACAGCCACATGCGCTAGTGATCAGCGAAATAATGGCCGACCCAACTCCCAGCGTTGGCCTCCCCGACGCCGAGTTTATTGAAATATACAACCGCTCAAATGAGGTCATTGACCTGGGTAAGGTCTCTTTTAGAAATGGTTCAAAAACACTGGACTTGCCAAGCCTGCAAATGCAGCCACTCTCCTACATGCTGATTTGCGATTTCGACGATCGGGATGCTCTCGAAATCTATGGTGAGGTGATCGCCCTTGAGAGCTTTCCCACACTTGTCAATGGCGGCGATGATCTGGCACTGATCGATCGCGCTTCAGATGTGATTATTCACGAAGTTGTTTACGATCGGAGTTGGTACGATGATCCCGGCAAAGATGACGGCGGGTGGACTCTGGAAATAATCAACCCTTCGGAGACCTGTGCTTCTTCCACCAACTGGGGTAGCTCGATCAGCCTGATCGGTGGGACACCAGCCGCGCAAAACAGCATCTCAAATCTTGACTCCATCACACCCTTTGCCGTGCTCTCCATCATACCCACAGAGGATCAAATCGAACTAACTTTTACAAAAAGGCTCGCTCCAAGCCTCACCAAAGACTTGGCCAGCCTAAACGCAGGTGCAGTGCCAATCATTGGGATAGAATCGATTGGACTCCAGAAAGATGGCGCACTGATATTGCTAGCAGAAGCACTGCAAGTGGGCACCGAGTACGAACTTACGCTATCAAATCTGCAGGACTGCAAAGGTCAAAATCTGGTCGACAACACATTCCAATTTGTCATCCCGGCAAAAGCTGAGCCCGGAGACCTCATCATCAATGAGGTGCTATTTAATCCGGTGAGCGGCGGCTCAGATTACATCGAAGTCTACAATCGAAGTGAAAAGTCCATTCTACTAAGCTCACTATTTATAGCAAATTTGGACGATCCATCGAAGATCGAAAAGGTACAGGTCGAGCGCATCCTTACCTCGGGCACTTATTTGGTGCTGACTGAAGATCGCCGATTTGTCATCGATAACTATGCAAACGTTGAGGTAAGAAATGTGCTCGAGATGGATCTGCCGTCGCTGCCAGATAAGTCGGGCAATGTATCGCTCTACCGAGCAGAGGGTAGTGATCGATTAGTCATTGACGCGTTTGATTACAGTGAGGACTACCATCTGTCTTTACTCCAAGATAATGACGGCGTAAGCCTTGAGCGAATCAGCCACACTGCATCAACAAACAGTCCGTCCAACTGGCAAAGCGCATCTGAAGTTGCTGGATTCGGTACGCCAACGGCACCAAACAGTCAGTCAGTTTCCAATGAATTTTTAACGGATATGTTTAGAATGAGTCCAAGGGTGTTTTCGCCAGATGGCGATGGGCAAGACGATTTCACCCTACTTCAATACAGCCTGCGGCAGGCGGGAATTCGCATCCAGGTGCAGATATACGATTCAGCGGGCAGGCGGGTTCGAGACTTGGCAAATCAGGTTTCGCTGAGTGTAGAAGGCACGCTAAAGTGGGACGGGACGAGTGATTCCGGCAGTAAATTGCCCGTCGGGATTTACACTGTTTTGGCCAAAGGGTTTAGTGAAAATGGAGATTTACTGAAATGGTCTGAGACTTGTGTCCTGGCCAATCGTCTTTAAAGAGCAGATTGTTTGGGTATTTTTAGCAATCTGGTTAGCCGGTAATGAAGCAACTACTTCAAAATAAATGGATTTCGAACGCACTGACTGTGGGTATGCTGTCTCTAGTCGCTATCTGCATAGGGCGTCCAGATGAGATCCTGATCCTTCGAAAGATTGCTCAATTTTCGTTGCACATTATGATTTTGCTGCTGGCGGCAGGTATCGGCTTTCTTCTTTTTGACCAGCGTCGATTGCTTTTTACAGCATTTGGTTCGTGTGCGCTTTTGTGCCTGGTGTTTAAGGTAAAAGCCGATGCATCCATCCGACCCATTCTTCGCACCAACGAACCGATCATGACGATCGCACACTCATACACTTCAGTGCTTGCAGATAATTGGGAAGAGGTCTACAAGACACTTGATCGGCTCAATGCAGATGTCATTACATTTCTCGAAGTAACGCCTGCTTGGCAAGTTGTTCTGGATGAGTATTTTGCTAGTGAGTATACCAATCACACGTCATTGGTGCGAATTGATGATCTGGGCGCTGCGGTCTATTCAATGTTTCCAATAGCATCGGTAGATACCCTTATGTATCAAGACAATCCCAGCTTACTGGTGGCCATTAAGATGTCGCCACAGGAAAATTGTCAGATCCTTGTTTCGAACACGAATCCTCCCCTCTTCCGACAGTCCTTTATCGATCTCCGCGAGCAGCTCAGCACGATCACAACCCGCATTGAGGAAAGACAAGCTGACCCACTGTTAGTGGTGGGCAATTTTCATCTAGATCAATTTGCTGATGAGCTCCAGGATTTTCGCGCTCAAGCAAGTCTGAGTGATAGTCGCAAGACGATGACCCCATCGCTTTCTCCACCCACGAATCACATCTTTTACAATCGTCGTCTCGATTTCCTGCAGTTTTCAAATATCTATAGTCGCAATTCGCAACGCATCGGAATCACAGGTCAGTATCAGATCGTGCAGCCATGAGATCTCGCTGGCAAAAAGAAAAAAGCAGCTTTCGCGCGGCTGGTGCAGGCATTTGGCATTTCATTCGCTTTGAGCCGCATGCAAGATTTCATTTCTTGGCAATCCTGTCCGTATCGACTATCGCTTTGGTGTTGAAATGTACCGGGGTCGAATGGTCCCTCCTCCTACTTTCCTTTGGTCTGGTCATTGGCACGGAAATGCTTAATACTGCAATAGAAAATTTGGCAGATGTAGTGCAGCCCAGGCAGGACGACCGCATACGTATTGTCAAGGACATTGCAGCCGGTGCAGTGTTATTTTCAGCAGCGGTATCAATTGGGATTGCCCTATTTATCTTGCTTCCGAAATTCGCTTCCTAAATTATATGGCCATCAGCGTATCCCGAGTAGTATCAAGTATCTTTCGCACCTCGGTCAGGTCGCTTGCTTCGCAATACACCCGCAGTACGGGCTCAGTGCCCGAGGGCCTGATCATAATCCAACTGCCGCCTTCGAGGTAATATTTATACCCATCCAAATTCGTGGTGCGTTCGATTTGATAGTTACCAAATGCCCCAATCTCATTGGCCTCGCATGCATTGACAATTTTTAGCTTTTGCTCATTGCTTAGGTGCAGATCATCGCGGTAATAATCAAAGCGACCCACTTTCTCATAGACAGCTTCGATCAATTGCTTCATCGATTTGCCAGTCTTGGCCATGTATTCCATCACAAGCAAACCTGTCCAAATGCCATCTCGCTCAGGTATGTGACCACTCACGGCGATGCCGCCAGACTCTTCACCGCCTACCAGCACAGGTTCGTTTGACATGATCTCGGCGATGTACTTAAAGCCAATTTTAGTGACTTCAAAATCCAGCCCATAGTGGTCGGCCAGTTTTTTGACTTTGTCCGTGACCGAAAAAGAGACCGCTACTTTTCCTTCTTTGATCCCCTTGTGCTCGTAGAGATACGCGAGCAAAAGGAGGAGGAGGCGATGTGCATCGACAAAGACGCCATCTTCATCATACATCCCGAGTCGATCGGCATCGCCATCGTTGGCGATTCCAAAAGTAAGCTTGCTGTCTGAGGCGATGGTCTCACTCAGTTCGCGCAAGTTGCGATCGATCGGCTCCGGAGCGGTGCCCATAAAAGATGGATTGTAATCACAGTGCAATAGAGTGGCGCGTGGGAAAAGCGCTTTCATGACATTTTGACCGGCTCCATACATGGCATCGTACGCCATATGCTCTTGAAAAGAGGATAACAAGGGCATGTCAAAATTTGCAGTGATATGATCGAGGTAGATTTTCTCGAGGTCTACAATCGTAACGTTGGGATCATCTTTTAGCTCGGCAATACTCCGAGCGGACACAGCACAATTTTCTGGGATCAGCTCCTCTACCTCCGCGACTTCCTGCGGTATACTTGGACCACCATAACTTGCTTTGAGTTTGTATCCGTTGTAGCTGGGAGGATTGTGGCTGGCAGTAATCACCACGCCCAAACCCGCTTGCAGCTTGACAATGCCCAAGGAGACCATCGGAGTCGAAACGAACTTATCGCACAAGTGCACTTTGAGCCCATGGTGACAAAACACCGAAGCTACCGCGGCGGAGAAAAGCTCACCACCAAATCGGCAATCAAAACCGATCACCACAGCTGTCTTTTGGTTGGCTTTCATCCAGAGCGCCGATGCCTCAGCTACTCTCTTTACGTTGTCTACAGTATATTCCTCGGCGATAATGGCTCGCCATCCATCCGTACCAAATTTGATGTTTGTTGCCATCTCGTCCGCTTGATTAGTAAAACTAGATTTCAGTCAATATGGCAATATAGTTCTATATTTGCAATGGAGCACAGATGTCATCAGAAATACAATTTGTCGATACCTATCGACATAAAGGACTGCGCCGCAAGCTGGTCGCAACAATCCGAAACAAAGGCATCGTCAATGCTGAGATTCTTGCAGCAATTGGAAAAATACCCCGACATTTTTTTCTCGAAAGAGCGTTTGAAGATTGGGCCTACAAGGATCAAGCATTCCCGATCGGCAGCGATCAAACGATCTCTCAACCCTTTACCGTTGCGTATCAGTCCCAACTCTTGGAGCTAAAACCATCTGATCGTGTCTTAGAGATTGGCACTGGATCGGGCTATCAAGCAGCAGTTCTATCTGAGCTTTGCGAGAAAGTATATACGATAGAGCGCCAAGAAAGTCTTTACCACCGTACCCGGACTTTGCTTAAAGAGATTGGGTATGGACGCATTCGGGTCTATCTCGGAGACGGTATGAAAGGAATTGCGCGCTACGCGCCATACAACAAGATCTTGGTCACTGCCGGTGCTGAAAAAACACCTTCCGCTTTGCTGGATCAACTTACAGTAGGAGGCTGTCTGGTCATACCCGTCGGCGCTCGCAAGCTACAGGTCATGCTTCGCATCTGGAAGAAAGAAGGAGGTGGCTTCGAAACTGAACACCACGACAATTTCAAGTTTGTACCCTTGTTGGAGGGCGTGCGAAGATCAAGGCCTGAGTAACAACTCAGATCGTTCTACCCTTTGCCTTTCGTCGGTTTACGGTCACTCGTTCGATGCGAGACAGGTCGACCATCAAACCCGCAAAGGCAGATCGCGTAGATGTGCTATACTCTTTGCCATTGTAATTTACTTTGCCTCGGGCTCGGTTCCAATCTGAAGCCAACAACACATATCGATCATTGGCTTTGGGGTTCGGACCAAACATCAAAAAGCGATCTTTGCCATTTTCGAAGCTGATGGCCATACGGTTTGTCTTTGGCATAAACATTAATATACCCGGAGTATCTTCAGCAAATACCACCTCCTCAATGCGTCGGCCCTCCTCCATAAAAATCTTACCACCTTCGATTGCGGTCTCGCCATCTGAGAGCTGGCGTCTCAGCACAATGTCATCACTGAGATAGAATTGTACTTTCTTCAATTCCCTCTCCCCCCACTTTTGTGACGCCTGAAGATCTTCTGTAAAAGGTCGGTAGGTGGGACCGCACGACATCAATAACGTAGCCATGATGAACCCGAAAAAATGCAATAATTTCATGGTAGTTCTTTTGCTTCTGAACCTTAATTTATAACGAATCGTGCGAGCCAGCAACAGTTTAGCAGCTTCTTAACGGTGTTTACCATTCCCTTAACCGAATTGCTTCAGGAGGAGCGCTTTGCAGCAAAAAAATCCGTGAGCAAGGCAGAGCACTCTTCGTGCAAAATGCCATATTCCAGTTTTGTCGCGGGATGAAGCAATTCGCGACCGTATTTCATAAATCCCCTTTTTTCATCTGCTGCTCCATACACCACCCTTGCCGGCCGTGACCAATACAGTGCACCTGCACACATGACACAGGGCTCAAGAGTTATGTACAGCGTGCACTGATTCAGAATTTTTGCACCCAGATGATGACATGCCGAAGTGATCGCCAGGATTTCAGCATGGGCAGAGGGATCCTGAAGCCGCTCTACCTGATTGTGGGCTCGAGCAATGATCTTACTCTGACAGACAATGACTGCTCCCACAGGCACCTCATCTTCGTCATAGGCCTTGTGCGCCTCATCGATCGCCTTCCGCATAAAATGGTCATCTCCAAGTACAGATAGCATATTCGCTTTTTTCTTCGGATAAAGTAGCAATTTTTCATTGGCACTTTAGGTGGAAAACCTATTTTCGCAGATGGAACGCATCTTTTCTTCTCCCGACAAATTTCTTGGCACTGCACTGACTTTCGATGATGTGCTATTGGTACCTGCTCTCTCGCACGTTTTACCACGCGAAGTGGATCTCACTGCCCGACTTACTCGCAATCTCACCTTAAACGCTCCGATCATTTCTGCCGCCATGGACACGGTCACTGAGCGTGATCTGGCCGTGGCAATAGCTCGGCAAGGAGGCCTGGGTATGATCCATAAGAATATGACGATCGAGGAGCAAGCCAGGCAGGTACGCAGTGTGAAGCGCTCTGAAAGTGGTATGATCATCGATCCACTGACCCTTGCAGCCGATGCCAAGGTTGGCGACGCCATGCAGATGATGGAAGTACATCGCATCGGAGGCATCCCGATCGTAGCAGACGACAACACCTTGGTCGGCATCCTCACCAATCGCGATCTACGCTTTGAAGTTGATCCAACTAAATCAGTAACGGAGTTGATGACCAGCGAAGGTCTCATCACCGCTCCTGCAGGTACGACCCTCGAAGAGGCCAAAGCCATTTTACAGGGGAAGAAAATTGAGAAATTGCCCGTTGTAGACGATGCAAACAAGGTAATCGGGCTGATCACTTACAAGGACATCATGAAGCTGGAGGACTACCCTCGTGCATGCAAGGATTCCTATGGCCGGCTGGTGGTGGGGGCGGCGGTCGGTGTCACCCACGATACCATGGATCGTATCTCGGCATTGCAAGCGGTTGAGGTAGATGTAATTTGCATTGATACGGCGCATGGCCACAGCATGGGGGTACTGGATATGGTGCGCGAAATCCGAGCAGCATTTCCAGATATGCAGATCATTGCAGGCAACGTTGCCACCGGTGCAGGAGCACTGGCACTGGCAGATGCAGGGGTCGATGCCGTAAAGGTCGGCGTAGGTCCTGGTAGCATTTGTACCACTCGCATCATTGCCGGAGTTGGCGTACCACAGCTTTCAGCCATTCATGCTGCGTATGATGCTCTAAAGGATCGAGATATCCCTGTGATCGGTGATGGTGGCATACGCTACACGGGCGATATCGTAAAAGCCCTGGCCGCTGGAGCAAGCACGATTATGGCAGGATCCCTTTTTGCCGGCGTCGAAGAAGCCCCCGGAGAAACAATCATATACGAAGGTCGAAAGTTTAAAATCTATCGCGGTATGGGCTCGATCGGAGCGATGCAGCGAGGGTCTAAAGATCGCTACTTTCAAGATGTGGAAGACGATATCAAGAAATTGGTCCCGGAAGGAATCGAAGGTCGAGTGCCTTTTAAAGGGACAGTCGAAGAGGTGATGGTGCAGTATCTGGGTGGGCTCCGATCAGGCATGGGTTACTGCGGTGCAGCAGATCTGAAAGCCCTCAAGCAGGCAGAATTTGTGGCCATTACCAGTTCTGGTATTGTGGAGAGTCATCCGCACAATATTATGGTCACCAAGGAGGCGCCCAACTATTCCAGGAGGTCATTTTAGTTAAGCAACTCTGAATTTTTGGGCCTTTGGTTCCAAAAATCCTTAATTAATTTAAAAAAGATGCGCTGGCATGCAACTACCCGAGGTGGCACACGCTCCTTGTGTATAAGCAATGAAATACATTTCTAAAAAAATAAATGAAAAAGTCATGCGAGCAATTATCATCAGCATCTTCGTAACTCTTTGTGCCATCTCCGTCAGTGCCCAGGTTTCTTTGCGACCGCAAATGGGCTTCAATACTGCAAGTTTCCGCGACGTGGATCGATCTTCATATTTCGAAAACCAGGTAGGTTGGCAATTTGGTGCCGATCTGCAACTGGGTCGCACATTCTACGTTCAGCCCGGTATCTTTTGGGAATCACTTGAAAATGAAATCTATCAAGAGATCGATGACCGTAGAAATACTGTGACCCTGAATCGCATCCGCATTCCACTGATGCTGGGATACAAACTAGCTGGACACCACACCAATGGGTGGCTCAACGCACGCGTATTTACCGGACCGAATATTTCGTTTGATATTTCAAAAGACTTGGGCGAGGATCCTCTTTTTGAGAAACGCGATTTTCGGGGATCGCAGTGGGGGTGGAATCTTGGATTTGGTCTGGATCTGGCCTTTATTTTTGTGGACGCAGGCTACCAATTCGGTCTGAGCGAACTGATCGACGGTGTCTCTTCAAGCGATAACAACAACCTTTTTTACGGCAACGTTGGCATACGAATTGGGTTTTAGGGACACAAAGAAAGGCTGCTATGACACATGCAGCCTTTCTAATAATAAGGAAGTATCCCTAAATTCTTTAGAGGATCACGAGACGTTGGAGAAAATCCTTCTTAAACTTTCTGCCAATCGGAACAGTATGGCCTCCCACTACAATTTCATCAGCATTGAGCCTGAGTTCTTCTACCTTCTCCAGGTTTACGATGTAACTGCCGTGAGCACGGCAAAAATTACCCGGCAACATCGGAAGAGCACGTTTGAGTGAGTAGCGTACTTTGAATGATTCGTCGGCACAGCGGATGTCCATGTATCTGCCGTCAGCCTTGATGCACAACACTTGGCTTAGATCAATTCTACGCCCAACCTGACCATCTCGATAGAAAAAAATTCTCTCTGAGTCTTCTATTACTTTATCCAAGATTAACTGAGTGTACTTTCAAAAGTGGAATATACCGTCCTCACTCAGAACCATTTAATTTACTCCTCTACTTTATCTCTACATCAATGTCTAAGCTCTTGAGAAGAAACCCTGGTTCTCAACTAATCTGCGACTTAACAAATCAATCTGGACAAAGTTGCACAAGCCTTGCAATTTGGATCATCTGAGGTGGTACAAATCGCTCATCAACTCCTGGGTGCAGAGATGATGACCACGATCGGCGGCCAGATCACATCCGGCATGGTTGTAGAGACTGAAGCATATCGCGGACCCGAAGACAAGGCAATCTGCACTCTGGCCCCTGTAGATTCCGCATCCGTGGTAATCCTCGGTGCAGCCCGACAAAATAAACGAGATCGGCGAAATAAAATCAAGGCAAGGAACCTTTTAGATTCCAGTATTATTCAAAATATGTGAGACTACCTGAGATGATACGTTACCTCTTTGTTGCAACTGTTTTGCTTATGCTCCTGGCTCCCAGGTCAAGCCAGGCTCAGGATTTTCGCAGTGAAGACTGGGTCTATCATAAAGATGTGAAGAGCGTGCAGCTTACCATCCCTGGTTTGCAAGCATCTTTTCCAATTATCAATCTGGGAGATCGCCTCAATCTGGATTTCGATATCCTGGAAGGCAACGCACGGTACCTTCAGTACCGGATCGAGCATTGCGATGCCGACTGGACGCGATCTGATCTCGATGAGCTGGAATATTTGATTGGTTTTAATGACGAAGAAATTCGTGATCACGCATTTTCAATCAATACCAAAATCTCTTATACACATTATGCACTTCAGATACCCAACAAGGATGCAAACTGGACGAAATCAGGCAACTATTTGCTCCATATTTATGACAACGATAGCAATGAACCCATCCTGACGAGACGATTCATGGTGGTCGAGAACACCATGAAGATTACGTCAAGAATAAAGAAACCTGTTGATGTATCTAAAATTCAGACGCACGTCGAATTTGATTTTGTTGTCAATCACAAGGGAATCACCCTGCGAAACCCCCTCACGGAGGTGCAGGCAACTATCCTGCAAAACGGGCGCTGGGACAATGCGTACACCAGCATCCCCCCTTTTATCTTTAAGTCAGAAGAGTTGGTCTTTGACTATCAGGACAAACTCACTTTCGCAGGTGGAAAAGAATTTCGCAATGTAGATTTTCGCAGCTTGAGAAATACCAATCGCGAAATTTTGGATATCGACGAATTTAGCGATGCTTGGGAACTCAAATTAACCCTGGACAGAAAGCGCACGTACCAAGAGTACGTCACTACCGAAGATCTCAATGGCATGTATGTAATCCAGGCATACGACCAAAGATATTTACATCTCGAGTCTGAATATGCGTATCTCCTTTTCTCCTTAGAGTCTTCTCAAGAGATTTATGATCAAGATGTATACATCACTGGTAAATTTGCAGATTGGCATATACTTCCTGAGAATAAGATGGAATACGATGAGCGCAACGGTGTCTATTTTGGAGAATTGTTACTCAAGCAAGGAGTCTATGACTATCAATATGTAACTGTTCCGCGCAATAAAAAGGATACGCCGGTAGATCTGGAAGGCAGCTGGCACGAGACCGATAACTACTATACGATTCTGGTCTATTACCGGCCTTTTGGCGAGCGCTATGACCGATTGGCCGCTGTCGCCAATGTAGGTTATTGACATAATTTGCAAGTTGATCCAATATTGACCATCCTTGATAGAAATTAGGGTGCTACCCTCGATGTGATCCTTATTTTGGGGATGAAAAATTATTCCTTCGAAATGAGACAGTGCATCTTTCTTTTATTCTGCGTGGGAGCCCTGACCAATACAGCGTCGAGCCAGGAAGTCTGGTCGTTGCAGCGTTGTGTGGAGTACGCGCTCGAAAACAGCATCGCCCTTGAAACCAGTAAGCTCAACATCATGGATGCTGATATCGGTGCCAATCAAGCCTGGCAGCTGCGTTTGCCCAACCTAACTGGTAGCTCTGGATACAATCTGAGTTTTGGTCGACGGATCGACCCATCGACCAATGATTTCATCAATCAGCGATTTGGCAATCAAACGGTTTCGGTTTCGGGAGGAGTACTCCTATGGAATGGAGGTCAGGTAAATAACCAGATCAAACAGTCAAAAATAAATCAAGAGGCGGCCGAGCTAGATCTCAAACAGCTCGAAAACGACATCAGCTTGCAGGTAGCAAGCACCTATCTCAACATCTTGTTTGCGCGTGAAAACGAAGCCAATGCCCGCAAGAGCCTTGAGCTCACTCAAAATCAATTGGATCAAATCGATAAACTCATTGCAGCTGGTAGCCGACCTCGCAATGCCAGTCTGGAGCTTATCGCACAAATTGCTGCCGGTGAGCAAGCAATCATCGCCGCACAAAATAATGGTGCATTGGCAAATCTTGACCTGAAGCAGCTGCTTCAGCTAGACCCGGCAATGGACTTGGAAATCGTCGTCCCTGCCTTTTCTGCTCCCACTGAATATGAAGTGGCAGAACTGGATGCAGAAAACATTTATGACATTGCCTTAGAAAATCAACCCAACATCAAAGCGGGCGATCTTCGAGCCAAGAATGCTGAGCTTGGGGTGGCACTGGCCAAAACCAACTTCTATCCCTCTCTTTCCATCGGTGGGAGTTTAGGGTCAAATTTCTCTTCCGTTGCTGCCAGAAGAGGAGATTTAACCGGCGTCGATTACATCTCCGCGCCGGCACGCATCGCAGGTGAGAATATCGCCCTGGAACTGGGCCAACCCTCTTTTGATTTTGATAAAATAAAATACACGGACCAGCTCAGTGAAAATTTTGGATACGGAGTAGGCCTTTCGTTGGATGTCCCAATTTTTACGCAAGGACGAAACAAGGTAGCGCTCGAGCGGGCCAAGCTCGATGTACGACGCAACCAAGTGGCCAATCAAGAATTAAAAAATACGCTCCGCAGCACCATTGAGCGGGCAGTGACAGATGCGAAAGCTGCCCAGTTGCAGCACGAAGCGGCACAGCGCACACTGGAAGCTTCGATCGCATCATACTCCGATACGCAAAAGAGATTTGACCTCGGTGTTTCTAACAGCTTTGAGCTCACTACCGCAATTAACAATCGCGATCGAGCCGAAGTCGATGTTTTGATCGCCAAGTATGATTTCATTTTCAAAACCAAAGTTCTCGATTTTTATCAAGGCAAAACCATCACATTAGACTGATCAAATGGCAAAGAAGAAACGAAGAAGAATATACCTGATTCTGGTGCTCGTGCTGGCAGCCTTGATGGCCGCCGCCTATTTCAAGAGCAAGAATCGACAAACAGGTGAAGAGGTAGAGATCTCAGAAGTAAAGAAACGCGATATCAAAGAGCTGGTCTCAGCGAGTGGCAAGGTCTTTCCTGAAAAAGAGGTCATCATTAGCTCTGATGTATCGGGCGAGATTGTAGCTCTTCCTGTAGAAGAAGGCGACTCGGTAAAAGCCGGGCAAATCTTAGCACGAATCGATGCAGAAGCGTATCTGAGCCAGGTAGAGCGTGGCACTGCCGGGCTCAATACCACCAAAGCACAGCTCGCGATCTCAAAATCGAATGTTAACAACAATGCCGCACAGCTCGAGCAGCTGCAGGTACAGCTCGACAATGCTCAACGCCGCCATGATCGCAATAAACAATTGCTGGAGCAAGGTGTCATTTCTGATGTAGAGTTTGAAACCACAGAGACAGAAGTAGCAACCGCCAAGGCCAATATTCGAGCCACTGAGGCAAGCATTGTATCGGCCAAAGAAAGAATTCGGGCCGATGAATTTTCGGTAAAAAGCGCCCAGGCATCGCTCAAAGAGTTACAGACAAGTCTGAAACGCACGACCATCGTTGCACCCGTTTCCGGCATCGTCTCGAAGCTTGATGTGGAGGAGGGAGAACGGGTAGTTGGTACGATCCAAATGACGGGCACCGAAATGATGCGCATCGC
>Ga0114956_1001175_pt1 | contig 20409 bp, 17 predicted proteins | sample MaitaG_FD_87304 | JGI IMG/M metagenome (GOLD analysis project Ga0114956, IMG submission 87304) | Marine algal microbial communities from Maine, USA - Maine_Asex2 metaG | ecosystem: Host-associated > Algae > Red algae > Unclassified | place: Maine, USA | collected 2015-01-05
GCATTCCATGCATGACCTATTTTTAGATTTACTTTTCCTTTTTTCGTCTTGGTATAACCTTCGATTATGTAAGATTCATACCCGAGTTCTTGCAAAATTGCATCAAAAAGTATGGCATAATCTTCACAAACTCCTTTCTTCTGTTTGATTACTTTATGCAGCCGATGTTCTTTGTATCCTGTACTGCTTTTGAAATTTGAACTTTTATTAGAGTTCGGATTTTTCTTGAGTTCAGTAAGCTTTTCAACATCGTATTTCACATTGGCAGTAATCCAATCGAATACTGATTTAATACTGTCTTGCTGAAATTCTATTTTACTGATGGTTTCGACAATTAAATCTGATTGCGCAAAACTGAATTGTGACAACAGCAGGAGTAAAAAGGCGAATTGTTTCATTTTTCTATTTTAGTATTTTATTGTATGCAATGTATTGCAAATCTTCCAACAATCCATCCAAATCAAATTTATTCTGCATCTTCCCCGAAAGTGCTTCAGCATTTCTCTTGAATGATTCATTAGTAATGAGTTCTAAAAGAGATTGCTCAAAGTTATCAGTATTAAGTCGTTTTATCGACGGTCCTTTGGGCCCAGCTTTTAGATCAACTATAAGGTCGCTCCAAAAGAACTGGTCAATAAAATGAGGAATAATTAAACTAGCACAGCCGTACTTGATGGCAGAATGCGTGGTGCCAGCACCGCCATGGTGAATCACTCCATAGACTTTAGGAAAGATCCAATCGTAAGGAATGTCCTTAACAAAAAGTACATGCTCGGGGCAATCTTCCACCTCAATCAAGCCACCCCATGAGGTATTGATGATGGTAGGAGTCTTATATTTTTCTATAGCAGAAATAATGGCCTTTGTCTTTCCGAGAGGATCGGTATTTGATATGCTTCCAAAGGTGGCAAACAGAACTTTACTTTTGTTATGAGCTTTTAGAAATCCTCTTAGTGTAATACTGGGTTCCCATTTTTGCGTTTTATCTCTTTCTACAAAGCCGACTACTTTCGCATTGGCTTGCCACTTACTAGGAGGACTAAAAAGCGTTGGCGATACGGTGTATATGGAGAGGATTCTTTGGAGTAAGTGCTTCCTGATTTTTAGTGGATTTGTTTTGAATTTACTTTCTCCCTTTAAGAGCTTCCTTGTCGTAAAGTAAGTGGCTGCGGACAAGCTGAATACTTGAACCAGGTAGCTTAATCGATTCAAAATTTTGCCATAGTTTCCCCCACCCGAAAAGCCAATTATTGAGTGCTCATCAACAGAGTGGAGAAAGCAAGGGAAGGGGTGGACAAAAATACTTTTGTTTTGCCCCTGCATTCCCCAAACAATGGGATAGACGCATTTTTGATTGAAAAAGACATAGTCTGGCTTTTCAATGTTTATTATTTCCTTTTGTTGAAGGGTTACTTCCTTGTTGATTTGTAAGGATTTTTTACCTAATTGATAGAGAGTTTTAATTCTTGAAAAAGCTGAACCCTTTTTGCTGGTGATGATTTTTGATTGTTCACTTTCTAATAAAGCGTCAATGAATGCCTTTGTAAATCCGTAAAATTTTGCATCGGTCAATTCAACCATCACCCTGAATTGTTCTGGGAAAACGTACAGGACTTCCCAGTTCTTTTTTCGAAGGTGCTCGCCCAACGAAAAAAGAGGTTCAATGTCGCCTCGACTTCCCAATGCAAAAAAGATTGCTTTCAACTTATTGGTTTTTATGCTGCTGGCTACTTGTCTCCGTTTTTCTATAGTCAGCAAGCATTTGTTTAGTCTTCTAATTTATCGATTTTTTCGAGCACAATTCCATCTTTTGTGATCTGGACTAACTGGTCTCCAACTAAAATTCGTTTGTCTTGTTTATCTAGCTTTTGAAAGGTCTCCAGCCGATTGTTCGATCGCTCATAGGAGAACACTTGAGTGGATGTTCTCCAATAAATTTTGTTTCCAGAACATGACAGGGAATCAATACCTGATTCTATGGGGATATTCACCTCTGCGAATGTTTGAGAATTGATGTTCAATTCAAGCATCGGAAATTTCCCATATCCAAAGAACAGTACCTTATCAGCTCCGGTTTTAACAATGTGATAGCAATCCCATATCTGGTATTTGCTGTTTGAATTAAAGCCCCAAAGGAACTTACCACTTTTATGGAATATGGCCAATCCTTCTTTGGAAATTCGTTTCTCCTGCATGATACCCTCATCAAAATAGGATATGACTAGCTTCCGATCATAGGCCAAAATGTCATTGATGGCATCGCCTGCTTCGAATTCATTTTTTAATTTTCCTTCAAGATTATATATTTTAGCATTTTTCTCTTTTTCTGCTGAACGAGTTTCTGTAATGAGAATAAGTTCATCTTCAATTCTTCTGATGATTGGGAATCGAAATTTCTCATAAATGGAAGAACTTGATTTTTCAGTGATCAATTCCCCTTGTTTAGTTAGAATGGAATAGGAGTTCGAATCAATGATTTCCATTGCTCGAACTGATCCATGAAATTGGAATGTAATCATTGATTTTTCTAAGGCCATGGAAAGTGTAATTTCAAATCAAATAATTGCTATGATTGCCAATAGTTTTTCATGATGTCACGGGTCCAGTCTGCTTGTCGAATTTCGCCTTTAGGTAAGAACTCTTCAAACACGGGCTTAATGTCCAGAACGGGTGTGTCGTTTATCGCATCTAATCCACGAACTTGAAGGGTGCGACCTTCGACCGCAATCAATTCGCAGCAAGTCAATCCCAGTTTGTTGGGTCGGTTCTTATTCCGTTGACCAAAAGTTCCGACTACAGGAAAATTGCTATTATTTCGAGGGTGTCGACTCTGTGCAATGGCCTTTTCGTCCAATACTCGATCCATGTAAAAGATGATATTCAAGTGCGAAAAGGCCTCTATGCCATCCAATGCCTCAATAGGAATTTCTTCCTTCAGAACAATTTCGGAAACAATCGAGTTCCAATTGTCATCTTCTGGCTTCAGTCGTTCGTTTTTTACAGTAGCAAGAGCTTGGAGTTGAATCATTTGTTGACGAATTAAAATTGTACAAAAAGCAATCAATTTAAATTTCTATTAGCCCACTATCGTATCAGAAAAATATACCGAGCAAAAAGCAAGTAGAAAGAAATACACGCGAAAATCGAAAACCGATCGCTCTTGCAATAAAAATGCCTTATTGCTAATCATCAGATGGCCTATCATCCAAAAAAGAATGGAAGCCAAGATATCCCAAATATCAAAAGTGCCATTGGTAAAGTGGAAAAATTGTAGCCCTTCTAAAAACAAAGCAAAGAGAACCGCTAAATGCGTAAGGTGAATTTTTCTTCCCGAGACATTGACAAAAAAGAGCGAGCCCAACAAGGTCATACTAAAAACCCAAAGGCCTTCAGGAATGCTGTAAATGAGTAGATTGTTGAGTGGCAAAATCGACTGAATACCTGCTTTCAATTTCGCCAAATTTCCGAACGTCAATAAATCAAAAAGCAAGTGCGCATGGTTGTTGGCCGTTCGATAAAAAATGCAAATCACCACACAAAACACAAGCGGCAATGGCACAAACAATCGCATGACATCCTGATGAATATTTTTCGTCAACCGCATTTTTAAAATGTCTTAAGTGTGGTGTTTATCAATCTAATCTTTGGGAAGAACGAAAGGACTTTTGTCAATTTTTACTTTGTAGTTTTTTCAACTCAGTGAAAGGCAACATAATCTTAAAAACTGCCAACTGCCAACTGCCAACTGCCAACTGCCAACTGCCAACTGCCAACTGCCAACTGCCAACTGCCAACTGCCAACTGCCAACTAGTCCACGTTCTCGATAATGGTTGCATATCCTTGTCCTACACCAACACACAACGTCACCAGAGCATAACGTTTGCCCTGCTCTCTCAATTCCAAAGCCGCAGTATGTAAAATCCGAGTACCTGTCATTCCAAGAGGGTGCCCAATCGCAATTCCACCACCATTCGGATTAATCCGCGGATCATCATCCTTCATTCCCAGCTTGCGCGTACAAGCCAAGGCCTGCGCCGCGAAGGCTTCATTGATTTCCACAACATCCATTTGCTCCAAAGTCAGTCCAGCTTTTTTTAGCGCTTTTTCGGACGCTTTCACAGGACCAATTCCCATGATTCTGGGTTCCACTCCAACAACCGCCGAGGCCACAATTCGAGCCAAAGGTTTCAATGCGTATTTCGCTACGGCATCAGAAGAAGCGATCAGCATAGCCGCCGCTCCGTCATTGAGTCCCGAAGCATTTCCAGCGGTTACCGTTCCACTATCTTCCGCCTTTTTAAAGGCCGGTCGAAGTTTCCCTAAAATCTCAGCGGTCGTACCCGCCCTAATGAACTCATCTTCAGCAAAAATGAGCGGATCTTTTTTGCGCTGCGGAATTTCCACAGGCGTTATTTCTTTGGCAAATCTACCGCGCTCTCTAGCAGCAGCGGCCTTTTGTTGAGACCAAGCTGCAAACTGATCTTGATCAGCACGACTGATGGAATAAAGTTCCACCAAATTCTCCGCTGTAGTTCCCATGCCGTCTGTTCCGTATAGCTCCACCATTTTCGGGTTGATGAAACGCCAGCCAAAACTCGAGTCGTGCATTTGCGCATTTCTACCAAAAGCGCTCGAGGTTTTCGAAATCACCCAAGGGCCACGTGTCATATTTTCTACGCCTCCAATGATAAACAGGTCTCCATCGTTCGCTTGAATGGCCCGATGCGCATGAATAGCCGAAGACATTCCAGATGAGCACAAACGATTAATCGTCTCAGCTGGAACCTCAAACGGCAAACCTGCCAAAAGTGACGCCATGCGAGCAACATTTCTATTGTCTTCCCCTGCTTGGTTTGCACAACCCAGCATCACATCGTCGTACTGATCCAATGGAATTTGCGGAAATCGTGCGATCAATGCTTTTATTGGCAAGGCCGCGAGGTCATCGGTTCGGATCGTAGACAAACTGCCTCGAAATTTTCCAATAGGTGTGCGGGTGGCATCAACAATGAAACTACTTTTCATAGGGCAAATGTAAGCCACTCAATTCCCTTGCCCAAGAAGCGGAACCGCATTATCGATGGCTTTGAAATTGCCATGAACGTTCTGCCACTTTCAACGTTGTGTTTGCAGTGTGAGCGATGTACTATTTGTAAACGGGCCGCTGACTACCTTTGAATCGGATACAAAACAAAAAAAATAACGATGTTAACAGTAATATGTAGTACCAACCGAAAGGATAGCCGTACACATTTGTTTGCTAAGAATTGCTTTGACCAACTGCAAGAAATGGCGGTTGAAAATGTGAATTACATCAACTTAGAAGATATTGGCGCTGCGGTATTGCACGCCGGAATGTACAGTCCTGATGGGCAAGATTCGGCATTGGCAAAGATGCAGAATGAGATGATGATTCCAGCGGATAAATTCCTCTTCATCATTCCCGAATACAATGGAAGTTATCCCGGTATTTTGAAGTTGTTCATTGATGCCATTTCTGTTCGCGAGTATGCGGGAACTTTTAAAGGCAAAAAGGCGGGTATGATTGGAGTATCATCTGGTCGAGCTGGAAGTCTCCGAAGCATGGATCATTTAACCGATGTCCTAAACCATGTGGGAACCGAGGTGATGCCGAGCAAACTGCCGATCTCGCAAATCGAAGGCCTCATTAAAGAGGGCGTCATTGACCAAGCCACACAAGGAGCCATAAAGGCCCAAATCGAAGCATTACTAAAGTTCTAAGCTGGAACTTGGGATCGGATGGATCATCTTACCATTCATCGCAATTGTAGAGACACGGCATGCCTTGTCTCTCGTCGGAGTTAGGACAATCCCATCTTGATCGGAAATCAACAGAGCAATGAGTTACGAAAAACCATTAGGCCACAAAGACAAAAAAGAAGTGATGAACTTCAGCAATCCGCTGGGCATCATCCTGAATTTCGGGATGATGGGCATCACATCTTTGTTTTTGGCCCTTAGCGCGGCATATGTCTTTTCAAGCACAAACTGGACTTGGTCCCAATTTGGATTTCCCAAGTGGTTCGTAGTAAGCGCTTTGATGCTGGCGGCAAGTAGTTTCACGCTGCATCGTTGCTTAAGCGCTTTCAGAAGTGGCTCAAAAGAAGAACTAAACCGCTACATTTTGCTGTCCATCGTGATTTCCTCTGCTTTTGTGGTATTTCAGGTAGTTGGATGGTATGAGCTTCAAAGTAAGGGCATTTACCTCGGTGGCCGACCCGACGGCAGTTATTTGTACTTGATTTCTGGTTTACACGCAGCACACGTTTTGGTGGGCATGATTTGGCTTTTTTCTTTCGCAATGAAAAGTAGAAAGGTGCTCAAAAATCCAGTGGACTCTTTGATGTTTTTCAGTGATGATCGCAAAGAAAACAGTCTGGCTCTGCTGAATAGATATTGGCATTTTGTTGATATATTATGGATCTATCTCCTTGTGTTTTTTCTACTGAATCATCTTTAATCTCTTCTAATTCCGAAACGAACTAAACATCTCTACTTACTGCTGGTCAATATATTAGCGATTAAACGCAGGTGATTTCCGAATCTGCTAGTCATTTGAACCCACAAGGGTTATTTTTGAGATTGAGCATGACACAATTGGATAGTTTTTGAGACTTAACTTCCTTCTTCTTGGCATTTTAAGTGTTGGTTTTTCTTCTCTGTGTTACGGCCAGATGGAAGACGACGTACGTATGCTTCCCGAAGAAGCGCTAGCCAGTCGTACGGCCAAACACAGCAAATTCGTTTCCTTTGATTTTTTCGAGAATGAGATTCAGCTCACTTATTCACCCTACCTTTTTGATGGCCTATTTGCGCCATTAGACGACGAAAAACTACTCGACTTTTACCACGGCATGGAGCCGCTCAGTTACCAGTCGACTCTCGACGGACTTTTGAACATCAGAGATCGATACCGATTGAACGACTGGTTGTACTTTCTCTTGATTCGCGATCTAGCAGTGAGCTTGTATCCAGGGGAAGAGAACGAGTTGCAGCAAACGCTTTTCTGCTGGGTTTTTCTAGCCAAGACAGGCTTCAAGGTGCAATTGAACTACCATCGCGAGGGCGTATTTCTCTCGGTCTACACATTGGATGTGGTATACGATCTGCCTCGAAAGCGACATGGCAAAGGCTTCTTGGTTGATATTTCGCGTTTTCAAAAGCCTGAACAATACACGTACGTAGCTTCGGTTCGATCCGATTTCTATCTCAATACGACTTCGATGCCTTTTCGATTACAAATGTTGGAAGCTCCGCAGCTCCCTCCACGCGGTCAAAAGCGAAAGCGATTGGTGTTTATTCACAACAATCGCCGTTTTCAAGTGGATGTAGAAATTGATCAGAATATGATTGAGCTGATGGAAAATTACCCAGAGTTGAGTCTGAAAAGCCACTCTTTGTTTCCCATATCGCAGCTAGCTTATAAATCACTGATGCCGCAGTTAGAGAAGTTGCTCAAAAATAAGAGCCAAGAAGAACAGCTGCGTTTGCTACTGAGTTTTACTCGAACCGCCTTTCACTATGTGGAAGACCGAGAAAATAGCACCACCTTTTCCGCAGAAGAAACGCTCTTTAGTCCCAAATCCGACTGCGAAGATCGGGTCGTTCTTTTCTGCTATTTGGTGCGTGAGTTACTCTCTTTGCCCGTCATTATTCTAGAGTATGAAGATCACGCTTCAGCTGCTGTAAAGCTGCCCAAGCCCAGAGGCCAGCGGGTCATGCACAATCGAGAGTTCTACACCTTTGTTGAACCCACCGACATCGACGACCGATTAGATCTAGGAGAAATGCCAGACAACCTGAAGGAAAAGACATACACCATCATCCTCCAGTAACAAACGATCCATTCGTAACCCATCCAACATTGTCATGGAGTAGGCGTGGTCTCTCGTGGGATACGCTAGAAAATTGTCGAGCCGTACCATGCACCCCGCACAGAGTCCATCAGGCATTCGTTTCACACCGAAAGGAGTCAACCCACAACCTGTAGCTTTACTCCGCACAGATCGCATCGGCCGATTGCATATTGCCGATTGAAGACTAAGCCTCGGGCAGAATCCCTCAAGCTATTGAACACCGAAATCGCCCACAAATTATTGAAATTTACTATAGCTTTATGGAAGATTCGAATGAAATCATAGCACTGGGCTAGATGCATAACATAGAACCATATTACAACTGGCGAGATTATTACATCGCTGCTGAAGATGAAAAATCACCCTTGTTCGGAAGGGAGTACAACGAATTCCAATACCATACTAAAATCTACAATTACTACATCCATCCCCAGTGGGACGACATGGGTTCACCCACTTTGTTTTTGAAAATTCTCTATGCAGATTACCGTTTGGGCTATGCAATGATTGAATTATTTGGTGAATGGAACGATGCGATCAACAACGACATCAAATTCTTGAAGCATTCCATTGTTGATCCTTTAATGCGACAGGGAATTTCCAAGTTTATATTACTCGGTGAAAACGTTCTTAATTTTCATTTATCAGACGACTGCTACTACGAAGAGTGGTACGAAGACACGCAAGACGAAGATGGTTGGGTAGTAGCCATCAATTTTAGAAAACATGTTGTTGATGAAATGCGCGACGGTCGCTTGCACCACTATCTCTACATGGGCGAAAATTACTGCGGCGTAAATTGGCGGCCTCTCAAAGCTGAACACCTTTTTTACAGCATTGAAAAACTACTTTTACGACCACTCAACCTGTAAAATCCAGCTGTTTTGATGGGCTCGACAAGCAGGCAGTTGGCTATTTTTTGCTACTGAATCTTCCAGGAAATGTCCTCCGAAACTAGCAAAAGCAGCTAGATATTTTTTGTTTTACGGGATTGTTACTAAGGAAATAGCGACTCACTTATTCTTATTCGATGCCGAACAGCAGACCCTTTTAGGCTCAGAAAGAAAACCGAAGGGAAACCACCCAGATCGTCCACATATCAAGTTAATTCAGAATAAAAGAGAGAGATTGAATTTTAAGAAGCTTAGTTTATCTTTGCACATCTGATAGAAAAACTACTCAAACAAACTAATTATGATTTTGAATTTGAAAAAAGCCGCACTTATGATAGTGATGGCGCTCCCATTGATATTTTTGGCAAGTTGTGGAGAAAGCCTCGAAGAGCAGCGTGAAGATTTTTTGGCCACTTACGATGTACTTGAGACTTGTACTTCAGGTAATTACAGCTACGAAATAGTTATTACACAATCTTCTACTTCTGAGGACGGTATCTTGATTTCGAATTTGTGGGATTGGTCAGGATCTATTGATGCTACCATAGATGGAAACGAATTGACTTTCACCAGCCAAGTGGTAAACGGAATCACAATTTCTGGAACGGGTTCTTTGGACGAAGATGAGCTTACATTGAACTACGATGTATTGGCAACCGAAGGAAACGACGCTTGTATCGCTACTTGCACGAAGAAGTAAGCAGTACCTGCAATAAATGAAAATTTTTGAAGGCCGGTGATATGATCACCGGCCTTTTTTGTTGTTATCGGCGATCAACCGAATAGCAGCCCATTTACAGCTCATCGAAGCACTAGGGAAGAAAGTCTCGTCAGTGAACCTGCCTTTTCCTTATCTTTAGCCGAGTAAATCTATACTGGTATTGTCTCAAGGCAATTCCTACTCTTTCAATAAAACATCAACAATGCTGAGAAGTATCATCTCCTTTTTGGTTTCAGCAGGAATCGTCTATGCAGGAGCATATCTACTGCCAGGGATCACTGTAGACACTTATCAGTCGGCCCTCATAGTGGCTGCACTGCTGTCTTTCGTAAATACATTCATCAAGCCCATTCTGAAGTTCTTTTCCACGCCCATCACCTTTCTGAGTTTGGGCTTGTTTCTAATCGTGATCAATGCAGTGATGTTGCTACTGGTGGAATGGATGATGCATACTTTCGAAGTGGGTCGTTTCGATATTGAGCGTTTCTGGTGGGCAGCAGTTCTTGCAGTTTTCATTTCGATAGCATCGATGGTAACTGAGAAAGTACTCAGCATTGGTAAGGACAAATAGACATGATAAGTGCCGCTAATCTTCGGGCTCTGGCTTATGTCGATCAGTATTGCAAGTCTCGTCAAGGAACGGCCGATAATGTGATTGCGCAATTGAGCTATTTGAGTAATTTCTCGAAAGAGACTTACCAGCGAACCGTTCAAGCAATAAAGGAACGGGCTCAAGTGGCTTTGCATTTTCACCCCGACCGAATTGCGCAGAACGGAATGACGGTGATGGAATCCCTTTTGGAATCAGGGCAGTACCAAAATCAATTCGAATCAAAATGTTCAAACGGGCATCTTTCACCGGAAATCGGTGGTAGTAGAGACCACTGGGAAAATGAACTCTTTGGCAATGCATACAAAGACCCCGCTGTTCGACCCGAAGAAAGACCCAAGTACGGAGCTTTGGATTTAATGCAAAACAACTGCGGTCCGGCAGCTCGCTTTGGCTCTTGCTATTTTCTCTTGCATCCCGAGGTAAAAAAACGCTGCACATTTACCTATTTAGATTCACACAAGATGCCAGCGAGCCGCGGTAATGCAGATGCTTTTGACGACATCATGGCCGCACTTTTGGAGGAATGCTTCGAACGTGGATCAGCTTTGGGTCAGCCCACACTTCGACCCGATGACTGTCTGGAGTTCTTGCTCAAAGCTTTCACAAATGAAGGAAGAACGAAACGGAGTTCGAAAATCAAACACTTAGATCACTACATAGAAGCACAAATCCATTCGCCCATTTCATTGAGAAAGGATGTGCAAATGTTGTGCATGGATCCAAGTTTCTCAGAAACTGCGATTTTTCCTATTTTGGAAGAACTAATAGATGAATACAACATTGAGTTGTTTTGGCAAAAGGGCCATTGTTTAAATGTTGATGAAATACCTAACAATTTTCGCGGTCCAGAAATGCCCAACTTGGCCAAGCGAGTCGCAACAAGTAGCGATTTAAATGCTGCGGATATTGGTCTTGCTTGTCAAAGTCTTAAGGCTGATGCGTCGGCTTGGAAAGATTTTGGGACAGAGGCAGAAGTGCGACAAAAACTAAAATTACTGTGGCATGTTTTGTTGAAGTTTGGCCGTGACTTTCCATTGGAAAAGGATAAGAACTAAGGATAGGATGGAAGGGACTTCTTTGCAAAATTCTGCATCAAAATCAATGCAAAAAATATTGATTCGAATGCCCAATTGGTTGGGTGATTTGTTGATGGCTTATCCATTCATCAGCGCTTTGAAAGAGCGTTTTCCCCATTCGGAAATCGATCTCATTTGCAAAGCCAATTTATGCGGATTGGCAGAATTGTTTCCTGCAATAAATCAAGTATTTCCTTTTTCCAAAGAAACACATGGAGGTTTGTTTGGAGCCCGAAAATTTGTTCAAACCCATTTCTTCAATAAGAAGTACCAGTATTTCTTTTGTTTACCCGATTCATTTTCTTCTGCATGGATGGGTCGTTTTGTGGATGCGGAAAGAAAGCTAGGTTATGCCAAAGAGGCACGCTCTTTTTTACTCAGCAAAGCCTTTCCACTTCCCGAGCCGATGCACAGAAGTCTAAAATACCTGCGTTTGTTGGAATTGGAATTTGGAAACGAATTTGAATGTGACAATCTTCCTTTTTTGGCTGAAGAAGGCTCTAATCGGAAGAGCCCGCAATTGGATTTTAGTCTTTTAAGTTTTAGATCGGTCGCCGCTTCTCGAACGCTCTCCTTAGAAAAGGCAACTACTATTTGCAAGCAGCTTTTGAGCACTTTTGAAGGTCAATTCGTATTTACTGGCACTGCCTCAGATAGACAGTATTACGAGCAACTCATTACCCAAATTACTGCCCATGGAATCAATACCGATCGCTTAGAGAATAGAGCAGGAAGGACGGATTTGAAAGAGCTGCTAGAATTGATGCGCCAAGCAAAGGCACTTCTTGGGGTTGACTCGGGAACGGCACATTTAGCCAATGCCTGCGGGCTGCCCGCTGTGATACTATTCGGAGCAGGAGACGAAGATGAAACGGGCGGTATTTTCGAAACCAAACAAATTCGTCTGCGCAAAAAAGGATTAGCTTGCGCTCCTTGTCTCAGCAATACTTGCCAGTTCTCTTCCAACGAATGCATCAACGATCTGTCTATCGAAAAGATCATCCATCAACTGAGTTCCCTCTAAATACTTTTGCAACTACTTTCTAATTTTCCTTAGGAGCCTTCATGCTCGATCATCGTATGTCGAAGCCATCGCAAGCAATTCACCAACTCAGTAATTCCCCTTGGAAGCCTTCATTGCTCGATCATTGTATGTCGCAGCTTAGGGAAGCACTCACCAACTCGCTAACCACTGTTGTCCGATAGAGATTTGGAGTTGCTATGCAATTCCCACTGCTGCTGTCAATCGGAAGAACAAATTCACCGGAATTGCGAGCATGGCGTCTCGCCGCGCGGTGGAATAATCCGGCAGCTGCAGCTGCCACATCAAGGGAGAATTTCGCTACCAAGAACGCATGGTCGTCCGCCCTCGCAACCCACCTCAAGGGAAAAATTGCGAGTTTTCTTCGATTCCCAGAGAGAATTCATAAATTCTCTCTACTGTCGGGCCTTGGAGTTATTGGGGTTTAGAAAGAATTCGCTAACTCAGTAATTTCCTTTGGAAGCCTTCATGCTCGACCATCGTATGTCGCAGCTATGGTAAGCAATTCAACCAACTCGCCAATTCGCTAATTTTCCTCATTTTCCCATTTCAAAACTTCATATGGAAAAGTTTTCCGAATGTTGTCGAAGTAGTATTTTCCGATCGATTTAGCCAGAGTCATCTCCGTCCAGAAGTTCGCAGGCACCTCATCATGCTCATAAAGCTCCCCATTTTTGAAGGCAACCTCTAAAACCTTTTCCTTGAGGTCATATCGTATAGCTGCGATACGGGTAGATTCTACGGGAAGCCATTCGTACTCATTTTTCATATACTCAAAGATATGCGCAATATCGGCGAGAAAGCTTGCTTAATGACTCATTTTAGCGCGGCACTTTCTGTGATATTCCGTATAATGAGCTATGCTTAAGGACGTAATGAAAATAAAAAAGTTTGTATTTCTTATTGGAATACTTTGTTGCTCTCATTGCTTGCTTAGCCAAACGGCCCTCCAAAACTATTTTCCAAGAGATAGCAAGTTCGATCGAAAAGTTCCCACGCCGGTATCGGTCTTGGGCCACGAAGTTGGACAGTGGCATGTGAGCCACGATAAATTGGTACAATACGTGGAAATCTTGGCCCGTGCTTCAAAACGCGTGACCATCAAAGAGTACGCCCGAAGCCACGAATCTCGAGCACTCAAGCTGCTTACATTTACCAGCCCAGAGAACCACGAGCGGATTGAAGAAATTCGGAATGAGCACTTAAAAAACTGCTTCGGCGCCAGTCAAATGGGATTGGATCCGACGGAGATGCCAGTGGTGGTTTACATGGGTTATTCGGTGCATGGAAACGAATCGAGTGGAGCCAATGCGGCCTTGCTTTTGTCGTACTATTTGGCAGCTGGCCAGTCGGATGAGATCGATGCGCTACTGAAGAATACCGTTATCCTCGTTGATCCTTGTATGAATCCCGATGGTTTTCAACGATTTTCAGGCTGGGCCAATTCGCACCGCTCTTATTATCCAAATCCCGACGATCAAGACCGGGAGCATCACGAGGTATGGCCCAATGGTCGCACCAATCATTACTGGTTCGATTTGAACCGCGATTGGTTGCTTTTACAGCATCCAGAATCGGTGGGTCGAGTAAATGAATTCAAGCGGTGGATGCCCAATGTGTTAATCGATGCGCATGAAATGGGTACAAATTCAACCTACTTTTTTCAGCCTGGTATTCCATCGCGCAACAATCCCGAAACCCCCGATGAGAATTTTGAGCTCACGCAAGATCTCGCCAATTTTCATGCAGCCGCGCTAGATTCGATAGGTTCAATTTACTACAGCAAGGAAAGCTTTGACGATTTCTACTATGGCAAAGGATCAACTTATCCTGATGCCAATGGATGCATCGGAATTTTGTTTGAGCAAGCCAGTAGTCGTGGGCACATTCAGAATAGCATTCACGGAGATGTTACTTTTCCGTTTACGATTCGAAATCAATTAAATACCAGCTTATCCACTTTGCGTGGTTGTAGTGCATTGCAAGAAAAACTCAATCGATACCAAGGACAATTTTTTGCAGATGCCAGAAGAGAAGCCAAGACGGATAAGGTGAAAGCTTTTGTATTCGGCAATGAAAAAGATCCTTCAAAAGCAAAAGCGTTTTCCAATATATTGAAAGGCCACGGAATTGAAATTTATCGCTCTGGAATTAATCGAGACAAAGATGGCGTACCGGTTGGGAACTCTCAATATGTCGTTCCAACCAATCAAAACAATTACCGCTTAATAAAAGCCATCTTTGACAAGACTACCACTTTCTCAGACAGTCTCTTTTACGATGTTTCTAGCTGGACCATTCCATTGGCTTTTGATTTGGACATTGAAACGAGAACGTCGATTCCAAAAATTGACGAGAGCGTTCCGCTCAGTCATATTTCGGGCTCCGCTGAGATAATTGGAGGAAGAAGTAGCTTGGGTTATGCCTTCGAATTGCACGATTATTTCTCGCACAAATTGGTTTACCAGCTCCTGAGAGATGGAGTGAAAGTGAAAATTACCAATGATCCGATTACCATTACCACAGGCCGAGAAAATGTAGAATTCAGCGCTGGCGCAATTGTAATTCCTGTGAGTATTCAACCCGATAAAGAAGTGCGAGTGCATCAATTGTTGGAGCGTTTTGCTCGAAGTGGAGGAACCACCATTTACTCCATTCAAAGCGGCTTAACTCCGGAAGGAAACGATTTAGGCAGTCCGAGTTTTTCCCTCCTGCGTGATCCGAAAGTGGCGCTTTTAGTAGGGAAGGGGGTGAATGCTTACGAGGCCGGGGAGGTTTGGCATTTATTGGACAAACGATTTCGAATGCGGGTAACGCTCTTGGACAAAGATCAATGGGAGAAAGCAGATCTCAGTAGATACAATACCCTCATTCTTGTGAATGGAAATTTTGACGATCTGAGTCTCCCAAAGTTGGAGAGTTGGTTGAAAGCTGGAGGCGTATTGATTACACAAAAGAACGCGACTAACTGGTTGAAAGACATTGATTGGGCAGAGATAAAAGCAAAAGTAGAAGAGACGAATGATTCGGAAAAGGATGCTTTAAGTGCCCGTAAACCCTACCGAGATTACCAACGAACAAGAGGTGCGCAAGTAACAGGTGGTGCCATTTTTCAGGGAATTGGTGATTTGAGCCATCCAATTTTGTACGGCTTTAAAGACGAAAAAATTCCAATTTTTAGAAATCACAACAACGTTTTTGAAATAACGGAAAACCCGTATGCAACTCCATTGGTGTACAGTGAATCACCTTTAATTAGCGGTTATGTTTCGGATAAAAATCTTGCAAAGGTGTCGTCAAGTGCGGCACTAATTGTGAAAGGATACGGTAGCGGACGGATCATCGCATTTGCCGACAATCCAAATTTTCGCGCATTCTGGTATGGAACCAACAAGCTATTCCTAAACGCCGTTTTCTTAGGCCACACCATCCGCTCCGGCACAACAGATTAAAAGGAGTTAACCAGCTATTCATTACCCGTCTGACAACGCCCGAAGAAAATCGTCCAAGCACGCGCTGAACGGCACATTTGTACCCGTGATGACGGGCCATGGTAGAAGCACGCAAGGAGACCACCGTCGCAAGTCCCAAAGACAGCGAAATTTACCTTCCCAAAGTGCAGAGAATTCGTCCGCTCATTGTATTGCCGATTGAAAATCATCATCGCCCGTTGGGCCCGTTGGGATTAAAGCAGAACCACCTCTGATCTACCGCTTATAGCTAAAGGTTAACAGCTATCAGCAACGGCTAACATCTCAAAGCTTTCCACCATCCACAGCACCAAAGAAGACACTAAGCGTTCTCCCACCACTGATACTAAACCCAGTAATCAAATCCTTCTCGTCCCGAGTAAATTTCAAGATATAACCCCAATCAGTCCCAAACACATCCTTCGTAATCGGTTTAAGAACCGTACTATCCAGCCAGCGATGTCCCACAGCCAACTGCCCATCCTTCATCTCTAAATGATAAACCGTTTCCAACTCATCACTCCAATAATCGCCTTTGTATTTCTCCAGTATTTGCTCTTCGGGAGACCAAGATTTCACTTTTAGATATTTCGAGTCTGCATTTCCAACGATCCTCATTTGTTCCACTCCCTTGGTCAGCGTGTTGAAGGTAACCCGAACCTCTTGGTTCTTTAACCTAAACTCCTTGGCTGAAACGGGAATCAATTTATTACCATCATCCAAAGTGAGCGTATCGTCCATTATATCCAACTGAACAGATTTGTGGTAATCGGAAGAAATGTAGCTCCCTTTGAAAGACTCCAGCTCTTTCGTATTAAGAGCAATGTTCTTTGACTCTTCCTTTTTGACATCATCAGTCATGTAATTTGCCAGCAAAAGCCTCGAGATCTTCGATGCCAACAGCCAGCCATTTCCACCGAAATTGGAGATGAGGATGATACCCAAATCCTGCTCGGGGAAGTATCGAAGCTGGGTTAAAAAAGCTTCATGTCCACCGTTGTGACTATAACGTTTCACCCCGCGATAATTCTTTACGCCAATACCGAGGGCATATTCGGAATTGACACCTCCCGCTAATTCCAAAGGATCGAGAAATATGGATCGAACCTCTTCACCTCCAATTTCGGCCGTGCGAATATTATTGATCCACTTTGCCAAATCATTTACGCTGGTAAGAAGGTCCGCCGCACCAAAAATGGCTCGATTGCTTTTCTCGTTTTTGTAGCCTCGATCAGAGTCATACGAATAGGACTCCGCTGCATTCGACATCACTTCTCCCACGTAGTTCTCAATTCGGGTACTCTCCATCTTTAAAGGATCTAATAGATGCTGATCGACCCAAGCAGCAGCCGACTCGCCCGTTGCCTTTTCGAGAATTTCAGCCAAGATGACCCAAGCCGTGCTGTTGTAAGTGAACCGAGTTCCCGGAACAAACTCGAGCTCCTTTTGTCTGCGAACCACATTCAAGCACTCTTCTCTCGAAAGATGATCAACTCCCACAATTCTACCAGCGAGCTCCGACATGGCGTAAGCCTCACGGTAGCCACTAGAATGCGAAAGCAAATGTCGCAGGCTCACCTTGTGCTCAAACTCTGGCCAGTCATCGAGGTACTTGCTAACGGGATCATCCAAATTGATCAGGCCATCTGCATGCAGCATCGCAAATGCATAACCCAAGAATTGCTTGCTAACCGAGCCGATGTTGTACAACATTTCCGGTTTATTGGCTATTCCGTAAGACAGGTTTGCCAGCCCATATCCCTTGCTGAAAGTCAGCTTCCCATTCTGAACAATGCCCACAACAAGTCCTGGAGTTGTGTCATTAATCGCTGTAGGAATCATGGCGTCGATCTTTGCCTCAAGATCATCTGTGTCGATGCTCTGAGCTGTAGCAACAAGCGAAGAAAATAGCAGCCCTAGGAGCAGTAATATTTGACTGGTGAACTTCATGCAATTGGTTTTAGGAGTCCCGACAAGATACTGATTCGAACTCGATCCGATTAATTAAAAACCCAGATTAACTAACGTTTAACAACATCCAGAATCTCTATTCATGAGTAAACGTGCTGTGGCATCACCGAAGACGCCAACCCTTACATAGGTTTGAATTAGAGGTATTTCCGAATTAGCTTTTTTATCACGGGCGTTGGTGAAAGATGACAGCTTTTTTGATCAAGCCATCATCGCTCACTGAAAAGGTGTGACTTTTATTTTTGCTACTTGAAGAGGAGTTTGCTTGATGTTGATGATGGGACAGTTTTTTTGATCAAGCATCATCGCTCACTGAAAAGGCACACTTTTATCCTTGTTACTTGCAGAGGAGTTTGCTTTATGTTGATGATGGGCCAGTTTTTTTGATCAAACCATCATCGCACACTGAAAAGGTGTGACTTTTATTCTTGCTACTTGCAGAGGAGGTTACTTTATGTTTATTAAAGTGACACCTTTCACCCCAAAAAGAAGGAATAGCTGAAGCATCTCCCAATGCCGTCACCCCTCCATAGCTGGTCCCACTTCCCAGTGTGTAGGGGGATGGGAATTCACTACCTGAAAAGACTTGATCTGCCGCTAAAGGCTAATGGCCCATAGCTCTCATCAGAAAGCGACTGGCCGTTTAGACATGAGTACTCTTTCAGGGGAATAAAATCTTAGGAAACGGGAATAACGAATGCGCGAGAGTGAAATGCAATGCAGCAATGGCGGACACAATATCTTCAGCCAAAAAACTAATTAAAAGTTCGAAGAAATCACCCCTTAGTATTTTCCTATCTGTCGCCCTTGCAAACAGATGACTCTATTTTTGATCCCTAAAATGACCATAGTCTGACAAGAATATTTTGCTCTGCTATTAACTTTCAGATCTTATTAAAAATCCAACCCAATGAAATCCCAATTCGCTCAGATCTTGCTTTTTACCTTCGTTATTTCATCATTGCATTTAATATCGGCGCAGTGCCCTTTTGCTCAAGATTCGCTGGCTGTTAATCAGGTTAGCGCTGGCCTATTGAATGCTGGAGATATGTTCTGGAACCTCACTGAGGCGAGTTATGAAGTTCCCAAAGGGTCTGGCGTGCATGCCATTTTTGCAGGGGCACTTTGGTTTGGAGCTGTCGATGATCAGGGCACGTTGAGAATAGCAGCTCAAACCTATCGGCAACAAGGAAGTGATTTTCAAGCAGGTCCCATTGGAAGTGGAGCCTCGAGTCAAGAAGAGATCTGTACGCTGTACGATCGTTTCTGGAAAATAAAGTCAAGCGATGTGGCTAGTTTTCGCAGCAATTTTGCCGACGGAAATGTGTCTAGCCTCGACGATGTTCCACAGTCACTCCTCGATTGGCCGGGAAGAAATTCCAGTCATGCTGAGATTCCGGTTGGTGACATGACTGCCGCTCCTTTTATTGATAAGGACGGAGATGGAAATTACGATCCGCTAGCTGGAGACTATCCGGATGTTCGCGGAGACGAAGCGGTTTGGTGGATTTACAATGATCAAAAAGTGCACACGGAAACCGGTGGTGAACCGCTGAATATTCAAGTGGGTGTAACGGCCTATGCTTTTAGCCAAGAGCCCTTAGACTACACGACTTTTTACAAATACGATGTTTTAAATGCGGGTCCAGACGATCTACAAGGAATGTATGTGGGTCAATGGCTGGACGTGGATCTCGGCTGTTATGAAAATGATTTTGTGGGTTGTGTACCGGAAGAGAATTTGGGCTTTGTTTACAATGGAACGCTGGAATCAGAAACTTGCCCTGGAGGTTACGCTGAGTCCTTGCCGCTATTGGGCTTCAAGCTCATAGAAGGAATTCCAGATGAGGAAGGGGAGGAGATCAACATGACTTCATTTATGACCTATGCTAGTAGTTTTGATCAAACAGGAAATCCGGAAGACGTAGACCATTATTACAATTACCTACAAGGGTTCTGGAAAGATGGAACGCCAATCACCTTTGGACAAAATGGTTACGGAGGTTCAACACCGACCAACTTTATGTTTCCAAGTAATCCTTCAATGAGTGGATCAGAAGATGAGGGCGTTTGGTCGGAATGCGCGTCGGGGAATGAGCCTGAAGACCGTCGCTTTTTAGCGAGTATGGGGCCCGTCGATCTCGCTTCGGGAGAATCGAAATCATTTACTGTTGCAATGATATGGGACGACGCCAATATGGCCATCTGTCCCGACATTACAGCCTTCAGCCAGTTGGCAAACAACATCAAAGCAGAGCACGAGCAACTGATAAATACCACGGCGGCAGGAATTGCCGAAGTCAATTTACTGGGTGAATTTCGTTTTCAACCCAACCCAATGCAAAGCCGCATAGAGTTTCGTTGGCACCCAGAAAGTCCTGTTCCCGATGTGATAGAAATCTTAGGAGTAAATGGGAATTTATTGATGCGGAAAAACGTACCTGAAGGAAATGAATTTGTACTGGAAAGAGGAGCGCTTCAATCGGGTATGTATTTCTTTCAATTTTCGAATTCGAATCAAAAACTCACCACCGGAAAATTCTTGGTCAATTAATTAAAAAGTTGTTAGTTGTTAGTTGTTCTTGCTGTTGCGATTTGGCAGTTTACTTCACTGCCAACTTTGTTCTAAACCGCAGCAGATGTCCAAAGGACAGATGCGTACAATTAATTCATTAATTCAAGTTTCTTTAGTCTAAATAGTTATTCAATCATCTAACAATCAGCGATTTAATATTTGAATTGAAA